>Ga0136613_10001109_pt1 | contig 13584 bp, 16 predicted proteins | sample AntDrymUQ2722106_2_FD_106649 | JGI IMG/M metagenome (GOLD analysis project Ga0136613, IMG submission 106649) | Polar desert sand microbial communities from Dry Valleys, Antarctica - metaG UQ272 (21.06) | ecosystem: Environmental > Terrestrial > Soil > Desert | place: Antarctica: Dry Valley... | reverse complement strand
TTCTTCGCCCAGGCCATGAAATCGTCGTTGTTCGAGACGGGCTCGGTCTCGCAGCCCACCGCCACCATGGTCACCCGCTCGTCCGTCTGCAGGTAGCCGACCTTCCCCTCGTTCGTCGCGCGGTCGGCTCGTTTGCCGGCCTGCGCGATGCCCCGTTCGCGCAGGAGGGTGCGTGCCGCCTCGAGATCGCCGTCGCTTTCCTGAAGCGCCTGTTTGCACGCCATCATGCCGGCGCCGGTCGCGTCTCTGAGCTGCTTGACGAGATCTGCAGAGATCGTGGTGCTCACTGGTCGCCCCTCTCGTTCGTGTTCACGTTGGGCTCGTCGGCGGCCGCCTGACCGGTGAGCTCGGACGGCTGCTCCGGCTCGACGACGGTCTCACCCTGGCTGAGCGGCTCGTACTCGGCCGGCGTCTCATCGGCCGCAGGTGGTGCCGGCTCGGCTGCGGGAGACGCCTCCGTCGTGGAGGTTGCCTCGGCTGTGGAGGTTGCCTCAGCTGTGGGGGTTGCCTCAGCTGTGGAGGCCTCCTGGGGCTCGGCCGGCGGAGCTTCGCCGTTGCCGTTCACCGATCCACGCTCGAAGTCCCGCTCGGTGACCTTCTTCTGACCCGCCTCGATGCCACTGGCAATCGCGCGGACGATCAGGCTGCAGGAGCGGATCGCGTCATCGTTCCCGGGAATGATGTAGTCCGCCTCATCCGGGTCGCAGTTGGTGTCGACGAGCGCCAGGATCGGCATGCCCAGCCGACGCGCCTCGCGCACCGCGAGCTGCTCCTTCCGCAAGTCGACGATGAAGATCGCATCCGGCTGGCGGCGCAGATCGGCGACCCCGCCGAGGTTCGACTCGAGCTTCTCGAGCTCCGCGAGCATCGTGATGCGCTCCTTGGCCGGCAGCAGGTCGAGCTGGCCCTCGGTCTTCAGACGCCGCAGCTCGTGCAGGTGCGCGATCCGGTCGGTGATCGTCTTCCAGTTCGTCAGTAGGCCGCCGAGCCAGCGGTTGCTCACGTACGGCATCCCGACACGCGCCGCTTCCTGCGCGACTGCGTCCTGGGCCTGCTTCTTCGTGCCGACGAACAGGATCGTGCCACCGCGCTCGGCGATGTTGCGCGCGAAGTCGTACGCCTCCTGGAGCAATTCTGAAGTCTGCTGGAGGTCGATGATGTAGATACCACCGCGCTCGGTGAAGATGAATCGCTTCATCTTCGGGTTCCAGCGGCGGGTCTGGTGACCGAAGTGGACTCCGGCCTCCAGGAGCTCTCGCATGGAGACGACTGCCAAGGGACTGGCCCCTTTCCTGGTTGGTTGCGCTACTCCGGCGGGCTCGGGGCGGAACCGGGGCGAGACGCCACGGCACCCCCGCCCCTGCTGGTCGCCGGGTCGGGAACAAAGAACGAGGCCAGTGTAGCGGCCTCTACCTGTGCGCAACTTGGAACGCTTCTGTCACAGGTTCGACACCTCCGGCCGGGAGTCCAGGGACAGTCCCTGGCCGTACGTTCAGGGCCTGTCCCTGGCCGGTTGCGCCCTAAACCCCGGCGCGACGGGGATGGAGCTGCCCTGGTCGTACGTTCAGGGACTGTCCCTAGCCTGTTGCGCCGCCGGACTTGGCGCGGACGAGCTGCCGCGCAGGATCAGCTGGCGCGCGCTCGCTCGAGCGCGGCGCCGAGATCGAGCGGCAGCGGGGACTCGACCTCGATGGGCTCACCGCTGAAGGGATGCGCGAAGGCGAGCGCCGCCGCATGGAGGAACTGGCGCTCGAGGCCGAGGTCGCCCGCGACGCCGTAGACCGGATCGCCAGCGATCGGCAGCTCGATCGCCTCGAGGTGCACGCGGATCTGGTGGGTGCGGCCGGTCTCGAGCCGGACCTCGAGGAGGGAGTGCTCCGGGAGGACCTCGACGAGCTCGAAGTGCGTGATCGCCTCGCGCGGCGTAGCCGTATCGAGGGAGTGCCGGGTGCGATCGGCTCGGTCGCGACCGATCGGCGCCTCGATCGTGCCCGTGCGCGAGCGGGGCTCCCCCCGCACGAGTGCCAGGTAGCGCCGCTCGAGCGACCGGCGCCGGATTAGCGCCTGGAGGCGCGCGTGCGCCTCTTCGGAACGCGCAACAGCCAGGAGCCCAGAGGTGTCGCGGTCGAGCCGGTGCACGATGCCAGGGCGGTCGTCGTCACCTCCGGCGACGTCGAACGCGAGCAGTCCCTGGACGAGGGTGCCGCTCGCGTGACCGCCGGCGGGATGGACGACGACACCCGCAGGCTTGTCGACCACGAGGAGGTACTCGTCCTCCCACACGACATGGAGGGCCATCGGCTCGGGCTGCAGCGGCCCGCGGGCGTTCGGGAGCTCGACAACGACCTCCTCCCCGCCCTCCAGTCGGTGGCTCTTCTGCCGGGGTCGGCCGTCGACGAGAACGGCGCCATCGGCAACGAGGCGCTCCGCGAGCGAACGCGAGCCGATCTCCGGGCGCGCGGAGAGCGCCCGGTCGACGCGGGCGGGCTCAGAGACGCGAAAGCGGAGAGTGGCCACGTGACGTCGTCCCCCTCGGGCGGCGGTCGGCAGCCGCGAGTGCGGCGAAGAGGATTGCGACCCCGACCACGATGAAGGAGTCGGCGAGGTTGAAGGCAGGCCAGAAGCGCACGTCGAGAAAGTCCGTGACGTGGCCGAGACGAACGCGGTCGAGCAGGTTCGAGATGCTGCCGCCGAGCACGAAGCCGAGGGCGACGGGAAGGATCGGATGCCGGCGACCGGCGCGCGCGAAGAAGACGAGCATCCAGGTGACGGCGATGGCAGTCAGCCCGATCACGATCGAGGTCGCGTCGGCGAAGAGGCCGAAGGCGATGCCGGAGTTCTGGACGTGGTGGATCGAGAATGGCCCGACGACGTGTGCCGACTCGCCAAGTGCGAGCGTCCCCGAGACGATCTGCTTCGTCAGCTGGTCGGCGGCGACGGCCGCAAGAGCAATCGCGCCGAAACCGACCCACTGGCGAGGGCCGGCGGCCAGCGAACGCTCCGCCGACGAGATCGGTCGGAGCGCGTTCGTCGAGGATCCGATGCGGACGTCAAGAGCGCGCGGGACCTCTCGGCGGGCAGGCTCGCTCAACCGCCCACCTTCCGGGCGTCGTCGATGCACATCGTCGTCCACGGAATCGCCTCCAGCCGCTCCTCGGGGATCTCCTTGCCGCACACCTCGCAGGTCCCGTAGGTGCCGTTCGCGATCCGCTCGAGCGCCAGCTCGACGTCGCGCAGCTGCCGTTCCGCGTCCTCCTCGAGCCCTTCGTCCAGCTCCCGTTCGTAGGTCTCGGTCGCGGTGTCGGCCAGATGGTTGTCGGAGCTAGATGACGTCAGCTCGCCGGTCTCGTCGAGGAGCGACGCGCCGCTGATGTCGTGGTGCTTGATCGTTTCCTGCAGTTGCTCCCGCCGCTTCAGGAGCTCTTCGCGAAAGCCATCGGTCTCGATGCTCATCCTGTCTCCTCTCCCTGCTGGAACGTCTCTGGCCGGTATACGTCTCGGGCGAGGCCCGATCCGCCGGCACGACTGCTTGGCTCCACTGCTTGGCTCCCGGCCGACGCTAGCCGCCGTTCGGCCTCCTCGGGCGGGATGCCCACCACCTCGACGATCTTGTCGCGCGAGCCGGCCCCCGAAACGAGCGTGACGTCGCCGCGCGCAAGACCCAGAGTATCCGCGAGCAAGGTCAGCACGGCCTCCGTGGCGCGCCCTCGATCGGGAGGAGCAGTCACGCGCACCCTCCAGGCTTCGCCGTGACGCCCGACCACGGCCGAGGTTCTAGCGCCGGGGTGGACGCGCAGGCGCAGGCGGGTCGCGCTCACACCTGCCAGGTTACGAGATGGCCGGTCACCCGAACCGGCGAGGTGACAGGCGAAAGGTCAGGAGATCAGTCGGCGAAGCTCCCCCGTGGACTCGCCCACCGACTCGCGGCGATCTGTCGTAGCCTCGTCCACGGTCGCGAGCGCGGAATTGAGGAGCGCCCTGATCCGGCGCAGCTCGCCGTCGAGGCGCTCGCGCTCGGCGGCCGCCCGGCGACTGATCGCACGAGCCTCGGCGTGCGACTCGGCGATGATGTTGTCGGCCTCGCGGCGAGCCTGATCCTTCATCTCGTGGGCGGCGCGCTCGGCTGAGACGAGCGTTGTCCGCAGCAGCGCCTCGAGCTCCTTGTGCCGGTCGATGTCGGTTTCGAGCGCCTCGACCTTGTCGGCCAGGTCGGCGCGCTCACGCCAGACGTCCGCGAAGCTGTCAGCGATCTCGGTCAGCAGCCGATCGACACCGTTCCGGCGGTAGCCGAGGAAGCCGCGCGACGGCTTGAGGTGACGGATCTCAACAGGGGTCAGAGCCATCGTGTCTCCCTTCAGAGGCGCTCGAGCAGGGACACGAGCACGTTCGACAGGACGAAGAGGACGATCAGCGCGACCATCGGCGAGAGGTCGAGCGGTCCGAGCGGCGGAATGAACCGCCGGAAGATGCGCAGGTACGGGTCGCACACGTCGAAGAGGAATCGCTGCACCCGGTTCAGCCAGGGGCTGTACGGCAGCCTGATCCAGGAGGTGATGATGTATCCCAGCAGGAGCAGCGTGTAAACGAAGATGAAGACCTGCACGAAGCGGGCCAAAGACGACCCGAGATCGAGGAGCAAGCCGATGGCGGCGAAGAGGTCGCCCATACGTGTCGGTTCGGCCCCCGGAACGGCTTTCCTACGCCTGGTTGAAGAAGCCGCCGCGTTCGAGCAGGCGTGCCCGCTCCTCCGCCGAGACCTCGACGTTCCGCGGCGTCAGCAGGAAGACCTTGTCCGCCACGCGCTGCATGCCTCCGTCGAGCGCGTACGTCAACCCGCTCGCGAAGTCGATCAGCCGCTTGGACAGATCCTGGTCTGCGCTCTGCAGGTTGAGGATGACGGGGACGCCGTCCTTGAACCGATCAGCGATCTGCTGCGCGTCGTTGAAGCTGCGGGGTAGGACGAGGTGCACCTTGACGGAAGCCGGGCTCGGCACCGAATCGACCCCGCGGAGGCGCGCCGCGGGGCGGGCGACGGCCGTGCCCACCGCGGCGGGCTCGGGATCGCTCCAGTCGTCGAAATCGCGCCCTTGCCTCGGCTGCAAGCGGCGGACGTTGGCGCGCTCCCGGGCGCCGTACGTGCGCTCGAGCTCCTCGTTGGTCGCGTAACCGTCTTCGTCCCAGTCCTCGTCCTCGGCAATGCCGAAGTAGACGAGCGTGCGGTTCCAGACGTCCGAGAAGCCCATGACAGCGGGGAATCTTACTCCTGGACTACTGCTGGAAGAGCAGCGATCCCACTCGGACGAGCGTCGCGCCCTCTTCGACGGCGATCCGGTAGTCCTGGGACGTGCCCATTGAGAGCTCAGCGAGGCCGTGCTCGGCTGCGAGCTCGTGCAGGCGCCGGAAGAAAGGGCGAGACGCCTCCGGATCGGCCGCCTCGGGCGGCATTGTCATCAGACCCCGCGCGCCGGGGTGCTCCGCGAGAAAACGACCGAGCTCCTCGGGCTCGAGACCCGATTTCGTTGCCTCGCCCGAGAGGTTGACCTCCACGAGTGCGGGAACCGTCAGCCTGCGGGCCGCCGAGTCGGAGTCGAGCGAGTGCACGAGCTCGCAGATCCGGTTCACGACCTTCACCTTGTTCGACTGCAGGTGGCCGATGAAGTGCCAGCGGAACGCATCCCCGTACTCGGCGTGCTTCCGCTCCAGGTCTTGGGCGCGGTTCTCTCCGACGACCTCCACTCCGGACTCTGCCAGGACGGCCATGGCCTCGTTGGAGACGTACTTCGTCGCGACGACGACAGTCACGGCCGGGCCGACCTCCTCGCGGAGGGCGCCATAGGCCTCACGGAGACCGTCAGGCGACACGCGCCGCCACGCCCTGCACTCCGCGCGGCTTGCCAGTGCGCCGGTGAGAGAAGAAGAGGTCCGGATCGCACGCCGTGCAGAGGTCGAGCCGCTCGACCTGCTCGACGCCGGCGCGTTCGAGAGCGCGCTCCGCGGCGAACCAGAGGTCGAGGTTGCGCCCGCGCAGGACGCCGGCGCCGAATGCGGCCGTGAACGGCTCCGCGACGTCAGGTCCGACCTCGTAGCAACACGGTCCGATCGCAGGTCCGACGCACGCCTGCAGGCTCCCGCCGAGCGTGTCGACCCCCGCCGCGACGATTCCCCCGATCAGGCCGCGCCAGCCCGCGTGCAGAACGGCCACGCCCGGCACCTCACCGTTCGCGCGAACGAGGGCGATCGGCAGGCAATCCGCGGTCAATGCAAGCACGGGGAGATCGGGCTCGTCCGTCCAGAGCCCGTCGCCGGGCTCGCCGCGAGTCCCTCGCGTCGCCTTGCGGACGAGCGTCGAGTGAACCTGGCGGTTGAGGGCGAGCCCTGCCGCGTCGGTGCCCAGCACTGTGCAGAGCCGCCGGCGGTTCTCGTCCACCCGGTCGACGTTGTCGCCCGTCATCCGGCCCAGGTTGAGGGACGCATAGGGCCCCTCGCTGACTCCGCCGGCACGGGTCGAGAAGACGACCTCGTACGGCCCCGGGACGTCCCAGCGGATCACGGACTGATCGAACCCGTCTCGGCGACCAGCTCGCGGGCGGCGGCGAGCTCCGACTCGCGACCGTCGAGCTCGCCGTTCAGCTTCCGGCGGCGCAGCTCGCTCAGGATCTCTCCGACGCGAGGCGACTCTGCCACGCCGAGCTCGGCCAGCTCCGCACCTCCGATCTCCAGTCGCAGGTCGCGGAGGCGTCCGAAGTAGTCGCGCAGCTCGTGGAGGTCGGCGAGCGCGAGCGCGAGCAGCGGCGCGTCCGGTGCGTAGGGATCGGCGAGCGCGCGCAGCTCAGCGGGCGTGAGCGAACCTGAGGAGACGCGCTCGACGATCCGGTGGGCCACGGTGACGGCGCCTGCGACGAGCTGGGCGTCGCGCCGGCGCACCTTCAGGCCGTCCAGCCAGGTGACGAGCTCATCCGCCGGCAGATCTCGCGCAAGGGCCGCGAGGCCGAGCCGCCATACCGGGACCTCGACCCGAAGCTCTGCACGCAACTCCGCCAGGCGTCCGAAGAGCTGTGCCGCCTGCTCGTCCGCGCGGAGATGGGGATGAATGGCTCGATCGGCTCCGAGCTCGCCGAGCCGGAGGATCGCCCGACCGGCTTGCCCTTCCTCGAGCAGCGCCTGGAGCTCGTCGCGCAGGCGGGCCGAGGAGAGGTCGCGGACGAGGCCCATCTCGATGCAGCCGCGCGCGAGCCGCTCCGAGTGCGCCTCCAGCCGCAGGCCGTACCGGCTCTCGTAGCGAATGGCGCGAAAGATGCGGGTCGGATCATCGACAAACGACAGGTTGTGGAGTACGCGCAGGGTGCGGGTCTCGAGGTCGCGGCGCCCGCCGAAAGGGTCGACCAGCCGCCCCAGCTCGTCTGCCGCGAGCGACACCGCCATCGCATTGAGAGTGAAGTCGCGGCGGGACAGATCCTCCCTGAGCGTGGCGCGCTCCACGGTGGGAAGCGCGGCCGGAGCGTCGTAGAACTCTGTTCGGGTCGTGACGAGATCCAGGTGCTCTCCGTCACCGAAGGCGATGGTGGCGGTGCCGAACTTGTCGTGCGTTCGGATACTGCCGCCGAGCGCCCGCGCGAGCGGGCGGCCGAATGCGATCGCGTCCCCCTCCACCGCAACGTCGAGATCGAACCCGGGCTCCCCCAGCAGGACATCGCGCACCGTGCCACCAACGAGGTAGACGCCTTCCGTCCGATCCCCGAGCGACGCGATCGCCTCGATCACGGGCGCCAGGCGCGGGAGCGCGAGGATCTCGTCCGCGAGTGACACCGTCGGCTCCGCTGAGCGCTCGTCCTCGCCCTCGAGCGCTCGCAGGAGATCGCGCCGGGTGACGACCCCGACGAGCCGCTCGCCCTCCACGACCGCCACCCGACCGTCCGCGGCGTCGAGCACGAGCTGACGAAGCTCCGAGAGCGACGTCTCCGCGTCGCAGGCGACGACGGTTCCGCTCATGATCCCCTTGACCGGTGCGTGCGCGAGCTGGTGCCCGATCGCCTTGTCGAGATCCTCGCGACCGACGGAGGCGACCAGGCGGTCGTCGTCGACGACGAACATGCCGCTCTGCCCGTGCCTCTGGCAGAGCGCCATCGTGCGCGACACGGACTCCTCCGGCGAGACCGAGCGTGCGGGCCGCGACATCACGTCGCGCGCTCGCCGACCGGGAGACGCAGCTGCTGGCAGAGCCTCCAAGGCGTGCCGCCGAGCATCCGCGAGCGGCTCACGCACGATCGCCGACGCGGCGCCACGATGGCCGCCGCCGCCGAGTGCGGCTGCGACCGCTTCCGCGTCGAGTGCGTCGGTGCGGCTGCGCACGACGCAGAAGACCCGCTCCTCCATCTCGACGAGGAGCAGCAACGCGCGGCAGTCCGTCAGGTCGACCAGCTTGTGGGCGAGATTGGAGATGCCGTCGACGTATTCGGGCCAGGCGAGGGCACCGACGAGGATCTCCTCCCCACCCACCTCTACGGGCTCGAGCGCCTCGGCGAGCGCGTGCAGGAGCTCGCGCTCGCCGGAGGCGAGCGGCGTGTGCAGGTAGGTGGCGACAAGGTCCTGACGCGCGCCGTGGCGGAGGCACCATCCGAGCGCGTCCACGTCCCGCCGCGTCGTTCCCGGATAGGTCAGCGAGCCGGTGTCCTCGTGGATTCCGAGCGCGAAGGCAGTCGCTTCCGTCGGGGTGGGTACGAGCTCCCGCTCGGCCAGGATGCCGACCATCGTCGTCGTCAGCGCGCCGTCCTGTGATTGCACGGACGTGGCGGGATCGATCCAGTCGTCGAGAGTGTCGCCGTGGTGGTCGAAGACGACCTTCTCCACCTCTCGATCGCGTGCGACGGACTCGAGCTCGCCAAGTCGCGCGGCGTGCACCGTCTCGATCACGATCAACCGGCGGATCGCGTCCAGCTCGAGCCGCGACGCCTCGACGAGCTCGAGCTCGTCCGCGTGCAGGCGCGCGAACTCGCGCACATTCCGATTCACCGAGCCGGCGAGCGCAACCGTTGCCCCGGGATAGAGCAGGCGTGCGGCAAGCATCGAGCCGAAGGCATCGAAGTCGGTGTTGCGGTGCCCCGCGATGACGTCGGTGACTCGCACCGCTTCATTGTGGCCGAGCCTGTTGCTAGAGGTGCGCGATGGCCTCGATCTCGACGAGCGCCCCGGATGGCAGCCCCGCGACTTCGACCGTCGACCGCGCCGGCGGGCGGTCGCCGACGTGCTTCGCGTACACCTCGTTCATGGCGGCGAAGTCGCCGAGGTCCTGCAGGAAGACCGTCGTCTTGACGAGTTTCTCGAGGCCGCTGCCGGCTTCATCCAGGATCGCGCCGAGATTCGTGAGCACTTGCTCCGTCTGCTCGGCGATCGTGGTGCCGACCATCTCGCCATCCGGCCGCAGTCCGAGCTGGCCCGCGACGAAGACGAGCTCACCGACGCGCACCGCCTGGTTGTAGGGCGCCCCTCCGAATGGCGCCGGCGCCCGCTCGGTGCGGACGATCTCTTTCTCTACCACCTCTCCTCCTCTCTTAAGATTGGCCGGCGGCGTCCGCGAGCGCGGCGCCGAGTGCCTTGAAGATTGCCTCCAGTACGTGCTGCGAGTCCTTCCCGTCGATCAGGCGGACATGCAGCGTCAACCCGGCCGCGTCCGCGAGCGACTGCAGGAAGCGCGCAGCGAGGTCCGATCTCAGCCCGCCCGCACGGGCGGCGCTGAGATCGACGTTCGATGCGACGAGCGACCGCTCGGACGTCTCGAGGGCCACGTGCGCGAGCGCCTCTTCGGCGGGCACGGCCGCCGAGCCGTGCCCGGGCGCGCCGTCCCTCCGGAGCAACGGGGCGAGCGCTTCGCCGAGCGCGCGCCCGGCCTCTGCGACCTCCGCCTCCGCATCCGCGGGCGCGAGCTCCAACGTGAGGTCGAAGCGGCCGGCGCGGGCAAGGAGCGCGAGCAGGTGGTCGAGGACGGGCAGGCCGGTGGTGACGGTCGCTCTCCCGCTACCGGGGGCGATGCGGACGCTCACGAGCCGATCAGCCTTCGATGCGCTCGATACTCGCGCCCAGAGCCCGGAGCCGCTCGTCGATCCGCTCGTACCCCCGGTCGATCTCGGCCACGTTGCCGATCGTGGAGGTTCCTTCGGCGCACAAGGCGGCGATCAGCATCGCCATCCCGGCGCGGATGTCGGGGCTCGTCAGGCGCTCGCCGTACAGCTTGGCGGGGCCGGTGACGACGACGCGGTGAGGATCGCAGAGGATGATTCTCGCGCCCATGCCGACGAGCTTGTCGACGAAGAAGAGGCGGCTCTCGAACATCTTCTCGAAGATGAGAATCGTTCCGTGTGCCTGCGTCGCGGTCACGACGGCGATAGAGGTCAGATCGGCGGGGAATGCGGGCCACGGGCCATCCTCGATCTTCGGGATCTGGTCGCCGAGATCGTCCTGGATGGCGAGCTCCTGGCCCGGCGGCACGCGCACGCTGGTCTCGCCGACCTCCACCCTGACGCCCAGGCGCTCGAACGTCGGCAGAATCGAGACCAGGTCGCGCGGCTCCACGTCCTCGATCGTCACGTCCCCGCCGGTGGTGGCAGCGAGGCCGATGAAGCTCCCGACCTCGATGTGCTCGGGCGCGACGCGCCACTCGCCACCGCCGAGCCGCTCGACTCCTTCGATCCGGAGCAGATTCGACTCGATCCCCTCGATGCGGGCTCCCAGTGACACGAGGAACCGGCAGAGGTCCTGGACGTGCGGCTCACAGGCTGCGTTGCTGATCACCGTCTCGCCCGCCGCGCGGACGGCAGCCATGACCGCGTTCTCGGTCGCCATCACGCTCGCTTCGTCGAGGAACACGCGCGCGCCACGCAGGCCGCTCGTGCGCATGTCGTAGCGGCCGTCGATCACGATCTCCGCCCCGAGCTCCGCGAGCGCGTGGATGTGAGGGTCGAGTCGGCGACGACCGATCACGTCACCGCCGGGAGGCGGCACGATCGCGCGGCCGAAGCGTGCCAGGAGCGGGCCGGCGAGCAGGAACGAGGCGCGGATGCGCCGGCAGAGCTCCTCGTCGAGCTCGGTCTTGCGGACGTTCCCGCTGTCGATGCGGACTTCGTCGCCCGTCCACTCGACGTCGGCGCCGATGTCGACCAGGAGCTCGAGCATGGTCTGGACGTCCCTGATCCGCGGCACGTTCGTGAGCCGCACCGGCTCGGACGCGAGCACGCACGCGGCGAGGATCGGCAGCGCGCCGTTCTTGTTGCCGGCCGCGCGAACGGTTCCCGCGAGCGGGCGGCCGCCTTCGATCAGGAACGACTGCTGAAGCTCCCCCGTTGCGAGATCGTTGACGAGAATGGACGTCATCGCGAGCGGGGTATCGTAGACCTACGGTGCAACCGACGCGAGCACAGGCCTGGGAGACGCTGACGCGCTACACGAAGAGCGAGTCGCTGCTCCGGCACGCTCTTGCTGTCGAGGCTTCGACCCGGTCGTACGCGCGCCTCCAGGAGGAGGACGAGGAGCTCTGGGGGGTGACCGCGCTGCTGCACGACTTCGACTACGAGATCCACCCGACGCTGGACAAGCATCCACAGGACGGCGCGCCGATCCTCCGTGACGAGGGGTACCCGGAGGAGGTGATCGATGCGGTTCTCTCGCATGCCGAGCATCTCGCGCTGCCGCGCGACACTCCGCTCAAGCGCACGCTCTTCGCCTGCGACGAGCTGTCGGGATTCGTGCATGCTTGCGGCCTCGTTCGCCCGACCGGCCTCGAGGGACTCGAGCCGAAGTCCGTCAGGAAGAAGCTCAAGCAGCCCTCCTTCGCCGCCGGCGTCCACCGCGACGAGGTGTACGCGGGCGCCGAGCTGCTCGGCCTCGAGCTCGACGAGCACATCACGAACGTGGTCGCGGCACTGCAGCCGATCTCCGCCGAGCTCGGGCTGCGAACCTAGAGAGCGGCAACGAGCCGGTCGAGATCCTCGTCGCTCGTCCACCAGCCACAGGAGACGCGCACGAGCCCTGTGCCCGGGAGGTCCCGGACGACGACACCAGCCTCGGCGAGGCTCGCGACGGCAGCCGGCGGATCGTCCGCGCGGAACGAGACGAGCGTCGAGCCTCCCTCGACGACCTCGACGAGCGGCGTCAGCAACTTCCGGCATCGCGCCGTCTGCTCGGCCGCCCGCTCGAACCGCCACGCGGGCGGCTGCGCGAGCGCGGCGACGAGGCCGGCCAGGCCGGCGGTCGAGACCCACCCGGGGTCGAAGCGACCGGCGCCGGCGGCGGGCTCGAATCGGCCGGCCGGCTCGTAGGCCGTCTGTGAGAAGTAGCTCGGCCGAGCCACGCGCAGGCCCTCCGGGTCGGCCACAACGAGCCCGCCGGTCGAGTCGGGCCCGCAGAGCCATTTCTGACCGGAGATCGTGAGGAAATCGAGCCCGGCAGCGTCCACGGGAATCGCGCCCACCGACTGCGCGCCGTCGACGAGCACCGGCACGCGTGCCCGCTCGCGGAGCTCGCGCACGGGCAGGACCCGGCCGGTCGTCCAGAGCACGTGGGAGATTGCGAGGAGCCGGGTACGCGGCGTCACCGCTGCCAGGATCGCCTCGGGTTCGGCCTCGGCAACGACGACGCGGGCACCGCTCGCGTAGACCGGGCCGAGGAGGCCGAAGTGCTCCTCGCGCGTGGTGACGATCTCGTCGTCGGGCTGGAGTCCGAGCCCGGCGAGGACAATATTGCAACCGTCCGTGGTCGAGCCGGTCAGCGACACGTGCTCCGGGTCAGCGCCGACGAGGGCGGCGAGTCCAGCCCGCGCCTCGGTCCGGAGCCCGAGCATATGCTCGAAGTACTCCTTGCCGAAGCGGCCGTTCGTGAGCTCGGCGGCTTGCTGGGCTTGCATCGCGTCGACTGTCGCCCGGGCCAGCGGCCCGAAGGTGCCCGCGTTGAGGTACGCGAGGCGTTCGAGCACCGGGAAGAGGGCGCGGCCCTCGTCGGACGTCATCCGATCGTCACCTCGACGGGAGCGTGGTCCGACAGCACGACGCCATTGTGGATGCGACGCTCTCTCGGCCAGACGGCGAGCGGTGACGAGGCGAGGTCGCGTACGAGCACGTGGTCGATTCCCGGACCGCGCGCCGACCAGCCCGCCAACGCGTGTAGGTGCTCCGCACGGAGGTTGAAGTCGCCAGCCAGTACCGCCGGTAGCCCGCCCGCCAGCTCCGTCGCGAACCTCTCGGCGCGAGCGATCTCGGCAGCGGCCACCGCAGGGTTCGCGAAGTCGTTCGTCGCATGCAGGTTCGCCACCACGAGCTCTGCCAGCCGAACGGCGTGGCAGACGCGTGGCTCGCGCCTGGCCTCGTCGATCCGGAGCGAGCGGTACTCGACGGGCTGAAGCGGAGGCGCGACGAGGATAGCGTTGGCCTGTCCGGAGAGCGCAGAGCGGAAGAAGCCGTTGTGCAGGCGCGTCACGGCGCCGGCGAGCTGCGCGGGCAGCAGCGGGCGGCGGGTAACAGCCCACCGCGCCGTCATCCCACTCCAGCGCTCGAGCCGCGGAAGCGCCCAGACCGGCACTTCCTGCAGGCAGAGCACGTC
>Ga0136613_10001108_pt1 | contig 13585 bp, 13 predicted proteins | sample AntDrymUQ2722106_2_FD_106649 | JGI IMG/M metagenome (GOLD analysis project Ga0136613, IMG submission 106649) | Polar desert sand microbial communities from Dry Valleys, Antarctica - metaG UQ272 (21.06) | ecosystem: Environmental > Terrestrial > Soil > Desert | place: Antarctica: Dry Valley... | reverse complement strand
TGACGAAGATGCGCTCGCGCACCCACTCGTTCGCCCTCTCGGCGCCGAGGTCGTCGAGCAGCAGCAGGTCCGCGTTCTTTACTGAGTCCATCCACTCGTCGATGTTCCGCCCGGGATTGTTGTACGTCCCGCGCATGTTGTCCAGAAGCTCCGGCACCGTGACGAAGAGCGAGGGCACGCGCTTGCGCGCCATGATCTCGTTCATCACCGCAACCGCAAGGTGGGTCTTCCCCGTTCCTACATCTCCGACGAAGTACAGGCCGTGCCCGGTACTCTGATTCTCTTCCCAATCCTTGAGGTACTCCTGAACCTTCTCCATGGCCCTCGCGGCGGCGGGGCTGACGTAGGGCTTGTAGCTGGTGAGGGTGTAGCCCTTCATGCGCTTACTGAGGCCGCTCCTCTCTTTAAGGGCGCCGACGCGGGCGTTGCGGCGCATGAGCTCCCACTCGCGGCGGTCGTTCTTCTTCTCGCACTCGGGGGTGCAGGGATGGTAGTACCACTCGCCGCCCTTGCCGTATTTCTTCTGGAGGGCGGGGGGGAACTCGACCCACTCCGCGGTCAGCTCCCGGCCGCAGTGGGGGCAGATCTGGTCGTCCAGCCTCAGTACCTCCGCGGGCTTATCCCTCTTCCCCGAAGAGCCACTCGTAGCCTTCCCGGCGCCTGGCAGCAGATTGTCTATCCTCTCCATCCCTCACCCCCCCTCTAGCTCCGCTCTCCCGTACCTTTAACGCCCCGCCTTTTACGGCCCCGCTCTCCTGGACGAGCCTGAGCTTGCGGTCCTGCTCGAAGCGCTCCACGTCCCCGACGGTCTTTACGCCCCGCTCCACCCAACGCTCCAGGATGCTCCTGACGTACCCAACCCTTCGGGCGTCGCGCTCGCTGGCGATCCTGAGCGCCTCCCGCACCGCGTCGGGCGTGAGCCCGTCCCGCCCACAGTACCCGTTCAGGAACTCCAGGATGTGCGGCGCCGGCAGCGTCCCCATGAACCGGAAGTAGTCGTCCGCCGAAACCCCCTCCGGCTCCGCCCTGATCACCTGCACGTCACGGACCGGAGCCCCGGCCTTCTCGCGGACGACCTCGCGGGGACGCTCCACCCGGCTAGCCTTCGGGGGGGAAGCCCCGGCGGGCGGGTGCTCTGCGACCTCGAGCCATCCCTCCCGCTCCACGACGAATCCGGCCCCGACCAGGGCCTCGAAGGCCTCCTCCACACCTTCAGGGGTCGAGCGAAGCAGCTCCGCCAGCTCCTCGACCTCGACGTCGTCGTGCCCGACGTCAGGCAGGACGCGGAGCAGCTCGTAGAGGGCGACGGCCTCGGCGCCTATGTGGGGCATCCAGCGCACGTACAACCGGGCGCGGCCTTCCCGCGCCCGCCTCTCACCCGGCGGTGTGAGCCTGAGCCTCTCCATCCTGCACGCCAGTATAACCACCAGCGGCCCGGCTCTCTAGATGGAAAGGCTTCAGGCAACAGGTTTCGGGCTTCAGGAAAGGCCCGCAAAAGGCATCCCCATGCCGCAAACCTGCGGGCTGTGACCCCGTCGAGGCTTTTGGCGGTGGTGGCGACCTCCCCAATACCTGATGCCTGCTGCCTGAAACCTGAAGCCTACTCGGCCGCCGGTTCGTTGGCGGGGAGGGTGCGGTCCGAGGCGTCTATGCCCGGGATGAGGCCCTGGCTGGCGGCGAGGCCGAAGAAGAGGGCGGCGACGCAGATCAGGACGGTAATCGTACCGAGCCTGCGGGAGCCGAGGAAGTAGCCCAGGATGCCCAGGGCCGCGCCGACGGCGCCGACGGAGACGTTGGCCGTACCGCCGAACAGGGCCGCCACTATGCCGCCGACGCCGAAGAGGAGGCCGATCACGCAGGAGATCCTGCCGACCAGGAGCATCACCTGCTGCTCGCGACCGGCTCCCCTCTCCCGGCCCGGTCCTCCGAGGTCTTCGCCCGGTCTCCTGGTGTCCCTGTCGTCAGTCAAAATCGCCCCCGTCGAGTGTGTCCGGCCGACTCCGGCAAAGCGTACCCGGTCAGGGTACTAGTATAATCCCCGTCTTGTGAGGTTCGAGCGCGCACTGCCGGGCACCAACGAGGTCTTCGGACCGGACGGCCTGCCGCGCCCGGTCTACGAGGGCGTCTTCGAGGAGCTCGCGGGCTCGGGGCCGGCGCGGTGGGAAGAGAAGAAGCGGCAGGCCCACGACGCCTTGCTCGAAGAGCAGCACGCCTTCGGGGTGATGAGCGGGGACAAGACGCACCCGACGGATTGGATCCCGCGCATCGTCCCCGCCTCCGACTGGACCCGCCTCCGCGACGGCCTCGAACAGCGACTGCGCGCCATAAACGAGTTTCTCCGCCGCCTGGAGGCGGGCAAAGAGGAGATCGTTCCAATAGAAATCCTGGAGAGCAGCATCCTCTACGACATGGAAACACCCAACCGCTTCGGGCCGGTGCCGGTGCGCCAGATCGCCTTCGACGTCGTCGCCGTCGAGAGCAACAGGGCCGGCCGGACCGGCGGCTGGGAGTACCTCGTCATCGAAGAGAACGCCAAGATGCCCGTGGGCCTCGCCGCCATGACCCGCCGGCGCAGGATGGGGGAGGAGATCTTCTTCCCCAAAACCTACAAAAACTTCCCGGTCTACCCCCTGGACGGCTGGCTAGGGCGCCTCGGGGACTCGCTGCGGGCAGCCTCCCCAAAAGGACCCGAGGCGACCCTCGCCGTCGTCTCCAGCGGACCCGCCGACCAGTTCTACCTGGACCACCACATCTACGCCCACGAGATGGGCGCGGTGCTGGCCGAGACAAAGGAGTTGGAGGTAGACGGGGGTTTCCTCGTCCACCGTCCGAGCGGCCGGCGGATAGACGTAATCTACGAGCGCGTGGACGAGGACACGCTCTACGCCGAGGTGCCTGGGCTCCTCGAGTGCCACCTCGAGGGCAACGTCCACGTCCTGTTCGCCCCGAACTCCGAGGTCATAGACGACAAGGGCGTCGGCGTCTTCGTCCCGGAGATGGTGCGTCGTTATCTGGGAGAGGAGCCCCTGATAGAGAACGCCCGCACCTGGTCGCTCGCGGTTGAGGAGGACCGGCGATACGTCATGGACCACTTCGCCGAGCTCGTCGTCAAGAGCCGGGGCGGTTACGGTGGCAAGGAGGTCATGATCGGGCCGGAAGAGACACAGGAAGGCGTCGAGAGGTTCCGCCGGATAGTAGAGGAGAACCCCATCGAGTACATAGCCCAGGAGACCATAGACTTCTCGACCCACGTCCTCTGCGAGACGGACAGAGCCGGGGAGGATTTCCTCTTGCGCGACTCCTACGCGGACTACCGGGTGCTCGTGCTCGCGCCGGACGCGGAGGACCCCGGCGTGGTCGAGGCGGTGCCGGGTTCCCTGAGCCGGGTGGCGGCCCCGGGCAAGCACGTCGTCAACATCTCCAGCGGGGGCAAGATGAAAGACACCTGGGTGCTCGAACGATGAACTACGGGGACCTCATAAAGGACGCGTTCGTGATCTCCTGGCGCAACAAGTTCCTCTGGTTCTTCGGCTTCTTCGCCGGCGGCACGGGCACGAACTTCCTGAGCAACGTCCCATCGGGGGGCGGCAACTTCGACGGCGGCGACTTCGAGCAGTCGGGCGCGGGTTCTTCCGGCCTCGCGGCGCAATTGGGGCCTGGCATCTTCGACAACGCGGCCCTGATCGTCGCGCTCGTCGTGGTGGCGGTCGTGATCTTCCTGCTGTTCATAGCGATGTCCCTGATCTCCCAGGGGGCGCTGGCCGAAAACGTGGCCGCCATAGACCGGGGCGAGGGGCGCCGGTTCTCGTCCGGCTGGAGGGCCGGGCTCCGGAACTTCTGGCGCGTGCTCGGCTACTACGTCGTGTTCTTCCTGATAGCGCTCGGGCTGCTGGTCGCCATCGGCATCCCCATCGCACTCCTGATAGCAGGGACGTTCGCCGCCACGGAGTCCGTCGGCGCCCGGGTCACCGTCGCGGTGCTGGCGGGGCTGCTGGGCGTCGTCCTGCTGCTCATCGTCTTCGTCCCTTTCTCCATCATCGGGCAGTACGCCTTGAGGGAGATCGTGGTGCGCCGGGAGGGCGTGTTCGCGTCGGTCGGCGGCGGGTACAGAGTCTTCCGCCGGAACATCGGCAGGAGCCTGCTCGTCTGGCTCATAAATCTAGGCCTCGGGATCGGGGTCGGGATAGCGGTTCTGATAGCACTCCTCCTCGTGGGCCTGGTCCTCTTCCTCCCGACCATAATTCTGGTCTTCGCGGAACAGCCCACGGCCGCCGTCGTGGCTGGCATCGTGGCGGGCGTGATCCTGCTCCCCATCCTCCTCGCGGTCTCGGGCGCCACCGGCACATTCTTCCACTCCTACTGGACCCTCGCCTACCTCCGACTGACCGGACACCACGAAGACCCGGGACCGGCGCAGGCAAGTGCTGTAGCGTAGGCGATACTCGAACGACGGACGGGCAAACCCGAAGAAAGGTTCACGTATGCCAAAACTAGACGGCAAGGTAGCTGTAGTGACGGGCGCTTCGAGCGGCATCGGCGAAGCTACGGCAGAGGCCCTGGCCGCCGAGGGCGCTTCGGTCGTCGTCGCGGCCCGGCGGGAGGAGCGGCTCGCCGACCTCGCCAAGCGGATAGAAGAGAATGGCGGCCGGGTCTTGGCGGCGGCCTGCGACGTGGCCGACGAGGGCCAGGCGCACGGCCTGATCCGCAAAGCCGAAGACGAGTTCGGCCGCGTGGACATCCTCGTCAACAACGCCGGCGTCATGCTCCTCTCGACCGTCGGCAAGGGCCTCTCCGAAGAGTGGCGCCGCATGTTCGACGTGAACGTGTTGTGTACACCGGCATAAACTCTTGGGGTTCCTCATCGTCCTCGCGGCCGGCGGGGGCGCGGAGATAGAGTTCACCATGGGTAACGAGCGTGGATTGTCGGAGAGCCTACAAATTTTAGGAGGGTGACGTAGATGGCCGGCAGGTTGGACGGCAAGGTGGCGGTGGTTACGGGGGCCTCGAGCGGCATCGGTGAGGCGACGGTGCGCTCGCTCGCCGGTGAGGGAGCCGTGGTGGTGGCCGGGGCCCGACGCAAGGAGCGCCTCGACGGGCTCGTCGAGGAGGTCACCCGGAACGGCGGAAAGGCAATCGCTGTGGAGTGCGATGTCACCGACGAGGGACAGGCCCACAGTCTGGTCGATCGGGCGGTCGATGAGTTTGGGCGCGTGGACATCCTCGTCAACAACGCGGGCGTTATGCTCCTCTCGGCGGTGGGGAAGGGTCTTTCGGACCAGTGGAGGAACATGTTCGGGGTGAATGTCCTTGGCCTCCTCTACGCCACCGACGCCGCCATAGAGACCATGAAGCGGCAGGGCGGCGGCCACCTCGTCAACGTCTCGAGCGTCGCCGGGCGCAAGGTGACCCGCGACTCCAGCGGCGTCTACGCGGGGACCAAGCACGCCGTGGGCGCCATCTCCGAGGGTCTCAGGCAGGAGCTGCTCGAGGACAACATCCGCGTCACGATCGTCGAGCCCGGGGCCGTGGCGACTGAGCTCACAGACCACATCACGGACGAGGACGCCAGAGAGGACCTGAGCGGTCTCCTGCAGTTGGAGATTTTGCAGCCCGAGGACGTGGCCAACGCCATCGTCTACGCCGTGACGCAGCCCGAGCGCGTAAGCGTCAACGAGATACTGATCCGTCCCACCCAGCAACCCGTCTAGCGAACGTACGGCGTCACCGGGATCCCGACGGGGGAAGCCCCGACTGAGGAAGCGCATAGCCTACGCCGCCGACCAACCTGAGCGATTTGTCATCGACAAGGTGCTGACCCGGCCCACCGCTACGGGGATCGAAGAGCAGCACGTCAGTAACCAGACCTTTCAAAATCCCCCGCGGGGCGATTCTTACGCTCTGCCAAGGTGGGGCCGATGCTGCGTCGAGGATCGCTTGGACTAGGGGTCTACCCGCGCCACCACACAAAGGTCAGATTGTGTTGGATCCCTGGGATCTCTGTTCCGAGCGGCTCAGCACGAACTGATCTCGGCAACCGGTAATCTCGGCAGGGGCCAGATCCCCTAGCGGCTTCCCGGGAACCGCCGGCAGATGAGTTGACGAGACGGTTACCCGGGTTACCGAAGTAACCGCAAGACGTTCCGCCAAAGGACCAAGACACAGACCATCAGCGTCCCAGACAGCCTCCATCTTCTTTCGGCGGACCATGGGCAACCGGATGGGACGAGGATTGGCGCAGCTAGCTGCCCCTACGGCCCGTAAGCCGTCGCCGCTTGCCAGAACGGTCGTGCGGCCGAGGCAATCATCGAGGGCGTCCGAAAACCTGCCAGATCGTTGCCCGTTGTTTCCTCCTGCCGTGAGTCCCGCGGCTCTCCGGGTAACTCGGACTCGACTTCTCACCTAGTACTAGTAGAGGGGTCTTTACGGGCCCGAAACCGAGTCGAAAGGATAACGATGTCAGATAAGGGACGCGGCTCCGAGAGGAGCAGGGAGATCGCGGCGATAAAGAAGCAGGGCCGGAACCGCCAAGGCCGCGGGGTTCCACTTCCTGGGCTCTGGGCGTGTCGGATGGCCGCGGGGCTCACCCAACGAGAGCTGGCGATGCTTGTCAGAACGTCACAGGGGACCGTCACCTCCCTCGAAAACCAGGGACGCGGCGCCTACCCGACGACCTTAAAGCGTCTGTGCGCCGCGCTGGGCGTATGGCCGGCCGACCTGCTGTGCGCGGGCGACGAAGAAGACTAACGAGAAGGCCCCGCCTTTAGAGACGGGGCCCCGGACAACAATCCCAACGGCGCCACCACGAAGCCGTCGGGAGAGAGGAAGTACCCTATGCAGAGAGACGTATCGCCGGTCGCGATCCCTTCCCCTTCTACCTATCTAGCTGCCGGGCGCGGCGTGGTGGTCACCGAGAAGCCGTGCCATCGCCAGACCCGGACGCCGTACTCCACAGGGAGGGCCGAGGTGAGCCGCGATGGGTAGCGTCGGTTGGCAGCAGGTGACACAGACTTCTCCCTGCCACGTCTGCGGTAAGTCGGGCTGGTGCTCTGTCAGCGCGGACGGGAAGAAGGCCATCTGCCGGCGCAGGGATAGCGGCGCCGGCGTCCTCAGAACGGATAAGTCGGGGCAGGACTACTGGCTGTACGACTTGAACGGTTCGCGCCCTTCGGCGGGCCTTTCGGCGGGCCCGTCAGTGCAGGAGAGAAACGGTGCATCCACGCTGCCGGACGCTCCCGAGAAGGCCGACCCCGAGACCTTGGACCGCGTTTACCGGGCGTTATTGGACGAACTCCCGCTCGATGACGCTCATCGGGAGGACCTGCTCCGCAGGGGCCTGACGGAGGACGGGGTAGGGCGCGGAGGCTATCGTAGCCTGCCACAGAGAGACAGGTATGGGGCGGCCCGCGCGGTCGTCGAACGCTTCGGGACAGAGGTTTGTTCGCGGGTCCCGGGGCTCCGCCGGGATGCCGGACGATGGACGCTCGCCGGCGCCGCCGGGATGCTGGTGCCGGTCAGGGACGTCGAGGGGCGCGTCGTGGCCCTGAAGGTGCGGGCCGACGACGCCGGTGAGGGTTCTAAGTACACCTACCTGAGCTCCCAGAAGTACGGCGGTCCGGGCCCCGGGGCGCAGGTTCACGTACCGCTCCACGCTGGCCTCGGCACCAAAGTAGCAAGGCTGACAGAAGGAGAACTCAAGGCCGACGCGGCCACCGCCCTCACGGGCACCTTGACGGTCTCGGCCCCCGGGGTGTCCTCCTGGCGCGCTGCGCTGCCGGTTCTCGAGAAGCTGGGAGCGGAGACGGTGCACCTGGCCTTCGACGCCGACGCGAGGGAGAACGAGCACGTGTCGCGGGCCCTCCAGGCCGCCTTCGGGGCGCTCGAAGAGCAAGGCTACGGGGTGGTGCTGGAGGCGTGGCGTCCCGAGCTGGGCAAAGGCATCGACGACCTCCTGGTCGCCGGCCACCGGCCCCAACTACTGTCCGGGTCGGAGGCCCGGGCCGCGGTGAACGGGATCCGGTTCGAGGCGACCGGCGCATCGCTGGTCTTGAAGAACACCCTGACGGCCAAGGAACTGCTCGACAGAGAGTTCCCTGAGCCCCAGTGGATCGTGCCGGGCATCGTCCCCGAGGGCGCTACGGTCCTGGCCGGCAAGCCCAAGATGGGCAAGAGCTGGCTCGCGCTCGGGGTGGCGCTCGCCGTCGCCACGGGCGGCGTCGCCCTGGGCAGGGGGAAGGTCGAGCCGGGCGCGGCCCTCTACCTCGCCCTCGAGGACAATCCGCGCCGTCTCCAGTCGCGCCTGAAGAAGCTGCTCCCGAGCGGCGCGGCCCCCGAACGGCTCGTGCTCGCCGACCGGTGGCCCAGGCTCGGCGACGGCGGTCTCGAAACCCTGGAAGCCTGGCTCGTCTCGAGCCCGGACGCCCGGCTGATCGTCATCGACACCCTGGCGAAGTTCCGCAACGGGGGGAACGGGAGGAACGTCTACAAGGAGGACTACGAGGCGGTGGAGCCCCTCGTGGAGCTGGCGGCCCGCCACAACGTGGCCGTCATCATCATCCACCACCTGCGCAAGATGGCCGCCGAGGACCCCCTGGATCAGGTCTCCGGTTCCATGGGACTCACGGGCGGCGCCGACGGGGCGCTGGTTCTCAACCGCGAGAGGGGCAGGGCCGACGCCTACCTCTACGTCACGGGGCGGGACATCGAGGAGGAGCAGGAGCTCGCCCTGGCCTGGGACGCGACCACTGCAACCTGGAAGATAGCCGGTGACGCCGAGGAGTACCGCATCTCCAAGGAGAGGCTGGAGATCGTCGAATGCCTGCGTTCGCTCGGAGAACCGGCCGGCCCGAAGGAGGTCAGCGAGGCCCTCGGCAAGACCTACAACAACGTCAAGCAGCTCCTCTTCAAGATGGGCAACGACGGCGACGTCCGGAACATCGGCGGGGGCAAGTATGTGGCAACCGATAACCCCGATAACCCCGATAACCGCGACGAGTCCTCGACGAGCCCAGGAGGTTCGTCAACACCGTCGCCCAGCGACGACATCCACCGCCGTAATGAAGACCCCTCCCGGCCAGCGGTTACCCCGGTTACCGAGGTAACCGGATCCGGGGGTCGCTCGGTGGTGGGCCCGCCGCTCCTTGTAAGTACAGAGGACGAGCTGTGCTCTGTGACCGAGGGCATCAAGTCGGCGGAGATCGTGGGTGTCGACATAGAGACCACGGGGCTCAACCCCCGCACGGACAGGGTCAGGCTAATCTCCCTCTCGACCCCGGAGGGCAGCTGGCTGGTGGACTGCTTCGGGGTCGACCCGCGCCCGCTCTTCGACGAGCTGGCCCGGAAGAAGCTCGTGATGCACAACGGGCAGTTCGACCTGGGGTTCCTGGCAGCCATGGGCTTCGATATCGGTGACGAGGGAGAAGTGATCGATACGATGCTGACCTCACAACTACTGGAATACAAGGAGGCCGTATGAGCCGCAACACGAAGAGGATCTCGCACAAGCTCGTAGACGTGACCCGGCGCGAGCTAGGGATCTCTATGGATAAGGAGCACCAGGCGAGCGACTGGTCCGGAGACCTCACCCCGGAGATGCTCTCCTACGCCTCAAAAGATTCGGAGGTCTTGCTCCCGCTCGCCCGGACACTGGAGGCCGGGATCGAAGGCGCCGGACTCCAGAGGGTGGCGGACATAGAACGCCGGGCGCTTCCCGCGTTGGTACGGATGTCCTCCGCCGGCGTCCCGTTCGACTCCGAGGGCTGGAGAGGGCGCATGCGGGAGATCGAGGTAGAAAGGGACAGGTTGAACGAGGAGCTTGCCACCCTCGCCCCCGACCATCCCGAGGGCGGGACCTGGAATTGGAACTCCTGGCAGCAACTGCTCGAGGCCTTCGGCCTGCTCGGCGTGCGCCTCCCCGACACCAAGGAGGAGACGCTCTCCCGCTGCGACCATCCCCTCGCGCGCGTCCTCCTCGAATACCGCAGGGCCAACAAGATGCTCGGCACCTACGGCCCGAAGCTGCTCGAGAAGGTGGAGGACGGGAGGATCTACGGCTCCTGGTGGCAGGTGGGGGCGGGGACGGGTCGTATGGCCTGCTCTTCCCCGAACCTTCAGAACCTCCCGCCCGAGGTGCGCCGTTACGTAAAAGCCCCGGAAGGACGGGAGCTGGTCGTGGCGGACTACTCCCAGGTAGAGCTCAGGATCGCCGCGATGATCTCCGGGGATGAGACGATGCTCGCAGCATTCGCCGAAGGCAAGGACATCCACGAGATAACCGCCAGGAGCCTCACGTGCCGGGAGGAGGTCAGCAAGGCAGAGCGCAAGCTCGCCAAGGCGGTGAACTTCGGGCTCTTGTACGGGATGGCCCCCAAAGGACTACGAGGCTACGCCCGCGCGAGCTACGGGGTCGAGATGACCCGCGAGGAGGCCGAGCGGTACTGGCAGGGCTTCTTCGAGACCTACCCGGGCCTCAGGGCCTGGCACGACCGCGAGTACCGGGCGCTCAAGCGGGGCTCCACCGAGACCCGGACCCTCGCCGGCAGGCGCCGCGCGGGCGTCACGAAGCTAACCGAGAGGCTCAACAGCCCCGTCCAAGGAACGGGCGCCGACGGCCTGAAGCTTGCCCTGGCGCTCCTGCACGAGCGGAGGGAGGAGTGCCACGGGGCGGTGCCGATCTTGGCGGTGCACGACGAGGTGGTGGTCGAGTGCGGGCAAGAGCGGACAGCGGAGGCCGAAGCCTGGCTCAAGGGGGCGATGATCGACGGTATGGAGACGGTGGTCAACGGGCCGGAGGTCGAAGGCCCCCGTGTACCGATCGAGGTGGAGATCAAGAGCGGCAAGGCCTGGCTGGATGGCTAGGACCGGTACGGGGTAGGCGAGACGGTCTGGATCCCGGGCGGGAAAGCGAGAACCCGGGACGGCACCCAGGTTTCCGGGGGCCGAGCCACAAAACGATGGCACGAACCGAAAACCAACGACTAGCAGAGGTGAACTATGCACGATGACCACGAAGCCGAGACCTTCGGCATTAAGTACTATCTCGATCATCGCCGCGGGGATTTGGACAACTACCCTGTCATAGCCTTATGCGACGCTTGCGCCGACGATCTGGGCGGAAACCTCGGAGGATGCTATGGCCCATCTCGTGGGCCGACACCGGCCTGCGACGAGTGCGACCTCGGCACCGAAGGAATCTTCTACGACTAGCACGACCGCGCTCCCGGAGCAGCTAGTGGACAGGGGCCGCCACAACAAGTGCGATCGGTCCTGTTGATCTAGTAAAACGGAGGTTCCGCAACATGGGCGCTACCGGCAGCGGACGCTGGGCCTACCACCACAAGAAGCGAACCATCGAAGGGTGCTGGGCGATTGACATCTGCGGGATGGTTCAGGCGGTCGACCCCTCGAGGCCCGGATCGACCTCCCACCAATTCAGGCCGACGATGCCGACGACGGTTAGGAGGAGGTCGCCCGTACGCTGCACGACGAAGGTCGGCGATGACGGCAAGCCGCTGCTCGTCCTCTCCTATGCCGTAGGCGGCAGGCGGGACCGCGAGTACCGGGGCGAGCAAGTCGTACGTTTACGGACCACCCGGCCCAACTTTGGCGGGGTGCGCTGGTGGTTCTCCTGCCCCTGTATAGTCGGCGGCGAAGAGTGCGGTCGCCGGGTTGGCAAACTCTACCGCCCACCGGGAAGCCGATACTTCGCCTGCCGCCACTGCCACGATCTGACCTACGAGAGCTGCCGGAAGAGCCACCGCCACGACGGGCTGTTCGCCCTGGTGGCGGGGGAAGCCTCCGGCGAGGCGTTCGAGGCCGTGAAGCGGACCTTCTCTTATCAGTCGAAGAAAGCCAGGAGGCGAAGGGAAGGGCCTTCGCCGAACCTGTTGGACGCCTTCGACGAGATGTTTGGTGAGGCTGAGGGCCGTTGACACGCCGGTTGGACGTCGCGAGGCAGCGTCTTGGCGGCGCGAGAAGTCGGTCTCGACCTCGCGTCCGTCTCGACCCTCGCGGAGAAGATGATCCTAGATTGGCTCACGTCGTCCTTCACACTCTGTCTGAGCCGGGTATCCAACGCCTTCCGTTGCCTTCCTCAGCGCCTCGTTTTCGGCCTCCAGCCCCTTGTTCTCTCCCTTCAGCCTCTCCAGCTCGGCCATCACGCCGGGGAGCAGGTGCTTGATGAAGTACCTGTTGTCCGCCGGGGGGTACCTGTCGTCTATGAGCGACTGGTGGAAGGCCTTTATGACGTCGAAGTGCCAGTCGTTTCTGGGGTCGTATAGCACGCCGGTTCTCCTTGTGGGTTTGTCTGGGGTGTCTGTAGTCATGGATGGTGACCCACTTCTTTCGTCCTCCGAGTCAACGATCTGCGGGTTCACCAACTAGCTGTCGGAGGTCTCCGAGGTGTCAGGAAGGCCACGGCAGGCCATAAAATGCTGCATGTTATAATCTTATGGAAGCAGTTTGGCGAACAAGGAGGTAGGTACCCTGGCCGATCAGCCCCGTCTTTTCCCCGTACCAAGCAGCTCCCCTAGCCACGTCGTGATCTACGATTTCCATCCCGAGACCAACACCTTTGTTGTCCTTGCTCAGGCCCCCGCGGTCGTACCCGCCCCGAAGCATAAGCCGGTATTCTTCCGCCACAAGCCTGGCCGCGTCCCGCAGATCGAGGCCAATGCTCTGGCCCGTTACCTGGGCGAGAAGGAGCACGGCTCCGGGCCCGTGGTAACGGCGTAGCCCCAGCCCGATAAGAGGCGCACCCCCCTCCTACTTCGGCTGACCATTTGGAGGGGGGTGCCTCTTGTCTGGAGTCCCAGAAAACGCGCTTGAGGCCGGGCGCTTCTGTAAGCATGAAGCATAGAAACGTTCGTTACGTGCTTACCGCCGCCGGGCCAGGTACACCCCCAGGAGGATGACGGCCCCGCCAAGGATCTTGGTCGCCGTGAGATCCTCCCCTAGCAGCAACACCCCCGAAGCGACCCCGACCAGGTTTATGAGGTACTGGTAGACCAGAGCCCGGTTGGCCCCGACCCCAGAGATGCCCCGCTGCCACGCCCAAAACCCGAAGGCGGCAACCAGCACCGTAGAGTAGGCGAACGCCGCCCAAGGTCCTGCTCCCACCTCGCCCCAGTCCGCGCCCCAGAGCCCCGGCACGGCCACGGGGATGGTGGCAAGACCCGCGAAGAGCATCGTGAGGGAGGCGACCACCAGCGGGGGGTGCTTCCTCAGCAGCGGCAACGATAGCACGGCGTAGGAGCCCCAACACACCGTGGCAACCACCACCAACGAATCGCCGATGAGGCTCGATTCGCCCCTTCCCCCGAAACCCCCGCCCACGACCACGCAGACACCTGCGATCGCAACCACGACCCCGACGATGCCTCCCCGGGTCGGCCTCTCAAGCCCGATCAGGGAACCCAAGATCATCCCCCAGATCGGGACGGCTGCGTAGATGAGGGCGGTCTCAGAAGCGGTGGTCATGCTCACCCCCAGCGTGAAGGCGACGTTGTTCATCCCCACCCCGACCACGCCCACCCCGGCCATGTGGACGAGGTCCCTCCTCCCCGGCCAGCCCTCGGGGCTCAGAATGAGC
>Ga0136613_10001105_pt1 | contig 13593 bp, 10 predicted proteins | sample AntDrymUQ2722106_2_FD_106649 | JGI IMG/M metagenome (GOLD analysis project Ga0136613, IMG submission 106649) | Polar desert sand microbial communities from Dry Valleys, Antarctica - metaG UQ272 (21.06) | ecosystem: Environmental > Terrestrial > Soil > Desert | place: Antarctica: Dry Valley... | reverse complement strand
TACCTGACTACGATGCTCTATGGCCAGCTCGGTCTAACGGAAGAGGTTATGAACGGTACGGCTGACGAAAAGGCCATGCTGAACTACATCAACCGTACGATTGAACCGATTCTTGCGGCGATCGTTGAGGCTATGCGCAGGAGCTTTCTGACAAAGACCGCTCGTTCGCAGAACCAGACGATCATGTGCTTCCGCGATCCGTTCAAGTTGGTCCCCATCAACGACATCGCCAACATCGCTGACAAGTTCACTCGTAATGAGATTCTGTCGTCCAACGAACTTCGCGCGGTCATTGGGATTCCGCCCTCAAAGGATCCCAAAGCAGACCAACTGGTCAACAGTAATATGCCGCAATCAGTGACGGGAAGCGCGCCTCCTGACGAGATAGAAGACGAGCAACTTACGCTCGATGAAAAGGTTGCTGCGCTTACTCTCGAATACTCAAACGGCACCAATGGTCATGGCTGAAAAGCCGAAGCCCAACATGAAAGGGAGTGTCAAAATGGGAGGAATTCCCATGCTGGACTTCGGCGACGACGCCTTGAAGGACAGCCTGATGCACAGTGACAAGAAGAAGCCTGACTTCGGTGGCTACGCTACGAAGGCCGGGCTCAAGTGTTCGGACGGTCGGACGATCTTGCCTGATGCCTTTAAGCATCAGGACAAGCTGGTCGTTCCGCTGGTCTGGCAGCATGGGCACCACGACCCAGGAAACGTTCTCGGTCACGCTGTGTTGGAGAACCGGGCCGACGGTGTCTACACCTACGGCTACTTCAACGACACCGCACAGGCCCTGAACGCGAGGACGCTTGTCAAGCACAAGGACATCGTCTCACTGTCGATCTTCGCGAATCAGTTGGTTGAGAAGGCCCAGAACGTCCTACACGGATTCATTCGTGAGGTCAGTCTAGTTCTGTCAGGCGCCAACCCTGGTGCGCTGATCGACAATGTCGAACTCGCCCACGGCAATGGCGATCTCGTCACGCTGGACGACGAGGCAGTCATCTACACCGGTCTGGAGCTTGAGCACGAGGCGAAGGCCGAGGTGAAGAAGGAAGAGACGAAGGACGAGGAGAAGGATGAGGAGAAGGACGATCCGACGGTTCAGGACGTCTACGACTCGATGACCCCCGAGCAGAAGGAAGTCGTCCACTACATGGTGGGGGCTGCGCTCAAGGGGGAGCCCGAGAAGAAGGACGAGGCATCGCATTCCGGCGACGAGTCGGATCGCTCCAAGGACAACAACGAAGAGAAAGGTCGCCGGATGTCACGAAACGTGTTCGAGCAGGAGGCAGGAAAGAAGGAGCTGAAGCACCAGGAGCTCTCCCACGACGCAATCAAGGGGATCGTCGCAGACGCTGTCCGCGGTGGGTCGCTGAAGGAAGCCGTCCAGGACTACGCTCTGCAGCACGGCATCGAGAACATCGACGTCCTGTTCCCGGACGCGAAGGCGCTCACTAACACCCCCGACTGGGACAAGCGGCGCACCGAGTGGGTCTCCGGCGTCATCAATGGCACGAAGCACTCGCCGTTCTCCCGTATCAAGTCGCTGGTCGCGGACTTGAACTTCGACGAGGCCCGCGCGAAGGGTTACATCAAGGGCACGCTGAAGAAGGAGGAGTTCTTCGGAATCTCCAAGCGGACCACCACCCCGTCCACGATCTACAAGAAGCAGAAGCTGGATCGCGACGACATCCTCGACATCACGGACTTCGACGTGGTCATGTGGCTCAAGGGCGAGATGCGTCTCATGCTCGACGAGGAGCTCGCGCGCGCAGTCCTGATCGGCGACGGTCGCGCAGTCGACGACGAGGACAAGATCAAGGACCCGATCGGAGCAATCGACGGGGCGGGCATTCGCTCGATCCTGAACGAGCACGACCTCTACGCGGCCACGGTGAATGTCAACATCGACGACGCCAACTCCTCGCCGGTAGAGATCGTGGATGCGATCCTGCTGAACATGAGGTTTTACAAGGGCTCGGGTTCCCCGACGTTCTTTACGACTCTCCCGATGCTGACGAAGATGCTGCTCGCCAGGGACACGCAGGGCCGGCGTCTCTACCGTACCGCATCTGATCTGGCAGCAGAGCTGACCGTCTCGAGCATCGTGACCGTCGAGGTCATGGAGGACGAAGAGGATCTCGTCGGCATCATCGTGAACCTGAACGACTACACGATCGGCGCGGACAAGGGCGGCGACATCTCGATGTTCGATGACTTCGACATCGACTACAACCAGTACAAGTACCTGATCGAGACACGCGTTTCGGGTGCCCTCACGAAGATCCGCTCAGCACTGGTCATCAAGAAGGTCATCGGCAGCGCCGTCCTCACGGATCCGGTCTCGCCGAGCTACAACGGCAACACGCGTACCATCACCCCGCCGACCACGACGGGCGTCACATACAAGCGTGCGGACACGAACGCAACGGTCACCACCGATGCGCCGATCGTGCTGGGCGCCGGCCAGTCCCTCAAGATCTACGCCGTTCCGTCGAGCGCAGGCTACTACTTCGCCGACAACGTCGAGGACGAGTGGACGTTCAAGGGCAAGGCTTAGTAAGGAGGTCGGATGGCGAAGTTCTACGGTAGGATCGGGTACGGCGAGACCGAAGAGTCCGCTCCTGGTGTGTGGGTTGACATCATTGTTGAGTTCATGTATTACGGGGACGTAGTTCGTAATACCAGGGCTCTCTCTGAAGGAGAGAACCTGAACAAGGATCTCAGCGTTGGTAATTCGATCAGTATCGTTGCCGATGCTTACGCGAGTGAGCATTTCTTTGCCATCCGTTATGTGGAGTGGGCGGGGACCCTGTGGACGGTTTCAAACGTCGACGTGCAGGTTCCCCGTCTTCTCCTACGGCTGGGGGAGGTGTATAATGGCCCTCAGGCTGGAGCTCCAGACTCTCTTTGAGTCGTTTACTGAGCACGTTTACTTTCAGCCTCCGACGAATGTAAAGCTTCAGTACCCGTGTATCATGTATGAGCGGGATTCAGCTAAGTCGGAGTTTGCTGATAATGTAAAGTACCAGTATACCAAACGGTATACGGTAACGGTCATCGATCGAAACCCAGACAGTGCCTTGCCGGACAAAGTGGCTGCTCTGCCATGGTGTACAACCAATCGGTTCTATACGGTAGACGGCCTCAACCACGATGTCTTTCAACTTTTCTTCTAGAAAGGAAACCACATGGCAGTTTTGACATGGGACGAGACAGGGAAGCGCCTGTTCGAAACGGGCGTTGATCGCGGGGTTCTTTACATCCCGAACGCCCAGGGTGAGTATGTGAACGGTTACTCTTGGAACGGTCTTACGACCGTCACTGAGTCACCCTCCGGTGCCGAGGACTCTCCGCAGTATGCGGACAACATCAAGTACTTGAACCTCCTTTCGGCCGAAGAGTTCGGCGCGACGATCGAGGCTTTCACGTACCCCGAGGAGTTCGGTCAGTGCGACGGTACCATTTCGCCCTCAGCGGGCGTTGCCCTCGGTCAGCAGTTCCGGAAGTCTTTCGGACTGGCATACCGCTCGAAGGTCGGAAACGATCTCGCTGGACCGGATCACGGCTTCAAGTTGCATCTGATCTACGGTGCCCTGGCGGCTCCGTCGGAGAAGGCGTATGCCACGATCAACGACTCACCTGAGGCGATTACCTTCAGTTGGGAAGTGACGACCAGTCCGGTCGGCGTCGTTGGCTACAAGCCAGTAGCTCAGATGGTGGTCGATTCGACCAAGGTTAGCGCGGCCGCGATGACAAACCTCCTGAACATCCTCTATGGGACCGCGGCCATCAACCCCCGGCTCCCTCTGCCGTCTGAAGTGATCGGACTCTTCGGAGGCGCAGTCACGCAGGTTCGTATGACTACCAGCGGTCCCAACGCGCCGACTTACAGCACGGCCTCGAAGGTCGTTACCCTCCCGGAAGTCACAGGCATTCAGTGGAGGATCAATGGGGTCAACAAGAACGCTGGCGCCCAGCCGGCTCTCGTCGCGGGCGAGACGTCCGTGGTGACCGCCGTCGCCAACCCCGGCTATATGATCAACGGCGAAGACACGTGGGTGTTCGACTTCTAGTCGTTCGCCTAATCGAAAGGAGAACCAGAGAATGCTCACTATTACAGTTCCGGGTGTTGAGATGTTTGACGAGGAGAGCCAAGAATTCACCACCGTCGGGGACGTAGTTCTGGAGCTCGAGCATTCTCTGGTCTCTCTGTCAAAATGGGAGTCAATTTTTGAGAAGCCCTTTCTCGAAGTTGAAGATAAGACTTCAGCCGAAGTTTTCGGCTATATCAAAGCCATGACGTTGACCCCTAAAGTTCCGGGGGAGGTTTACCAGAAACTCTCTAATGAGAATGTTTTAGCTATCAATGCCCACATCGATGCGAAGATGACAGCAACGTGGTTCAACGAGACACCTGGCGCTCCGCAAACACGCGAAGTGATTACGGCAGATCTCATCTACTATTGGATGACGGTGTTCTCGATTCCATTCGAATGCGAGACCTGGCATCTTAATCGGCTGTTCACTTTGATTCGGGTCTGCAATATCAAGCAGGCTAAACCAAAGAAGATGAGTCGAGCTGAAGTTGCCGCCAGAAATCGCGAGCTCAATGAGCAACGCAAATCGCAACTAGGATCAAAAGGATAGAGAGGAGGACTCGTTGACAACTCTTGTTTGGGACCAAATCGGGAAACGAACTTATCAGACTGGTGTTGACCATGGAGTTCTGTATCTACCCGATGGTACTTCTGCGGTTTGGAATGGGCTAACCTCTGTTGAGGAGAGGTTCACTCAAGAACGTAAGCCGTATTACCTCGATGGGGTGAAGTATCTCGAGCATCTGACCCCGGGGGATTTTGCGGCACAGCTCAAAGCTTTCACTTATCCGGAAGAATTTGAGCAGGTTACCGGTGTCCGATCTAAGGGTTCTGGGGTGTTTGTTCACGATCAGAATTCGACAAGCTTTGGGTTGTCGTACCGCACGCTGATTGGGGATGATGTTTCCGGAACAGAGCGTGGTTATAAGATTCATCTTCTGTACAACGTCACGGCTATTCCTGATAACAACGTTTATGCATCACTAAGAGCTCAGCCTATTGAATTTTCTTGGGCTTTGTCTGGAACGGCTGAGGCTGTCCCGGGGTATCGACCGACCGCTCATGTTACGCTCGATTCAACCAAGATGACTCCAGCACTACTTGCTGAGATCGAGGCTATACTTTACGGCACGGCCTTACTCCAACCAAGGTTGCCGGCGCTTCAAGAGTTGGTATCGCTCATCTACCTTGTAATCGTTGACAATGGCGATGGAACATGGACTGCGACTGGTCCTGCTCATCTCATTGTGATGGTCGACAGTACAACTTTCCAACTTCCAGAAGTGGATGCAGTGTATTTGAACCCAACCACATACGTGATCACAATCTAAGGGGGCCTAATGGCTACAGTTACAGGTCTTACGGCCGCACGAATGGCAGAAATCGAAGCAGCCTCGATCGTTAACGGTGGTGTGGTTCTCAACGATCTTATCTTTACTAAGCAAGATGGAACAACCATCAACGCTGGTAATGTTCGTGGTCCTGCTGGCGCTGCGGGAGCGACTGGGGCTGCGGGAGAGACTGGGGCTTCACCTGAAGGGGATCTTCTTCAGCCGGGCGTCGTTGCGGCTGGACATTGTGCCTTGGTGAGAGACTTATCATCTCAGGTAACGATTGCTGCTGGGGTTGTGTGGATGCTAAACACTTCCGGGCTTTTCGTTCGCGCATTGCCAGTCTCGACCGTCTTAGAGGCAATCCCAACCGCTGTGAACAAACGTCTCGACCAGGTCGTCGTGGCCTCAAACGGCGTTATCTCTAGACTGCAGGGTACGACGGACGATACAACCAACACTTTGACCAATCGCGGAGGCGCGGTTGTTGTTCCTGTTGGGTCGAGGTTGCTTCATGATCTTCTCGTGGATGTCAATGGTGTAACCGCCATCAATACTCGTGACCGACGTTCGTGGGCACGCGGGGCGTATAACCGGATCACCCGGACATTGAATGCTGCAGGAAACAGCGACTATTCACTCCCTGGTAGCACTCCCGCCGTAGTGATTGATGGAGTAAACCTAGCGATGCGGATGGAGTGCTCGGGGGTGCCTTTGCGTGTGACGCTGCGGGGTTCTTTTACTTTAACCGCTAACATCAACGTCGGCTTGACTACGTTCATCGACGGTCTGGTGCCATCCGGAGCTGTGGGCATAACTTCAGAGTACTATACCCACTTTCCGTCGGTCGGGTTTTCGTTAGGGTTCAATTACTCCTACGACTTTTTGCCTGCACCCGGTTCACGGTTGATAAAGGCCGCATATATGAGTAACGGCACATGGATCATGTATGCACGAAACGCTATGCCTATTACGTTTACGGTTGAAGAAATCGTCCGCCAGAACGCCAACAACGGCATGGCATAACCATCTGAGAAAAAGGGGGTTTGTATGAGAGTTGAATTTGCTGGTTATTCTGGACCATTGCCCCCGTTTGTTCTGAATTTGGTCAACGGTGTTCCGTTTCTCAAGGCCCAGTATCTTGCTATGGGCTATACCAACTACGACGTTATATGTATTGGCTCCGCGGGTGGTCGAGGAATTGGTATTGACGCAATCTACAATAGCAAAGGTGGCGCCGGTGGTGGGGGTGGAGTCCAGTGGGTAGAGGGTCTTCTGTCATCTCTTCCGGTATCTTCCCCAGTTGATGTTGGGGTTGCTGGCGCCGATGCTATCTCCCCCAACGGTAAATACGGTGGAGATGGAGACCGATCAAGGTTCAACACCAATACGTGCCGAGCGTCAGGCGGTAAAGGTGGGTTTCCAGGGTATGGGGTTTTCCCTTCGCCCTTCCCACATGGCGATGGGGGTGCGGGAGGCATGGGAGGCATTAGTGATGTCTCTGGTAGTGGTGCAGTGTTTGTGGGACCTCTCCCCGCGGGTATCGGAACAGGCGGAAAAGGTGGTAAGGGTGGAGTCTTTTACAACAATGCCATTACCACTCCTGCTACAGCTGGTCTTCCTGGGACATATTCGGAAACTAACGCGTCGATACCTGGGCCAGGAGAAGAAGTTTCTCTGAACGAATTCGGTCATCTGATCGTTCCTGGCGCTGGTGGAGGCGCAAAAGCAACCCCACTCAACCTAAAAAGTACTGTCTATGGCTCTAAAATTGGGGGCGCTTTAGGACACGGTGCCGTTATTCTCCGTCTCACACAGGTTTGAGTCGGGAGGCGTCATGATCAGCATTACCGAAAAAGGTTCATTCAAAAACACGGAGAAATTTCTCAACAGTCTGCTGCGCCACGAGCAGTTTACAGCTCTGGCGAAATTTGGGCCTATGGGTGTCGCGGCTCTTGCTTCCGCAACTCCGCGTGATACCAGCCTTACAGCAAACTCTTGGACATATGAGATCATTCAAAAGCGTGGGTACTACTCTATGATCTGGAGTAATACTTACATTGAGAATGGTGTACCAATTGCGGTGCTTATCCAATACGGTCACGGGACCAAGAATGGTGGATATGTCCCAGGGAGAGATTACATCAATCCCGCAATTCGTCCCATATTTGACCAAATGGCAGCCGACATGTGGAAGGTGGTGACCAGGTAATGGGTAGTATTGATAGTCGCGTTGTATCAATGAGTTTCGAGAACTCCAAGTTTGAGGCCGGGGTCGCCTCCACAATCAAGTCAATGCAAAAGCTCAACGAGAGCTTGAAGCTTTCTGGCGCCACAAAAGGTCTTCGAGACGTCGAAGCCGCCTCAGGTAACGTCCGTTTCTCTGGGCTTAGGTCGATGCTCGATACCCTCAAGACGAAGCTGGGTTTTCCCGGATCCGCCAAAGGCTTCACTGATATTGAAGCAGCCTCAGGTACCGTTCGTTTCGCCGGCCTTCGGGCAGGTCTCGAGACGCTCAAAGAAAAGCTAGGCTTCGCCGGATCTAGCAAAGGCTTCACCGACATCGAGGCCGCTTCAGGCAACGTCCGTTTTGCCGGACTCAGGTCGATGCTCGAAACAGTCAAGACGAAGCTGGGCTTCCCTGGATCTAGCAAAGGCTTTACCGACATCGAGTCAGCCTCAGGTAACGTTCGTTTTTCCGGACTCAGAGCGGGTCTTGAGACGGTCAAGGAAAAACTAAGGCTTACCGGAGCCACCAAGGGCTTCGAAAACGTTCAGCAGGCCGAGCGTAACGTCAAGTTTACTAGCATCGGACAGGCCGCTGATGGCGTTGGGTCTCGAATCTCAGCTATGTCGGTTGTTGCGGTTACTGCACTCGGTACCATCGTGCACAAAGCGGTTGCTGCTGGCAGCCAGATGGCTAAAGCCCTAACTATCAATCCGATCTCAACTGGTTTGAAAGAGTACGAGACCAACCTCAACTCGATCCAGACCATTCTGGCAAACACCAAGGCTTCTGGCGCAACGCTCGGCGATGTCAACAGAGCGCTCAAAGAGCTGAACGCATACTCCGACAAGACAATCTACAACTTCTCCGAGATGGCGAAGAATATCGGTACCTTCACGGCTGCCGGTGTAGATCTGAAAACGTCGACCGAGTCGATCAAGGGTATCGCAAACCTGGCTGCCATGTCAGGTTCAAACTCTCAGCAAGCTTCGACCGCGATGTATCAGCTGTCACAGGCAATCGCATCGGGTCGCGTCAGTCTGCAGGACTGGAACTCAGTTGTCAACGCCGGTATGGGTGGTAGTACATTCCAGCGGGCATTGGCGACGACTGCTGAGTCAATGGGAACGCTTGACAAGGGCAGCGTAAAGCTTACCGGGTCAATGAAGAATGTCTCCATTTCTGGCCAGTCGTTCAGAGAATCAATCTCCGCTGGACCTGGGAAAGATTCGTGGCTGACCTCAGAAGTTCTAACGAATACGCTCAAGCAGTTCACGGGCGATCTGAAAGACTCTGAGCTTGCGGCCATGGGGTTCAACGCTGCGCAGATCAAGTCGATCCAAGCAACGGCTAAAACCGCCATGCTGGCGGCTACTGAGGTCAAGACACTCTCCGGCGTCTTCGACGTAGCTAAAGAAACAGCTGGGTCGGGCTGGGCAGCAACCTTTGAGATACTCTTCGGCGACTTCAAAGAAGCCAAGACTCTCTTCACCGGGCTTTCGCAGACCATCAGCGGTTTTATCGCTGATTCAGCCAATGCACGGAACAAGGTTCTTGGTGACTGGAAGGAGCTTGGTGGTCGAACTCTCGCAATCGAAAGCATCAAAAATGTCTTTCAGGCTCTTTCGTCGGTAGTCAAGCCGATAAAGGAAGCCTTCCGAGAAATCTTTCCGGCCAAAACTGGGAAAGACCTGTACGATCTGACAGCAAAATTTGAGCGTTTCACTGAGAAGCTTAAGATAGGGCCTGCGACAGCTGAGAACCTTAAACGTACGTTCGCCGGATTCTTTGCTGTTGTTCATATCGGTACAACCATAATTGGAAAAATCATCGGGATGTTTGGAAAGCTCTTAGGCGCATCTTCGTCTGGCGCCGGCGGCATTCTGAATTTTACAGGAGGCATTGGTGATTTTCTTGTCGCGCTAGACAAGGCGATTACGGGAGGCAAAGGGCTCTCTAACTTCTTTGACGGGATTGGTGCAATTCTCGCTCTGCCGCTCAAGCTTCTTGGTGGTGTTGCGGAGGCTATTGGGGGTCTGTTCGGGGGGTTCGATGCAGGCAAAGCCGGTGGCGTTGGGTCGTCTGTGAAGGGTCTTTCGGGTGCACTTAGACCTCTGAGAGGAGCCCTTGACGCTGCGAAGGGTGCTTGGTCCGGGTTTGTCGAGAGTTTCAAAAAGGCAGCATCGTTTTTGAAGCCAGTAATCGACGAGATCGGGGATCTGTTCGGCAACCTCGGAGATGTTATCGGAGATGCAATAGCGAAGTCTGACTTCAGCCAAGTCTTCCAGATCCTTCAGACCACACTCATCGGTGGAATTTTCCTCGCCATCAGGAAAGCACTCGGCGGAGGGCTCAAGCTGGACTTCGGTGGCGGCGCTCTGGACGGACTTAAGACAGTGTTCAGTACTTTGAACAAGTCTCTGGTTCAGTTGCAGACTAGTGTCAAGGCAGGTACACTTCTCAAGATTGCCATATCAATAGCGGCTCTGGCCGTAGCGGTTAAGGTAATGGCGAGCATCAATCCGGGGGATCTTGCCAAGGCACTGACAGGTATCGGAGTCGGCCTAGGACAGCTTCTTGGGGTAATGGCACTTCTCGGCAAGATAGGTGGATCTACGGGATTCCTCACGCTGCCTTTCCTTTCGGCCTCCATGATTCTTCTTTCTGTGGCAGTTAACGCGCTTGCTCTTGCCGTATTTGCATTCTCGAGGCTTAGCTGGAATGAGTTGGCCAAGGGTCTGGCTGGTGTTGGCGGTTCGCTGGTAGCAGTTGCTGCAGGAGTAAAACTTATTCCCCCGTCAATAGTGTTGGTTGGGCCTGCTCTAATTCCTTTGGCCATCGCACTTAACCTGATTGCCGTTGCTGTCAGGATGTTTGGCAGCATGGATTTGCTGGACCTCGCTAAGGGTCTGGCTGCTATTGGTCTATCGCTAAAGGCAATTTCGATATCAATGAAGTTGATGCCGCCCACGATGTTGCTGACTGCTGCTGGTTTGGTCGCTGTAGGCGCTGCGCTTAACTTGATTGCTATGTCTGTCTTGGCTTTTGGTAGTCTGAGCTTGATGTCGATAGGTAAGGGCTTGCTTGGTATTGGTGGTTCGTTGACAGCTATTGGGCTGGCTCTCAAGCTCTTTCCGCCGTCACTCGCCCTCCAGGCTGCAGGACTAGTTCTGGTTGGTATTGCTCTGACTGGAATTGCTGGAGCTCTGGGACTCATGGGTAAGATGTCCATACAGACGATTGTTAAGGGACTGGCAGCCATCGGCGCTTCGCTCGTGGTTCTTGGTTATGGATTGAAATTCATGTCAGGGACATTCCTCGGTTCGGCCGCTCTTCTGGCAGCGGCTACGGCTCTAGCCATTCTCGTTCCTGTGATAGGCATTCTCGGGACCATGAGATGGAGCACCATCTTCAAGGGTTTGGCTGCTATTGGTGGCGCGCTTATTGTTATAGGTGCCGCTGGTACTATAGCTGCCCCGGGGTTGACCGCTCTGGGTATTGCGATGATTCCTCTTGGTATTGGCGTTGTAGCAGTCGGTGCGGGCGTATATCTGCTTGCTAAAGCGCTCGTTCTCTTAGGGTCAGGTGGCGCTAAGGGTATTGCTGTACTGATTGCGTCTCTTACGGCCATGGTCGCAATCCTACCCAAGATTGTTATTGATTTCATAAAGGGTCTCGTTCAGATTGGTGTAGCAATTGTTGATCTTGCGCCACAAATTGTGGCGGCTATGGTCAAGATTCTTACTTTGCTTCTGGACGTGGTTATTAAGACGGCGCCCAAGATGGCCCAAGCGTTTCTCGCGCTTATCATGGCTGGTATTCGGGTTATACTAATCGCTCTCCCAGCATTGTTGTCAGCTGGCTTCTCAATGTTGAATGCTCTCCTACGGGGTATTGCCGATAACATCGGTATGGTTACCACACGCGTTGGGGAGATCATTGTTAGATTCCTGACAGCGCTGGGTTCGCAACTTCCGAGGCTTATTCCGGCTGGACTCTCAGTTCTGGTCAAGCTTCTGGAGGGAGTAGCCAACGGAATGCCAAGGGTCGTAGCTGCGGGCGCAACGCTCATTGCGAAGTTCTTGAACGGCGTTGCCAACAACATCGGCAAGGTTGTTTCTGCGGCAGCAAACCTCATTGTTAAGTTCGTGAACTCCATTGCTGGCAATCTCGGCGACGTTATTTCTGCTGGTGCGAACGTTATTGTTAAGTTCCTGAAGGGCATTGGGAATAATATAGGAAAGGTAACCAGGGCCGCCGCCGACATGATCGGTGATTTCATTGAGGCAGCTGCGGATGCCATGATCCGTTTAGCAAACAGGATCGCCAAAATCGTCGTCAACTTCCTTAATGGTTTGGCTAGTGCAATTCGGACTAATGGTCCTGAGCTGCGAAAGGCTGGTGGAAATCTCATTGACGCAATCGTCGATGGCGGTCTCGCTGCGATTTCTGCTACAGGTGGTAAGATCATCAGCGGTATTGTGGGTATATTCAAGGGCGCGATCCGTGCTGCTAAAAGAGCAATCCGAGGAAAGTCGCCGTCTCGAGTGTTCATGCAGATCGGTAAGGACATGATAGATGGTACAGTCATCGGGATTGACGGACAGGCTTCGGCAGCTTACAGGTCGGTTGATTCAGCAACTAACGGCATGATCGACGCTATGGTCAAAAGACTTAGTGTTGTGCCTGATGCTATAGACGGTCTGATAGATCTGGATCCGGTAATCACTCCGGTACTGGATTTGACGAACGCCGAGGTAGGAGCAAAGCAGTTGGCCGATTTGACTAACGTCACTCCGATCACTACTGCCGCTTCTTATGATCAGGCAGCCGCTATCTCCGCAGCACAAGAGGCGTCTCAGACGTCTACGGACGACGATAGTGATCCAAAGAGTCTCGTGGGAGTTAAGTTCGAACAGAACAACTACTCACCCGAATCGTTGTCCGCCACAGAGGTGTACCGTCAAACGAAGAATCAGTTGGCGCAGGCTAAGGATGTTATTGGTCTTGTGTCATAGTTCATATCCGGGTCCTGTGGGTGTTACAAATCCCCGGGGCCCGGTTAACGTTCTATGAGAAAGGAGGTCTACAGTGTTGACTAAGATGGAAGTATACAGCCCGCGTACGTCCGCTCCAATACTTCCTTTGAGTGGGGGCGGGCCAAGTACAGATCCTATTGATATTCGAAACATCGAAGGGTTGGGACCTGTAAAAGCAAGTGTCAACACAAGCCCTTTTGGATCTATCGACGGTGAGTCCTATTCGGGTAGCTCAATTGGGAAGAGAAACATCGTCATGACGTTGGGCTTTAATCCGGACTGGAAGGATCAGTCTATGTCGAGTCTTCGTCAACGTCTCTACGCATATTTCATGTCGGGGGAGGCGATTACGCTTCGGTTTTTCAGTGACGTAATGCCGGACGTTCATATCCGCGGGTATGTTGAGAGTGTTGAACCCAACATGTTCAGTAGAGACCCCGAGGTCCAGGTATCAATCATCTGTCCGTTGCCCGAGTTCATTGCTATCGAGCCCACAACCGTAACCGATATTGTGGGTGACGGGACAACTTCAAAGGTGGTCAACTATCTTGGGAGCATCCCAACGGGATTCAAGCTGAGAGTCGAGTCAAGTCCAGCTCGGCCTGCGTACACCGGGAGATTTACCATTGTGAACAATACGCCGTTTTCTCAGATCTTTTCGGCTGAGGCCACGGTAGATGCTGCACAGCACTTCGAGATGAGTTCGGTCCAAGGGCTGAAGTATGTACGAAACGTCGTCACCCTAGGAGGCGTTATCAAGAACCTTCTTAGCACTATCGAGCTAGAAGCGGTATGGCCTCGTCTTGAACCTGGCACAAACGAGTTCTCTGTACAGGCCGTAAGTCTTGGCCAGAAGTGGACGCTCACCTATTTCAATCGGTTCGGCGGTCTCT
>Ga0136613_10001104_pt1 | contig 13603 bp, 19 predicted proteins | sample AntDrymUQ2722106_2_FD_106649 | JGI IMG/M metagenome (GOLD analysis project Ga0136613, IMG submission 106649) | Polar desert sand microbial communities from Dry Valleys, Antarctica - metaG UQ272 (21.06) | ecosystem: Environmental > Terrestrial > Soil > Desert | place: Antarctica: Dry Valley... | reverse complement strand
GTCACGAGTGATGATGCCCGCCGCGCGACCGTCTTTCACCACGAGGTCGAGCATCTCGCTTCTGACGTCGAGCTTCACCGCCCCGAGGCCCACCTGGCGCATCATGGCCTGATAGGCCCCGAGGAGGAGCTGCTGTCCGGTCTGGCCCGCGGCATAGAACGTGCGCGAGACTTGGGCACCGCCGAAGGAGCGGTTGTCGAGCAAACCCCCGTACTCGCGGGCGAAGGGCACGCCTTGGGCCACCGCCTGATCGATGATGTTCACCGACAACTGCGCGAGGCGATAGACATTCGCCTCGCGGGCTCGATAGTCGCCACCTTTGACGGTGTCGTAGAAGAGCCGGTAAATCGAGTCGCCGTCATTGCGATAGTTCTTGGCGGCGTTGATCCCCCCTTGGGCGGCGATCGAGTGCGCCCGGCGGGGCGAGTCGTGGTAGGTGAACACCTCCACTTCGTATCCCAGCTCGGCCAGGCTCGCCGCCGCCGACGCCCCGGCGAGGCCGGTGCCGACCACGATGATCTTGAATTTGCGCTTGTTGGCCGGGTTGACGAGCTTGATCGAGAAGCGGTGCTTGTCCCACTTGTCGGCGATGGGGCCGTCGGGCACCTTGCTGTCGAGCGTCACGTGATCAACCCGAGGTAGATCGCGATCGGCATCGAAATGTTGGCGAGAGTTATCCCATAAGCGACTCCCATCGCCAGATAACGCCGCCAGGCATTGAAGCGCGGGCTGTTAGCCCCCAGGCTCTGGAACATCGACCACACCCCGTGGTAGAGATGGAGGCCGAGAGCGAGGTTGGCCACCACATAGAGGGCGACGACCCCCAGCCGTGAGAAGGTCAAGAGAAAGTTGGCATGAACCGCGCCTGCTTCCCAGCCGTCGGGGGCGAACGGCTGGATGCCCCAGGTGAAATCGGCCAAGTGAAAAGCTACGAACGCCAGCACGATGAACCCCGACCAGCGCATCGTCCGGCTTGCGTAGTTAGCCACCAGGTACTCCCGGGGTCCCAGATAGGAGGTTGTCCGTGCTCGGTGGTTGATCTGGGTAAGGACAACCGCCGCATGGACATGAAAAATCGTGGCGATGATGAGCGTCACCCGCAGGATCCAGAGGAAGACATTTCGGGGGAGGATGGGGTAAAGGAGATCTCGCAGGAGGTGGCCGTACTCGTCGATCTCGTACAGCCCGCTGGCTTCAACCTCCAGGTAAATCTTGAGGTTTCCGATCGTGTGGGCAATCACGAAGCCGAGCAAGACGATGCCGGTAACGGCCATTACCCATTTCTTGCCAACCGCCGACCGATATAGCTCCACCAGGAACGGCGTCTTGGTCCTCGTGGCTGTGGTCACGAGTCCTCATTAAAGCGGATCTCATGACGCTCCCCTTGACGGCGCCGGCTCGACTTGGCATGATTACACTCGTGTAATTACAAGCGTGTGAGGAGCGCAGGTATGAGGGGAGAATCGACGGAAGCAGCGAAGGCGCGCGGGTCTGAGGGAGGCGAGCGATGAACTCGACCTTGGTGGAGGCTCTCGCCATCGGACAGCTTTCTTGGCAGGACTATGCGAATTGTCGGGGTGCAGATGCCGACCTCTTCTTCCCAGAGCGGGGAGCATCTACTCGCAAGGCCAAGGCGATCTGTGCTGAGTGCGAGGTGAAAGACGAATGTCTCAACTTCGCGATCCAGCACGGCGAGAAGTTCGGGATCTGGGGCGGGATGTCAGAACGCGAACGGCGTCGCGTCCGCCGGGCGCGTACGGTCGCCCGCCGCGCCAGCTGACCACCACAAGCCAAACCTAAGGTTTGCGTGGTGGCTATACCACCACAATCGCCTTAGGTTTGGTTAGAGGTAGAGGCCCGAGCCCTGCTCGCCTTGTCCCCGCGGGAGGCCCGCTCGTTTCTGCATCTCCTGGAGCTGTTGTTGGGCCGCCATCTGCTGGCTCCAGAGTGACGCCTGGATGCCATGGAACAATCCTTCGAGCCAGCCAATCAATTGCGCTTGGGCGATCCGCAGCTCCGCCTCGGAGGGTGCCGCCTGATTGATCGGGATCATGATGTCGTCGAACTCGTCGAGCAGGTCGGGACTGAGCATCTCCCGCAGCTCGCGGAGGGTCGCTGAGTGGACCGCGGCCAAGCGCGCCCGGCCCCGTTCATCGAGCGGAGCCTGTCGGACCTCGTCGAGCATGGCTCGCGTCATCGAGGCAATACGGATCAGCTTGGTTGGTAGCCCTACGGCTGGAGGCGGCCCATCGGTGTTCTCGGGAGCCGGCTCGACGGCATCGGGCGTGATCGGTTCAGGTGACGTCATTGCTAAGACACTACCGGTTCACCCATATCGGTTTCGGAACGAATGAACTCGAATCAACCCCCTTCCACGCGTGCTCGCCAACCCATAAGATCGAGGTGTTTGACATAGGAGGACAGGTTGGTGGATGTGGGTTCATACCCACCGATCCTCGATGCGGCCCAAGTAGCCGAGTTGCTGGGAATGAATGTGCAGATGGTCAGGCGATACGCCCGCGAGGGTCGCATACCTGCCTACAGGCTTCCCGGGGGAAGAACGTTTCGTTTCTACACCCAGGAGATCATGGACTTTCTGCGCGCTCACCCGGTGATTCCAGAAACCGAGGCCGAACGCGCTCCGCTCAAACCAACGCCCTAACCACCGCTTTCACGTTCTCAAGCAAGACGTAGACCCCACCTTCGAATTCGAGGTGGTCGGTCGCGACCAACTGGATCTGTCCCTCGAACCGATCGCGATCGGTGAGGAGCGTTACCGACAGTTCCGCCATCGCCATCTCGGCCAAGCGAGCGGACCAGGTACGCGAATCGAGCACGGTGCTGCTTCCACCCGACCTCGTCCGAAGCAGGATGAGGGTGAGCGCAGTGAACGGTGCTTCCACCACCACGGTGTCCGTGGCGAGCAGCAAATAGTCGACGCCGACACCAGTGATCGAACCATCCCAGTGCCATTCGCCAATCCCAACAGTGGCTTGGTAACCGGCGTGCATGGCGATTTGCGCGACATCCGCCAGGGTCCGTTTGCGAGCTCGCCCGAGCTCGGTGAGCCTTTCGACCTCCTCGGCCTCGTCTCGGAGCTCGCCACCGATCTGGCGCCGCAGGTGGCTTGCCAAATCGTCGAAGTCCTCTGGGCGCCAGGCCATTTTTTCGCGCTCCCTTCGGTTCTCCACAGCCTTGTGGATAGGTTGCCACCTGTTGAGGAGTGTCGGGGCGTAGGTAGGGGTAGACCTGAATGACAGCGCCACATTTGGCTGACCGTGGCTTCCAACCGTTGCCGCGCCCAAAAAGGAACCCTCTCACCCGAATTACCGCTTCGCACCTTCTAATGGTCCTCGCCGCGGTCCTTGCGTTTGTGACCAACGTCATGGTGCTCCGCAGCCAGGAGGAGACGAGACTGGTGGTCGTCGCTGCCAGCGCGATCGAAGCCGGTAGGACGTTGAGCGCCACAGATTTCAAAGTGGCAGAAGTTGATCTTGAGGACGATCTCTTTGCCAGGCTCATCCCTTGGGAGCAAGCAAGCGGGCTCAGCGGAATGGTCGCGGCGCGCGCAATTGGCGCGGGGCAAATGGTGGTGGCGGCGGACGTGCGATCACCGGCCGCCCCCAACGGTCTGCGAGCAATCTCGATTCCGATCGACCCCGAGCACGCGGTCGGCGGCGCTCTCATCGCCGGTGATCGGATCGACCTTATCTCCGTCACCGAGGAGGCCAGCACCTATGTCCTCGCCGATGTCGAAGTGCTCGCGGTCCCGGCCGAAGCGCGCAGCTCGCTCACTGGAACTGGCGGCTACTACCTGGTGGTGGCGGTGAACGCCGATCAAGCCCTCGCAGTTGCTGACGCCATTCGTGGGGGCCAGGTCGAGATAGTGCGGGCCACCGGCTCAACCGTGATCGAGGTCGAGCCATGAAGGAAGTCGAAGTCGCCCTCGCCGCCTCGGCCCGGGAGTGGCCCGACCGCATCCATCGGTTTCTCACCGATCACGGCGGTGCCCGGGTTCGCGCTCAGGTGCTGACCCCCGAAGATGCCTTGGCCGAGGAATATCAAGTCTTGATCATCGACGACATCAGCTCGTTCCTCACTCCGCGCCTGGTTGCGGAAGTGCAGAGGCAAGGGCGTCTGGTGCTGGGTGTCTTTGATCCCAACGATTCTCCAGATGCGAAGGAGCGGCTGCGGGAGTGTGGTGTCGATCAGGTCTTGGAGGCAGACGCTTCCGCCGACGAGTTCGTGGTTGCGTTGAAGGCTCTGGTGATTCTGGCGCCGGACAGCCAGGCCGCGGGGTCGCCAATCGAAGCTGGAGTCAAGGCGGAAGTGATCGCCGTCGGAGCGCCCCCTGGTGGATGCGGGGCAACCGAAGTCGCAATTGCAATTGCCTCCGAGCTGGCGCGTTACAGCCCAACTGTCCTGGTTGATTTGGATGAGCTCGCTCCTTCGATTGCTCAGCGGCTGAGCCTGCCGATGCTTCCCAACTTGCGCACGGCGATCGATGCCATCCAGCACCACAACTCGACACTCGAATCGTCGCTTCAGTTCAAAGATGGGCTGGCGGTCTTGACCGGCCTCTCCAGCGATCGTGATTGGATGGACGTGCGCACATTTGAGGTCGGCACTGTCCTCGCCGAGCTAAGCCTGCGTGCCAGCCATTTGGTGCTTAACGTCGGCTCCCAGCTCGGCGAGGTGGGATACGGGGAGGCAGGTCGATTTGCTCTGAGCCGCCTGGGAGTGAGCATTGCCGAGCGAGTGGTCGTCGTCGGTCTCTCCCAACCTGTCGGGGTAAGCCGGATGACCGCGTGGTCCCTGGCCGCATCCGATCTCAATCCCACTGCTTCACAAACCCTGATCGTCAATCGGTCGCCGCGTAGCCAGTTTCGTCGAGCAGAGATCGCTCATGAGCTCGTCGCTGCCACCGGGCACAAACACGTGCAGTTCATCGGCGAGGACTCACAACTGTCGACCGCGGCTTGGACTGGGAGCCGCGCCCGGTCGGGAAAGTTGGCGCGTGTCTGCCGTGCACTCAGTCGCGAGATTCTGCGCCATGGTTAGCCCAGCTCCGGCTTACGAAGAGATCCGCCGTCGCGCGCTGGAGTTGGTGGAGACCACCCGCATCGATCCGGTCAAGGATCGCGATGCGGCTCGCGCCGTCGTCACAACGTCGGTAGACGAGTATCAACGTCGCGCCCACCTCGGCGACGGGCGAGCCCTGCACAACCCCGGGGAGATGGTAGAGAGGGTCATGCGGTCGGTCTCTGAGCTGGGGCCGCTCACCGACCTAATCGCCCGGCGGGACATCGAAGAGATCTTCATCGAAGGTGGGCGAGTTGCCTATCTCGATGGAACTGGGCGGTTGCGAGGACTCGACCAGCCCACGAGCGAGATCGAGAATCGTCATGTCATCGATCGGCTGCTTTCTGAGGGTGATCGCCGCCTCGACGCTGCCAGCCCCATTGTGCAGGCGCGAGTGCTTGCAGGCTCCGCTCGGTTGACAGCCGTCATCTCACCGATTGCGGATCAACTTTCGGCCACGATCCGGCGCTACGCGTTGCGCCGGGAGTCGTTGCAATCTCTGACTGAGCTCGGTTCCATGTCGGCACCGGTGGCGAGTTTTCTGGCGGTGGTTGCGCGCACCAATGCCTCCTATCTCGTGTCGGGACCACCCGGCAGTGGCAAGACGTCGCTTTTGGCTGCGTTGCTCCAAGCGAGCCCTGCCGGCTTCTGCATTCGCTGCTGCGAAGAAGTCCGGGAACTGCACGTGCCGATCATTCATGGCTCCTATTACGAGGCGCGGCCGCCGGCTCTGGACGGCCGCGGCGAAATCTCGCTGCGAGAACTCGTCAAAGTCATCTTGGCGATGCGGCCCGATCGCATCGTGGTTGGCGAAGTTCGCGGTGCGGAGGCTTTTGAGTTGACAAGGGCGGTGAATGCCGGCTGTGGCTTCGGCTGCACGGTCCATGCCAACTCTGCGCGCGATGCCCTCAACGCTCTCGTCAATGCGGCGATGATGGCTGGCGAAAACGTCAGCGAGTCGGTCGTCCGCAAGGTCTTCGGCGCTTCGATCGACTTGGTGATTCACCTTGACCGGGACACGGCCGTGTCGGGAATTGACGGTCCGTTGCGCCGTCAGGTGATGGAGGTGCTCGCCTTGGTACCCGCCCTCCACAATGATTTTTCTACTCAACCCTTGTTTGTTCGCTCGAACCTTGGGGCACCACTCGAATGGACCGGGGCGATGCCCCCCGATTTGTTGGCGGACCGCCTTCAGCGCGCCTTGCCGGCGGGTGTGTCCCTTACGTCGATCATGGATGGGAGGTCATCGGCCCTATGAGGCTCTTGGCCGCCGCCACCTCTGCCCTTGCCCTGGCGCTCATCGTTGGCCGGCTCTCCGGTGGATGGCCCGTTGCCAGGCGAAACGTCGTCGCCAAGTCCTCACACGACTCGTGGCTTCAACAGACGGGTCTGGGGATTAGTCGCCAGCAATACCTGCTGCTCTCCGCCGGAGTCGGCATGGGTGGGTTTCTCCTGGTCTGGTCGATCACCGGGCTGCCTGCCATTGCCGTCCCGACGGCGGCTGTCCTCGCCGTCTTGCCGCGGGCGTGGCTGACCAGGCGCCGCAGTCAGCGGCTGCTGCGGATGCAGCTCGCATGGCCTGACGGGATCCGCGATCTCATCGCCTCGATTTCCTCGGGGATGTCCCTCGGTCGCGCCCTCGAGACACTGGCCGTGACCGGGCCGGAGCCGTTGCAGAAAGCGTTTGCCCGCTACCCCTATCTCGCACGGGTCATGGGGGTGTCGCCGGCCTTGGAGGTGATTCGCCATGAGCTGGCCCACCCCGCGTCTGATCGCGTCATCGAAGTTCTTATCGTCGCTCAGGCCAAAGGCGGCCCCATCGTCCTCGAGATCCTGCGTGACCTTGCGGCCGCCACCACCAAAGACATGTGGGCGTACGAGGAGATCGAAACCCTGTCGCTCGAGCAGAAGATCAATGCCCGCGTCGTCTTTGTGATTCCCTGGCTGGTGCTCGGGTTCATCACTCTCCGTCCCGGCCCTTTTCGTGACTTCTACGCGTCGCCGAGCGGGTGGCTGGTCGTGGCGTTAGGGGCGCTCGCGAGTTTCCTCGGCATGGCCATCGCTTCCCGGCTCGGCCGGCAACTCGACGAGCCGCGAGTGTTCACGGGCACAAACCGATGAGCGGCGCAGTGGTTTTCGCCGGCCTTATGAGCGCCTTTGTCGCGGCGGGTCTGATCAGGTGGCTCGCGCCTCCTCCGGTCCGCCTGGCGCCACGGGTAAGGCCCTATAGCGCCTCCACTCGGGCGGCCCACAAGTTGACGCCGATTCCCGTCGGGTCCGGCTGGCGACAGTTGGGTAGGGTCCTGACCAAGCCCCTGGTCGCTCGCCTCTCGCGAATGCTCGACCGAGACGGTGGCGCCGCCACCCACCTCCGACTACGCCAAACCGGTCTCTTCAGGGGTCTCGATGACGAACAAATGGTGGAGGCTTACCGCGTGCGTCAAATCGGTGCGCTCGGCATTGCGGTTGCTCTCGGGGTAGGAATCGCGACTGTTTTCAATCTCCCGACCCCGAGGGCTCTCGGCTTAGTGGGGCTGGCGATCGTGGGCGGGATCACGCGCAATCGGGGCCAGGTGGACCAAGCCATACGGCGCCGACAGGAGATCATGAGAGTCGAGATCTACACCGTCAACCAACTGCTGGCGATGAGGGTGCGGGCCGGTGGAGGAGTAGTGCATGCCGTTCAGCAGATTGTCGATCGGGGCCAGGGCGAAGTCGTCTCCGAGCTCGGCGAAGCGCTGCGTTTGCATCGCGCCGGTATGCGGGCTGTGGAATCATTTACTCGCCTGGCCGCGCTCACCCCGGAGCCGAGTTGCGCCCGGACCTATTCGTTGCTGGCGGCCGCGGACGAGCGCGGCGCCGACCTAGCGACAGCTTTGCTGGAGCTCTCCGAAGACGTGCGCGAGACGAGGCGAGAGACCATGCGCCGGGGAGCGACCAAACGAAGGGCAGCAATGCTGGTTCCGATCATCGGAATCCTGGCGCCAGTGATGCTCCTCTTCGTCGGGGCCCCGCTGCCCCAGATCCTTTTCAACTGGCAATGAACGAAAACAGAGGAGGAGAAGAATGAAGCGATTGACAGTCTGGGTCCAGACCACGCTTCGGCGTCTGGATGGCGACGAGCGCGGACTCTCGACCGCAGAGCTGCTTGGCAACGCCGCTTTGGCGATTGCCGCTCTGGTCGTGATATGGGGCGTGCTCGAGGCGTTAGGAGTCGAGGTCGTGGAATGGATCAGCAGCCAAATCCTGGGAGCCGGATAGCCGGCGCGGCCGATCGAGAAGCCGGGTTCGTCACCGCTCAGTTCATGGTGGTGGCGGCTTTCTCGATGGCATTTTTGGCGCTCTTCATGTATTTGATCGCGCTGCAATACGCGCATGGGGTGGTCCGCGGTGCGCTCGACGAGGGCGTCCGGGTCGGCTCGCCGGCTCCGGCTACCACGGCAGACTGCCAGGCAGCGATCGATCGGGTTCTAAGCGACTTGCTCAGCGGTCCGCTCGGCGGCGAGATCAATGCGGTGTGCACGGAGGAAGCCGGTCTCGTGGTTGCGCGGGCCGACGGAGTCTTCTCGGGTTGGTTTCCCGGTGTCCCTGATCTCGTCATCTCGGCTGAAGTGGTCGGGATCAAAGAGAGCGATGAATAGCGAACGGGGTTCGACGCCGATCGAGCTCGCTCTGGGCCTGATGATGATTGTCGTGCCGGTGGCGATCGTCATCTTGCTGGTCGCCCCAATTTTCGAAGCACGCAATTTCGCGCGCCGGGCGGCGGCCGAAGGTGCGCGCGCCGGGGTGGTGGCGATCGAGAACCCGCTGGATGCCGCCTCGAGCGCGATCACCCGCCTGGCTACAGGGCTCGGTGTTCCGCCCGAGTCGGTCACCGTCGAGTTCTGCGAAGGCGCCACTTGCTCGTGGGCGAGAGGCGCCACCTTTGTGGTCGACGTCTCGGTCCAGGTCGACCAGGTCTCTGACCTGTTGCCGACCGGATCCATGACCGTCTCTGCCCGCCACGGCGAGCAGATCGATCTCTATCGGAGCCTTCCGTGAGCTCGGAGCGGGGATCGGTCCCGATCTGGTTTCTCGGCCTCGCGTTCTGCCTGCTGATGTTGGGGGCGATGTCCGCCGAGCTGTGGCGCATCATCGGCGACCGTCAAGAGCTAGTGGCCATGGCTGACGGGGCGGCCATTGCGGCGGCCAGCGCCATCGATCTCGATCATTACCGCGCCACTGGCGCAGCCTTGCTCGATCCCGAGCAAGCGGAAAGTCTGGCGCTGGCGGTTGTGGCCAGCTCGAGCGGCGGCGTCGACCTTTCCGCGGCGCCGCTCGTCGAGGTCGCAGAGGATCGATTGTCGGTAACGATCGAATTGGAACGACACGTCCCGTTCGGATTGATCCGCTTTCTGCCGATCGCCGAGGACGGCTTCGATGTCACCGGAGTCGCGGTGGCCTATCCACATTCGCCGTGAGCGAACGTCTTCGGCTGGCGGTGGCGTTGGCGCTGGTGGCGACCCTGGCTGGTGGCTGGTTCTGGCTGCGAGATGGCGAGCCGCCGTCACCCCCATCTCAATCCGCCGAGTTGGCCGGCGCCGAAGCTGCGCTGGCGGCGTGGGGCCTTTGGGCAGGCGACGGCGACTTGGCTCATCTTGAAGGCACCTTTGCCGACGGCCCGCAGCTCGCGCAGATTCGCAGCGAGGATCCGACGATCGTTCCTGGTGATCCCTACCATTTCGTACTCTCCGACGCTCGAGTCGTGGAGCCGGGTCTGGTGAGAGGAACGGTCATGTTGACCCGCCCCGGCGAAGTCGAACAACATTTCCAGTGGGACCTAGAGCTGATCGAAGTCGACGGTGTGTGGCGTCTCTGGACCGTCCGCACGTCGCCGTAAGAGGTTCGGACGTTCTCTGGGCTGGGGTCGTTGTTGGAGAGCGCTGTGAACCCTGGGTTCGCGAAGCCAAGGGTGTCTACAGTCGAAATGTGATCACTTCGATCCATACCTTGATCTACTCAGACGATCCCGCTGCGACACGGGCATTTCTGCGCGACGTGCTGGAGTGGTCGTGGGTCGAGGAGCCAGGCTCCTCAGGGTGGTTGATCTTTAGAAGTGGTCCGAGCGAGATGGGGATTCACCCAACCCGGAGTGAATGGGAGGGAAAGGTCCACGAGAGTCAGCGGCACCACGAGATTTCGCTGATGTGTGACGACCTTGCGGCGACCCGCGCTGAGTTGGAGCGGAAGGGTGCCACCTTCACGTCTCCAATCGTTGACGAAGGCTACGGCCTCACAACGATGCTCGAGGTTCCCGGCACCGACCCAGTCATGCTGTACGAGCCGAAGCACCCGACGGCATTTGACTTGTAACAAGATGCCTAGGCCGACGCTCCGGTGTAGTGGCGCAACGACCAGACCCACAAACGCGAGGTCGCGAATAGGAGAAGAGCTGCTATTGAACAACTGACAACCAGGACTCCAGTGGAGCCTCGTCCAAGGATGGCCTCAGCGGGGACGGTCGTGAGCAAGGCGACAGGGATGAAAAACGTGAGCACTGTTCGAAATATCCCGCGATACATCTGCACAGGGAAGCGTCCGGCCTCCACGATTCCTTCGACGACGTCGTCAAGCCCTTCGCCACCGATCGTCCACACGGCCAGGCATTGGATCGCCAGGGCGAGTGAATACAGGACGAGGCCACCGGCGACGGTCAGCAATGCAAAAGCAAGCACCGACGTCCACGAAACCGGTTCGTCTCGCCGGATCAGCCCGAAGAGGACGAGGCCCCAGCCGAGTAGCGGATCGAGCCAGTTGTAGACACCAACGTGACGCAGGCTCACCATGAACTGGCTCGAGACGGGCTTGGTGAGGAGAAAGTCAAGAGTGCCCATCCGGACGTACTCGGTCATACGGGCGAGGTTGGGGCCGATGACGGCCTGGCGGAATCCGTTGATGGCGAAAAAAATTCCGAGCACGACCAAGAGTTCGTCATAGGTCCAGCCTCGAATAGATGGGGCGAAGCGAAAGTACGCTCCGGCTCCGAGCGCAGCCCAGACCAACCAGAAGAGACTGAGACCGGCGTTGGCCCAGAAAGCGGCGCGGTATTCGAGTTCGGTCGCGAGGGTATTGCCCCAGAAGATCCGGAGCAGGCGGATATAGCGGCTCAACCGCCCACCGCCTGGTAACGGTGGATTCCTCTACGCCAGGAGAGGCGGTAAAGCAACAAGAAAATACCGATCCAACCCGCAGTGACGGCAAAGCTGCGGGCAATCTCAGCTCCGTCCAACCGCCCTAGCAACAACTCGAGCGGAAATCCCATCGAGGAACGGAAGGGCATCCAGCGGCCGGTCGCCTCCACGATCGGGGGCATCAAAGGCAATGGGGCAACCCAGCCGGAGAGGAAGGCGCCCATACCCCACCAAAGGGAATAGATGTTGCCGGCCTGCGTGGTCCAGAACGCAATCGTGGCAAATGCCATCGCCATAACCACGTTCAGCAGAAAGCCGGTCAAACCTGCAAACACAGTGAGCGCCCATCCCAGGAGGTCGAGCTCATAATGAAGCGCCGGCACGAGCAGGGTGATTCCGACGAGAAGTGGGACGAGGATGACAATGACGATCGCCCGAAAGCCGAACTCCTGGGTCAGGTACTGGTGAAACGGGTCGAGTGGTTTCAACAGCTTGAAGGAGAAGTCGCCGCTACGAAAGTCGGAGTCCCAGGTCCAGATCAAGAAGCTCGTGGTGGTGTGCCAAAGCAGCGCGGCGGCGGCGTAGTAAGAGATGAAATCACTTCGATCCCACCCATTCGCGGGCCCCACTTCGTCGACGACTGCCAGCCACACCGACATGAGCAAGAGCGGAAAGAGGGAAGTCAAAACCCACACCGTCAACCGGGTGCGGTAGGCGAGTCCGATACCGATGTGGGCACGGAGCAGGGCCTTGTAGGCCGCAATCATCTCTCGGCGAAGACCCGGCGAATCACTTCTTCGATCTCGGGCTCTTCGATGGCGATATCTTCGATCGGGAGTTCCGACAGCATGCGAGCAGCGGTTTCTTTGGTTGCATTGCGCCGGACTTGCAGTACCGCGGTCACCCCATCTGTCTTGACCACATCCCCGAACTCGCCCAAACGTGCCGGATCAACTGGCTCCGACATCGTGATGCGGATAATTCGGTGGGGAGTAGTGGCATCGATCAACTCAGTCAGGTTTCCGTCGAAGCGAAGGCGTCCATGGTCGATCACGATCACTCGTCGAGTCAGCTCGGCGACATCGGTCATGTAGTGGCTCGTCAACAGAACGGTGGCTTGATGACGCTCGTTGTAATCAGTAAGAAACCGACGAACCGCCGCCGCGGCCGTGACGTCGAGCCCGAGCGTCGGCTCGTCAAGGAAGAGGACCCGGGGACGATGCAGTAGGGCTGCGGCGAGCTCTGCCCGCATTCGTTCTCCCAGGCTCAGGTTTCGAACTGGCTTGTCGAGATAGGGCGAAAGCTCCAACAGCGCGACCAATTCGTCGAGACCGATGCGAAAGTCCTTCTCCGGGATCCGATAGATCGCCTGGTTGACCAGGAACGTCTCCATCGCTGGCAGATCCCAGAAGAGCTGATTCCGCTGGCCCATGACAAGGGTGAAGGAGCGGAGAAATTCCTGCCGGCGAAGATGGGGCGTGAAACCAAGTACCGAAGCCGCGCCCGAAGTTGGATGGAGGAGTCCCGAGAGGCACTTGAGCGTGGTCGTCTTTCCAGCTCCGTTGGGGCCGAGAAACCCGACCATCTCTCCGGGTTGGATCGAGAAGCTGACGCCGTCGACGGCCTTGACGTCCGCATACTTGCGCCGAAAGAAGCCCCGCACTCCCGAAGCCAAACCCGCTTCACGTTGATGAACTCGAAAATGCTTGGTGAGCTCGTCGACTTTGATGGCGGGCTCTTGCACGGGAGGTTTCTACACCAGATCACCAATGAGCTCGGCCAAATTTCCCACCACCCGGTCGGCGCCGGCCAGAAGGAAACCGGAATCGTCGTGGCGAGCGACGCCGATCACCTCTCCAAACCCCCCTGATTTACCCGCTTGCACCCCGGAGATCGCGTCCTCCACCACAGCACACCGAGATGGCTCGAGGCCGAGGAGACGGGCCGCGTACAGGAAAGTGTCGGGACTGGGCTTTCCGGCGAGTCCTTCGGCAGTGGCGACAAATGCGTCGACAACCAGCGCAGCTCGGCCCGCCAGGCCGGCAGCGGCCAATACGTCTTCGGCATTGGCACTCGACGAGACAACGGCCCAGCGAATCTGGCGCAAGTCGAGCTCGTTTAGCAAACCAAGAGCATCTGGATACGGCGCGATGCCATCTCGCTGCAAAACCTTACGGAAGGCTTCGTTCTTGAGATTGCCCAGGGCCTGAACTGTTCCGAACCCGGGCGGGTCGGACGTAGCCCCCTCAGGCAGTTCGATCTTGCGCGACTGCAGAAAGCTGCGCACCCCGTCGTAGCGCGGCTTTCCATCGACGTAAGCGAGGTAGTCGGACTCCTGGAACGGCCGGTCG
>Ga0136613_10001102_pt1 | contig 13609 bp, 7 predicted proteins | sample AntDrymUQ2722106_2_FD_106649 | JGI IMG/M metagenome (GOLD analysis project Ga0136613, IMG submission 106649) | Polar desert sand microbial communities from Dry Valleys, Antarctica - metaG UQ272 (21.06) | ecosystem: Environmental > Terrestrial > Soil > Desert | place: Antarctica: Dry Valley... | reverse complement strand
TTCCAGGAAGAGGTAATCGACGGTCACGGTGGTGAACCCCTCGCGCAATGCGGCGAGGGCATAGGCGGCGCGCTGGAGGGCGTACGTGGTGGCGACCTTGGCTTCGAGGTCCGTCTCGGCCGTTATGCGGTCCGTCTTGTAGTCGATGACGTAGGCGCGGCCGTCTCCCTCGTCGGCCAGGGCGTCGACGATGCCGGTGAGGAGGGTGCCTGGTTCGAGTTGCAGCGCGAACGGAGTCTCTCGCCTCAGCGTCCGCGCCCGCGCGAGCCGTGTTCTTGCTGGTGAGGAGAGGAAGGCGTTCGTGAGGGTCGTGAGGTGGCCGGCGCCCTCGGGGAGCTGGGGGTTGCCGAGGTCGAGGTGCTCCAGGACGGCGTGGATCTCGGTCCCTCGTTGCCGGTTGGTGGATTGACCCCGTATACCGGGGTCAAATCGCCAACCGTCCTGCGGGGGGTCGACCTCGGGCAGCTCGAGCACTCGTTCGAGGTAGAAGCGGTAGCCGCAGGCGGCGTGGCGCACCAGGGCCGAGGGGCTCAGCGTGGTCAGCGCCACGGGCGCCGGGGCGGTGAGCGAATCGAGGACGTCCACCGGCGCCGGCGCGACACCGCCGTTCTCTTCCTCACCGATAACCGATCCCGCCACGAACGCCTCGGGCCGGTTCTCCACCACCCGCACCCGCTCCCCCAGCACCGGCCTCAGCCACGCGAGCGGCGGGGCGCCCGGCCCGTTGCCCGGCTCCCGGTCCAGGCGCATCGTGCCGCTGAGGATGAGCCGCTCGCGGGCGCGGGTGGCGGCGACGTAGAGCACCCGGCGCTCCTCGGCTGCCGCGCGCTCGCGGGCGGCGGTGGTCAGCCGCTCGAGCGCGGCGGTCGGGACGCCCTCGCCGTCGAAGCCGATGACCCGCACGCCGGCCACGCCGTCGCCGACGACGAGGTCCGGCTTGTCCAGGTTCGGCCGGCGCCCCAGTGCCGCGAGCACGACCACGGGGAACTCCAGTCCCTTGGCGGCGTGGATCGTCATGAGGCGCACGGCCTTGAGGTCGCCCAACTCGATCGGCGCCTCGGGCTCGCGAGCGCCGGCCTCCTCCTCCTCGGCGGCGAAGCGCAGGAAGCCGCCGATGTCGCGCCCGCCGGCCTCCTCGTAGGCGGCGGCCAGACGCTGCAGCTTGTGGATGTTGGCCATCCGCCGCTCACCCGCGGGCAGCGCGAGGACGTGCAGGTCGTAGCCGGTTGAGGCCACGGCGCGCTCGAGCAGCACGTCGAGGGCCAGCCGCGGTGCGAGGCGCCGCTCGGCGGCGAAGCGCAGCGCGAAGCGATCGAGGCGGGCGCGATCCTCGGCGTCCAGCGCCTCGCGCAGGCGGCGCAGCGTGCCCTGCGGGGCGGGAGCCGCGGAGGGTGCGGCGGGAGGCACGGCCGGCCCCGCCCCTCCCGCCCCGGGCTGCTCGCCACCAGCTCCGAACGCGCCATCGATCGTCCGCCACAGCCCCCACCCCAGCGCGTGCGCCGTGTCGGCCAGGTGGTGGAGGGTGTCGGCGCTGACGCCGACCAGTGGGGAGGCCAGGACGCCGTGGACGGCGACCTCCTCGTCGGGGTTGGCCAGCGCCTGCAGCCAGGCGCGCAGGTCCTGTACCTGCTGTTGGGACCAGTAGCCCCGGCCGCCCGAGGCGTAGGTGGGCAGACCGGTGTCCTCGAGCGCACGCTCCAGGACGCCCAGCGTCGCCGTCGCGCGCACGAGGACGACGATGTCCTGCGGGCGCGCGTCGCCGTCGTCCACCAGCGCGCGGATCCTGCGAGCCACGGCGATGGCCTCGGCGCGTTCGTCGGCGTCGACCGGGGGCAGGGTGTCGCCGAGGTCGACGTTTTCCCAGCCCTGCTCATCGGTGAGCAGCAGTTCCACCTCGGGCCCGTCGTGCACGGCGCCCGCATCGTCCCGGGCGGGCCGCGGGGCCACGAAGTCCTCGCCCAGCAGCGCGCCGAAGGCCGTGCCGACCACGTCGAGCAGCGCGGCGCGGCTGCGGAAGTTGCCCGACAGCGCCCGGACCGCGCCGCGGGCGGCCAGCGCTGTGCGCCGGGCGCGGAAGCCCGCGACGTCGGCGTGGCGGAAGCCGTAGATGGACTGGAACTCGTCGCCCACGACGAAGAGGTGCTCGGGGGCCACGAGGTCCAGCAGCTCGACCTGCAGCGGGTTGGTGTCCTGGAACTCGTCGACCATGACCCGCGCGTAGCGCTCCTGCACCGCCCGGCGCAGGCCGGGTCGATCGCGCAGGAGGTCGCGCGCGCGCAGCTCGAGGTCGGCGAAGTCCAGGCCGCCGTGGGCGTGCTTGGCGGCCTCGTAGGCGGTGGCGTAGCGGGCGAGCAGATCGGCCAGCAGCGCGAGGTCGGCGGCGCCGCGGTGCTCGACCAGCGCCGCCCGGTAGGCGGCGAGCTGCGTGACGTAGCCGACCGTGCCCTCGCCCCGCAGCGCGGCGGTATTGCCGGGCCTGACCTCGGCGTCGCCCAGGCGGCCCACGGTGGCCAGGCCGGCGGTCAGGTCGCCGGCGCAGCCCTCGATCGCGCCCAGCGTCCGGCGTACGTGGTCGCCGGGCGCACCGACCGCCCCCAGCTCACACAGCGCGCGGTCGCACGCTCCGCGCAGCGCCGCCGGGTCGGGAGCGGGCACCGGGGCGGGCACCGGGATGGCCGGGCGCACCTCGCCCGCGCTGCGCCGCTGGTCGTACAAGGCCTTGATCGCCCGGCCGAGGCGGTCGGGCGTCCAGGCCGCCGCAAGCTCCAGCGCGGCGCTCCCGGGCCCCTCCTCCCCCAGCCACGCGCCCAGCGCCGACACCCAGGCCTGCTCGCGCAGCGCCCGCGCGGCCGGATCGGCGAGCACGGTGAAGCCGGGATCCAGGCCCGCGGCCACCGGCGCTGAGCGCAGCAGCGAGGCGCAGAACCCGTGGATGGTCGAGATCGACGCGGCTTCGGTCTCGCGGGCGGCCTCGCGTGCGTCGAGGGCGACCAGGGCGCGGCGCACGCGTTCGCGCAGCTCACCCGCCGCCTTGTCGGTGAACGTGATGGCCAGGATGCGCCCCGGCTCGATGGCGTCCTCGCGCACCATGGCCACGAAGCGCTCCACCAGCACGCTGGTCTTGCCGCTGCCCGCGGTGGCCTCCAGCAGCAGCGGACCCTCGCGGCGCTCCACGGCCACGCGCTGCTCCGGCGTGAGAATCATGCCGCCTCCGCCCGGCAGATCGAGGGGTGGGCGCAGCCGCCCTTGAACGCGCAGGTGGCCGGGCGGGCGGCCAGGGTGCCCCGTCGCACCTCGTCGACAGCACGGCGGGCCACCGCGACCACGTCGTCCAGCAGCGTTCGAAAGGTCTCCTCGTCCACGACGTCGCCGTTGACGGTGCGAAGGTCGGGGTCGGCGCCGCGCACGACCGCGCCGCGGGGCCGGACCTCCTTGTCGCGGTAGGCCTGGTAGAGGCCGCCGACGGGCACGAGCCCCAGGAGCTGCTCGGCGGCACGCAGGTACAGCGTGACCTGCAGCGCCTGGCGCTCCAGCCACCTGGTGCCCGGGGTGGGCCGGGTGCCCTTGTAGTCGTAGACCAGCGCCCGACCGCCGGCATCGACGTCCACACGATCGATCTGGCCGTAGACGCGCAGGCCCTCCCCGAGGTCCAGGGCGCCCAGCTCGTCGCCGTCGCGGCCGAAGCCCACCTCGAGGTGGGTGGGCGCGAAGGCGCTGCCGGCCTGCACCGTGTGGGCGAGCACGCGGTCCAGGTCGGCCTCCAGGCGGCGCAGCAGGGTGCGCAGGCGCTGGGCGTCGGCCGCGAACGGGTAGGCGTCGGCGTGCTGTGCCAGCGCGCGGGCCAGCGCGGCGCGGGCGGCGGGCAGGTCGTCGGGACCCAGCACCCGGGGTGGGCGGGACTGGATTGCCCGCATGACCTCCTCGAGCAGCCGGTGGGCCAGCGAGCCGCGCATCATGGCCTCGGGGTCGGGCTCGGTGGTGGCGGGGCGCAGCCAGCGCTCGACGAACCAGCGCACTCCGCAGCCCGCCAGCGTCTCCAGCGCCGTGCCCGACCAGCCCTCGCGCTCACGCACCGCGGCCAGCACGGAGGGATCGCGCAGGGGGCCCAGCGGGAGCGGGCGCCGGCGCGGGCCCCGCGCCGCGGCGCTGCGCGCGGCCTCGCCGGCCGTGGGCTCACGGCCCGGCGGCCAGGCCACCGCGCCGAGGGCACGGCGGCGGGTGTCGGCCTCGAGCGAGGCGTCGAAGAGGTCGCAGACGTCGTCCACGAAATAGGAGCGCACGGCTGGGTCGCCGTCGTCGCTGCCGGTGTGCCAGGCCAGCACGAGGCGCTCCTCGGGCCGAGAGGCCAGCGCGTAGAAGAGGTAGCGCTCGGCGCCCAGGCCCTCGTCGCCGCGGCGCGGCAGCGCCAGCCCGGTGTGCCGGGCCAGCTCGCGGCGAGCCTCGTCGGACAGGAACGGCTCGGGTCGCGGCGCGGGAGGGAAGGCACCCTCCTGCAGCCCGAAGGCCACCAGCACGCGAACACGCCGGGCCCGCACCGCGAGGGGGTCGCTCACCGCCACCGCGCCGGGTGACGCCGGCGGCGCGACGTCGACCTCGAGCCTCTCGAGCGCGCCGATGACGTCGGCGACGCTGGGTGCGAGCGAGAGGTCGATCCGCGCCAGCTCGGCCAACTCGTCCAGCGCACGGCGCACCGCGGCCAGCGCGCGAGCGTCGACCAGCTCGGGTGCGGTGAGCACCGGCGCCTCCCCTCGGCGGTCAGCCGCGAGCAGCGCGGTGGCGCGGGCGGCGACCTCAGCGAGGAGGGCATCGGCGTGGGAGGCCGCCCCGCGCAGGCGGTCGAGCTCCCAGAGGGTCGCTCCACCGTCGGCCTCCCAGGCCTCGCGGGCCGCGGTGGCGCTGGGCAGGTGATCCTGGCGGATGCGGCGCTCCAGGCGGTCGGTGGCCCAGGGCGGCGCGAGGCGGCCGGGCGTGCGCAGCCAGGCCAGCAGGTCGTCGGCCGGGCCGTCGGCCAGCGCCGCGCGCAGGAGGCCGAGCAGGCCGCGCCCCAGCGCCGTGCGCTCGAGGGCCACGCGGTGCTCGCAGGCCACCGCGATGCCCAGCGCGCCGAAGACCCGGCTGAGCAGCGACACAGCCCGGACGGGGCTGCGGCACACCACGGCGATCTGGTCTGCGGGCACGCCTTCGTCCAGCCGCGCCCGGACCTCTGCGGCCACCAGCTCCAGCTCCGCCCGCTCGCCACCGCCCTCCAGCAGAGCCACCGCGTCCCCGGGTGCGGCGGGGGGCACCGCGGGCTCGAACAGCCCGCGCTCCAGGTGGTGCAGCGCCGCGCGGGCGCCCGGCGCGTAGTGCTCCGCACGCGCCTCCAGGCGGGTCACCTCGGCAGCCTCGGGCTCCAGGGTGGCAAAGGTGGTGGCCCGCCCGGTGAACGCGGTGCGACCGGCCTCGTAGGGCAGCGAGGCGCAGACCTGGGTGACGCGGCCCAATGCGACGAGGGCGTCGCACTGCTGGGGCGTGAGGTCGTCGAAGCCGTAGACGAACACCGGCGTGGCGCCCCAGGCCGCCGGCGTGGCCACCAGCGCGTCGAGAGCCGCCGCGTCGCGCACCTCGCGGTCCGTGCGTCCCAGCCGCTCGATCGCGCGCCGCCAGCCGGCGTACAGGGCCGCCAGCTCCCTCCCGTAGGCGCCGTCGCGGCCCGTGGCAGCGCTCCAGTCGGCCAGTGCCCGCGTGAAGCGTTGAGGCGTGACCCGCGCGGCCTCCAGCTCCGCGCACAGGTCGCACAGCGCGAGGGCGAAACCGGGGGTCGACGCCGAGGAGCCCAGCGCGGCCAGCGGCGTGGCGGCGACCACACTGCGCGCGATGCGCTCGCGGGCCACCGGCCCCAGCACCGGCGTACGCAGGCCAGTCCGCGAAGCAACCTCCTCCAGCAGCCCGCGGAAGGTCAGGACTCGGACGCCGAAGACGAATCCGTCCTCGGCCAGCTCGACACGGAAGCGCTCGACGTCCGCCGCGGTGGGCACCACGAGCAGCGGGCCGCGAGCGTGCGCGTCGCGCGCGCCGCCCAGTACGGCGCGCGCCTTCTCGGCGTTGGCGGGACCGGTCACCAGGCGCAGGGACATCCGCCGAAGGGTCGCGCACGGCCCCGACGGCCTGACGCGCGCGGTCTGACGCGCGCGCCTGGCCGGCTTTGCCTATGCGTCGGGTCAGGCGGTGACGGGCTGGCGCTCAGCGGCCTGGAGCACGCCGCTGCGGTTCTTGTGACGCTGCTCGTACTCGCGCACTTCGCGCGCCTGGGCATCGTCACCGTCGCTCAGGCGCTTGGTGATCTCATCGGCGTTCATCTCGTCGTAGCCGGTCCACGGCTCGTCACCGCGCAGCGAGGAGACCCGGCCGGTGACCGTGGCGCGGTCCTGGTTGCGCCGCTCGTAGCCATCGATCTTGGCCAGCTCCACCTGAGGCAGATCGCTGAGGCGCTCGTTGATCTGCTCGGCGGTCAGCGAGTCATAGCCGGCGATGGCCAGATCGTCTGCGGAGGCCACCGCGCCACGGACCTCACCCTCGGCCTGGGCCACACCTGGTACGCGACGGGCCTGGCGGGCTGTGCCCTTGGCACGCTGGCCGGCGCGCTTGGTGCCCTTGCGCGCGCTGCGTCGGGCCTCGCGGACCAGCTGGCCCGCGCCGGTCTCCTCGGGGTCGTAGACGTCCTTGCCGTGCACCTCGCTGTCGACCACCGCGTCGGTCAGCTCCGGCAGCAGCCCACGCACCGTGTCGAGCATCTTCTGCTCCTGGTCACGCAGTTGAGCGGCCAGACGCGCCGTCTTCTTGTCGTCCAGGCGCTGGGCCAGGCGCTCGAGCGCCTCGTAGGTGGCGATCTCCAGCGCCTCGGCGGCGCAGCTGTCCTTGGCGTTCTTGAGGACCTTCTCCTCGGCGCTGCCCCCACGCACCAGCGACAACGGGGTGCGCCCGATGGCCAACGCCTGCCCGGCCACGTTCTGCGCAAGGCCCAGCCCGGTCTTGACCAGGCTCCGCCCCGCGCCCAACTCGTCCAGGCGCTCGCGCAGACGCCGTGCCTGCTCTCGGGTCTGATCATGATGGCTCTCCAGCGCGCTGCGATAGCGCCCCGAGGGGGTGAGCAGAATCTGGGCCTGTAGCTCGCGGGTCAGTCCCTGCTCGAGCGCGTGGGCCTCGGTGAGGTACTGGATCAACTTGTTGGTCGCGGTATCCATAATGCGTAGCTCCTTGACGTGAAAACGGGCGGCCAAACGACCGCCCGGTACTCTCGCGCTACCCCGGTCACCTCCACCTCACGCGTCCGTTCACGTACGCGACCCAATCGCTAGGCCGAGCTGTCGGGCTCGCCCTCGGTGGGGATGCCCGGCATCGCATCCTCGCCGCGAGGAGTTTCGCCCTCGCCGTCCGCGTCGTCCTCGTCGCCGCCCAGAGGGGGCGACTCCCAGCCCTCCTGGGCCAACCCCGACGGGATCTCCTCGTCGTCCTGGTCACCGCTGGGCTTGTCGTCGTGCTCGTGCATTTCCGGGTCCTACCCGGGGGTCGCGCGGTCTGCGCGTGGGGCGAGGGCACAGCCCCGCGCGCGCCGTGCAACGATTGACAGCATGTCAACCGCCGACTACGTCATCGTGGGCGCGGGGTCAGCCGGCTGCGTGCTGGCCAACCGCCTGAGCGCCGACCCCTCCGTGCGTGTGCACCTCATCGAGGCGGGCGGCCGGGACCGCAGCCCGAACATCAAGATCCCCGCCGCGTTCGCCAACCAGTTCCACACCAAGCTGGACTGGGACTACGCGACCGAGCCCGAGCCCCACGTGGACGGTCGCGAGATGTACATCCCGCGCGGCAAGAGCCTGGGCGGCTCGAGCTCCATGAACGCGATGCTCTACGTCCGCGGCCGGCCGATCGACTACGACCAGTGGCGCGACAGCGGCGCCCAGGGCTGGGGCTGGGACGACGTTCTGCCCTACTTCCTGCGCTCGGAGGACAACTGCCGCGGCGCCTCGGAGTTCCACTCGACCGGCGGTGAGATGGTGGTCAGCGAACAGCGCTCGCCGCGAAGGCTGAACCGACGCCTGCTGGAGGCCTGCGAGGCGGCGGGCATCCCCCGCACGGCCGACTACAACGGCCCCGAGCAGGACGGCGCCTCGATGTTCCAGGTCAACCAACGCGGCGGCCGGCGCTGGAGCGCCGCCGACGCCTTCCTGCGCGCCGTCCTGGACCGCCCCAACCTCGAGGTCAGCGTCATGACCCACGTCCTCGGCGTGGAGCTCGAGGGCGAGCGCGCCGTCGGTGTGCGCCTACGCGACCGCCGCGGGCGCGAGCAGGTGGTCGGCGTGCAGCGGGAGGTCGTCCTGTCCGCCGGCGCCATCGGCTCCCCCCAGCTCCTGCTGCTGTCGGGCGTGGGCGCTCCCGACGAGCTGCGCGAGGCAGGCGTGCAGCCGCGCCACGAGCTCGCGGGCGTCGGGCGCAACCTTCAGGACCACCCCTTCGTGACGCTGATCTGGGAGATCACCGAGGGCGGGACGCTGCGCGGCGCCGACAGCCCGCGCAACATGGCCGAGTGGGTCGCGCGGCGCACCGGCCCGCTCTCCTCCACGGTCGCCGAGGCAGTGGCCTTCGTGCGCACCCGGCCCGGGCTCCCGGCCCCCGACATCCAGTTCCACATGGGTGCCGCCTACTACGAGGACCACGGCGCCGAGGAGTACGACGGCGACTGCGCCGTCATCGCCCCCGTGCTGGTGAGCCCCAGGGCCCGCGGGCGGGTGTGGCTGCGCTCCGCCGACCCTGCGGCCAAGGCGCGGATCCTCACCAACGCGCTTTCCGAGCCCGAGGACGTCGCCTCCCTGTTGGCGGGCATGGAGCTCGCGCGCGAGATCGCCGCTCAGGGTCCGCTGGCCGAGGTCGTCAAGTCCGAGCTCAAGCCCGGCCCCGGCGTCAGCGACCGCGAGGACCTGGAGGCCGACCTGCGCCGGCGCCTCATGCTCATCTACCACCCCGTGGGCACGTGTCGCATGGGCACCGGAGCCGACGCCGTCGTCGACGCCGACCTACGCGTCCACGGCCTCGAGGGGCTGCGCGTGGTCGACGCCTCGATCATGCCGGTCATTCCCGGCGGCAACACCCACGCCCCGACCGTGATGGTGGCCGAGAAGGCCGCGGACCACATCCTGGGCACGGTTGGCGCGGCCGCCGTGTAGCGGCAGCGCATGAAGCGCACGTCGCGGCCGAGCTCGATCAGGTGCCGCAGCGCTCCGCGCGTTGAGGGAGCTCGGTGCGCGAGCTCAGGCGGCCCGGGGGGAGGACTCGGCGGCCTTGGCGGCTGCTCTCGTGGTCTCCGTCTCCGCCTCGTCCTGCGCGGGCTGCCGGTCACCCTCGCGGGCCCACGGCTCGTCGAACTCCACGCGCCACTTGCCCTCCTCGTTCTGCTGGAGGGCCAGGCGCGCGCGAAACGAGCGACCCGAGCGGCCCTTGAAGCCGGTGACCGGCTTCTCGGTGCGCCCGGTGCGGATGAGCTCCTTGGCCGCTGCCGCGGGAAGCTGCTTGCCCGCCTTGGACTTCCAGATCACGAAGCCGCAGCCGGGGTCCTCGCGCCCCCAGCAGGAGTAGCCCTTGCGGTTCTCCATGATGTCGTGCCCGCACACCGGGCACGGCCCGAGGTTGGCGCGCGGGATGCGCACGTCCTTGAGCTTTGCGTCCAGCTCGCTGACCGTCGCGCCCGCGAACTTCGCGATGTCGGCCATGAACCGCTCGCGCGAGTCCTCACCGCGCTCGATCTCCCCCAGGCGCTTCTCCCAGTCACCGGTCAGGTCCGGAGAGGTCAGCGCGTGCTCGGCCAGCAGGCGGATGACGTTGCGCCCCTTCTCGGTGACCACCAGAGAGCGCCCGTCACGCTCCACGTAGCCGACGGCGATCAGGCGCTCGATGATCGCCGCTCGTGTGGCCGGCGTGCCGATGCCCGAGTCCTTCATGGCCTCGCGCAGCTCGTCGTCGTCGACCAGCTTGCCCGCGGTCTCCATCGCCCCCAGCAGTGAGGCATCGGAGTAGCGTCGCGGCGGCTTGGTCTCCTTCTCCTGGGAGGCCACCTCGCGGGTGTCCACGTCCTCGCCCTGGTCGAGCTTGGGAAGCTGCTGATCGGCGCCGGCGTCCTCGTCGTCGTCGCTGCGCTCGCCCTCGGTCAGCTCGCCGTACACACCGCGCCAGCCGGGGACCAGAAGCACCTTCCCGCGCGTGCGGAAGACGTGCTGCGCCACCGTCGTCTCGATGCGCGTGTTCTCGAACTCGGCATCGGGATGGAAGACGGCCAGGAAGCGTCGGGCGACCAGGTCGTAGATGCGCCGGTCGTCGTCGCTGAGCTTGTCGATCGTCTGGGGGCCGTTGACGGGGATGATCGCGTGGTGGTCGGTGACCTTCTCGTCGGCCACCACGCGCCCCAGGGGCAGGACGTCGAGGCCGGTGACGTAGGCCGCTCCCTTCGCGTACTCGCGGTGGGCGCCCACGTGCTGCGCGGTCGGCTTGAGCTCTGAGATCATGTCGGTGGACAGGTAGCGCGAGCTCGTGCGGGGATAGGTGAGGACCTTGTGCTCCTCGTAGCAGCGCTGGGCGGCGGCCAGCGTGCGCCGCGCGGAGAAGCCGAAGCGGGTGTTGGCGTCGCGCTGCAACGAGGTCAGGTCGTAGAGCAGCGGCGCGCGTTCCTTGCGCCGCTTCTTGTCCAGCTTGGTGATCTCGCCGCCCTGACCGCGGACGGCGTCGACGATGGCCTGGGCCTCGTCGGCCGTCTTGAGCCGCGGCTGCGCACCGGCGTGGAAGCGCCCGGCGTAGACGCGCTCGCCGGTGGCCGCGAAGGTCGCGTCCACCAGCCAGTAGGGCTCGGGGACGAAGGCGCGGATCTCCTCCTCCCGGCGGGCGAGGATGGCCAGCGTCGGGGTCTGCACGCGGCCCAGGGAGACGGCGCCGTCGAAGCTCGAGCGCAGGCGGATGGTGGCCGCGCGCGTGGCGTTCATGCCCACGATCCAGTCGGCCTCGCTGCGCGAGCGTGCGGCCGCCTCCAGGGCGGCGAGGTCAGAGCCGGGGCGCAGGCTCGAGAACGCGTCCTCCATGGCCTTCTTGGTCATCGATGACAGCCACAGGCGCTGCACCGGCTTGTCGCCCTTGGCCTTCTCGTAGAGGTAGGCGAAGATCAGCTCGCCCTCGCGCCCGGCGTCGCAGGCGTTGACCACGTTGTCGACGTCGTCGCGGCGCAGCTGCTTGGTGACCACGCCCATCTGCTTCTTGGAGCGCTCGTCGCGGACCACCAGCTTGAACCGGTCGGGAACGATGGGCAGGTCGGCCATCTTCCACTTCTTGTAACGATCGTCGTACTCGTCGGGCTCGGCGAGCTGCACGAGGTGGCCCACCGCCCAGGTCAGGACGTGCTCGGGCCCCTCGAGGTAGCCCTCACTCTTCTTGAACGGCCCGGGAAGCACCCGCGCGACGTCACGCCCCACGGACGGCTTCTCGGCGATGACCAGTGTCTTCCCCATCGGCCGGGGCAGGGTAGCGGTCGGTTCCACAAGACGGGCATCGCCTGCGGTCTTTCGTCACAGAGCGTCGGGTCGCAGGGCCCGCCGGCTGTGTGCCGCGGTCGATGCCGGCGGCTCCGCCCGGGCGTTGGCAACGCCTGCAGCGGCGCTTGCGATGGCCCCGCCCGCCGGCGGCGCAGCGGACAGCGCGGTCCACGTGGCGCCGTCGGTCTCGCCCGTCCCCGGGAGACCGAGGCTGCGCTGGAAGGCAAGCAGGGAACGTTCGGTGGCCGGACCGAAGCGGCCCGGCGCTCCGACGCCGGCCCCGCCGTGCTCGCGGAGCAGTTCCTGCAGACGCTCGACCCACGGCGCCTGGCACGGCCCGCCGGACCCCTCGGCCAGCCGCGGCGCCCCCCGTAGGGCGCCAGGATCGGGGCGGCGGTCCCATACGCCGGCGCGGTAGCGGATGTGCCACCACTCCCCGGGGGCGTCGGACCACGCCTTGGCCCAGCCCAACCGCCGCCCGTGGTCATCCAGCCAGGCGCGCATACGACGCGTGTCGAGGTCGATCGCCACCCCCGCGCCGTGATTGGACCGCCCGGGCGTCGCAGCGTGGTTGCCCCGCCCCTCGCCAAACAGCTCGAACAGCCGTCGCTGACGAGCAAGGTCGCGGTAGGCGCTGCCGGGCTTGTCGACGCCGTGCAACGCCAGCCCGTCCGCGTCGGCGCACAGGCGCAGCGTGTTCCAGGCGGCCGCGGGTTCCTGCGCCAGGCTGTGGTCGTCGCGGTCGGGGTGCCAGACCCCGGCGAGCTGCCCGGCGGGGACGCGCCCGTTGGGCGCGGCGAATGCGGCGGCCGGCAACGCAGCGAGCACCAGGAGCGAGGTGATCAGCAGCGCGCGCAGGGCAGCGGAGGGCGTGACATCGCAGAAGGAGGCGGAGGTTCGCTCAGCTCGCGCTGCGTCGTGCGCGCAGGGCGTAGAGCAGTCCGGAGGCCACGAACAGGACGGCGGTGATGGCCAGCCAGCGTTCGAGGTAGGGCGTTGGTTGCAGCCCGGTGGCCCCTTCGTAGGTGTCGGGGGACAGCGAGCAGATGAGCCCCGCGAACATCAAGAACAGCAGGCCCGAGAGCATGGCGGGCACGCGCACGTGGTTGACCCCGCGGCGCGGGCGGTTTCCGCCGGCCAGCAGCCCCAGCAGCGTGTACAGGGGGAAGAGCACGAGGTCGTGGGCCAGCGCGGCGCCCACGAGCCACAACGCGATCTGCGCCGCGCCGGAGGTCTCAGCGATCTTCAGCGCCGCGTAGGCGGTGACCGCGAGGCTGGCCGCCAGCGCGATCAGGTGCAGCGGGGTGCTGCCATAGAGGGCGCGAAAGCGGGCCATCACGCCTCGAAGGTCATCCGCGAGACCCATTTGGTGTTGTGCACACCCGGCCCGGCGGGAATGATGATCCGCGCGGGGAAGCCGTGATCCAGCGACAGGTCGACCCCGTTGACCTGAAGGGCCAGCAGCGACTTCTCCGCGTCGACCTGATCGCCGCTAAACGTCGTGGTCGCGAAGTTCCCCTCCCCCTGCAACGACTCAGCGGTCATCTCGCCCGCACCCGGCACCCCAGCCAACATGGCCAGGTCACGCAGACGCACCCCCGTCCAGGTCTGCGTCGTCGACCAGCCCTCCACACACGCGATCGGCAGCTCATAGGTGTACTGCTCCAGCCCCAGCAGGTCCTCGCGCGACAGCTCACGCACCACCGGCCCATCCGCGCCGCCCACCAGCTCCAGCCGGTAGGAAGACCCACCCATCTCCGCGGTCACGCCCGCCGCCGCCGCGGGCTTATTGACCTGAAAATCGTTGGGGCCATCGCCATAGCTGCGTCCGCGCGGGGCCAGCAACGCCACCGAGCGTGTCAGCGGACCCCCGATCGTCTGACCCGCGGTCAGCACGAACACCACCGCCGAGCTGCCCGCCACCAGACCCAGCAGGCCGCGCCGCGACAGCGTGGCCTCGCGCGGGGCAACGGGCGCCAGCTCGTTCTCGGAATCCATGCGCTCCTCGGGGCGCGTCTGGTCCAGCGGCACACGCAGCTCGTCGACCAGCCGCCGCGTAC
>Ga0136613_10001101_pt1 | contig 13625 bp, 10 predicted proteins | sample AntDrymUQ2722106_2_FD_106649 | JGI IMG/M metagenome (GOLD analysis project Ga0136613, IMG submission 106649) | Polar desert sand microbial communities from Dry Valleys, Antarctica - metaG UQ272 (21.06) | ecosystem: Environmental > Terrestrial > Soil > Desert | place: Antarctica: Dry Valley... | reverse complement strand
CCGCCCCGAAGCCAGGGGCACCGCGTCCGGGCAACAACCCCTTCTCCTCCACCCAAGGCATGCAGCGGCAGCGTCGCCCAGGTGCTGCTACTCCACCTGGTCCTGGTCAGATGCCTCCTCGCCCGCCGTCCGCCAGAGGCGACCGCCCGGAGCGCGGCGATGTGCGTCCTGGCGGCGTACCGGGTGCTCCGCGGCCCAACCCCGCCATGATGCCCAAGCAGACCGAGCGTGGGATGGCTCCGGCTGGACGCGGAGGGCGCCCCGGGCCCAGCGGTCCCGGTGGTCCCCCTGGCCGCGGCGCTCCGCGCGGTGGCACCGGTGCTCCAGCTCGTGGTGGCCGCAGCGGCGGCGGATACGGTGGCGGCCCCACTGGTGCTCCCACCGGTATGCCGGCCAGCAGCGGTGCCCGTCCCGGTGGCCGCAACCAGCGTGGTCAGACCCAAGGTGCCTTCGGCCGCCCCGGTGGTCCGTCGAGGCGCGGCCGCAAGTCCAAGCGTGCGCGTCGACAAGAGTATGAGCAGATGCAGGCACCGTCGGTCGGCGGCGTACGTGTCCGCAAGGGCGACGGAGAGACCGTGCGTCTGTCGCGAGGGGCCTCCCTGACGGACTTTGCCGACAAGGTCGGCGTCGACGCAGCATCGTTGGTTCAGGTGCTGTTCGCTCTCGGTGAGATGGTCACGGCGACACAGTCGGTGAACGCCGAGACGCTGGACATCCTCGGCGAGGAGCTCAACTACAACATCGAGGTCGTGTCACCCGAGGACGAGGACAAGGAGCTGCTTGACTCGTTCAACATCGAGTTCGGCGAGGACGAAGGCGGCGAGGAAGCACTGACCGCGAGGCCCCCCGTCGTCACGGTGATGGGTCACGTCGACCACGGCAAGACCAAGCTGCTCGACGCCATCCGCGACGCCAACGTGGTCTCCAAGGAGGCCGGCGGCATCACCCAGCACATCGGCGCCTACCAGGTGGCTACCGAGGTGGACGGCAACGAGCGCCGGCTCACGTTCATCGACACCCCCGGTCACGAGGCCTTCACCGCCATGCGGATGCGCGGCGCGCAGGCCACCGACATCGCGATCCTCGTCGTCGCAGCCGACGACGGCGTGATGCCGCAGACCATCGAGGCGCTCAACCATGCCAAGGCGGCCAACGTGCCGATCGTCGTGGCGGTCAACAAGATCGACAAGCCCGAGGCCGACCCGACCAAGGTCCGCGGTCAGCTGACCGAGTACGGCCTCGTGCCTGAGGAGTACGGCGGCGACACCATGTTCGTCGACGTCTCCGCCAAGTCCATGCTCAACATCGGCGGACTGCTCGAGTCCCTCGTGCTGACCGCTGACGCGTCGCTCGACCTGCGTGCGAACCCCGACCAAGATGCGCAGGGTCTCGTCATCGAGGCCCACCTCGACCGCGGGCGAGGCCCGGTCGCGACGGTGCTGGTGCAGCGTGGCACGCTCAGCGTCGGTGACTCGGTCGTCGCCGGTCCGGCGTACGGCCGGGTGCGCGCGATGCTCGACGAGCACGGCGAGTCGGTGGACAAGGCTGATCCGAGCCGTCCGGTGATGGTTCTCGGTCTCACGGCTGTGCCGGGTGCGGGCGACAACTTCATCGTTGTCTCCGACGACCGGGTGGCGCGCCAGATCGCCGAGAGGCGTGACGCCCGGGAGCGGGCGGCGATGTTGGCCAAGAGCACCGGTCGTCGTACCCTCGAGGACTTCATGTCCAGCATGGAGAAGGGCGAGAGCGAGGAGCTGCTCCTCATCCTCAAGGGCGACGTGTCCGGCTCGGTCGAAGCCCTCGAGGACGCGTTGGCGAAGATCGATGTCGGAGCCGACGTCAACCTGCGCGTCATCGACAGGGGCGTCGGTGCGATCACCGAGACGAACGTGATGCTCGCCGCAGCCTCGGACGCCGTCATCATCGGTTTCAACGTGCGGCCACAGGGCAAGGCCACGGAGGTCGCCGACCGCGAAGGCGTCGACATCCGCTACTACTCCGTGATCTACCAGGCGATCGATGAGATCGAGGCGGCCCTCGAGGGGATGCTCAAGCCCGAGTTCGAGGAGTCGCAGCTCGGCACCGCACAGGTGCGTGCGGTGTTCCGCTCGTCGAAGATCGGCAACATCGCCGGCTGCATGGTCACGTCGGGCACCATCCGGCGCAACGCCAAGGCCCGGTTGCTGCGTGACGGCTCGGTCGTCGCCGACAACCTCGACGTCTCGTCGCTCAAGCGTGAGAAGGACGACGCGACCGAGGTGCGAGAAGGCTTCGAGTGCGGTCTGACGCTCGGGAGCTACAACAACATCTTGGTCGACGACGTGATCGAGACGTTCGAGATGCGAGAGGTTCCACGGAGCTAGACAGGGCTAGACACGTCCTGTCACATCCCAGAGGATGCGGTGAGCGCTCAGCGTTTCGCTCACCGCATCCAACCGGGCGAACCACGTCAAGGTCGATGGTCTCGAGAAGGAGCCAGCCATGAGTTCTGGTCGTGTCCGCAAGATCGCCGACCGCATCCATGTGATCGTCGCGGAGATGCTGGAGCGGCGCATCAAGGATGTCCGGCTCGGCTTCGTCACGGTCACGGATGTCCGAGTCACCGGTGACAGCCAGCACGCCTCGGTCTTCTACACGGTCCTCGGCGACGACGAGGAGCGCACAGCGTCAGCGGCCGCGTTGGAGAGCGCGAAGGGCCTGATCCGGTCCGAGGTCGGTCGCGAGCTCGGTCTCCGCCACACACCGACACTCGAGTTCATCCTCGATGCGCTGCCCGAGTCAGCCGCCTACATCGAGGACCTGCTGAGCAAGGCACGTGACAGTGACGCCGCCGTCGCGGCCGCTGCCGCCGCGGCGACGTACGCCGGGGATCCCGACCCCTACAAGCACCCCGACGAGGACGCGGAAGCCATCGAGGATGCTGACCAGCTCGACCCCACCGATGCCTCCAGTGATGCCGCCACCGATGGCCGCGCCTGACGGCCTCCTGATCGTCGACAAGCCGCAGGGGTGGACGTCGCACGACGTGGTGGCATGGACCCGGCGGCTCGCTAGGACGCGCAGGGTCGGCCACGCCGGGACCCTTGACCCGATGGCGACGGGGGTGCTTGTGCTCGGCATCGGCCGCGCGACCCGCTTGCTCGGATATCTGGCCCGAACCGACAAGGGGTACGACGCCACGATCCGGCTGGGCCAGGCGACCGTCACCGACGACGCCGAGGGGGACCTCCTCGCGAGTCGTGACCCCAGCGGGGTGACGCAGGCAGCGGTCATCGCGGCGACGTCCGAGTTGAAGGGTCGCCTGCAGCAGGTGCCGTCGGCGGTGTCTGCCATCAAGGTGAAGGGCGAGCGGGCCTATACGCGCGTCCGCGCGGGCGAGGACGTCACGCTGCCGGCACGCCCCGTCACGGTGTCGGACTTCGCTGTGAGAGAGCTCCGCTTTGGTCAAGGGACGGTTGACCTCGACGTCCACGTCGAGTGCTCGACCGGCACCTATGTGCGGGCGCTGGCCCGGGACCTGGGTGCCGCACTCGGCGTCGGCGGACACCTGACGGCACTGCGGCGCACCCGCGTCGGAGGGTTTGACGTCCGCGAGGCCCACTCCCCGGACGGTTTGGCGCAGCTGCCTTCGGAGCTGCTTCCCGTCATCTCCTTGGACGTGGTCGCACGGCACCAGTTCACTTGGTGCGTCGTTGCCGAGGAGGACGTCGCCGGCGTACGCAACGGTCGGTCGCTGAACCAACGGCTGCCGGCAGCCGACGAGCCGTCGGTCGAACCAGCTGAGTCGGCTCATCCGCATGAGGCGGTCAGGGGGCCGGACGTGTTCGCGTCGGATGCGCCGGTTGAGCTGGCCGACCCGGCCGAGGCTGCGGAGGGGGGCGAGCCGGTTGCATCGGTCGGGGCTGCGGCGGGGGTGGGGTCAGGACCGGTGGCGGTCTTCTCGCCAGCTGGCGAGTTCCTCGCACTCTACGAGCAGCGCGGGCGAGTGGCGAAGGCGGTCGCCGTCTTCGCCCCCGCCACCTGACGCTGTCCCCGACGTGATTCGTCCGTGTGGTTGAGGCGGGAGGTCGGCGCAGCTGGTCGGACGAATCGCGGGAGGCGTTGCCTCCGTGGGAGAGTGTGCCTGGCAAGCAGCATCCTCGAGGCAGAGAGGACCCCGGCCCGGTGCAGGTGTGGCACGACGTGGCAGAGATCGCTCCGGCGGTGGACTCGACAGTCGTCACGATCGGGAACTTCGACGGCGTCCACCTCGGTCATCGGCATGTGATCCAGCGGTCGCACGAGTTGGCAGCGGATCTCGGCGGCATCCCCGTCGTCGTCGTCACGTTCGAACCGCACCCGTTGAGCGTCATCGTCCCCGACAAGGCACCGCAGAGCCTGACCTCGCTCGACCGCAGGCTCGAGCTACTCGACGGTGCCGGGGTCGACGCTGTCCTCGTGGTCCCCTTCACGGCTGACTTCGCCCGGATGCCGGCCGAGGACTTCGTCACCGACCTCGTCCTCGGGCGGCTCCGCGCAGCAGGCGTGGTGGTCGGGGAGAACTTCCACTTCGGCCATCGCGCGCTCGGCAACGTCGAGCTGCTCAGGACGCTCTGCGCCGACCGGGACGTCACCGTGGTCAGCCTGCCGGTCGACAGCTCGGGCGGCGCCGACAGTCAGGCGTGGTCATCGTCGTACGTGCGGTCTCGGCTCGTGGTGGGAGACGCCGCTGCGGCTGCTCGCGCACTCGGGCGACCGTATGCCGTGAGAGGGGAAGTCGTGCGAGGCGACCAGCGCGGGCGCGAGCTCGGCTACCCGACCGCCAACGTGCCGGTGGCGACGAGCCGCACGGCGGTGCCGGCAGACGGGGTGTATGCCGGTTGGCTGCGGCGCCTGGACGAGACCGATGCGCCGTACCTCCCCGCCGCGATCTCGGTCGGTACCAACCCCACGTTCGACGGCACCGACCGCCGCGTCGAGGCCTACGTCCTCGACCGCACCGACCTCGAGCTCTACGACGTCCTCGTCGAGATCGCGTTCGCCGACAGCCTGCGTGGACAGGTCAAGTTCGACTCCGTCGACGCTCTCGTCGAGCAGATGAAGGACGACGTGGACCGCGCCCGTGATCTGCTCACGCACCCGCCTTCTGGTGCACCAGCAGGGGGATGAACCGCGAGCCGGGCGCGCAGCACCTCGCCGCAGCTGCAAACGACGGCAGCACGGACTCGTTCGAGGAACCGCGACCGGATCGGCCATCAGCCTTGACTTGCAGCCTGGTCGAGGTTGCAGGCTGGGTACCGCCCCGCTCTCACCGCCACAGAAGATCCACCGAAAGGATGGCCGGTGACGTTCACGACCATGCGTACGGCGCCGATGGGCGCCACCGGCCTGACCGTGCCGGTGCAGGGCCTCGGGTGCATGCGGATGCGCGACTCCGACGATCCCACCCGTGGGTCGGACGCGTTCGCAGTGATCAACCGGGCGCTGGACCTCGGTGTGACGCTCCTCGACACGGCAGACATGTACGGCAGCGGGGCCAACGAGGAGCTCGTCGGACTGGCACTGCGACACCGACGCGACGAGGCGATCCTCTGCACGAAGTTCGGTGTCGTGTGGGGCTCCGACGGCACCTGGTCGACGCGGACGGATGCGGCGTACGCGCGCGCCGCCCGCGACGCGAGCGTCCATCGCCTCGGCACCGACGTCATCGACCTCTACTACCTGCATCACCGCGACGACGAGGTGCCCATCGAGGAGACTGTTGGCGCGATGGCGGAGCTGGTTGCGGCAGGCAAGGTGCGCCACCTCGGGTTGTCGAATGTGACCGTTGACGACGTGCGCGCTGCCCAGGCGGTCCATCCGATCGCGGCGCTGCAGTCCGAGTGGTCGATCGTCAACCGTGATGTCGAGGCGATCCTCCCGGTGTGCGTCGAGCTCGGTGTGGGAGTCGTGCCGTACTGCCCGCAGGGAGCCGGTCGCCTCGCCAGGGCAGACGAGCGGACGTCGTCGAAACCCGGCGCCGCCGACCCCGACTACGTCACCGTGCTGCGACAGGTGGCGCACGGCCACAGCGTGAGGCCCGGTCAGGTCGCCTTGGCCTGGGTGCAGCAGCGAGCCGACGTCTGGGGACTCCCGGTCACGCCGATCCCCGGCACCACGCGTGTCGACCACCTCGAGGAGAACGTCGCCGCCCTCGACGTCATACTCACCGCGGAGGATCTCGCCCGAATCGATGCGCTGGCCTAGCTCCGACGGCGGCGAGTCACCGTAACGACTGGAAGGGTCACTCGGATAGCAGTGGGCGGCGTCCGCGGGCTAGCGTGGAGGACATGCTCGTCGCTTTCAGCATCAGCCCCGCCAACGGAGACGACGCCGGTGGCGTCAGCGAGGCGGTCGCAGCCGCTGTCCGCGTTGTCCGGGAGTCCGGTCTCCCATCGGAGACCAACGCGATGTTCACCAACGTCGAGGGGGAGTGGGATGAGGTGATGGCGGTGGTCAAGCGGGCTGTCGACGTGGTCGCCGCCAGCTCTCCCCGTGTCGGCCTGGTGCTCAAGGCCGACATCCGGCCCGGCCGCACCGACCAGCTCACAGCCAAGGTCGCGAGCATCGAGGAACGGCTGGCCGAGCCGCCGTGAGGGTGACGTCGACCGCACCCGCTGGGGCCGGACCGGCTTTCGGGTGACGGCCTTCGGCGTGCTCGAACCGGCACGACTGGGTAGTGTCCCAGAGGTCAGACTCTGCGTGGCCCCGAGCGGTTGAGAACCGGATCGTGGCGCGACGGCCCGGGCTGGGCGTCTGCTCTCTAGGATGACGCGGTGACGGTCCCCGGAACCACCCGCCTCAGCGTGCCGGCGCCCCGCCAGTCCGTGGCTCAGGTGCAGGCATGACAGGCGAGGAGCGCAGGGCAATGATCGCCGAGGCCGAGCGCTGGTTCGAGCAGCACGGCCTGCCCTACTTCGTGGCGGGTAACGAGCGACGCGTGCTGGCCACCCTGCGACGTACGCGGCTTGCTCCGGTCATCGTGGTCGGGCTGGTCGTCGGGGTCGCGGCCGGTGTGGGCACCGGTCTGCTCACGACTGACCTGTCGACGGGCGTGCTCGTCGGGGCGGTCGCGGTCGCGGGGCTCGGGTTCGTCTACGCGCTCGTCTCGTTGCACCTGCAGCCGATTGTGCGCTGGGCCGTGCGGCAGACATTCGGCAGCCTCGGCTGGCTGTTCCCGCTCATCACCCGGGCGCTGCCGCTGCTGCTGCTCTTCATGACGTTCCTGTTCATCAACACCGAGGTCTGGCAGGTGAGCAGCGCGCTCGACCGCGGGTTGCTCTGGCTGAGCGTCCTCCTGTTCGCGACGGTGGCCGTCGCCTTCCTGCTGGTGCGTCTGCCCGAGGAGGTGCGACGCGTCAGCGACGAGGCGGACGACGACGGCCTCGTACGGATCTGCCGAGGGACGCCCGTCGAAGCCGCGTCGTCGGAGGTGACGGAGAAGGCTGCGGTGACGTTGTCGCCCTTGCAGCGGGCCAACCTGGTGCTGGTGCTGCTGTTCTCGCAGGCCCTTCAGGTCCTGTTGTTGGCGGTCTCGGTGTTCTGCTTCTTCCTCGTCTTCGGCAAGGTCGCGATCAGCGACTCGGTGATCCAGTCCTGGGTCGGCGACCCGCCGAAGCCGCTGCCCTCGCTGGACTGGCTGCCGATCAGCAACGAGCTCTTCCAGGTCTCGGTCTTCCTCGCGGCGTTCTCCGGGCTCTACTTCACCGTGTACGCCGTGACCGACGAGAACTATCGCAGCCAGTTCTTCACCTCGATCTCTGAGGAGCTCGAGCGTGCCGTCGGCGTCCAGACGGTCTACCGGGCACTCATCGGCGCAGCCGCGTGATCCCTGGATGCACCGGTCTCGAGAACGGGTCCGTTCGTGGCAAGATCCGAGCTGTGCGTGCGCGAGATCTCGACATCGTCGTCGGAACCGGACAGCCAGGTCGTACCAACTCGATCACGGACGTCGGTGGGGTCAGCGTCGGTCACTGCACCCTTGTCGCAGGCGAAGGTCAGCTGATCCGTGGTGCCGGCCCGGTGCGCACCGGAGTCACTGTCGTCTTGCCGTCGGCAGATCATCGTGGCTGGGTCCGACCCGTCTTCGCGGCCGCTCATGTGCTCAACGGAAACGGCGAGATGACCGGGCTGGCCTGGGTGGGTGAGTCCGGTCTGCTCACGTCGCCCATCGGTCTCACGAACACCCACAGTGTCGGTGTCGTGCGCGACGAGCTGGTAGCGCTGGAGGTCGGGCGACGCCCCACAACCGAGGACTTCTGGGGACTGCCGGTGGTGGGTGAGACGTGGGACGGTCGGCTCAATGACTGCAACGGGTTCCATGTCCGCCCCGAGCACGTTCGTGTCGCCCTCGAGAACGCGACCGACGGCCCTGTCGTGGAAGGGAATGTGGGTGGCGGCACTGGCATGGTGTGTCACGGCTTCAAGGGCGGCATCGGGACGGCGTCGCGTGTCACCGCGGCTGGTGACACTGTCGGAGTCTTGGTGCAGGCCAACCACGGGTGGCGTCGCAGGCTCAGCGTCAACGGCGCACCCGTCGGCCTGGCCCTCGACGAGCGACGGGTGCCCGTACCGCAGGCGCGCGACTCCGCCTTGCACCAGGGAGCCGGCTCGATCATCGGCCTGGTCGCCACCGACGCGCCACTGTTGCCGCACCAGTGCCGACGGCTGGCGCAGCGGTCAAGCCTTGGAGTCGCCCGACTCGGAGGTCTGGGGGAGCACTCGAGCGGCGACCTCTTCCTGGCGTTCGCCACGGGCAACGAGCTCTCGGTCGGCTTCGGCGAGCCGCAGCGTCGCACCCAGCACCTCCAGATGCTGGTCGATGAGCATCTTGACGCGATCTTCGAGGCAACGGTGGAGGCAACCGAGGAGGCGATCCTCAACGCCCTCGTCGCCGCCGAGACCATGACTGGGCGGGATGGAATCACGGCATATGCGCTGCCACACGACATGCTCGTCGACGTACTCGACCGGCACGGTCTCCGAAGGACCAGGTGAGCGTCCGAGCAGCACCCACCCGTCGCCGACCGAGCTCGGGTGTCACCTTCCCGCCAGCTTCGACGGTCGTGCCGCGAGAGGAGCCGCGAGCGGGCGCTGATCGACCTCGGGTCACAGGTCGTGCGTTGGGACACCGACGAGATCCAGCACGACGCTGACGAGGTCGCACGGCGGGTCCATGCTGCCCGTCGCATCGGCGACATCGCCCGGTTCCGAGGCCACCTCCGCGTCGACGGGGCAATGGCTCGACCTGTCCGGACACCGGCTGTCGCGCGAATCACGGTCGAACCGCGGCCGATTCGCGGGGTAGCGGGTGTCTGGACGTGGGGGTCGGCACGATTGGGAGGCTGCAGGTGTCCGCTGCTACCCTGGCAGACGCCGTATGACGGCCGCGGAGCCAGAGTGCCCGGGTGGACAGGCCCCGGCGCGCCGCGCAACGAAAGCCCCGAAGGAGATCGCGTGCCACTTGATGCTGCGACCAAGAAACAGATCATCGACAAGTACGCCACGGGGGACGGCGACACGGGTTCGCCCGAGGTGCAGGTGGCCCTGCTCACCAAGCGCATCTCCGACCTGACCGAGCATCTCAAAGAGCACAAGCACGACCACCACAGCCGTCGCGGGCTGCTGCTCCTGGTCGGCCAGCGCCGCCGACTCCTCAGCTATCTGCAGAAGATCGAGATCGCCCGCTACCGCAGCATCATCGAGCGTCTCGGACTTCGACGCTAGTCTCCATCGGAGCGGTGCTCCCACTCAGGATGGCTGCCGCGTCGCATGTGTGGCGGCCCGCCCCTTCCACAACTGAATAGAGCTCAACACAAGGACCAGCTGCAGCTGCGCCATCCAGAACCGGTCGTCGCAGCAGCACTGCACCACCAGCTGGGTGCTCCCACACGGGGAGCACCAACCACCCACAGTGACGTCACGCGCTGACGCTCGCACCCGAGGACGCCGGTCCTCGGTAGTGGCTCTCGGGACTGCGGACACACGACGTGCCCGCCGAGCCCCGCAAGCCTCGATCGAAGACCGGGACTACGGGAGACAGACGCGACGCCGTCGACGCTCGGCCGCCAGCCCCCGGATCGACACAGACCCGTGACTGACGCCGCGTGCGACCGGCTGACAGCCCGCACAGGCCGCATCCGGGCCAGCGACACACAGACCCCGGCGGCCCACCGGCGTTCAACGTATGACGTCACCCGTTCGAGAAAGGACTCCCATGACGGGATCCGAACCCCAATCCGTAGAGACCGTGATCGACAACGGTGCCCATGGCACCCGCACCATCCGCTTCGAGACCGGGCAGCTCGCCCGACAGGCCGCCGGCTCCGCCGCCGCCTACCTCGACGACGAGACGATGCTGCTGTCGGCGACGACCGCCGGCAAGCACCCCAAGGACAACCTCGACTTCTTCCCGTTGACCGTCGACGTCGAGGAGCGGATGTATGCCGCCGGACGCATCCCCGGCTCGTTCTTCCGCCGCGAGGGCCGTCCCTCCGAGGACGCCATCCTCACCTGCCGCCTCATCGACCGACCGTTGCGACCGACGTTCGTGTCCGGTCTCCGCAACGAGGTGCAGGTAGTCATCACCGTGCTGGCGCTGCACCCGGATACGCCGTACGACGTGCTGGCCATCAACGCTGCCTCGCTGTCGACGCAGCTGTCCGGCCTGCCGTTCAACGGCCCCGTCGGTGCCGTCCGAGTGGCGCTCATCGACGGGCAGTGGGTGGCCTTCCCCAACCACAGCCAGACCGCCGAGGCCGTCTTCGACATGGTCGTGGCCGGCCGGGTCACCGACACCGGCGACGTCGCGATCATGATGGTCGAGGCCGAGTCCACGGACGCGACCTGGGAGAAGGTCCGGGCCGGCACCCAGGCTCCGACCGAGGAGATCGTTGCCGAGGGCCTCGAGGCATCGAAGGCATTCATCAAGCAGCTGTGCGAGGCGCAGCAGCAGATCGCGGCCGCGGCTGCCAAGCCGGTCAGGGAGTTCCCACGCTTCCTCGACTACCAGGACGACGCGTTCGCCGCGGTCGAGCAGGCAGCACAGGCAGACCTTGCCTCGGCGTTGACGATCGAGGGAAAGCAGGAGCGCGAGGGGCGCCTCGACGAGACCAAGTCAGCCGTCCTCGAGAAGCTCGGTGCTGACTTCGAGGGCCGTGAGAAGGAGATCGGTGCGGCATTCAGGTCGCTGACAAAGAAGCTCGTCCGCGAGCGGGTGCTGCGCGACCAGGTCCGGATCGACGGTCGCGGCCTCACCGACATCCGCACGCTCTCGGCCGAGGTGGGCGTCGTACCCCGCGTCCATGGCTCGGCGCTTTTCGAGCGCGGCGAGACCCAGATCCTTGGCATCACCACGCTCAACATGCTGTCGTTGGAGCAGAAGCTCGACACTCTCTCCCCGGAGAAGAGCCGTCGCTACATGCACAACTACAACTTCCCGCCGTACTCCACCGGCGAGACCGGCCGCGTCGGTTCGCCGAAGCGGCGCGAGGTCGGCCACGGAGCGCTCGCCGGCCGGGCTCTCATGCCGGTGCTGCCGCCGCGCGAGGAGTTCCCTTACGCCATCCGTCAGGTGTCGGAGGCTCTCAGCTCCAACGGCTCCACGTCGATGGGCTCGGTCTGTGCATCGACCATGGCGCTGCTCAACGCGGGTGTGCCGCTGCGCGCTCCCGTCGGCGGCATCGCGATGGGCCTCATCTCCGGTGAGATCGACGGCGAGCAGAAGTACGTCACGCTTACTGACATCCTCGGTGCCGAGGACGCCTTCGGCGACATGGACTTCAAGGTCGCCGGCACGCGCGACTTCGTCACGGCCCTGCAGCTGGACACCAAGCTCGACGGCATCCCTGCCGAGATCCTGGGGGCGGCGCTCGGCCAGGCCCGCGACGCGCGGATGACGATCCTCGACGTGATGGCCGAGGCCATCGACGCTCCCGACGAGATGGCGCCGACCGCGCCACGCATCCTCACGATGAAGGTGCCCGTCGACAAGATCGGCGAGGTGATCGGGCCCAAGGGCAAGGTCATCAACCAGATCCAGGACGACACCGGCGCCCAGATCAGCATCGAGGACGACGGCACGATCTACGTCGGTGCCGACAACGGCGAGGCCGCCGAGGCCGCGCGGGCGACGATCAACGCGATCGCCAACCCGCAGATGCCCGAGATCGGCGAGCGCTACCTCGGCACTGTCGTGAAGACGACGAACTTCGGTGCGTTCGTCTCACTGCTGCCCGGCAAGGACGGCCTGCTGCACATCTCGAAGCTGCGCGCCCTCGCCGGGGGCAACCGCGTCGAGAACGTCGACGACGTCGTCTCCGTCGGTCAGAAGATCCAGGTCGAGATCCGCGAGATCGACGACCGGGGCAAGCTCTCGCTCGCTCCCGTCGTCGAGGAGTCCGAGTCAGCTGCCGAGTCGCAGGCCGCCGAGTCCGTCGACGCCTGACCCGACGTGAGGACTCTTGCGGCGACCGAGCAACCGCTCGGGTCGACCCGCACACTCCTCAAGGAGCACGGTGACGGCGGACGGACGGGAGCGCTTGGCTCCACCGTGCGCCGCACCGTGCTGCCTGGTGGGCTTCGGATCATCACCGAGGCCATGCCCGGTGCACGCTCGGCGTCGCTCGGGCTGTGGACCGGGGTCGGCTCGCGGGACGAGTCCCCTGCCCTCGACGGCGCCACTCACTTCCTCGAGCACCTGCTGTTCAAAGGCACCAGACGTCGTACGGCGCTCGACATCTCCGTGGAGCTCGACGCCGTCGGTGGGGAGCTCAACGCCTTCACCGGCAAGGAGTTCACCTGCTACCACGCTCGGGTGCTCGACGCCGACGTGCCGGTGGCCGTCGACGTGATCTGCGACATGGTCACGTCGTCGCTGATCCCGGCGCACGAGGTCGAGAGCGAGCGCAACGTGATCCTCGAAGAGATCGCGATGCACGATGACGACCCCGACGACGTCGTCAACGACGCCTTCGTGTCCGCGATGTACGGCGACGGCCCGCTCGGCCGACCGATCACCGGGAGCGTCTCGTCCATCCAGGGCCTCTCGCGGCGCCAGCTCGCGGGCTACTACCGGCGGCGCTACACCGCCGGCAACCTGGTCTTCTCTGCAGCGGGCAAGGTCGACCACACGGCGATCGTCCGCCTGGTGCGTGACGCGTTCGAAACTGCTGGCTCGCTCGGTGACCCGGCCCGGGGGCCGGCTGGCGTCCGCACCATCGACAAGCCGGCTCCCGTCTACCACGAGAGGGCCTTGGTCGAGCGGCCGACGGAGCTCGCGAGCTTCGTGCTCGGCACCCCGTCGTTGGTGCGCGACGACCCGAGGCGCTACGCACTCGGCGTACTCAACGGCATCGTCGGCGGAGGGACCTCGAGCCGCTTGTTCCAAGAGATCCGTGAGCGACGAGGGCTCGCCTACACGATCTACTCCTTCACGACCCAGTTCGTCGACACCGGCTACTTCGCCGTGGCGGGCGGTTGCATGCCCGACAGGATCGGCGACGTCCTCGGTATCTGTCACGACGAGTTCGCGAAGCTCGCCGCGGCCGGTATCTCCGTCGAGGAGCTCGAGCGCGGCAAGGGCCAGCTGAGAGGCTCACTCGTCATGG
>Ga0136613_10001098_pt1 | contig 13639 bp, 14 predicted proteins | sample AntDrymUQ2722106_2_FD_106649 | JGI IMG/M metagenome (GOLD analysis project Ga0136613, IMG submission 106649) | Polar desert sand microbial communities from Dry Valleys, Antarctica - metaG UQ272 (21.06) | ecosystem: Environmental > Terrestrial > Soil > Desert | place: Antarctica: Dry Valley... | reverse complement strand
TTAGGCCCTTTATGTCTCCTCGGCCTGCCCGGTTCTCGCCGGCGAATCACGACTGATTTGCGGCGAGAAGTATTTAGGCGATCGGCTTGGCCGTTGAGGCGCTTGTCTTGGCGGTCCGCAGGTTCTGGGCGATGAATCAAGTCAGCCTCTCGAACTGGCGCAAACCCCCATAGCTCCATGACCACCACACCCGTAGAAGGGTGCCAAATCGCGCGCCTGGCGCTCCTGACGCTCGCCCGCGTTTGCGGGTCTACCTCTGCGGCCAGCGGCCAGGGTTGATGTCAGGTCGCCATTGTCCGCTTGTTCGAGCCGTGAGAGGCGCCTAGCCGCGTGCTCACCGGCGAGACTGGTGAGCAGGTCCCGCGTGCGTGGTGAGCGAAGGCGTTTAGATCATCCAGACGCCAGTGCGGGCGCCGAAGGCGAATGCGATCGCCGAGCGCTTCGTCCGCACCGCTCGCTCCGAATGCCTTGACTGGCTGCTCATCCTCAACCGGCGGCACCTCGAGCGAGTGCTTCGCGTCTTCGTCCACCACTACAACAGCCACCGGCCGCACCGCGCGCTCAACCTGACGCCACCGAACCCCGCGCCGCCAACACTCCAGCTCGTCGCGGCGCCACGCTCAGAGCAGATCGAGCGTCGAGATCGACTCGGCGGACTGATCCACGAATACGGCCTCGCAGCGTGAAACCGGATTTGCGCACCCTTCAGGCTCAGTTCGTCTCGAGCTCCAGCGCGATCTCGACCTGCTCGCCGATCGAGCGGTAGACCGGGCACTTCGGCGGGTGGAGTTCGAAGGCGCGCTGCACCTTGCCGCGGTCGGCGTCCTCGTCGAGGCGGAGGCGGTAGGTGACGTGGATCCGGCGGAGGACCAGCACACCGTCGTCCGACTCGACCTCGCCGCTCGCCTCGGCGACCAGTCTGCCCTCGCTCGCGTTCACTCCGCGCGCCTCCAGCGCGCCCCCGAAGGTGCCGGCCAGTCAGCCGGCGGCGGCTGCCGTGAGGTAGTCGAGCGTCGTCGCGCGCTCGGCATCGCCGCCGCGCGGGACGCCGTAGTGATCGGCGATCTCGTCGTGGACGCCGAACTCGATCTCGGCGTGCGGCAGCTCGGCACGCCGGAGCGGGCCCTTGACCCGCTCGACGCGGACCCGGGAGGTGTAGACGACCTCACCCATTCGTGATCACGATCTTAGCATTCGGGCTCTGCTGCTGCCGCTCCCACGCATCCCCGATCCGGTCGAGCGGATACGGCTCGATCTCGATCGCGATCCGGCCTGCGGCGGCGTGCCCGACGAGCTCGAGGTAGCCCTGGCGGAAGACGTCGGGCGGGACGAAGAAGAGCGAGAAGCCGTAGATCTCGGCGAGCTTGCCGCGCACCCAGTTCGACTCGAGCGTCGCCTCGGGCCCGGCGGATTGCCCGATCTGGACGACGCGGACCCCGCGCGGGGCCGCCTTTATCGCCGCCTCGAGCGGCTTTCCCCAGAGCGCGTCGAGGATCAGCGTCGCCTCCGGCAGATCGTCCGAGAGCGCGACGGGCTCGACCATCGCGGAGGTCCGGAGCCGTTCGAGCGCCTCCTCGTTGCGGCCCGCGGCGAACACGCGCTTCGCGCCGAGGAGCTTCGCCGCCTGCGCCGCAACCGAGCCCACGACCCCGGTCGCGCCGAGCACGAGGACGGTGTCGTCGGGTCGCACCGGCGCGCGCCACGACGCCGCGAGCCAGCCCGTCAGCCCGGCGATGCCGCAGGCGGCCCCGATCTCTTCGGAGACCGAGTCGGGCAGCGGGATCGCGCCGGCCTCGTCGATCACGGTGCGCTCGGCGAAGGTCGCCGCGCCGCGGAAGTAGACCCGTGTCCCGGCGCCGAGCGACGCGCCCTCGAGCACGCGGCCGACCGCTTCCGACCCGGGCGTGTATGGCGTGTCCGGCGAGCCTCCGTAGAACTTGCCGGAGCCGATCGAGATGTCGACGGGGTTCAGCCCCGCCGCGAGCACCTCGACGAGCGCCTCGCCCTCGCCGAAGCGAGGCTGGTCGACGTCGGCGAGCTCCGGCGGGCTCCCGAGCTTCGTGATCTGCGCGGCTCTCATGTGTGCAGTTTGACGTAGATGAACCTAGCCTCGTCGGATGCGGCCGGTGCTGAACCCGGGCGAGCTCGCCCGCTATGCGGACATGATCGTGACAGGCTGCCTCGACTTCCGGCGCGGTGAGGACCTCGTGATCCGCGCCGAGCCGGAGCACCGGGAGGCCGGCAGCGGCGCGCCAGCCCCACGTGCACGCGCACCGTGCGCGCCGGCTCGCTGCAGTCATCCTCCACGAGCAGCCGTGGCCTACGACGGGGCGATCCGCTACGTCGACACCGGTGACTTCCTCCAGCCGTCCTCGTGGGCGAGCGCCGGAACCTCGACGGTCGAGAACGCGGCCGCGGCTCCGGCGAGCGAGATCGCCTCGTCCTCGTCCGCGGTCTCGCCGCTCGTCCCGATCGCGCCGACGACCTGGCCTCCGCGACGAGCGTCGTGGGTCTTCCCGGCTTCATGACCTGTCGCGTCGGTCGTTAGAGCGCAATCCTCCGAAGTTCGTTTCCGCTTTGATTGTGGACTCGTCTTCGTTGCGGTGGCAAGTGTTACGCTCGCTGCTCCTTCCCCGGCTTAGCCCTTCGTAACCTTGCTCTGCCCGCTCATGGTCACGTAGAAGCCGTTCTGGGCGTCCAACATTCGAGAATGGAGTTTTGAATGAGTCCCCCGTCAGGGACGGTTACCTCGCAGTTGACGGCCCAGTTTGGCGTGTGCCAGCCCGTAATTACGGTGAATGCGCTTACAGGAAGCACTTGAAAGGATAGAACGACCGAGAGTGGGCCATCGGCTTGATGAGCTTCGGGGAGAAATGGCGGTTCTTGTCACCTGGCTTTTTCCAGTACGAGTGCGTCAGCAAGAAGACAGGTCCGCACTGCACGAACCATGACGGCCACGGCTGGTGGCTTGGCCGCTACAAGGGTTACAGGATCTTTTGAGAGTGTTCTCGCAGGCCGAAAGCTTGCCGTCTTACTTGGGATCAGGCTTCGCGTCGCGGTTCCTGCACGCGCTTGGAGTAGAAGCCATCTCTCTTTGCTGAAGCTCCGTAAATGGGTCGAGCGTGGCCTTACGCGCAGCCCTAACAACTGGGTTAGGATTTGCGTCAACCGGCTGGCCAAGAGAGCCCTCGCGGCTGTAGATGGGCTTACGTGCTGCCGCCTTGGCCGCTTGCTCAGACTACCCGTCTTCTTTGCTGCCGAGGCTGCCGCAGCACTCCTTGCCACCGCGCCGCCACCGCCTGACGCAGCCCACGTCTTCAACCGGCAAGACAAGCGTGCGCAGTCGGGTTGGCCTTCGAGACGCTATGTGTCAATTCTTTGGAAACCTCCAGGAACGGCTTCACTCCATGCCATAAACTAACAAACCTCTTATCTAAGCCATTGTGGCTTGAACAGGAGCCTCAGAACCTCTCTGCACAATCCTCGTAATGAAGGTGGGTCCGCGGTTCGAGTCCGCGCGTCGGCTCCTCGTTATTTCGCCGCTATTGCGGGGTGTTCACCTCGACTCTGACCACCAGAGTCATACCTCGCCTCGGCCGGGAACTACATCTGTGCTACGCGAGCTTCGCGGGCGCTTCTAATCAACGCCTCGGCGGGTCTCGCGAAGTTCCTCGAGGACGTGCGTATAGGTAGTAAGCAGGGTCGTTAATGAGTGCCCCATCTGCTCAGCGATCTCTGCTGGGTTCATCTGTTCACTGAAGAGGAGCGACGCGAAGCTGTGGCGGAGGTCGTCTCCCTGCCTCGATCCCCACGGTTCTCGCCGTGCGCCTCTTGTTCTCCGATTAGCGCTAGGCGTGCTGGTTCGGCGGGGTCCAGGCCTCCCCAGCAGTTCCTTCGTCGCGTTACCGGCGGGTGGCGCTACCTGCGTCGTCGCGGCGGACGTCCACGCGGTCGTCGCGCTTCCTCCCCATCAGACCGGCCAGCCCGGCAAGTCCGAGTAGCCCGATCCAGCCGTAATCGGTGCCTCCGTCGTCTTCGGTCACCGCGTCGGTGCCCGTTCCTGCGAACGCGACGGGTGACGCCGCTCCGACCCCTAGCGCACTCGCCGCCAGAAGTACCGCAAACCTCTTACGCATGCCAGCCTCCTTAGTGCTGTCTGTGGCAACAGGTCGTACCCGCCACGGGAGGCGCCGTAAACGTGTCCGCAGCGAGCGGCGCGAGGAGGCGCGTCCCTGCCTCTGCAGCCGCTCCGCTATGCCGACTGGGCGATGCCGCCGGTGGCGGGCTCGAGAATCGGGGGGTGGCGTCTGCGTCGCGGGCTCGCCGACAACCCACACATCCAGTTCTTCGACGGTCTTTGCCGGGGCTACGTTCTTGCAGCGTCACTCCCGAGCGTTGGTGAACGGACTTCCGAGCAGTGGCTACAGTCGACACACCCGATGCGCCTGCATTCACGTTGAGGACGTTCGATGTGGAGAGCGGCGTGTCCGGACTGTGCAGACCTCAGTCCTTGCCGAGTCTCCTCATTTGCTTCACGTGACCCGTTCGTAGCCTCGTGCAGCGCTGTGGCGGACGCTCGTCGCGAAGCTCCCGGGGTCGCCCCGCGCTACCTGAACGGCACGACGCCGATCTCGACGCCACCGCCGACCAGCTGCTCCCTCGTCTTCGCGGGCGCCACTCACGCACTCGTCCTCGTGCGAACATTCGAGGAGACCCAGGATCATCGTGTGGCCACTGCGCAGTACCGGAGGCACCTGGAGCTTGGTGTTCGCCGCCATGCTCGCCGTTCACGCACCTGAGAGACTTCCGTTGGATGACCCGGGAGCCCGACGTCAACGTGGTTGGTGGCGAACTGCTGTCGTGTTCGCAGGCCCCGCTGACCGGCTTCTTTCGAAATGGCTGCTGCTCAACCGGTCCCGAAGACCTCGGCGATCACACGGTGTGCGCGGTCATGACCGAGGAGTTCCTCGTCTTCAGCCGCGAGGCCGGCAACGACCTCTCCACTCCTCGGCCCGAGTGGGGGTTCGAAGGCTTGCGCCCAGGCGATCGCTGGTGCGTGTGCGCAGCGCGCTGGCTCGAGGCGTTCGAGGCGGGCAAGGCGCCGCCCGTCCTACTCGGCGCGACGCACGCGCGAGCGCTCGCGGTGGTGCCGATCGAGGCGTTGACCGCGCTCGCGGCGGCGCCGGATCCTGCTTGATCCTGTCCGGCGCTCGCGGCGGCAAGAGCTCGTTTCAGAGTGAAACGAGCTCTAAGCCGCCTGGGCGTCAGGCGGCGCCACGCAGCGAGGCGTCGTGATTGCCGCCGGCTCCAGGTAGACGCAGCGTCTCCCGTCGACGAAGGCCCGGGCGCCGACGACCGCGACGCGGTACTCGGTACCGTCCAGATCCACGATGTCGCCGCGCTTTGGTTCTCGCCCCCGCTGCTCGACGAGCGAGTAGCCCGACGACGACGAGACGAACAGCCAGAAAGACGGTTCCTCGAGACTCCGCTCCAGCTCCGCCACGATCTCCGCGACCCTTGTGTTGAGCCGCGCGAGACGACTCGACAGATCTGACGGCCTCTTCTCTCGGTCGCCTGCGAAGAGGAGAAGTGGAAGCCGAGCCGCAGGGGCCGCCGAGATCGCGCCTCGCAACACAGCTCTCATCTCACCTACACGCGCTGCCATCTGGATCCATCGATTCGCCGCTCGGCCTGCGTCTCCTTGCCAGGGAGCGTTTCTGCGCCCGTGTGTGAGACTGGTGACTTGGAGCGGCACTTCGACGCAGTCGTGCTCGGCGCTGGCCCCGCCGGGGAGGTCGCAGCGGGGCGTCTAGGAGAGGCCGGTCTCGCCGTTGCCGTCGTCGAAGCGGAGCTGATCGGAGGGGAGTGCTCGTACTGGGCGTGCATGCCGTCGAAGGCGTTGCTGCGCCCCGCGGAGGTGCTCCAGGAGGTTGGACGCGTACCCGGTGTTTCTGCCGTGGGGCTCGATCCGGCGGCCGTCCTCGACCGCCGCGATGAGGTGATTCACACCCTTGACGACTCTTCGCAGGTTCCGTGGCTCGAGGACCGAGGCGTCACGGTCGTCCGCGGTCGCGGGAAGCTCGACGGTGAGCGGCGCGTCGTCGTTGCCGACGACGTTCTCGTCGCCGGACGGGCAGTCGTCGTCGCGACGGGAAGCACGTCCCTGATGCCGCCGATCCCGGGACTCGCCGAGTCGCGGCCGTGGACAAATAGAGAGGCGACGACGGCTCGCGAGGTCCCCCCGAGCCTGCTCATTCTCGGCGGTGGCGTCGTGGGCGTTGAGCTGGCGCAGGCGTGGGCGTCGCTCGGCTCGCGGGTGATGGTGGTGGAAGGCGGTCCCTGCCTCCTCTCCCGGGAGGAGCCCTTCGTCGGCGAGCAGGTCGCCGAGGCGCTGCAGGCCTTGGGGGTGGAGATCCGCGCCGGAGTCCACGCCGTCGCTGCGTCTCGTGGCGAGGGCGGCGAGGCCCGGCTCGAGCTCGACGACGGAACCTCCGCGGGCGGTGGCGAGCTCATCGTCGCCGTGGGACGTCGACCTGCCACCGGGGGGATCGGGCTCGAGACGATCGGCCTCGAGCCGGGGAAGCCTCTCGAGGTGGGCAACGATCTTCGCTCTCCCGCGCATCCCTGGTTGTACGCAATCGGCGACGTGAACGGTCGCGCCCAGTTGACTCACATGGGGAAGTACCACGGCCGGCTGGCGGCTGACGCCATCTTGGGCAAGAACGTCTCGATCCGGTCGGATGGCCAGCTCTCGCCGCGGGTGATCTTCACTGACCCCCAGGTCGCGGCCGTCGGGCACACGCTTGTCTCCGCCCGCGAGGCCGGTCTCAGCGCGCGGGCGGTCGACGTGGAGACGAGTGCCACAGCAGGCGCGAGCTTCGTCGGCCGGAACGCGCCCGGAACCTCCCGGCTTGTGATCGACGAGGATCGTTTGATCGTCGTCGGGGCGACGTTCGCCGGGTTCGAGACGGCGGAATGGCTCCACGCGGCGACGATCGCGGTCGTCGGCGAGGTGCCGCTCGACACCCTCTGGCACGCCGTCCCGTCGTTCCCGACCCGCAGCGAGATCTGGCTGCGCTTGCTCGAGAGCTACGGCCTCTAGGGGCACGTTCCTGGGACTGTCCCGCGTAAGGGACGTGCCTGGGACTGACCCGCGAAACGGCGGGTTCCTGGGACTGTCCCGCGGACACGTCTGTTCGGGCTGCGAAGCCCATCAGCTCCGCCGATCCTGCTCTTGGCCGCTCGCAGCTGCCGTAAGGCTCATCATGAGGGACATGGCCGAGATCGACGATCTTCTCGCTCGGCTCTTCGGCGACGAGGCGCTCACGAGAGGCGTGTTGTCGAAGCCTGTAGAACCCAACCTGCCGAGGAGGGTGACGATCGACCCTGTCGAGCTCGACGGCCGGCTCGCCTACCGCTTCACGACCCACCTGCGCGACCGCACGCTGCACGAGAACCTCGCCGCTCCGGAGGCGCACGATCGTCTGGCGGCTCTGCTCGTGGACTATCGCCAGGCTCTGCTGCAGACCGGGGAGGCAGACTGGCAGGTGCTCGGCACCAGCGTGCTTCGCCGTCCGCCGTCCAGACCCGTCGCCTTACGCGCCCACGACCGGCGCAAGCGCCACCTGCTGCAGGAGGGGACGCCCGTTCCCTTCCTCGTAGAGCTGGGCGTCATGACGCCGGAAGGCCACGTCCGCAAGAGTCGCTACAACAAATTTCGCCAGGTGAACCGGTTCCTCGAGCTGGTGGAGGACGTCGTGCCCGCCCTGCCTACCGAACGCTGCCTCCACGTGGTTGACTTCGGGTGCGGCAAGTCGTACCTGACCTTCGCGCTCCACCACCTGCTCACCGAGGTGCACGGGCGCGAGGTCGAGCTTGTGGGACTCGATCTGAGGGAGGACGTGGTCGAGGCCTGCGGGTCCCTCGTCCGCCAGGTCGGCGCGAAGGGCCTGCGCTTCGAGCAGGGAGATATTGCTGCGTTCAAAACGGACTCGCAGGTCGACCTCGTCGTCAGCCTGCACGCATGCGACACGGCGACGGACGAGGCGCTCGCACAGGCAGTCCGTTGGCAGGCTCGCGCGATTCTGGCCGTACCCTGCTGCCAGAAGGAGGCATACCGCCAGATCTCCTCGCCGCTGCTGCAACCGCTTCTCCGGCACGGGCTGGCGAAGGAACGACTCTCGGCACTCGTCACCGACGCGCTGCGCGCTCAGTTGCTCGAGCTCGCCGGTTACCGGGCGCAGCTCGTCGAGTTCGTGGACTTCGAGCACACGCCGAAGAACGTCCTCATCCGAGCCGTGAGGGGTCGACGCGCTGGTACCGAAGCGCGAGCAGCCTACGAGGATCTGCGCGATGCCCTAGGTCTCGAGCCGGCCCTCGAACGGCTGCTCAGCGTCGCGTGAACACGTAGTCGTTGGACTTCGCCTGCATGTGACAGGCGGCACACCCGGACTCGGGGAAGTCGATCTTCGAGAACCGTTGCGAGGAGGATGAGCGTGTGAACTCCTCCCAGCGCCAGCCACCATTGGCCGCTCCCTTGATCCGCCGCATCGTCGCAACGAGAGAGAGCCAGCGGCGGCCAGGTTGCGTCGCAGTCTTGACGACGATCGTGCCGACCGGATAGCGGGTTCCGCGCTGCCGCTTGCTCACATAGACGTTCTTCGTCCCCGCGTGCGCCGGCGAGCCGCCCGCGATCGGCTTGCGGTTCACCTTCGTCCAGGCGGAGTAACTGTCCACGTAGCTCGGCAGCCCGTCCTTCGCCGGGCGACCGGCGGCCCCGCTCGCGAAGCACGCAAGCGTGGCGGCGAGCGCGAGGGCGATGTAGCGGGTCATGACGAGGCGACGCTAGCGTAACCAGTTCGTGCTTGTTTCCATCTCCGGCGGCGCGGGCTTCCTCGGTCTGCATCTCTCTCGTTCTCTCCTCGCGCGGGGTGTGGGAGTGCGGACGCTCGATCTTGCACCGCTCGCCGACGCCGACCTCGAGGGCCCGATTGAACAGTTGCGCGGCGACGTCCGTGACCCCGTTGCCTGTGCGCAGCTCGTTGCTGGCGCGGACGTGCTCGTGCACGCGGCTGCGGCACTGCCGGTTCACGCCTCGCAGCAGTCGATCACCTCCGTCAACGTCGGCGGTACAGCGGTGGTTCTCGCAGCCGCGCTCGAGGCGCGCGTGGGGCGGGCCGTGATGATCTCGTCGAGCGCGGTGTACGGAGTGCCCGAACGGCACCCGATCCACGAGGACGATCCGCTCTTCGGCGTGGGATGGTACGGCGCTTCCAAGATCGAGGCGGAGGAGGTCACGCGGGCGTTCGGCGAGCGCGGCCTCCCGTTCGTGATCGTCCGGCCGAAGACCTTCGTCGGCCCCGAGCGGCTCGGCGTCTTCGAGATCCTGTTCGACTGGGTGCGCGAGGGGAGGCGGATCTACACGCTCGGCAGCGGCGAGAACCGGTACCAGCTGCTCGCAGTGGAGGATCTCGTCGATGCCATCGTGCGCTCCTTCACTGCGGCGGGCGTTGTCGGGGAAGCGCTGAATGTTGGCGCTGCCGGATTCGGAACCGTGCGCCAGGATCTCGGCTCGTTGATCGACCACGCAAACTCCTCCTCGCGGCTCACGCCGGTTCCCGTGCGGCCGGCTGAAGCTGCGCTGCGTGCGCTCGAGCTGCTGCGGCTCTCGCCACTCGCTGAGTGGCACTACCGCACGGCCCACCGGGACTCGTTCGTGTCGACGCAAAAGGCTGAGCGACTGCTCGACTGGCGGCCGCGGCTCTCCAACGAACAGACTCTGATCGAGACGTACGACTGGTACCTGGCCAACCGCGGCCGACTCGGCGCGACTGGAACGACCCACAGGGCGCCGTGGAACCAGCAGGCGCTCGGCCTCTTGAAGCGGCTGAGCTGAAGCGAGGGCCAGCCCTCGCCAGCGCCAGTCGCGGAGGCCGACGCGGGTTGCATTCTCGAAGACGTAGTGGCACGCGGTCGCGAAGTACTCCTCGTCGTCGATCACCCTTGCCTGGAACCGTCCTTGGAAGAGATGTCCAACGCGCGCATACCGTCGGTTGAAGCGCTGGGCGTGGAGGCCGTTCAGCAGCTGCATCCCAGCTGACAGGTCGGGCTGCGTCGATTCGACAACGAGGTGGAAGTGGTTGTCGAGCAAGACCCAGGCGTGGAGGATCCAGTTGCAGCGCCGGCGGGTCTGCTTGAGCTTTGCCCTCCACCAGTCGCGATCGAGGTCGTCGACCACGATCGTGCGCTGCTCGACACCGCGGGCAGTGACGTGATAGTGAGCCGGGCTGGGCAGCAGGCGACGAGGCAGGCGGGGCATCTGAGCCAACGGTAGGTAGCCGCCGAGAGCGCCGATAGGGGGCGCGCGAAATTGGCACGAAACCGTTGCAAAATCATGCCACGGGGACAGTCCCGCAGTGCGCGAGGGACAGTCCCGAGGACACGCCCCTCGCGGACGCCGAGTGACGACCGAGAGGAAGGAAGACGGGGACAGTCCCGATGACAAGGCTCGCAGACGTCTCCAGACGCCCTGACCGCCGCGCGCGGCGGCAGTTGCGGCAGACTCTTCCCATGCGCGACCTGCTCGATTACCGCCGCGAGTTCCCGATCCTCGAGCACACGACGTACCTGATCAACCACTCGCTCGGCGCGATGCCCGCAGCGGCCGAGGCGAGGGTCGCCGAGTACGCGCGCACCTGGCGCGAGCGGGGGATTCGGGCGTGGGGGGAAGGCTGGTGGACGATGCCGATGACGGTCGGCGATCAGATCGGCCGCATCGTCGGGGCTCCGGCGGGTTCGACGGTGATGCACCAGAACGTCGCGATTGCAGAGGCGATCGTCCTCTCCTGCTTCCGGCCCTCGTTGCCCCGTAACCGCGTCGTCTACGAGCGCGGCAACTTCCCTTCCGTGCGCTATCTCTACCAAGCCCAGCCGGAGCTCGAGGTCGTGGTCTGCGACGACGACAATGCGATCGTCGACGCGATCGACGAGCGCACGTTGCTGGTGCCGATCAGCCACGTACTCTTCAAGTCCGGCGAGATCCAGGATATCGAGCGGATCGTCCGACGCGCGCACGACGCCGGCGCGCACGTGATCCTCGATGCCTATCAATCGGCCGGAATCGTGCCGCTCGACGTGGCCGCGCTCAACGTGGACTTCGCCGTCGGCGGCTCCGTGAAATGGCTCTGCGGAGGCCCCGGAAACGGTTGGCTCTACGTCCGTCCCGACCTGGCCGAGCGCCTTCGGCCCAGCTACACCGGCTGGCAGGCGCACGAGGCACCCTTCGCCTTCGAGGAGGAGATGCGCTACGCAGGTGGCGCCACGCGCTTCCTTACCGGCACCCCGAACGTACCGGCCCTCTACGCCGCGACTGCGGGCTACGACCTGATCGAGGAGATCGGCGTCGGTCGGATCCGGGAGAACTCGCTTCGCCAGACTGCCCTGCTCGCCGGCATCGCCGAGGCGGCGGGGTTCGAAATCCGCAGCCCCCGCGGCCCTGCTCGACGTGGCGGCACCGTCACCGTCCACGTGCCGGACTTCCCGGCCGTGCACCGCGAATTGACCGAGCGCGAGATCCTCTGCGACTTCAGGCCAGATGCCGGAATTCGCATCGGCCCCCACTTCTTCACCTCGGACGACGAACTGCGCTTCGTGATCGACCAGATCGGCGAGATCCTCGCCACAGGTGCGCATGAACGCCACCTGGGCGCAATACCAACGCATTGACCGCTTCTCTCATGGCCGGGAAGAGCACCGCAACGGCCGTCAGTGCCCCAAGCGCTTCGACGACCGCGGCAACGAGACCATGCAGGGAGCGGTGGTCGAGTCGAACCTGCTCCGCCCTGCGTAGAATTGCGTCCGTGGGCGCGGTCGCGACGTGACTGGAGCGATGCCGTCGAGCCTCGAGATCGCGCAGGAGGCAACCCTACGGCCGATCTCCGAGATCGCCACAGCCGCCGGGCTCAAGCCGCACGAGATCGAGCTCTATGGACGCACAAAGGCGAAGATCGACCTGGGCGTGCTCGACCGACTGGCGGCACGGCCGGACGGCAAGCTGATCTGCGTTACAGCGATAACACCGACGAAGGCAGGTGAGGGGAAGACCACCACCTCCGTCGCCCTGACACAGGGTTTGGGCCGAATCGGCCGCAAGCCCGTGCTTTGCCTGCGCGAGCCCTCTGTCGGGCCTGTGTTCGGGATCAAAGGTGGCGCGGCCGGCGGCGGCTATGCGCAAGTCGTGCCGATGGAAGAGCTGAATCTCCACTTCACCGGGGACATCCACGCGATCGGTGCCGCGAACAACCTGCTCGCAGCGATGCTCGAGGCGCACCTATTGCACGGCAACGGGCTCGGAATCGATCCGCTCTCCATCGGCTGGCGGCGGTGCGTCGATGTCAACGACCGCGCGCTGCGGAACGTCGCGATCGGGCTCGGCGGGCGCGCGAACGGCTACACGCGCGAGAGCGGCTTCGACATCACGGCGGCCTCGGAGGTGATGGCGATCGTGGCTGTCGCACGCGACCTGCACGACCTGCGCAAGCGCCTGGGGGAGATCACGGTCGCCCACACCTATGAGGGCGAGCCGGTGCGCGCCGAGCAGTTGCAGGCCGCAGGCGCGATGACGGTGATGCTGAAGGAGGCACTGAAACCGAACCTCGTTCAGACGCTCGAGGGGCAGCCCGCGCTCGTCCACTGCGGCCCGTTCGCCAACATCGCTCACGGCAACAGCTCGCTTGTCGCCGACCTCGTCGCGCTGAAGCTCGGTGAGTTCGTCGTGACCGAGTCGGGCTTCGGCTCCGATATGGGCATGGAGAAGTTCCTCAACATCGTCTGCCGCACCGGCGGCCTCTCTCCGAGCGCGATCGTGCTGGTCGCGACCGCTCGGGCGCTGAAGCATCACGGCGGCGACGCAGACGGAGGTCTGGACGCCATCGAGAGGGGGTCTGCGAACCTCGAGCGACACCTGGCGATCGTCCGTGGGTTCGGGCTCGAGGCCGTGGTCGCCGTCAACCGCTTCCCAGGCGACACCGACGACGAGGTGGAGCTCGTACAACGTCTTGCGCTCGAATACGGAGCGTACGGGGCGGAGCCGAACGAGGGCTTCGAGCGCGGGGGTGACGGTGCCACCGGGCTCGCGGAAGCGGTTGCAGCGGCGGCCGAGCGTCCGAACAGCTTCTCCTTCACCTATCCGCTGGACGCGACGATCGAGGCCAAGATCGAGGTCGTGGCGCGCACCGTCTACGGGGCCGAGGGCGTGGTCTTCCTCCAGACCGCCCGGGACAAGATCAAGCTGTATGCGGACGGCGGGCTCGAGCGCCTGCCGATCTGCATGGCGAAGACGCACCTGTCGCTGTCTCACGACCCCGAGCTCGTGAACGCGCCGACGGGGTTCGAGGTAACCGTGCGCGACCTGCGCGCCTACACGGGTGCCGGCTGGCTCGTCGCGCTCCTCGGCACGATGCAGACGATGCCGGGCCTCGGTGCGAGGCCGGCCGCGTTCGACGTCGACATCGACGAGCAAGGGCGGACGGTTGGCCTCTTCTGAGTCCGGATCGTTCCTCGATCTCCCGCTGAAGGAGTTCCTCGACGCGGTGCCGGCGCGGACACCTGCGCCTGGGGGCGGGGCGGTGGCGGCGATCGC
>Ga0136613_10001096_pt1 | contig 13641 bp, 14 predicted proteins | sample AntDrymUQ2722106_2_FD_106649 | JGI IMG/M metagenome (GOLD analysis project Ga0136613, IMG submission 106649) | Polar desert sand microbial communities from Dry Valleys, Antarctica - metaG UQ272 (21.06) | ecosystem: Environmental > Terrestrial > Soil > Desert | place: Antarctica: Dry Valley... | reverse complement strand
GAGAGCCCGAAACCCGGGTAATCGGGGATCACCACCCGGCGCCGGCGGGCCAGCGTCTCGAGCGCGCCCCGCCAGTCGTACGAGCACGTGGGAAAGCCGTGGAGCACGAGCGCGGGCTCGAGCTCCTCGCGCTCGGCGGCGCGGTCGACGACGAAGACCCGATCCCCCGCGACCTCGTGGTACGAGCCCGCCCGCTCCCACTGCCCCACCGCATCCACCGCGCTACTCCTCCTCGTCGCCGGCGTCGTCGTCGGTCGTGCCCACCGGCGAGCCGTGGTGGATCACCATCTGCCAGCGGTCACCCTCGCGCACGAACACGTTGGTGGCGGCGACGCGGGCCCCGGACAGCGGCACGTCGCCCTCGTCGCCGTCGTCGGCCGCGCCCGCGGCCTGGAGGATGTTCTCGTCGAGCGTGACCCAGGCGGTGTCACCGACCACATCGACTCGTTCGTCGGTGAGGACGAACTGGATGAACGGGGTGTGCCGGAAGATGGCGTCCCACGACCCCGCGACCTTCCCCCAGCCCGAGAGCCGCGGCCATCCCGGGTGGGTGACACTCGCCCGGTCGGTCCGTTCCCATACCTCGGCCATCGCGTCCAGGTCGCGGGTCTCGAACGCGGCGTAGAACGCCGAGTTGGCGGCGCGCACTGCCTCCACCATGTCGGACATCACGCCATCGTCGCGCGTGCGGTTAGTCGCCACCTCCGTCACCGGGCGGGCCGCCGCCTCCACCGCCTGGTGGGTCCGGTGGAGGTGGCGGAGGAGTCGTCTCGACCGGCACCGGTGGCGGCGCCTCGACCGGGCCCGGCGGCGGCGGCTCGACCGGGGCCGGCGGAAGAGGGGCGGCCGTGGGATTCCGCCGCGGCGGGAACAGCCGCGGGTCGAGACGGCCGAGCTCGCCCACCGTGGCCGGCGGCGGCCACAACCAGCCGTTCGGCGCAGAGAACTCCGTGGCCGCGACATCCTGGAGCGCGGTCGCCATGAACTGCTTCCAGATGCGGGCGGGGTACGTGCCGCCGAAGACCTCGACGCCGCCGACGTTGGTCATCGGAACGCGAGCCACCGGGGACCCCATCCAGACCGACGCGACCAGCTGCGGTGTGCCGCCGACGAACCACGCGTCGGCGTTGTCGTCGGTGCTGCCGGTCTTGGCGAATGCGGCCCGGTCCAGCTTCGCAGCCGTGCCGGTCCCGCGGTCGAGCACGCCCTTCAGCACGTCGATGAGGGTGCGGGCGGTCTCCTGCTTGATGGCCTGGTCACCGGCGGGCTGATTCTCGAACAGGACCGTGCCGTCGGGGGCTTCGACCTTGGTCACGAACACCGGATCGTGATGCACACCGTCGGCCGCGACGGTCGCGACGACATTCGCCATCTCGAGCGGTGACGCCTCGGCGGTTCCCAAGGTGATCGAGGGCACCACCGGGATCTCCCGTTCGATGCCCATCTGGTGGGCGACGTCGACCGCCTTCTGGGGTCCGAGGCCAATCATGAGTCGGGCGTAGGCGCAGTTGATCGAGTTCTCGGTCGCGGCGCGCAGGGTCATGGTCCCGGCGCCGGTCCCACCCGGTGCCCAGTCCTCGGAGCCGGAGATCTTGAACGAACAGCCGGCAGACCCGTCGACCAGGTCTTCGGGTGAGTACCCGTTCTCGAGCGCGGTCGCCAGCGTGATCACCTTGAACGTCGAACCGGGCTGGCGCGCTCCCTGGGTCGCCAAGTTGTACTGGGCCAACTCGAAGTTGGGCCCGCCGACGATCGCCTTGACCTGCCCGGTGGCGGGGTCCATGGCCACCAGCGACGCGGTGAACTCCGACGGCGGCAGGATCGTGTCGACCGCCGATTGGGCCAGCTCTTGGAGCCGCGGGTCGAGAGTGGTGTGGATCCGCAGGCCGCCCTGGAGCACCTTCTGCTCGCGCTCCTCGGCGGTCGCCCCCAGACGTTCGTCGGCGAGGAGTCGGCGCTGCACCTCCTCGACGAAGTAGTTGTCCGGACGCAACTCGGCCGGCGGGCGGTAGATCGAAGGCACGAGGGGGGCCTGCCGGGCGAGGTCGGCTTCGGCCTTGGTGAGGTACTCCTCGTCGACCATCGCGTCGAGGACCTCGTTGCGACGCTCGATCGCGACCTCGGGAGAGTCGTACGGGTTGGTGGCGGCGGGGCGGGCGATGAGACCGGCGAGGAGGGCGGCGTCGGCGGCGTTGAGCTGGTCGAGGGGCTTGCCCGCGATGCGCTCCGCCGCGGCCTGGACGCCATACGCGTTCTCACCGAAGTACACCGTGTTCAGATAGGCAAGAAGGATCTCCTCCTTGCTCAACTCGAGGTTGAGCCGGTAGGCGTAGTTGGCCTCCCGGATCTTGCGGCCGATGTCACGCTCAGGGGTGAGGATCCGGTTCTTGACCAGCTGCTGAGTGATGGTCGAGCCCCCCTGCTCGACCTCGCCGGAGTCGAGGTTCGCCATCAACGCGCGGGCGGCGGCTCGCAGGTCGATGCCGGCGTTCTCCCAAAAGGTGCGGTCCTCGATCGCGATGACCGCGTCGATGACCACGCGCGGGATCTGATCGAGATCGCTCACGCTGGCGCGGTTCTGGCTCCCGAGCTTCTCGAGTTCGGAGCCGTCGGCGGCAAACACCACCGACCGCTCGGGAAGGATGCTGAGCCGCTCGGCGACGCTGATGTCGTCGGTGTCGGCACTCTCGAAGAGGGTGGCGACGCCCGGGATCAGGAGCGAGCCCGATACGCCGAGTGCTACCCCGCCGACCAGCGGCACTGCGACGATCCGCTGCCACCGCGGCCGGTCCCGGCGCGGGAGGCGGGGGCGGGGGGGCGTCGGCCGGGCAAAGCGTGAGCGCAGGGTGGCCAGGCCCGAGCGAGGCTCGAAGTGGACCAGCGAGCGGGCGCTTTTCCAGCCGCGGCTCGCTGCTCCCCGTACCGACCTGGCCGCCTCGATCACAGTTGCCGCATCGACCCGGGTGAGCGCCCGACTGGTCGGATGCTTACCAATGAGGTGCGAGTGTGCCGCGTGGCGGGAGGGATATCGCGCAGCCAGCGCTCGAGGTCCGGGCGTCGACCCCGCCACGAGCGGTCGACGGCTGCGCCGAATTGCGCGCCACGTCGGCGCAGCCGGTCCATGGTCAGCGGTGCCGCACTCCGTCGCCGTTCCCGTTGCCGTTCCCGTGCCCGTTGCCGTTGCGCTCGGCGGGAGCGATCGCGGCATCGTTGTCGACGGCGGCGAGGGTGACCTCGAGTCCGCCGACCAGATCGGCGAAGAGGTTGTAGAGCGCGGCGGCGACGACGGTCAGTACCACGAGAATGGCCGTGAGGCCGAGCCCGATGAGGAGACTCGCCCAGAGCAGGGTGCCGGAGATGAATCGGAAGCCCTCAAAGCCGAGATCGTCCATGAAGCTCTCGAGCTCGCCCACGACCCCGACTGCGCTGGCCACGATCCAGAGGACCAAGGCCGCGACCAGGGCCACGACGAGACCGCAGAGGTAGAAGCACACCGAAACCCGGGCAACCGAGCTCAGTCGGATGTCCCGCACGCGTCGCCGCTCGACCGGAGCGCGCTGATCGTCGGGCGGCGCCGGTACGAACGGGCCGGTCCGCGTCGATCGGCCGGTGGGGGGTCTCTTGCTGGTGAGTGCCTCGCTGGTAAGTGCCATGCGGAACGGGGGATACCCCAGCTGTGCGGTCGGCAAACGGCCTCCGGCACCGGGTGAGCCATCATGCGGCCGTGCCTGCTTCTGCTCCGGTGCCGCACCGCGTCGACACCGGCTCGATCACGTTGGTGGCATACGGCTGGGGCGGTGACGGCCCGCCGGTGCTCCTGGCGCATGCAACCGGCTTCCACGGTCTCGTCTGGGCGCCGGTAGCCGAGCGGCTGGTGGCGGCGGGCCCGCGGGTGTGGTCGTTCGACTTCCGCGGTCACGGCGACAGCGACCGGTCACCGGGGCTCGACTACCACTGGGACCGGTTCGCCGAGGACATCCTCGCGGTCGTGGAGCAGCTCGGGCTCGCCGGCGATCCTCGGTTGCTCGCCGCCGGTCATTCGAAGGGGGCCGCCGCCCTCCTGCGGGCGGAGCAAGAGCGCCCCGGCACGTTCGCGCGGCTGTGGTGCTACGAGCCGGTGCTGTTCGCTTCGGACGAGCGACTCGAGCCCGACGACGACGATCCGATGGCCGAGGGCGCTCGCCGCCGCCGGGCGGTGTGGCCGTCCCGCGCCGCCGCCCACGAGTCGTACGCCCCACGCGCACCGTTCGACGCGCTCGACGCCGACGCGCTACGCGCCTACATCGATCACGGATTGCGCGACCGCGACGACGGCAGCGTCGAGCTGAAGTGCGCGCCCGAGGACGAGGCGGCCGTCTACGCGATGGGGGTTGCCAACGGCGTGTACCAACGATTGCGGGAGATCGGGCGCCCGGTGCTCGTGGCCTGCGGCGAGCACACCGACGCCATCGTGCCCAAGCTGGCTGCGATGATCGTCGAGCGGCTCCCCCGCGGCCGCCTCGAGGTCATGCCCGGCCTCGGCCACTTCGGCCCGCTGCAGGACCCGGCGGCGGTGGCGGCGTCGATCCTCGGGTTCGCCGGCGTCGACGACTGAGTCAACTGGCGCGGATCCCCTCGAGCACCGACGACCAGCGCTCGGGGTCGCGCTTGTACGGCGCGTGGAAACTGATGCGGTCGACGACGTCGCCATAGCGCTCCTGCAGCCCGGCAGGCACGGCCTCGGGCTCGGCCACCACCGCGAACGTGCCGAGGATCTCGTCGTCGACGGCGTCGGCCATCTTCACCCACTCACCCAGCTTCGAGAGCCGGTTGAGCTCGTCCTGCAGGTCGCCCCAACCGTGGAGGTCGAGCACGGGGCGGTACGAGGGGGTCGAGCCGTAGAACGCGATCTGCTGCTTGGTCGACTGCTTCGCCCGGTCGAACTGCTCTTCGTCAGTGCCGGTCACCACGAACATCGGTCCTGAGATCGTGAAGTCACCGCGTTGCTTCCCGGCGCGGGCCCAGCCCCGCTCGAGCGCGGGCAACGTGACCTCGCGCAGGTACCGCCCGGTGGTGAACCCGTGGAGCTGCATACCGTCGGCGACCTCCCCCGCCACCTCCGTCATCCGCGCGCCGACCGCGGCCAGGAACACGCGCGGCGTCCCGTGGGGGTTGGGGCCGGGATGGAACATGGGCGTCATCAGAGTGTGGCGGTAGAAGTCACCGCGGAAGTCGAGCTTCTCGCCGTCGTTCCAGCACGCCCAGATGGCGCGGATGGCCAGGATGAGCTCGCGCATGCGGGCGGCCGGGTGCGACCACTGCATCGCGAACCGCTTCTCGATGTGCGGCTTGATCTGGCTGCCGAGCCCGAGGATGAACCGGCCCTGCGAGAAGGCCTGGAGGTCGTAGCCCTGGTTCGCCAGCGTCATGGGGTTGCGGGCGAACGCCACCGCGATGCCGGTGCCGAGCTCGAGCCGGTCGGTGTGATCGGCCGCCAGCACCAGGGGGAAGAAGGGGTCATGGCTGGTCTCGGCGCTGAACACGCCGTCGTAGCCGATCTCCTCCAGCTCCCGGGCGGCTTCGCCCGCCCCGACCAGTCCGCCCGCCAGCACTCCGTCGACCTTCATGACGCCGCAGGCTAAGCCGCTCCACGACATCCGCGTAGTTGTCACACCCCCTCGGTATGGTCCCGGTATGGGTCTGGCGGTACCGGTGCGGCTGTCTCCGAGCTCGGTCTCGGCATTCAAGGACTGCCCTCAGGCGTTCCGCTTCTCGTACATCGACCGGCTGCCCGAGCCACCGTCGGGGCCGGCGAGCAAGGGGACGCTCGTGCACCGGGCGCTCGAACGCCTCATGCTCCGCGACGCAGCCGACCGCACGATCGACGCCGCCCTCGCCGACCTCGACACCGCGCGGGTCGAGCTGGCCGACGACCCCGACTTCGCCGACCTCGAGTTGAGCGACGCCGAGTGGGCCGCGTTCCACGCCGACGCCGAGCTGTTGGTACGGCGCTACTTCGAGCTCGAGGACCCGCAGTCGGTGCGCCCCATCGGGCTCGAGCTCAAGCTCAGCGCCGAGGTCGGACGGGTGACGCTGCGGGGCTACATCGACCGCCTCGAGCTCGACGCCGACGGCGAGCTCGTCATCACCGACTACAAGACCGGCTCGGTGCCGTCCGAGATGTACGAGAACACCCGGCTCGCGGGCGTGCACATCTACGCCTTCCTGTGCGAGCGGATGCTCGGGCGCCGCCCCGCCCGGGTCCAGCTCTACTACCTGTCGAAACCCGAAGCGATCATCGCGACCCCGAGCGCGCAGTCGGTCGCGGGGGTCGAGCGCCGGACCACCGCGGTGTGGAGCGCGATCGCCCGGGCGTGCGAGCGCGACGACTTCCGGCCCAGTCCCGGTCCCCTGTGCGACTGGTGCACGTTCAAGCCCTACTGCCCGGCGTGGGGCGGCGACCCGACCCAGGCGGCCGAGCTGCGGGGTCCGGGCACGATGATCGAGACCGAGCTCCCGCTCGCGCCCGTCGCCACCCCCTGACGTCCGTTCCGCCGACGGGCCCTCACTACGCTGACGTGATGGCCGTCGCCGAGCTCCCGGCCGCGCGCCGGGTCTCGGGGCGCCGGCGCTGGGTTCCACCGTGGCCCCGTGCCGGACGCGTGCTCGCCGCCGTGCGCGCGCTCGACGACCGGGTCGACAACTGGGTCGAACGCCACCGCAACCCCCGCCTCGATCCGTTCTTCTACCGGCTGTCGAGCGCAGCCGACCACGGACTGCTCTGGACCGCGCTCGGCGGGCTGCGCTCGGCTCGGGCGGGTGATCCCGTACCCGGGCTCCGGCTCGGCGCGGCGATGGGGATCGAGTCCGCGCTCACCAACGGACCGATCAAGGCCTGCTTCCGCCGCATCCGCCCACCCCACCAGCCCGACGGTCCGCTCCCGTACGGCATGCACCGACCCCGGACGAGCGCGTTTCCGTCCGGGCACGCGACGTCGGCGTTCACCGCGGCCACGCTGCTCTCGCAGGGCACCAACCTCGGTCCGCTCTACTTCGGTCTGGCCGGACTAGTGGCTTCGAGCCGCGTGTACACGCGTATGCACCACGCGTCCGACGTGCTCGCGGGCGCCGCGCTCGGCCTCGCGTTCGGGCAGATCGCCAAGCGGCTGTTGCCGATGCACCCGCGATCGGGGCCGCCGGGCACGGGGTAGCGTGAGGGCGCATTCGCCAACGGGAGGTCGTCGTGGCTCGCCAGATCACGGTCAGCTGGGACTATCGCTGACCGTTTGCGCGCAACGCGCACGAGGCGGTGGTCACCGCCATCAGGAACGACCAGCTCGGGGTCGACTGGCGCTTTCTCGCCTTCTCCCTCGATCAGGCCCACGCGGAGGAAGGCGAGACCCCGGTCTGGGATCGCCCGCCCCTCGAGCGGGGCACGGGCGTGCTCTCCCTCGAATGGGGCCTCGCGATCCGTGACGCGTTCAACGATCGGTTCTTCGACTTCCACGTGGCGATGTTCGCCGCTCGCTTCGACGACGGTCGCAAGACCGGCAAGGAGCAGGTCGTGCGCGATGTGGCCGCCTCCGCCGGCCTCGACGTGGACGCGGTGGCCGAAGAGGTGGCGAGCGGCCAACCGCTCAAGACGCTGGCCGCCGAACACACCGAAGCGGTCGACCGGTGGGCAATGTTCGGTGTCCCCACGTTCTGCGAGGACGACCAGGCGGTCTTCGTGCGGTTCATGGACCGCAACCGGGTCGACGACCTGGAGCGCATGCTCGAGCTGCTCTCCTGGGACCGGCTCAACGAGTTCAAGCGCACCCAAATCGCTCGATAGCGCGGCAGCGCAGAGCTGCCATCGAGAGATGCACCGCCGCGATTGCGCGGGAGCGGCGAGCGTCCCGAAGGGCGGCGGCAGGTACCCTGCCGCCGAGCGAGTGCGACCAGGAGAGGAGGCGGCTCACGCATGAGGATGAGTGACGCCGAGGCGATCATGTGGGCGGTCGAGAAGGACCCGGCCCTCCGCTCCGACTTCACCAACATCACTGTCCTCGACGGTCGCCCCGACGAGGGGCGGGTGCGGGCGAAACTCGACGCCGCCCTCGATGAGATCCCCCGGCTGTCGCAACGGGTCGTCTCCCCTCCCCTGCGACTGGCCCCGCCCGAGTGGCGCGACGACCCGACGCTCGACCTCGACTACCACTTGCGCAAGGTGGGGGCGCCCGCCCCCGGCGGAACCCGCGAGCTCCTCGACGTCGCGGCCGCGTTCTCGGCCGCTCCGCTGGACCGCTCGCGACCGCTGTGGGAGTTCACGCTCGTCGAGGGACTCGAGGGCGGCCGCAGCGCGCTGCTCCAGAAGGTGCACCATGCCGTGACCGACGGGGTCGGGGGGTTGAAGCTCTCGCTCAGCCTCGTCGACTTCGAGCCCGACCCCGCCCCGGCGGAGCGCCCCACCCTCGGCCCCGCGCAGCAGGCTGCCGCCGACGCCGCCGAGCACGAGCCGGTCGATCCCGTCAATCGCACGACGCCACTCGATGTCCTGAGTGACGCATTGACGTTCAACGTGCGCAACAGCCTCGGGGCGGCGCGCCGCGGCATCGACACCGCCGGCCGCCTGCTCGCGCACCCGGACGAAGCCCGCCGCGGGATCGCCGACGCCGCCGCGCTGGCGGCGTCGGTCCGTCGCCAGGTCCTCGTGACGGAACCGTCCCGCTCGGAGCTGCTGCGGCCGCGATCGCTCGGTCGACGTCTCGAGGTGCTCCGGGTACCGCTCGAGCCGGCCAAGCGCGCCGCGTCCGCGCTCGGCGGCAGCCTTAACGACCTCTTCGTCACGGCGGTGGCAGGCGCGCTCGGGAGCTACCACGACCGCATGGGCGAGCCCTGCGACGAGCTGCGCATGGCGATGCCGGTCAACCTGCGCACGGACAAGGGCGAGGCCGCCGGCAACAACTTCGCGCCCTCACGCGTGCTCGTACCGGTCGGACCGAAGGAGCCGGCGGCGCGCTTCGACGTCATACGTGAGCGTCTCGCACAACTGAAGCGGGAACCGGCGCTCGGCGCGGCCGGATCACTGGCCGGCCTGCTGGCCGCCCTCCCGACCGCGCTGCTGGTCACGCTCACGCGCAGCCAGGCCCGGACGATTGACTTCGCCACGTCCAACTTGCGCGGCAGTCCGGTCGACCTCTACGTGGGCGGCGCCCGCATCGCCGCCAACTACCCGATGGGGCCGCGCACCGGCTGCGCGCTCAACGTCACGCTGCTCAGCTACACGGGCTCATTGGACCTGGGGCTCAACCTCGACCCCGCCGCGGTGACGGATCCGGCCGCGCTGCTCGAGTGCCTCGACGAGTCGTTCACAGCCTTGCTGGCCAGCTAACTCCCTTCTTGCGTCGCAAACTCACGTCAGGTGTGGGTTTGCGACGCCAAAACGGATGAGTTAGGGCGCGAGTCTTCCCACGGGCGGGAGCTCGGCGAAGGCGTCGGCCCACTCGTCGTAGAGCGGGTCGCGCCACTCGTCGTGATCGCAGTCGGAGGCGACGTCGGCGACGTAGAGGTGCAGCGTCGGTGCATCCTCGGCCAGTTCGGTGAGCTCGTAGACCCGCTCGTGCGCGAGCGCGGCCTCCAGCAGATCGAGGAAGGCGACCACGGCCAGGACGCGGCTGCGACAGCCGGGACACGCCGAGACGGTCGCGGGCTCCAGCCCCCGGGTGAGCTCCAGGAGCAAGGTGGCCTCGAAGCTGTCGAGCTCGACCCGCTCGCCGTCCTCGTCGACGAGCGCGAGGGATTCGTCCGGGAGGTGGTGGCCCGGGAGCGGGGAAACGGCCACGCCCGGAAGCTAGCCCCACCCGGCCGGGACGGCGGCGGCCCGGGTCGGAGGCCTTCTAGGGTCTCGAACCGTGCGGGCCGTGACGGTGGTGGACGGGAAGCTCGAGTGGCGGGAGCATCCCGATCCCGAGCCGGGGCGGGCCGAGCTGCTGGTGGCCGTCCGGGCCGCCGGCCTCAACGGCGCCGACACGCTCCAGCGCCAGGGCCTCTACCCCGCGCCTCCCGGCAGCCCGCCCGACATCCCCGGCCTGGAGCTGGCGGGCGAGGTGGTCGCGACCGGACCCGGGGCCGTGCGCTTCGCCGCCGGCGACCGGGTCATGGCGGTGGTGGGCGGCGGGGGCCAGGCCGAGCTGGCGGTCGTGCACGAGCGCACCGCCCTCCCCGTCCCCGACGATCTGCCGTGGGCGCAGGCGGGCGGCTTCCCCGAGGTGTTCACAACCGCCCACGATGCACTGTTCACGCAGTGCGGCCTCGGCCTGGGCGAGCGGGTTGTCATCCACGGCGCCGCCGGCGGCGTCGGCATCGCCGGCGTGCAGCTGGCGGGGCTGGCGGGCGCCGCGGTCACCGCCACCGTGCGCAACCCCGAGCTCCGCGACGAAGTCGAGGAGATCGGTTCGCGAGCGGGATGGTGCGAGGTGGTCGCGCCGGACGAGTTCGTCGCGTCCGGGCCGTTCGACGTCGTGCTCGAGCTCGTGGGCGCGCCCAACCTGGCCGACGACCTCGAGTCGCTCGCGTCCGGAGGCCGCATCGCGGTGATCGGCGTGGGCGCGGGCGCCGTCGCCGAGCTCAACCTCCTCACCCTGATGGGCAGGCGTGCTCGCATCCACGGGTCCACGCTGCGGGCGCGCCCGTTGGAGCAGAAGGCCGACGCCGCCCGCCGGATCGAGGCCCACGTCCTGCCCCACCTCGGCGCGGGCGACCTGCAGGTGCCGGTGGCGGCCACCTACCCGATGGCCGAGGCCGAGGCCGCGTACGACCGGTTCGCGGCCGGGGGGAAGTTGGGAAAAGTGGTGCTGGTCAACGCGTAGAATTAGGACCGGCAATCGCGAGCAAGGCGGGGCCACGGTGCCCATGACGAAATGGCAGGACGAGGTCGAGGCCTCCAAGGACGAGGCGTTGCAGGCGGTCGATCTGTACGACCGCCCCGCCGCCAGCCGCAGCGTCGGGAGCTTCTTCCTCCACATGCACCGCGCCTGGCTCCACCTGCTCCGGGCCCGGTTCGAGCGGGACGGTCACGACGACGCCCGCAAATGGGACCTCGCCCGCGGCGTCGACGAGCGCTGGGAGCCGAACGACCCGGTGCGCAAGAACCTCGAGCTCACGATCGCGCTCGGCGATCGCATGCAGCACCGCGACGAGGAGGCGGTGGGTGCGGCGACGACCGGGTACGCCCAGGCGATGCTCATGAACTACGAGGAGGAGCTCACCTCGACATTCGGCGCCGAGCACAGCATCGCCGACGAGCTCCGGTTCCCCGTCTACATCGCCACCTTCACGCCCGACGGCGTCGACCGCATGATGCGGGCCCAGGAGTCGCTCCCCAAGGAGCTGGGCAAGCTCCTGACCGACTCACGGGAAGAACCGGTCGCCTCCGACCAGCGCTTCGAGTTCCGGCTCCATCTCGTCCCCAAACAAGGCCCGAGGCCCGAGGCCGACGTGTCCCTCACGTTCCTGCGCGAGGAGGAGCTGAGCGACGAACAGCGCGAGACCCTCGCCGGCATCGACCCCCAGGGCATGGTCATCGTGCGGGAACGCCACCGGCCGGTGTCGAACGTCGACAAGATGAAACCGGGCGAGGCCGCCCGCAAGATCGACCAGAGCATCCCGTTCCGGTTCAGCCTCTACTACCACTTCATCCTGGCGTGGAAGCGCCTCGAGGTGCGGCCCGACGGCGGGGCGAAGTTCCCCGAGCGCACCGACGAGCGCTACTGCGTCTACGACGCCGCCCACCACGACTACCTCTACACCGACGCGTTCGTCGACCTCGTCATCGACCAGATCGGCACCGCCGAGGGCTACGAGGAGTTCTTCGGCTTCCCACCCCAGGAGAAAGCGGAGAAGCCGACCAGCCGCTGACGACTCAGCCGATCCTGACGACGATCTTGGCGGTCGGAGTGGTCGGGAAGGTCGTCGACGTCGGCGGTGAGGCCGTCGTCGTGGTCGTCGATGTCGTAGTGGTGGACGACGTCGACGACGAGCCGGACGGCGATGTCGTCGTCGTGGCAGTCGTCGACTCCGGCGGCAGCAGCAGCGGCAGCGTCGACCCGTCGAGGCTGAACGGCCGCTTCGAGCTCAGGCCGATGACCCACTGGATCACGCCCTCGGAGCCCTGCACGATCCGAGCCTCCTCGAGGTAGTTCATGCCCGACGGCGCGATCGACTCCGGGCCGGTGTAGGTCGGCTCGGGCTCCGCCCCCGGCGCCGCCGGGGCGAACACCGAGGTCTTGGTAAAGCGAAGCACCAGGTAGGCCTCGCCGGCGGGCTCGAACTCGTCACCCGACGTGAAGTCGACGAACGGGCCCTCGCGGTACTCGATGGCGTAGCCCGGTGGGAGCGGCTGGCCGTCGGAGCGGAACTCGAACGTGATCTCGTCGAAGCACCCCTCGGCGTCCGCCACCTGGGCGTCGACGAGAAAAGCCTGCTCACTGCCTGCGGGCGTCTGTCGCCGCACGGTCGCGCTGTTGGCGACGCAGCCGGCCGCACCGTCGCCCGTCACCGGGGGACGAGCCGTGTCGGTCTCGCTTGCATCGTCGCTCGCGCTCGTGCACGCGGCCACGCCGATCAGAAGAGTCGCAGCGACGCGACGGACCACGGGCATCACGTCACGATATCGAGGGATACGATCCCGGCCATGACGACCTTCGGGCTCCAGCTCCCCAACTTCAACTTCCCCGGCGTCTCCGACGACGGGATGTTCGAGCACGTGGCCGGGCTCGCCGGCGCCGCCGAGGAATCCGGGTTCGACTCGGTCATGGTGATGGACCACTTCTGGCAACTGCCACCGCTCGGCGGGCCCGACCAGCCGATCCTCGAGGCCTACACACTGCTCGGAGCGCTGGCCGCCCGCACCGAGCGGGTGAAGCTGGGCACACTCGTGACCGGCGTCACCTATCGCAACCCCGCGCTGCTCGCCAAGCTCGTCACCACCCTCGACGTCATTTCCCGCGGGCGCGCGTTTCTCGGCATCGGCGCCGCCTGGTACGAGGAGGAGCACGACGCCTTCGGCTTCGACTTTCCGTCGGTCGGCGGACGGATGCAACGCCTCGAGGAGGCAGTCCAGGCCTGCCGGGCGATGTTCACCGAGGACGCGCCGACCTTCAACGGCAAGCACTACCGCATCGAAGGCGCCAAGAACCTGCCCCGTCCCATTCAGCCCGGCGGCCCACCGATCATGGTGGGCGGGAGCGGCGAGAAGCGGACGCTGCGGATCGTCGCCCGCTACGCCGACATGTGCAACATCCACGGCAGTCCCGAGACGATCCGCCGCCGTCTCGACATCCTGCGGAAGCACTGCGAGGACGTCGGTCGCGATCCGAGCGAGGTGACGACGACCCGGCGGGGCTCGCTCATGCTGAGCGCGACGGCGGAGGAGGCGGAGCAGACGTCGAAGATGATCCGCGACGCCGCCGGGCCGGAGTTCGACGAGCAGTTCACCGTCGGCACCGAGGATCAGATCGTCGAGGCGGTGGGCGCGCTCGTCGACGCCGGGCTCGACTGCCTGATCTTCGACATGGCCTACGGGACCGCCGACCAGGTGCGCCAAATGGGCAAGCGGCTGGTATCGGAGTTCGCCTGAGGCGAGCGATCGCGGCGCAGGTACCCTGCGCCGCAGGATCTTGG
>Ga0136613_10001095_pt1 | contig 13644 bp, 14 predicted proteins | sample AntDrymUQ2722106_2_FD_106649 | JGI IMG/M metagenome (GOLD analysis project Ga0136613, IMG submission 106649) | Polar desert sand microbial communities from Dry Valleys, Antarctica - metaG UQ272 (21.06) | ecosystem: Environmental > Terrestrial > Soil > Desert | place: Antarctica: Dry Valley... | reverse complement strand
CGTTCGCCCCATAGTCGTCATCGACACGGTCTTGTCAATCGTGAAAGGAGTTGGCGAATCCTTGCCGGCTGATGCGCCGGCGAAGATCGCGTTCGCCACAGCGTTCGATACGAGAGAGACGGGCAGCTTTGAGACAGTTTCGGGCGGTGCGGGATTTAGCTTCGTAGGAAAAGTGTTTCCGCGAGAAAGGAACCGCCGCATGCTACCCCAAGATGACTGAATGTCAGGCGAGGCTATAACGATCACGCCCGCCGCGCCGTTATTCGTGGCGTAGGTTAACGGATCAGACCAGTCCGTTCCTTTGGTCCCGGTCAGATCCGCTTCGGTAACACTTGCCGGCATGGATGTCAGTGTGTTCGTATTCGGAAAGCCTGAGCCCATCAGAACGACGATCCTGCCGCGAACATCTACTCCTTTGTAAGCATCTATGTTCTTGGATTTCACGACCCAGCCGTTTCCTGCAAACACCATCAGGGCGTTCGCCGAACCGTTTCCGCGAAGGCGATAGAAGTCGGTGTTGAGATTAAAACTCTTGTTCTCTACCTGAAGGACATTGTTCACAGCGTCGATCGACTCGACGGTGAGTTCCATTTTTTGAAAGAACGTGCCGTTGTCGCCCGCGGGCTTAAATCCCCATCGTTTGAGATTCATTTTCAGGAACTCGGCCGTTATATCGAGGCCCCGCGACGGCGTGTCACGTCCTTCCATCGCATCCGAGGCGACAAAGTAGAGGTAACTACTAAGTTGATCTGAAGTGATCGACTCTGCCATCGTTCGTTCAGCCGGCGTAATGCGGATGGTCTGGGCAACGGCCGAAAAACCAAGGGTCAAGGTCAATAAAAGTGCGAAAAAATTTCTTCTCATTCTCTCTCCGGAAATGTGGTCTGGGTGCCTGTATGTTTTACGGGAGCGGGAGGAATTTGTTTCCATCAGGAACCGACTATTGAGATGCTGTTCTTGTCCGCAAGCGAGATCATTTTTTCGCGGTCGAATATTAGTGTCTTGCCCGCTGTGACCGAGAGGCACGTTGCGCCCGCGGCGATCATTGCCTCGATCGTGGGCAATCCGACCACCGGAACGTCAAACCGCATATCCTGATCCGGCTTTGCGACCTTTACGACGGTGAGTTTTCCTTTTGCGAGTTCCCCCGCACGGTGGATGGTCGAATCCGTTCCCTCCATGGCCTCGATCGCAACACACGCCTTCGCACGGACAACGATCGTTTGCCCGAGATCGAGCCGTGCGATCTCGTCGGCGATATGAAGCCCGTACTCGATATTTCCACGCTCGGTTTCGTTAGCCTCGCGCTTCGTTAGCGTCCCTCGCGGGGCAAGCTGGTCCTGCACAAAGTACGTCGAATCGATCAGCTCGATACCTTCCTTAGCGAGTTCGTCGGCGATGCCGCCGATCAGAGCGTCTGTATTGCGCTTAGGAAGATTCCATAGCATTTTCAGCATCCGTACATCGGGCAGGGAACCGGAAAAGATCTGAACATGCTTTACCTGTCCGGCCATGATCGCTTTTGTGACGCCGTTCGACTTGAAGTGCGAGATCATTTTCCCGAGCTGGCCGATCCCCACCCATGCAACGTCATCCGCGACTTCGTCAATGCGGTTGTCTGTTTCTTCTTTGATAGCCACGACAGAGAGCGAAGCCCCGCCACGGCGCGCTCCTTCGATAACAAGAAACGGAAACTGGCCGTTGCCGGCGATGAGGCCGTACTTCATAAATGGATCTATTTGTATTTTCCGGTGACGGTCATGTAGCGCATGTCCGGTCCTTCGAATCCCGGCTGGGTTGCATTAGGGACGGTCGAAAGAGGGGAATCGAAAACGATTCTTGTCGCTGAAAGCAACTGGAGAAAGCGGGCCGATTAGGAGCTGGTCGGTCCCGTGGTTCTCGACCTCTTTCGTATTCCTTCGTTCGATTCACGGTCAGATTCTTCAAAAACCGAAACACGAAGCACACGAAGTAAACGGTTAAGTTTTTGAAGCGTTCCTGTTTCGTGTTCTGGCTTTGTTCGTGTCGTTTCGTGTGAGTTAGTGGTTCCAAATATTTCGCAGGCGGACTGGAACCACTAAAACACACTAAATCACACTAAACTCCTGGACACTCCAAACATACAAGTACACGAAAATGAATTGACCGTTACTCAGCAAAAGGCTCGATCTCACCAGGCTTCCGAAGCATTTTGTTGACCTCGTCGAGATGCATTTCTTCCAGCAGGATCATTTCGCGAGCGTATTCTTCAAGAGCTACCGATTTACCTTCGGTGACCGTGAGCAGCTCGTAGTAAGCCGCGAGAGTCGAGCTTTCCTGCTCGAGGCTTTCGCGCAGGATGTCGCCGATATCGTGCTTGTGGGTTTCGAGCAAGGGGCCGATCTTCAACGAAGGATGGCCGCCGAGCATGGTCACGAATTCACCTGCCTTATTCGCGTGAGCAAGGCTTTCGTCGCCGTTGCTCTTGAGCCATGAGACGATCGGAATTCGGTTATAGCCGAACACCATCAACGCATAGTGCGTGTAGCGCACGACGCCGGCTAGTTCCAGTTCCATGATCCTATTGAGGATCTCGATTGCTTGCTTATTCTCGGTGTCGTTCATAACAGAAATTACTCTCCTGTGTACGGGCCCCGGACGTGGAGTACAGTGACGACTTTAGCTCGAATGCTGAATATGACGCAATACCGCCCAACTATCATTTGTCTGACCTCGACTCCGTACTCACTATTCTCCGGCGCCAGAGGTTGGCCGAAGGGGAATGAGCCTAACGTGTTGCTGATCGAATCTGTCATTTCGACATACCAGGGCGCCGCCTCGACAGCGCCCCATCGTTCGAAACCCCATGCCAACGAGGAATCAAGATCGGAGATCGCCTCATCCGAATACTCGATCTCGTATGACGGCATAGTCAGGACCTGATCCCATATTTCTTCTCAAGCTCCCGATACACCTCTTCCGCGGGTTTTGTGCGGCCGGCCTTCATGTCCGCGATGCCGCGTTTAACGCTCGCGATCCTATCCCGACGGTCCCATTTGCGCAGACTTTGTTCATAACTTTCGGCGTCCTGGACTATCATCGCCGCCTTCCCATTGATCGTAAGCACGATCGGCTCGCCCGTCTTTTTCATCTGTTTTAGGAATTTAGACGTGTCTCGTTTGAAAACGCTGAGGCTTTGAATGTCGCGGGTCAGTTTCATGCGAACATGTTAGCACGGTTGCTAAATTTAGTGCGAATTTGGCGCCGTCAATCCTATTAGACACAAGACGGCCAAGTCATTTTACTATTTGTAGCTAGCACTCGCCGAGTCCATTGGCATTGCAGTTAATGTTTGGCCGCTAATTCCTTTGTAAAGAAAATAGCGGTCGCGACTAAGAGAATAGACTTAATTTTTAAGGAGACGGTCACGAGCTCAAATATTCAATCTCAATGTAATTCACCGCTTTCCGTCTGCTGTCTGGCGTGGTAAGACGACCGCGTCAGCGGTGAAGATTCTACGTGTTTGAAACCCATAGCTTCGCCGATCTTTTTCCACTCAGCGAACTCTTCCGGCGTCACATATCGCTCGACCGGCAGGCGTTTTTCGTAAGGTTGCAAATACTGCCCGATCGTCATGATGTCGCATGACGATTTACGAAGATCGCGCATTAGATCGACGACCTCTTCGAACGTCTCGCCGAGTCCGGCCATGATTCCGCTTTTGGTCAGCATTGACGGAAACTGAGTATCCCGAAAGTGTGCGGCCCGTGCGAGTAGTTCCATCGACTGGTAATATTTCGCATCGGGACGGACGCGACGATAAAGTCGAGCGATCGTTTCGGTGTTGTGGTTCAGAACGTCGGGTCGTGCGAGCAGAACATTATTCAATGCGTTCTCGTCGCCGTTGAAATCGGGGATGAGAACTTCGACCTTGCAATCGGGATTTAGCTCTCGAACTCTCGTGATCGTGTCGGCCCAGTGCGTCGAACCGCCGTCAGGCAGGTCGTCGCGATTAACGGATGTAATAACTGCGTGTTTGAGATCGAGATGTTTGACGGCCTCCGCAACGTGGGTCGGCTCCAGCGGATCGAGATCCATCGGCTTTCCCTTGTTCACGGCGCAGAATCCGCAGTGTCGTGTGCACGTGTCGCCGCCGAGCATGAATGTCGCTGTCTTGTCGGTCCAGCACTCAAAGATGTTCGGGCATTTCGCTTCCTGACAGACCGTGTGCAGATTCAGACCGCTTATCAGATCGAGCACCGCGTTCTGGTTACGCGGATCTCCGAGTTTGATCTTTAGCCAGTCGGGCTTTTTCAGCCGCTCGCGACTTTTTCGGTTCAGAAATTTCTGGACTAAAACTTTTTCCTCGATCATAAACCTGTGTGCCAATAGCGTTCCGAGATTGAAATTTATTTTAACACCCGCGCGGCGGAACTTCATTTGACAACGTCCTCGCCGCGGCCTAAATTCAGAATATAGACTTTTCTGTAAAGATTCAAAGCGATGAAATTTGCGTCAAAAATTATGTGCTGCTGTTGTTGTCACTGCGTACCCGAACGGACGGTACTGACTGGTTAATGCACTTGAGAAACGCAAACCGAATCAGAGTCACCGGCCGTGAAACAACTAATTAAGTTTCACGGCCTTTCTGTTTCTTACTAGAGAACGTAAACATGCAGTCTAGAATTTCCGAAGCGATCAATAGTAATTTGAGGACGGTCGAGATCTCAGACGCGTTTCTCGAAGCCGCTATCGGTAACACTCCCTTGATCAGGCTGCGTCGAGTAACGCACCACCTGCCGGAAAATGTCGAAGTATTTGCGAAGGCCGAGTTTCTGAATCCTGGAGGCTCGGTTAAGGACCGGGCGGCCCTCGCGATGATCATCGCGGGCGAAAAGTCCGGCAAATTGACGCGCGAGAAAACCATCCTCGATGCAACCAGCGGAAACACCGGAATTGCGTATGCGATGATAGGTGCCGCACGCGGGTATCAGGTGACCCTGGCCCTGCCCAGCAATGCGAGCAATTCCCGGAAGGATGTTTTGCGGGCCCTCGGCGCAAAGATCATCGAGACCGATCTGATGGGCGGTACAGATGCGGCGCAAGCGGTCGCTAGAGAACTGGCAGCGGGCGAACCTGAAAAATACTTTTATCCGGATCAGTACAACAACCCTGCGAATTGGCAAGCGCATTATTCGACAACTGCGCCGGAGATATGGGCGCAGACGAACGGTCGAGTAACCCACTTTGTTGCGGGTCTTGGAACGACAGGAACGTTTGTCGGAACCGCTCGCAGGTTGAAAGAATTTAATCTCCTAATTAATGCGATCTCTATGCAGCCTGACTTGCCGCTTCACGGGCTTGAGGGATTGAAGCATTTGGATTCGGCAGTCGTTCCGGGAATCTATGACGCATCCCTTGCCGATGCTAACCTCGTCGTGTCGACCGAAGAGGCGCAGTCGATGACGCGGCGTCTCGCACGCGAGGACGGCCTGTTCGTCGGAGTCAGCTCCGGAGCGAATGTGGTGGCCGCGGTACAACTCGCGGAGAAGGTGGACGGTGATGCTGTCATCGTTACGGTGCTGTGCGATGGCGGTGCGAAGTATCTGGGTGAGATTTTTGGAGCTGATACGTGGGAGATTTGATGCGAGATCTTTCGATTAACACAAAGCTTGTTCATGCGGGCGAGCGACGCGATCCGCCGTTGGGGAAACCCGTCGCGACCCCGATCTACGCCACGTCGACGTACACATATCCGTCGATGGAGGAGATGGACGACGCCTTCACAGGTGAAGGCGGCGATTACATTTATTCGCGTTACGGAAACCCGACTGTCACGGCGGTTCAGGACGTGATGGCCGCGATAGAAAACGGAAAAGTGGCCGTTGCCTACGGGTCGGGAATGGCTGCGATACATGCCGCGTTGATGGCCTGCGAGGTAGGACCTGGGACGACGGTACTCGCTTCGCAGGATATGTACGGGGCGACCTTCGACCTTCTCTATAAGATCTTCGGTCCGATGGGTGTGAAGACGAAGACTGCGGATTTTAACGATCTGATTTCCTTGAGAACAACCGTCGCAGACCTAAAGCCACGAGTGCTGCTCGCCGAAACGATCTCTAATCCGTTGTTGAAGATCTGTGACATCCCAGCCGTCGCGGAAATTGCACACGGAGTCGGAGCAAGACTGATCGTAGACAATACGTTCGCCTCGCCGTATCTTGCGCGCCCGCTGGATCTGGGTGCCGATCTTAGTGTTCACAGCGCGACAAAGTACCTTGGCGGGCACGCGGATACGATGGGCGGCATCGTCATTTCGAACGAAGAGACCGACTACCTCGCACTCGTTGGAGTGATGAAACTGGTCGGCGGCGTAATGAGCGTTTGGGAAGCGCACCAGATCCTTCGCGGGACAAAGACGCTCGGGCTGCGCATCGAAAGGCAGTGTGAGAACGCCCGCCTGTTGGCGGCGAGACTTCGCGAGAGCGAACGGATCGGGACCGTTTACTATCCGGATTCCTCCTCGAACGGTGTACAGATCCTAGGGGAGAACTCGGGTGGGGCGCTAGTCACGATCCGTTTGAAGGATGACACGCGAGAAGCTGCATTTCGGTTTATGGATGCCTTGGAACTGGTGGTTAGGGCAACGAGCCTCGGTGATGTATACACGCTTGTATCTCACTCAGCATCGTCGTCCCACCGCGAGTTGTCGCCAAAACGGCGTGGGGAGTTGGGAATTACCGAAGGTCTTGTCCGCATCTCCGTCGGGATCGAAGACATTAAGGACATCATTTTCGATATCGAAAATGCACTAAGCAGATGATCCGTTTAAGTGAGAGACATCTCGACGCTATCCGTTCGCATGGCGAGTCGACGTACCCGAACGAGTGCGGCGGCATGCTGATCGGCAGGTTCGAAGACGACGGTGAAAAAAAGCTTGTTGAGACTTTCCCGCTGGAGAATGCGAGCGAGGAAGATCAACGCAACCGCGTCCTGCTTTTGCCGAAAGATGTGCTGCGGGCGGAGAAATATGCGCGTGAAAATAAGCTGGACGTGATCGGCTATTACCATTCGCACCCGGATGACCGTGCGGTTCCGTCACAGTATGACCTCGATCACGCACTTCCAGTTTGGTCATACATCATCGTGTCGGTCCGCGAACGGAAGGCGGTCGATGTTCGATCATGGGAAATGGAAAACGACCGGTCAAAGTTCAACGAGGAAACCATCGAGCAAGCTAACACCGCGACCGAATAAAAAAGCTAGTAACAGGGAAGTAAATTATGGCAATCACAATCGCAATACCGACCCCGCTTCGCCAATTTGTCGGTGGAAAGTCTGAGGTAGAGGTCGAGGGCTCAACGGCCGGCGAGGCCTTGGAGAAGCTGACTACGGAATTTCCGGAGCTGCGAAAGCATTTGTATAACGACCACGATACGCTGCGAAGCTTCATAAACGTTTATGTCGGGGATGAGGATATCCGCCATCTTGACGGTCCTGAAACTCCAGTAAAGGAAGGCGAGACGGTCATGATCGTGCCGTCGATCGCCGGAGGGACTGCAGCCGTCGAGTCGCGCTCGGAAACAGCGTTGCCCGAGCTCACAAATGAAGAGTACGCGAGATACTCGCGGCATTTGATACTGCCGGAAGTCGGGCTTGAGGGACAACGAAAACTTAAGGCCGCACGTGTGCTAATGATTGGTACCGGCGGACTCGGTTCGCCCGTGGGACTTTACCTCGCCGCGGCAGGTGTAGGGACGCTCGGGCTTGTTGATTTCGATGTCGTCGATGAATCCAATCTCCAGAGACAGGTCATTCACGGTACGAAGGACGTCGGCCGAAAGAAGATCGAGTCGGCGGAAGAGCGCCTTTTGGATATCAACCCGAACACAAATATCGAAGCCTTTGAGACCCGTCTGACGAGCGCGAACGCGCTTGAGCTGTTTAAGGAATTCGATGTCATAGTCGATGGTACCGATAATTTTCCGACGCGATACCTCGTCAACGATGCCTCGGTACTAACCGGCAAGCCGAACGTCTACGGATCGATCTTCCGGTTCGAAGGGCAGGCGAGTGTCTTCTGGGCAGAAAAGGGCGCGTGCTATAGGTGTCTTTATCCCGAACCGCCGCCGCCTGGTCTTGTGCCGTCGTGTGCCGAAGGCGGCGTACTCGGCGTATTGCCGGAAATCGTCGGGACCATTCAGGCCAACGAGGTTATAAAGGTGATCCTGGGAGCCGATGGAATCCTGCTCAACCGCCTTTTGCTTTTCGATGCGTGGAAGATGACGTTCAGACAGCTGAAACTGCGAAAGGATCCGAACTGTCCGCTGTGCGGCGAGAACCCGTCGATCAAAGAACTCATCGATTACGAAGCTTTTTGCGGGCTGAATATTCCGTCCGGCGACCAGGAATTGGAAGAAATCAGTGCAACGGAGCTAAAGGCGTTATTGGACGCAGATCCTGAGGTGCAGTTGGTCGATGTGCGGGAGCCTTTAGAATACGAGATCGCGCGTATCCCCCGTGCGCAACTGATCCCGCTCGGCCAGGTCGCCGCTCGGGCAGCCGAGATAGATCCGAGTAGAACGACGGTGATGCAGTGCAAAGGCGGAGTAAGAAGTGCGAAGGCGATCCAGGATCTGAAAGATGCGGGGTTTACCGGCCGACTCGTTAATCTGAAGGGCGGCATTCGTGCCTGGTCGGATGAGGTCGACCCCACCGTCCCGAAGTATTGATCACATCATGATATCGACAATTATTGCAGGGTCGCTATTTTCCTGCTCGTGCTCGCGTACTTAGGTCGCGCGAAATTAAAAAAGAGGCTGCCTTTTCGGGCCGCCTCTTCGCTTTTTTGTTTCACGTTTAAGCCTTCGCGCTTCCCGCGGTCGTCAACCGCGAACTCACCGAATCCCAGTCGATGTTGGTGAAGAACGCTTCGATATACTTCGGTCGGTCGGCCGGAGCGTAGTCTTTGATGAATGCGTGCTCCCAGACATCCATGATCAGGATCGGTTTGTAGCCGGCGACGTTACCGGTTTCATGAAGATTTATCCAGTGGTTCGAGATCTCACCGTTCGACGGATCTTGATAGGTTGCGGCCCAGCCAACGCCACGCATTTTGCCGGTCGCGACAAAGTCGGCCTTCCAGACTTCGTACGTGCCGAAACTCTCCGCCGCCGCCTTTGAGAACGCCTTATCTTTCGTCGGATCGCCCGTGCCCTGCTTTTTCATGTTCTCGAAATAATATTCGTGCAGGACCATTCCGTTGTATTCAAATCCGAAGCGGCGCTTTAATTCGCTGTACGCGGCAGTCTTGGTCGCATCAAGCTCGCCGCCTTTGATCAGCTCGGCGATCTTTTCATTCAGCGTGTTCGTGTTCGTGACATAACCTTCGTACAGCTTGAAGTGCATAGCGAGCGTTTCGTCGGAAATGCCCGTCAGTCCGCTCAGATCGAAAGACTTTGCTTTATAGATAGTGTTCAAACCCATTGTAGTTCTCCTTTATTCATTGTACGACAGACATTCGTGTCTGTTGTTACGACAGCCTTGAAAGCCTGTCGTACAACAGCTACGGTGTTGTTTCGTCCGACGGCCGCGGCCCGGCGTCTATGCCTTTTACGCTTGCCTGGTTCACGACTCGAACTTGAAGATCGTCGACCACACGGATCTGGCACGACAGCCGGGTGTGATCGCCGAGATCGGTTTTGGTCGCCAGGACAGCTTTCTCGGGCTCGCCGATCGGTCCAGGATCGCCGCCAAGTATTTCGACGCGGCAGGTAGTGCACCGGGCGTTGCCGCCGCATCGATGCAGGATATCAACGCCGGCGTCCTCGAGAGCAAGTACGAGCTTTTGCCCATCTTCAACCTCGACTGACACCTTTCCATTGGCCGTATCGGCCACAATTATTCTCATTAGAACGTCTCCAAGTTGGTTTAAGTAAAATTTGTCACAACAGGGTAGCTAACGCAAGTTGGCTATTGTTCGGCCGCGGTGTCGTACCCCCCGCATTCGAGCTGCGGAGGGACTTCGTTAGGAGGGTTTCATGGCCGGCGTAGCGATCCGGAAACCAAATCAACAATCTAAAATCTAGAATTCTGAGGGCGTAGGGACCACCGATTTCAGCTTGCCAGGAGGCGCATCGCCTTTGTAAAGAACCTTTTCGAGGAAAAGTCCCGATGGCGGTGCAATGAATTTCGACGGTACGCTCGATTCGAATTTCAACAGTCGTGCGAATGCGTCGTAGGTAAGCTCGCCGCGGCCGATCTCCGCAAGCATGCCGACAATATGCGGCACCATCTTCCAGAGAAAACGGTCGGCGCCTATGCGAAAACAGATCCGGTCGTCCTGAGTAAAAACCTCCGCCCGTTCCACGACAGCTATCGTCGACTGTCTTCTAAGGTCTTCGGCTTCACAAAAAGAGCTGAAGTCATGTCGCCCGACAAGAAGTCTTGCGGCTTCGTTCATCGCTTTTGCAACCAGTTCGTCCTTGATCCACCAGACCAGGTTTTTACCGAATGCCGTCCGTCGAGGCGATATCTGATAGAGGTAATAGCGAGCCAATGCGTCGTTCCGAGCGTGAAAGTTGTCGGGCGCGTTCGCAACTTTCAATATGTTGATGTCGTGCGGAAGGATGTCGTTGAACCCGGTGCGGATCTGCTCGGGCGTTATATTCACGTTGAGGCCCGGAACCTTCAAATGTGCTGTTTGTGAGATAGCGTGTACGCCGGCGTCGGTGCCTTCAGCCCCGAAGATTTCCGCTCGCGCTTCGAAAAGATTGCGTGCGGCGGCCTCCATCTCGGCCTGTACGCTTTTCGCGTTGTGCTGCATCTGCCAGCCGCGATAACGCGTACCTTCGTACTCTAGTTCCAGTTTCCAAGTCGGCATTTATTTCCCGATCTTTACCTTCTTGCCGGTCTCGTCGATGGCCACAAAGGTTACCTCCGCCTCGGTCACCTTCACGAGAACACCGGGTGTTCCGAACCTCTCGGCCTCGACATCGACGTGGATCGCGATCGACGTATTTCCGACCTTTTCCGTCCGTGCGTAAAAGCTAACGAGATCGCCGATATAAACCGGCTCGTGGAAAATTACTTCCTTCATCGCCACCGTCACAAAGCGATTGTGTTTCGTATGCCGAACCGCTTCGACGCCGCCGGCAACGTCAATGTAACTGAGGATGATCCCGCCGAAGACGGTTCCGTGCGCGTTCGTGTCGCGCGGCATCATGGTGAGGCGGATCGCTGCGTCGCGAATCTTTGTAGATTGTTGTTCCATTTTTTCAAAGGGTGTGAAAAGAGTGAAAAAGTGAAAGAGTGAATAAGTAAGAGAAACTGGGCCGTACAATGCCTTTTCACCTTTTCACCTTTTCACTTTTTCACTTTTTTAGTTTTCGTTCAGTCCAATCTCTCACCGTATCCCGTAACTCGTTTAAATGCTCGTCAAAAAAATGTCCGCAGTTCTCGAATACGACGAGTTCGGCAGTCGGTATCTGATCGGCAAGTCGTGTAACATTCTCGACCGCGCCGAATTCGTCCTTGTCTCCGTGGACAAACAAGATCGGCTTTCTCACTGCCGTTAAAAATTCATAGTCGCCGTATTTGTCGACCGGCGTGCCGATACTGATCAATCTCACTACCCGTTCATCGCTCATTCCTACTTCCATTCCCGTCCGTGAACCAAATGAAAAACCTGCGAGCGTTATCGGCTGCCCGGGATATTCGTCTGCCAGATAATCCAGGGCGTCGCGAACATCTTCGCGTCCGCCGGTTACGTCTTCGTGATCTCCGGTCGAAGCTCCGACGCCGCGAAAATTGAAGCGAAGCGTCGTAAGGCCGGCATCGACAAGTCCGGCTGCCGCTCGAAATACGACCTTGTTGTGCATCGTTCCGCCGCCAAGCGGATGCGGATGACATACCAGAGCAATGCCATTCGGCTCACCGTCCGGCTCTTTGAGTATCGCTTCTAACTGGCCATGCGACGCGGGGATGAATAAATTGCCTTTTGGATACATCGTTGAATGTCCGATTCTAGAGATTAGGTGTTGGAATCGCAACGTTGGGTCAGGCCGTGAGTGCGGCCACTCAGGTCAGTAACTCCAGCCTAAGGGGCTGTGTCAAAACTAGAATTGCGGCGGCGAAGCTGCCAAAGATTGTAGCCAGATGCGAAGCTTCTGGTACGGTGCAATAAATCGGCGCCGCCCTGAAAGGGCGGAAAGCCCGATATCTACCGCACCTTCAGTGCGGAACTGAAATTCGGATATTTCCAGACGTTTTACGTCTGGCTAGCGGCTTCGCCGCCAGGCATCCGAGTTTTGACACGGACTCCTAAGCGGCGGTGCGGCCCCGATAAGGAATTACATTTGTTGTCCGTCATCTCTCGACCACTCGTTAACGCATGGGGTACTGACCTGAACACCTCTGACGAGGTGGTTCTGACCTGCGTTTCGTGTTACTTTTTTTGAAGCAAACGGCTCATCTACTAATGGAAGAAATCTTACCCCAAGGCCCGTCCGACACACCGCAGCCATCGAACACGGCAGCAGCCCCGGAAAAGGTGAACTGGCGACAATATCTCGAAACGGAAGCTGCAGCGCGTGTCGTCTATCTTGTCTTTGGGTTTATTGCGATCTCGCTCGTGATGTGGTTCCTCCAGCGCCAGACTGGCGCGATCTGCTGCGGCGATTGGGACGGCTATTATCACATTCGTTGGAGTCAGATCTTGTGGGAGAGCTTCTCGCAGGGAAAGTGGCTGCCGACGTTTGAATGGCTTCCGCTGACGGTATTGAATCCGCAGGATTACAACGACCACCACTTCCTGTTTCATCTTCTCCAGATCCCGTTTCTGTGGTTCCTCGAACCGGTGATGGCGGCGAAAGCGGCGGCCGTCACGTTCGCGAGCCTTGCTGTGTTTTCCGTTTACTGGCTGCTCTACAGATACGACGTTGATTATCTGCTGGTCTGGCTCGCCGCGATCCTTACTTGCGCGAACATGTTCTATTACCGAATGAACATGGCCAAAGCTCCGCCGCTGACGATCATTATCACGATCGTCGGTATCTATCTGCTATTCCAGCGAAAGTATGTCTGGCTGCTGCCCCTGATGTTCGCGTTTGTCTGGACGTACAGTCTGTTTCCGCTGCTGTGGATCGCCGCGCTCATCTGGGTCGTTATAATCGCATGGAACGAGCGTCGGTTTGAGTGGCGGCCGTTAGCTTACACCACCGCCGGTCTCATTCTCGGGAACATCATCAATCCATACTTTCCGAGCAATCTCCTTCTCTTCTTCGAACACTTCAAAACGAAGCTTGTCGTCGCCGGAGACTTTGCCGTCGCCGTAGGCGGTGAATGGTACCCGTATAACGGGATGGAACTTATAACGCACTTTCCGGTCGCAATGCTTGCGATGCTTATCGGCTATATTCTTTTCCGGCCGAGAAATGGGAAGCTGCCCGAGAAGGCAACATTCTTTCTCGCGTTTGTCACGATGCTGTTGGCCGCGCAATTCAGCTCAAAACGATTCGCCGAATATTTTCCTCCGTTCGCGATCCTCTTCGCGGCGTTCAGCATCCAGGCGTTCCGCACTCCGCACAGGACCGAGCTTCCCGAAGATTTCAAACGCGAGATCGCTCCGTACCTCGATGTCACAACGCCGAGTGAGTCTCAACAGCG
>Ga0136613_10001092_pt1 | contig 13649 bp, 13 predicted proteins | sample AntDrymUQ2722106_2_FD_106649 | JGI IMG/M metagenome (GOLD analysis project Ga0136613, IMG submission 106649) | Polar desert sand microbial communities from Dry Valleys, Antarctica - metaG UQ272 (21.06) | ecosystem: Environmental > Terrestrial > Soil > Desert | place: Antarctica: Dry Valley... | reverse complement strand
GGGCTGGGCGAAGTCGCTGATCACCCACTGCTCGAGCAGGTGCGGCTTGATCTCCGCCTGACGCAGAATCGCGTGCGTCTGCGAGCGCGAGATGCCGACCTGCTCGGCCAGCTCGCGGTAGGTTCAGCGCTGACGGCGCGCACCCGAGCAGGTCGGGGGAGGGCGCGTGCACGCCTTGGCGATCAAGCGCGCCCTGGCCGCCTGATCGTGCAGCAGTGGCTTGCCCGGCCTGGGCAGATCTCGCAACCCTGCAAGCCCGTGGCGCTCGAACCGCGCGCGCCACTTCTGAGCGGTGGTGGCCGAGCAGCCCAGGCGCCGCGCGATCTGCGCCGCCGAACGGCCTTCCCCGGCTTCGAGCACGATCCTCGCGCGCTCGAGCATCCGCGCCTCGGACGTCGCCGCACGCACGATCCGCTCGAGCTGCGCCCGATCCTCCTCACCGATCTCGATCCGCTTCGCCGCTGCCGCCATCGCCAGACCTCCATCGTCGCTGGTTGCAACCAACGACCGGTTCAGCGACAACGGCAGGACACCTGCATCCATCAACGAATCAACAGGACAGACCACTAGATGCTTCTCGATATGGGCGACGGCGTTCTACGCGGGCCTGCGGCGCGGCGCCGACCGCCACGAACTGAATTCAGATTGGGTGTCCCGGACCCACTGTCTAGTCCCGCCGCGTCTACCCCCGCCGGCCCGCAGCAGTTCATGTTCGACCGGTCGCGCTGCGAAGCCTGGCGACGAGCCGCGCCGGGAGTATAGATGCTGGTTCCGCGAGGCGGTCGACACTCTCGTAGCGGATCGGCTTGACATGAACCAATCGAATGATGCACTGTGTAAGGATGCGCATGGGCAGGCTCCCTTAGTATGTTCAACACAGTTGAACATACTAAGCGGCTAGCACGCGTTGACTTAGCGGTCCTCGACGGCGTTCTCTGTCCCGGCTCGAAGGCCAAAATCTCCGTACGAGACGACGGCCTGTTGCGTGGTGACGGAGCCTTCGAACTCATTCGCGTGTACGGCGGAAGGGCGTTTGCCCTCGACGAGCACCTCGCGCGTTTGGCTGCCTCCTGCGCGGGTCTTCGTCTAGAACACGACGGACACGCAGTCCGAGCGGACATCGAACAGCTGCTTTCTGCCGCAGCTGGGGTAGATTGTGATTTGCGCATCGTCCTCACGCGCGGGGGAAGACAGATCCTGCTGCTTGAGCCACAACGGCGCTACGAGGCGCGCGCGAGGCTTGGCTTCATCACCTATTCCCCGAGCGGCGTCCTCGATGGCCTTAAGTCGATCTCGTACGGGGCGAACATGCTTGCCACGCGGCTCGCCCGCGAGCGGGGGCACGACGAAGCGCTGTTGGTGTCGCCGTCCGGTGATGTCCTCGAGGCTCCGACAGCGTCGCTCTTCTGGGTTGGCGCTGACGGCGTCGTCCGCACGCCGCCGCTTGATCTTGGGATCCTCGCCTCGATCACGCGCGCGGTGGTCATCGAGCTCGCGGAAGCCGAGGAGACCCGCTGCCGCAAGGACGACGCGCTCGACTGCCCTGAGGCGTTCCTCGTCTCGACGACGCGTGAGGTACAGCCAGTCGTCGCGATCGAGGGCCACCCTCTCGGCGGGGCGCCGGGGCGGCGAACGCGCGAGCTCATGCGCGCCTACCGCGACCACGTCAATACGCATCCCGAGACTGAGGCCAGGCTCACGTCGGCATGCCGGTAACGGCGAGAAAGGGGACGACAATGGACGCGCTCGAGCGTGAACGGTTCACCCGTGGCTACCTGCTAAAGCGGGTGGCGCAGGGTGGTGTCGGGATTTCGGCGCTTCCCGCCGTGCTCGCCGCCTGCGGCGGCGGAGGAGGCGGCGTGCGGGGAGGAACGCTGACCGTCGCCCACGTGGAGGAGGTCGGGACGCTCGATCCCAAGGTCTGGGGCGGCTTCGCGGCCATCTACGTCCAGTCGCAGATCTATGACACGCTACAGCGCCAAGACCCGACCACGCTCGAGATCAAGCCCGGGCTCGCCGTGGAGTGGGAGAACCCCGACCCGCTGACCTACCGCTACACCCTCCGACCGGGCGTCAAGTTCCACAATGGGGAGCCGCTGACGGCCGACGATGTTGCCTTCACGTTCAACCGCATCGCCGATCCCAAGGAGGGCGCGTGGGAGCAGTACATGTTCCAGCGCGTCGAAAAGGCAACCGCCGTCGACGAGCTCACCGTCGAGGTGAAGATGAAGGAGCCGGACCACCAGTTCCAGTTCATCGGCTACTTCGAGGGCGGCAACATCCTGAATCGGAAGCACGTCGAGGAACTTGGTGAGGAGATCGGCACGAACCCCGTGGGCTGCGGTCCGTTCAAGTTCGTTTCGCGCGACCCGAGCCAGGTGGTGCTCGAGCGGTTCGACGGCTACTGGGAAGAGGGCAAGCCGCTGCTCGGCCGGGTCGAGTTCCGCAACATCAAGGACCCGACCACGACCATCTCCGGGCTTCGGAGCGGGGACATCCACCTGACGTACGACGTGCCGAAGGATCAGGCACGCGTCGTCGAGGACTTCAACAATGTGAAGGTCGAGGTCGTGCCGGGGTGGGAGCACACGGTCCTCCACATGGCAAACGGGAAGGAGCCGTTCAGCGACGTCAACGTCCGGCAGGCAATCCGGCACGCGATCGATACGAACGCGGCTCTCGCTGGCTTTGGCGAGAAGTACGTGGAACCAGCGACCGGTGCTTTCGTCCCCGATGGCGTCCCCTTCTCGGCCTACGACGAGACGCAGGGGCAGACGGAGACGGATCTCGAGAAAGCGCGCGAACTCCTCGCGCAGACCGCCGTGGCGAACGGGTTCAAAGCGACGGTGGCGGTCAACCCCGGCGGGATCTATGAGGCCTTCGCTCTCTCCATCCAGAAGCAACTTCAGCCGCTCGGGATCGAAATTGAGATTAAACGGCTGCCGGCCCCCGACACGATCGCGCTCGCGTACTCGCACGACTTTGACATGATCTGCATGTACTGGATCGCCGATTACACGGACATCTCGAGTTTCCTCCTCCAGTGGTACGGGCCCAACGGCGGCGAGTTCGGCCCGAACTTCACTGAGTACTCGAATCCCGAGTACGACAGGTTCTACGAGACGGCGCTCACCACGACGGACGACGCCGAGCGGGAGGACGCGTTTAGGCAGTGTCAGCTCATTCTGACTCGCGACCAGCCGTCGATCTGCCTGGCGTTCCCCAGGACAGTTCGGTTCACATCGACGAAGGTCACCGCGCCGCCTGTGCCGCCGGTGTACGTGTACGACTCTTACCGGGAGATCGCCTTCACGTAGGCGTGCGCCCGGGCCGTAATTCGAGGCGGAGGAAGCACGCCGTGAGGCGAGGTGAAGCAACGTGATCCTGCGACGCCTCGCTGCGTTCGTCCCCATCGTCATCGCCGTTTCGGTGCTTATCTTCCTCGCGCTCCGCGTCGTACCGGGCGATCCCGTCACTGTCCTGACGGCCGGCAGCCCGGTCGGAGAGGACGTGAAGGCGCAGCTGCGCCGAGAGTTCGACCTGGACAAGCCGCTGGTCGCCCAGTACTTCCTCTGGGCAGGCGACGCCATCCGTGGCGACCTCGGCATCTCGCTGAAGTCACGCGTCGAGGTGACCGAGCTCCTCGGCCAGAGCTTCCCGGTCACACTCACGCTACTCGTCGGCGGCCTCATCCTGTCCCTGCTGATCTCCATCCCCCTCGGGGTCATCGCTGCCCTCCGGCAGGGCAGTCTCCTAGACCAGGCGATTATCGGCGGCACGCTCGTCTTCCTCTCGATCCCCATCTTCACCGCCGGAATCCTCGGGATCCTCGTCTTCTCCTTTTGGCTCGACTGGCTCCCGTCGTTCGGACGGGGTGACGGATTCGGCCTCGACCGGCTCGAGCACCTCATCCTTCCCTGGGGCGTGCTCGCCCTCGCGCTGACGGCCGCGCAGACGAACACGCTCCGGGCCGGCATGCTCGACGTCCTCAATCGTGACTACATCCTCGCGGCCGAGGGCCGCGGACTCCGTCGGCGGGCGGTGCTTCGGCACGCACTCCGAACTGCCCTCGTTCCCGTCGTGACCATCCTCGGCGTTCAGTTTGGATACATGATCGTCGGTACGGTGCTCGTCGATTACGTGTTCGGGCTCGGCGGGATCGGCCAGCTCCTCGTCGACTCCGTCAACCAGCGTGACTATCCGGTCATCCAGGCGATCGTTGTCATGATCGCGATCGCGTTCACGGCGGCCACGCTGCTTGTCGACCTCGTCTGCAACTGGCTCGATCCGAGGTACGGCGAGTGATGGCGACGCACGGAGCCTTCGTCGAGCAGCCGCTCGCGCTCGCAGCGCTGCCCGAGGGCGCGTGGAGACGCGTCCGCCGGGACCCCGTGTTCCTCCTGTCGGGCGGGATCGTGCTGCTCTTCGTGGTCGTCGCGATATGCGCCTCACTCATCGTCCCCCAGGGGCCGACCGAGCTCAACCCCGGCGCGAACTACGGGGCGCCGTCATCGGAACATTGGTTCGGCACCGACCGGGAGGGACGCGACGTCTTTAGTCGGGTGCTGTACGGCACGCGGATGGCACTCCTCGGCGCGCTCGCCGTCGTCGCGATCGACCTCGGGATCGGCATCGTCTACGGTCTTCTCGCCGGGTACGTCGGCGGTCGGATCGACAACCTGCTCATGCGCGCGAGCGACATCCTGCTTAGCTTCCCGTCGCTCATCATGGCGATCCTTTTCGTCGCGGCCTTCGGACCAGGTCTTACTCCCGTCGTCGTTGGACTCGCGCTCGTATACATGCCGACGGCCGCGCGGATCGTCCGCTCCCAGGTCCGCATCCAGAAAGCGGAGCAGTACGTCGAGGCAGGCCGGATCCTCGGATTCTCCGCCCCCCGGATTGCGTTCCGGCACGTGCTCCCGAACTGCACGTCCCAGATCGTCGTGCAGGCAAGCATCGTGCTCCCGTACGCGATCGTCGACCTCGCGGCGCTGAGCTTTCTCGGGCTCGGCGTCCAGCCACCCACTCCGGATTGGGGCAACATGCTCGCGGAAGCGCAGAAGAGCCTCATCCTCGCGCCGTGGATGGCGATCTTTCCCGCACTCGCGATCATCTTGCTCGTGCTCGGGTGGAACATCCTCGGCGCGCGCGTCCGTCATCACCTCGATCCTACGCAGCGATGAGCGTGGGCTCGATCCTTCAGGTGAACGGGCTGACGACGACCTACCGCGTGGGTGGGCGCGACGTGCCGGTGCTCGACAACCTGTCCTTTCACTGCGAGGCCGGTGAGCGCGTAGGTCTCGCCGGCGAGAGCGGCTCCGGAAAATCGGTCGTCGCCCTCTCGCTGCTCCGGCTGATCCGGCCGCCGGGACGAATTGCCGCCGGCGAGGTCCTCCTCGATGGGCAAGACGTCCTCCGGCTTTCCCCGGCCGCGCTGCGCCGGGTCCGCGGCGGCCAGATCGCAATCGTGTTCCAGGATCCAGGAGGCTCGCTTACGCCGGTGTACTCGATCGGGACGCAGCTCGTGGAGACGATGCGCGCGCACCTCCCGCTCAGCCGCGCCGAGGCCGTGCGGCGCGCGGTCGAACTCCTGGGCCAGGTCGGCATCCCAGAGCCCGAGCGGCGGATGGAGAGTTTCCCGCACGAACTCTCCGGCGGCATGAAACAGCGCGTCGCGATCGCGCTCGCGCTTTCGTGCAATCCCAAGGTCCTGATCGCCGACGACCCGACGTCCGCCGTAGACGTCACGATCCAGGCGCAGATACTCCAGCTCCTCGATGAGCTGACGCAGGACGAGCGGCTGACGCTCATTCTCATCTCGCACGACTTCCGCGTCATCTCGACGATCTGCGAGCGTGTCCTCATTCTCTACAGCGGCGACATCGTCGAGACGGGGCCGTCGTACGAGGTCTTTGGCCGCCCGCGCCATCCGTACACGCGAGCACTACTCGAGTGCGCACCCAGTATCGAGGAGTACCGGTTTCCGTTCGCGACGCTGTCCGGTTCGCCGCCGAACCTCGTTCACGGCCGCGTCGCGGGCTGCCCCTTCCACCCACGCTGCGCGCGCCGCGTCGAGCCCTGCGCGACGGAGATGCCGCCGCTCGAGCCGACGCTCCCCTCCGCACACGCCTATGCGTGCTGGAATCCCGAGCCAATTGACGAGTGTGCTTCCGCGCGCGCGGCCGGAGGTGAAGCGCGTTGAAGGGCCCTACGGCTCACGTGCGTGTGCGGGAGCTCGTGAAGCTGTTTCCCCTTCGGAGACGCCGGATGCCGCTCCAGCGTGGCCCCGCTCTCGCCGTTCATGCAGTTGGCGGCGTCTCGCTCGACATCCTCCGCGGGGAGTGCCTCGCGCTCGTGGGTGAGAGCGGCTCGGGGAAGACAACGCTTGCCAACTGCATTGCCGGTGCCCTCGCGCCGACCTCCGGCGAGATTTTCCTGGACGACGTCGTGCTCGCTCGCGACGGGCGCCTCGTCACCCTCCCTCGACGCGAGCGGGCTCGGCGGATCCAGATGGTCTTTCAGGACCCGACCTCGGCTTTGAATCCCCGGCTAACGGTCAGGCGCACGCTCTCCGAGCCGATCCGAGTACACGGGCTCGCCGACCTGCAGCCGGCCGCCCGACTCGTCGACGATCTGCTCGAGCGAGTCGGGCTGCCCGCAGACACCCTGCATCGCTATCCGCACGAGCTGAACGCGAGCCAACGCCAGCGCGTCGTGATCGCTCGCGCGCTCGCCTTGCGGCCGGAGGTGCTGATCGCCGACGAGCCGATCGCGAAGCTCGACGTCTCGATGCAAGGACAGATCCTCAACCTCCTTGGCGAGCTTCGCGAGGAGCTCGGTCTGACGGTCCTCTTTATCACGCACGATCTCAGCGTTGTGCGCCAGATCGCTGACCGAGTGGCCGTCCTCTACCTCGGCCAGCTCATGGAGCTCGCGTCGGTGGAGGCGTTCTTCGCCGCGGCCAGCCACCCGTACAGCCAGGCGCTGCTCAAGTCGACTCCGCGCCTGAGGGCGACGGCGGCCGACCGTACGCTCTTCACCATTCGTGGCGAGATCCCGAGTCCGATCAACGTACCCCCGGGGTGCCCCTTCTTGAGCCGCTGTCCGGAGGGCGATGCGAGCTGCGCGCTCGAACGCCCGCCCCTTCTCGCTGTCGGTGCGGAAACGGACGTTGCATGTTGGAAGCGGTACGAGCGCACACCCGGCGGGGCTGGCGCCTCCCTTGCAGAGAGCTCGATAGGGCGGTTCGCATGAGCGTCGGGCGCACCTACCTAACGGCCGCGAGCGTCGGCCTTCAGATCGGAGTACTACCGACGGGGATCAAGGACGCCATCACCGACGTGGAAGGCGTCCGCGTCGGTCATTGCACCGTCGGAAGCGCCGGCGAATGCGACGTGCAGACGGGCGTTACCGTCGTCCGACCGCACGGGGGAAACGTCTTTCGCGAGAAGGTAATCGCGGGCTGCCACGTCGTCAACGGCTTCGGCAAGTCGATTGGCCTCATGCAGATCGACGAGCTCGGGCAGCTCGAGTCGCCGATCGCGCTTACGAACACCCTCTCGGTACCAGCGGTCTCGGAGGGCCTGCTCGACCACCTGCTCGCCGAGAACCCCGAGATCGGTGACCAGACGGGGTCCGTCAACGTCGTCGTCGCGGAGTGCAACGACTCAATACTCAACGACATGCGCGGCCGTCACGTCACCCGCGATCATGTCCTCGCCGCGATCGACGCCGCAAAGGACGGCCCCGTCGAGCAGGGCGCGGTCGGCGCCGGGCGCGGCATGTCGGCGTTCGGGCTTAAGGGCGGGATCGGCACCTCGTCTCGCCTCGTCCACTACGATCGCCGGGTCGCGACGGTGGGAGTGCTCGTGCTGTCCAACTTCGGGGCGCTAGAGGAACTCGTCATCGCTGGCCGAGCCGTCGGCGCCGTTCTCGCGCGTGAGCGGGAACTCGACACCGCCGCGCGCGTCGGAGGATCGATCATCGTCGTGCTTGCCACGGACGCTCCGCTGACGGAGCGGCAGCTCGGACGCCTGCTTCGGCGCGCTCAGAACGGCATCGCGCGAACCGGCTCGGCGACCGCCCATGGCAGCGGTGAGTTAGTCATCGGCTTCACGACCGCCGTGCGCATCCCGCACTTCCCGCAGGACTCGACGATCCCGCTTACGATGCTGCGCGAAGACGGCGAGATCTTCGACCGCCTCTTCACGGCCGTCACCGAGGCGACCGAGGAGGCGATCCTGAACTCGATGTTAAGCGCCGAGACGGTGACGGGCAGGGATGGGGTGCGGCGGGAAGCCCTTCCGCTCGAACGCCTTGCCGAGCTCCTCGCCCTCGCCGAAGGGTGGTCACCACGTGGATAAGCACATCCACGAGCGGCGCAAGCTCGGCCTCCGTGTCCGGGAGCTCCGGCGGCTCAAGTCGCTCACGACGCGCGAGCTCGCCGATCACGCGGGCGTCTCGGCGAGCATGGTCAGCCAGATCGAGACCGGCAAGACAGGCGCGTCTGTCGGCTCGCTGCGTCGAATCGCGACCGGCCTCGGCGTTCCGCTCGCGGAGTTCTTTCTCGACGGCGCGTCGCCCGCCCAGAACGCCGCCGCGCACACGGCCGCCGTCGTCCGCCGCAACAGACGCAAACGCCTGGAGCTTCCCGAATCGCACGTCCGCTACGAGCTGCTTACGCCCGACCTGCGCTGGAACATCGAGTTCCTCTGGATCGAGCTCGAGCCCGGGCACCCGCCCGTCGAGTCCATGTCGCACCCGGGGCAGGAGTGCGCTCTCGTCGTCGCCGGAACGATGCACGTCTTCATCGTCGACGACGAATACGTCCTCGAGACTGGCGACTCAATCGCGTTCGACAGCTCGCTGCCGCACCGGATCGAGAACCGCGGAAGCGAGACGGTGATCCAGATCAGCGCGATCACGCCCCCTGCGTTCTAGAGAAAGGAGCAACCGATGACGTGGTCCCCGAACCTGATCGACCTCACGAGGCCTATGACGCGGGAGACGATTGTGGAGCTCGCCGGCAAGATCGTCGCAGAGCCGTCGCCGTACAACGAGGTTGAGTTGTCGCACCTGCGCAACTGGGAGACAGACAACGGCAGTCTCTGCCAGTGGACTCTGAACGACCATTTCGGCACGCACCTGGACGCGCCGATCCACATCGTTCCCGACTCGGCGAGCGTGGACGGCGTCGACATCAACCGCCTCGTCGGCGAGGCTGTCGTCCTCGATTGTTCATTTGCCAACGGGCGCGGCCTGACGAGCGAGGACTTCGAGCGCGCGCGACCGAAGGTGAAGGCGGGCGACATCGTCCTTGTCTACTCCGCAGAACAGCCGGGGACGATCGACGAGTACATCCTCAATCAGACGTACGTCACCCCTGACGGCGCAGAGTGGCTCGTAAAGCAAGGGATCAAGAGCGTCGGCGTCGAGCCGTTCGGCTTCGAACACCTCTACGAGGGCCTCTTCGTGAAGCGCTACTACGACAAGTCGACGCCGCCGCCGCACTGGCCCGCGCACGCGATCTGCCTTCGCGAGAACGTGTACATTCTCGAGGGACTCGGGAACCTCGAGCAGATCGTCGGGAAACGAGTCCGGTTCTCCGCGCTTCCGCTGCCCGTACCCGGCTCGAGCGGCTCGCCGGTGCGCGCGGTGGCCTGGGAAGACGAGTGACGCTCACGCACATCCAACCTGACGCGCTGGAGCAGGAGCTCGCCGACCGTGGCGTCGAACTCGTCGCGCTCGCCTTTGTCGATCACGCCGGCATCACACGTGCAAAGTCGGTCCCGGCGGACCGCCTCGCGCAGGCGCTCGAGCGTGGCGTCGGGTCGCCTCGCGTCCTCGGCGTCTTCCAGGGAAACGACCTCATCGCGCCCGCCGGCGACATCGCGAGGCCGATCGGAGATCTCCGTCTCGTGCCAGACGTCGACGCCCTCGCCGACGGAGGAGACGGCTGGGGATGGGCGCCGGCGGACCAGGTCGACGAGGAGGGTGTTCCGTCGCCGCTGTGCGGGCGCAGTTTTCTGAAGCGCACAGTTGAACGCGCCCATGCGGTCGGGCTCGAGCTGCTGATGGCCTACGAGCTCGAATGGTACGCCGAGTCGAGCGCCAGCGAGCCTGCGCACCGCGGCCCCGCGTACGGGCTGTCGCCGCTCGAGGAGGTGGGTGGTTACCTCATCGAGGTGCGGCGTCGGCTCGCCTCTCACGGCGTGCCGGTCGAGCAGGCGCACGCGGAATACTCGCCGGGGCAGCTCGAGGTCTCGCTCGGGCTCTCCGATGCACTTACGGCCGCCGACCGGAGCGTCCTGGCCCGCTCCGTCATCCGCTCGGCCTCGTCTCGTTTCGGTTTGCAGGCGTCCTTCTCGCCGCTCGCCCACGCCGGCATGATGGGGAACGGGTGCCACCTCCACGTGAGCGTATGGAGGGACGGCGAGAACCTGCTCGGGTCGGGTGACGACGCGCTGGGCCTGACGGAGGAGGGCCGCCGCTTCGTGGCCGGCATCCTTCGCGAGCTACCGGCGCTCGTCGCGCTCGGGTGCGCGAGCCCCGTCTCCTACCGACGTCTCGGCCCGAGCCGCTGGACGGGAGCGTTCCGCTGCTGGGGTCACGAGAACCGCGAGGCACCACTCCGCTTCATCCGGGGATCCCGGATTGCGCGCCCAGACGCGGCGAATGTGGAGGTCAAAACGATCGACGCCTCGGGCAACCCGTACGTCGTAGCGGGCGCCGTCATCGCCGCTGGTCTAGGCGGGATTGCGGAGGACGTCGAGCTCCCCGCTCCACTCGACGTCGACCCCGCGACGATGTCGGCCGCCGAGCGTGAAGCACTCGGCCTCGATGCCCTCCCTGGTGATCTGGACGCCGCGGCTGCGGCGCTCGAGTCCTCCACGATCCTTCGGGCGGCGCTCGGCGACGAGCTCCACGGCGCGATCGCCGCCGTTCGCGCCGGCGAAGCGGAGACCACACGGACGCTCGATGATCACCAGCTCTACGACGCGTACCGGTTCCGGTACTGAATGCCGGCAGACGATGCGTACCTCGGCCGGCGGGTCGACGTTGCGCATGCCGCGATCGACGACGCCTACGCGCGCTTCGTTCGCCCGCTCGTTCCCGCTGGCGTGGCGCTCTGGGACGTTCACACCCACCTCGGTGAGGATGCCGACGGCGTCAGCCTCCAGCCCGACGCCCTACTCGCCGGGATGAGTGCGTACGGCGTCGCGCGCGCGTTCGTCTTCCCATTCAGGGCCGCGAGCGCCCGCGAGTATACGCGGCTGAACGACCAAGTGATCGAGCAGTGCGCCAGCTCCGACGGCGCGCTCATCCCGTTCTGTCGTTCTGAGCCGGGCGAGCGGTTCCGGGTGGAACTCGAGCGGGCGCTCGACCGCGGTGCAGGCGGGATCAAGCTCCACCCCGCCGAAGGCGTCTTCGACTTCTCCCACGTTGATCTTCGCATCGCGTTCGCTATCGCCGCCGAGCGATCGGTCCCGCTTCTCGTCCACGCCGGGCGCGGCGTGCCGCCGCTCGCCGCCAAACTCGCCGAGCTCATCGAGGCGTTCCCGTTGGCTCCGACGATCCTCGCTCACGCAGCGATTGCGGACATGGCCGGTGTGGTTACGAGCTGCGCCGCCGCGCCGAATCTCTACTTCGATACCTCCGTCTGGAACGCGCTCGACGTGCACGCGCTCGTCGCGCGGGTTCCGCCCGAACGCATTCTGTACGGGACGGATGCACCCTACTACGTCGCCCCGTGCGCGCAGGCGAAGCTGCTGCTCGCCCTTCGGACGGCGAATGCGACCGGCAACGACGTCGCGAACGTGATCTGGCAAAATGCAGCTCGGCTCGCGGCGGGGCAAGAGGCCGAGGCTCCGTCCGCTCCGCGTGGCACAGGAGCGCCCAGCATTCCCTTCGACCGTCTCCGTGCCCACGAGTATCTTCTCATGGCAGTCCCGCTCGTCTGGGTCCGCCAACCCGACGCGGCCGGCTTCCTGCGGCTTGCCATTCAAGCGCTGCGGCCGGAGAGCGCGGAACTCGCGACGGCGATCGATCTACTCGAGCTCGCCGACGTCTGCTGGATCGAGGAGCTCGAATCCGGGGGTCGCGAAGAGCTGCTCGCGCTCTCGTGGCTCACGTTTCGGCTCATCGAGCTCGCCGACGCCCTTGTCCTCAGCGGCTGATGGCACTCGATCTCACCGGCGTTCCATTCATTGACGCGCACATGCACGCACCCCTTCGCGACCGACCGCAGGACGTCGAGGGATATCGCGGCCGCTGGTACGAAGGCGACCCCCGCGACGCTGCGCTCACGGCCGACTTAACAGCGTACCGGTGGGCAATCCACGAGCTGGCACAGCACCTCGGCTGCGGCGATGAGGAACAGGCCGTTATCGCAGCAACCGCCGAGAGGCCTGGTGCCGCCTGGCTACGGGAGACGTGCGCCCGCAGCCAGGTCGAGGGGGTCGTGGTTGACACCGGTTACCCGCCACCCGAGCGGGTGCTGTCCCCGCACGAGATGCGGAAAGTTTCCGGCCTCCGAGTCGCTGAACTCGCACGCATCGAGCACGCCGCCGTCGGCCTCGTGGCCGGATCTCGCTCATTCTCGGACTTCCTCAAGCGCTTCGACGAAATTATCGAGAGCGCGGCAGAGGCCGGCGTCGCCGGGATCAAGAGTGTGGTCGCATACCGCAGCGGCCTCGCGATCGAACGGGTCGATTACGCGGCTGCAGAGGACGCGTACGTCCGTGAGGCGGCTCGGGCGAGCGGGCGTCTCATGGAGAAGGCGCTGCTCGACTTCCTGGTCGTCCGGTGCCTCGCGGCGGCCCGGCGGCATAGCCTGCCATTTCAGCTTCACACGGGCTACGGCGACCGCGAAATCGACCTGCGGTCCGCGAATCCCCTCGACCTCCGGCCGCTGCTCGAGAGTGACGACGCGCGCGGCGTCCGGATCGTGCTGCTGCACGGGGCCTGGCCGTACACACGCGAGGCTGCCTGGCTGGCCGCTGTCTATCCCAATGTCTATCTCGATGTCTCGACCTGCATCCCCCCGCTCGGGTGGGCGGCGCTCGTCGAGATGTGGAAGGTCACGCTCGCCGTCGCCCCGATCTCGCGCGTCCACGCCTCAAGCGACGCAGCGGGGCTCGCCGAGCAGATCGGCATCGGCGCGGCGCGGGCCCGCGCGTCGCTCACGGTCGCCCTTGAGGAACTCGTGCGGATAGGCTCGCTCCGCGCCGCGGAGGCCGAGGAGGTCGCCGAGGCTGTTCTCGGCGGAACGGCCCGCCAGCTCTACTTCGGGAATGATCCGTGACGGCGACGGGGAAACCGTCCGGCATCGCACTCGCCGTGCACGGCGGCGCGTGGAACATCCCTGCTTCGGAACGCGCGCCGCATCGCGACGGCTTGTGGGGTGCATTAACTCGGTTCGCCGTGGGCGGGGGAGTTCTCGCCCGTAGAGTCGGTCGCCCGCCACGTCCATCTGGAGGAGCCGTTATTTGTTCTGGTCGCTCTGCTACCTCATGCTCCAGCGCCTGCTGCAGCTCGCGGCGCTGCGCTTCCGCTCGGATGAGTTCAAGGAGCTCGAGATCGTCGTGCTACGCCACGAGCTCGCGGTGCTACGTCGCCAGCTCGGTCGGCCCGAGCTGAGCCCTCCCGAT
>Ga0136613_10001089_pt1 | contig 13655 bp, 16 predicted proteins | sample AntDrymUQ2722106_2_FD_106649 | JGI IMG/M metagenome (GOLD analysis project Ga0136613, IMG submission 106649) | Polar desert sand microbial communities from Dry Valleys, Antarctica - metaG UQ272 (21.06) | ecosystem: Environmental > Terrestrial > Soil > Desert | place: Antarctica: Dry Valley... | reverse complement strand
GCCCGCACCCACCAGTCGCGGCGCACGCCCTGGGTCGCCATCGTCTTCACCACGATCATCGCGCTGATCCTGATCGTCGGCGTCGGTGAGGCGGGCATTACCACGTTGGCCAGCGCGACCGTGGCGTTCCTTCTGGCGGTCTTCACGCTGGTCTGCCTGTGCGCGCTGGTCCTGCGCCGCGACAATGTTCCCCACGAGAACTACACGGCCCCGACGGTGATACTCATCCTCGGGGTGGTGGTGAACGCGGCGCTTCTGCTCTACGTCCTGATAACCGACCTCCAGGGCCTCATCGCCGGGGATGTCGGGGCCAGGGAGAGCGTCATCGTGGTGTGCCTGGTGATGCTGCTCGTGGGGGTCGGGCTGTACTTCGTGAACAACCTCGCCCAACGCAGGCTGGACCCGTCGCTGAGACAGGGCGGACGGGAGGGAGGACCATGACCCACGTACTCGTCGCCACGGACGGCTCCGAGCAGTCGCTCAAGGCGGCCCGATACCTTCGCACCCTCTTCGGGGGCTCCACCGTCGAGAGGATCAGCGTCATCGCCGTCGTCCGGCCGCTGGCCGCCGTTCCCTTCGCCAGCGACTTCGGCGAGGAGCGGCAAGCCGCCCAACAGGCGGACGCGGACCCCGGCGGCTACTCGTTTCAGGAGGCGGCCAGGGAGGCCGTGGAGCGCGTGGCGCGAGAGCTCGCGGACATGAACGCCACGGTGGAGACCATGGTCCGCGGCGGCACGCCGGCCGACCAGATCGTGCGCGTCGCCGACGAGCTCGAGGCCGACCTCATAGTCATAGGGGGCCGCGGCAAGGGCGCGATGGAGGCGATAGTCCTCGGCAGCGTAGCCTACCGCGTCCTCCACCACGCCCCTTGCCCGGTCCTCGTCATGCGGTAGTAGCCCGCGTAAGCTCAACCTCCGGGTGGGCGGTTCTAGTCCTCGTGTAGACTTACGTCCCAAAGCGAGCAGACCGTGGAGGTTGTCGTGCAGGTGGTCAAGAGCCCAGCAGAGCAGAGGATGCTCCTGAGGAACGTAAGCTGGGAGACCTACGAGCGCCTGATCGCCGAGCGCGAGGAGCGCCGGAAGCCCCGTTTCTTCTACGACCGGGGGGTACTGGAGCTCATGAGTCCATCCGGCGAGCACGACGTGTCGAGCCGCCTCATAGCCCTTCTGGTAGACATGGTGGCTGAAGAGTCAGGAATAGACGTGGAGAACGCGGGATCCACGACGTTCAAGCGCGAGGACCTCGAACGGGGTTTTGAACCGGACGAGTGCTTCTACTTCTCGGAGAATGCCGCACGTGTCCGCGAGCTCGTGCGGGGCAAGGGTGACATCGTGCTCGATGAAGGAGACCCGCCGCCTGACCTCGTCGTGGAGGTGGACATCACGAATCCTTCGTTGAACAAACTGCCGATCTACGCCAGCCTGGGCATACGCGAGGTCTGGCGCTACGACGGCGGGCGGCTCTCGATTCTGCGGCTACGGGACAGAGAAAAGTACGCTGAGGCCGCCGCGAGTGGGTTCCTGACCGCGGCCACCGCGGAGACTTTGACGCGCCTGATCTCCGACGGCCTCACGCTCGAACGCCTGGCCTGGAGGAGAATGGTCCGGGCCAGCGTCTCCGATCCGGAAAACCGCCCCGACTAGGAGAGCGCCGCGAGCAGCCGGTCGTTCTCCTCGGGTCCGCCGATGGTGACCCGGCTCCACCCGACCGGGTAGCCTAAAGCTTCGCCCTCGCGCACGAGCACACCGGTCCTCTCGAAGAGGCCAGGCTTTGCGCCGACCATGACGAAGTTGGTGTGGGAGGGGACGTACTCCAGGCCCGCCGCGCCGAAGGCGTCCTGCACCCGCTCCCGCTCGCGTTTCATCTGGCGGGATCTCTGCGCAATGGCTTCGGGCTGGCCCATCGAGGCCGTCGCCGCGGCCTGGCCTGCCTGATTGACGCTGAACGGCACGTGGGCCCGCCAGACGAGGTCCGCGAGCCGTCTCGGGGCTAGACCGTAGCCGATCCTGAAGCCCGCGAGCCCGTGTACCTTCGAGAAAGTTCTTGTAGAGACTACGTTCTCGGACTGGAGAATTAGATCGTGGGATCCAACATACGTCGGGTCGTCCACGAACTCGTAGTAGGCCTCGTCGAGGATCAGGAGCACGTCGTTGGGCAACGCCTCCGCGAAACGGCGCACCTCGGAGAGCGGGAGGTAGGTCCCGCTCGGGTTGTTCGGGTTGCAAAGGATCACGGCCCGCGTCTCGGGCGTGACGGCGGCGAGCATCGCGTCCGGGTCGGCCCTGTGATGGTCGTCCAGCGGGATCTTGCGGATGTTCAACCCGACTACGCGGGCGGCGGAGGCGTAGAAGGGGAAAGAGGGCCACGGGATGACGACCTCACCGGGCCTATCCAGGATCTGCATGAGGTCGACGAGCGTCTCGCTGGAGCCGTTGCCGACGACGACGTTATCCGAAGAAAGCCCTGTGTTTGCGCGGGCTATGGCCTCGCGTAGGGGGTCCGCGTCGCGGTCGGGGTAGCGTCCGGCGCGGGAGAGGGTCTCGACGATGGCGGCCCTGGCTTCGGGGAGCGGGCCGAAGGAGAGCTCGTTCATCGTCAGCTTCACGAATTCGTCGGAGCCGTAGTCGACCGAGATCTCCTGCCGCAGCCGCGGCGGGTTGTATGGGCCAATGCCTTCGAGAACCGACCTCGTCTTCACGCGGCCTCCGATCTTCCTTCAGAAATAGCGAACGCCCGGAAAAGATAGCCTCCCAAAGCCCAAACCGCAACGCGCCTTTGTCGGCCACACGACCTCGAGTGGCAGGCTGAGATGCTAATGCACTATCTGGTTCAAAAACCGCTTCGTGCGCTCGTTCTTCGGGTTGTCGAAGAAGTTGTCCGGTGTCTCGGCCTCGACGATGCGGCCCTCATCCATGAAGACGACCCGGTCCGCGACGCGGCGGGCGAAGTTCATCTCGTGGGTGACGACCACCATCGTCATGCCGCCGCGGGCGAGGTCCGCCATCGCTTCGAGCACCTCGTTGATCATCTCCGGGTCAAGGGCGCTGGTCGGCTCGTCGAAGAGCATGATCTTCGGCTCCATCGCCAGCCCCCTGGCTATCGCCACCCGCTGCTGCTGCCCACCGGAGAGGCTTTCTGGGTATTTGTCCGCCTGCTCGGGGATGCCGACGCGGGCGAGCAGCCGCTCGCAACGCTCGTCGGCCTCACCCCGGGAGACGCTCTTTACGCGCACCGGGGCGAGCTTTATGTTCTGGGAGACGGTCATGTGCGGGTAGAGGTTGAACTGCTGGAAGACCATGCCTATCTCGGAGCGCAGCTTGTTGATGTCGGTCTCTTTGTCGTGGACGGGGAAGCCGTCCACCGTAAGCTCGCCTGAGGTTATCTCCTCGAGGCCGTTTATGCACCGCAGGAGCGTGCTTTTACCCGACCCCGAAGGCCCGATAACGACGACGACCTCGCCCTCTTCCACGGAGAAATCTATGCCCTTGAGGACCTGGAAGTCCCCGAAAAACTTGTCCACCCCGACGAACTCTATAATGCCCAATCGCTCTCCCGAAACCCTTTAAACGCACGGTGTAGAATAGCACAAGCACGCTAATTTCAGGAGGAGTTTTGGACAGTCTCTTCGACGCCGCGGACGGTGGCGAGGGCCGCGAGAAAAGGCTGGAAGACCTCGCTGCACAGGTCTCCGTCTGCACGAGGTGCGACCTCGCGATGACCCGCACGAACACGGTCTTCGCCAGCGGCGACCCGTACTCGCCGCTCATGCTCGTCGGGGAGGGCCCCGGCGAGAACGAGGACGCCACGGGGCTCCCCTTCGTCGGCCGGGCCGGGAAGTTGCTCGACGACATACTGGCGGCGGTGGACCTCACCCGCGATCAGGTCTACCTAACGAACACGGTGAAGTGCCGGGCGGCGGTTCAGGAGGGCGGCAGGATGAAGAATCGTCCGCCCAGGACCACCGAGACCCGGGCCTGCAACCCCTACCTCCAGGGCCAGATGGAGGCGGTAAAGCCCGAGATCGTTCTCTGCCTCGGCGGCCCGGCAGCCAAGACCCTTATAAACAAAGACTTCAAGATCACCAAAGACCGCGGCAAGTGGTACGACCTGGATAACGGCGCCAGAGCAATGGCAACCTTCCACCCGGCCTACGTCCTCCGCCAGCGCGGCGACGACCTCGACAACACCAAGCGCCTCGTCTGGAAAGACATCCAGAACGTCTACGCCGAGTACCAGAAGGCGATGGAGGAACGCGAGTAACTCGATGGATGGGCACGTAAACGTTCTCATACCAGGATTTGACCTTGCCTGTTATGATTGCTCGCAATAGTAGTCTGAAACCGTTGTGGAAGGGCGCTGCATAACGTGGTAAGCACAGTCTCTGACAACCGTATGATGGACAGCATCGACAAGGACATCCTCAATTTCATTCAGCGCGAGGTGCCGCTGGAGCGAGAGCCGTTTGCGGCCATTGGGCGCGAGCTGGGGATAGGTGGCGACGAGGTCATTCGTCGCATCGAGGCGCTGAAGCGCGGGCGCGTTATTCGCCAGATCAGCGCGATCTTCGACACCCGAGTGCTCGGTTACCAGTCGACGCTCGTGGCCGCCACGATCCCGGCCGACAGGCTGAACGAGGGCGCGAAGGCCGTGAACTCCCACCCCGGCGTCACACACAACTACGAGCGCAACGACGAGTTCAACCTCTGGTACACGGTCGCCGTCCCGCCGGACTCCCGGCTCGGCCTCGAAGGCACCGTGGACGTTCTGCACCACATCAGCGGCGCCGAGAAGACGCGCATCCTGCCCACGCTGAAGCTGTTCAAGATCGGGGTGACCCTCGACATGAACAAGGGTGCCACCGCCAAGAAGGAGGCCCCGCAGTACGGCGAGTCCGACCGTCAGGGCGCCGACCGGAACATCTCTGAGGACGATAAGGCGGCCATAAAGGCGTTGCAGGAGGACGTGCCGCTCACGCCGCGGCCGTTCGACTTGTGGGGCCGGCAGGTCGGGCTCTCCCACGAGGAGCTTCTGGAGCGGGCGCACGACTTGAGGGAGCGCAAGATCATGCGCCGCTTCTCGGCCGTTCTCTACCACCGCAAGGCGGGCTTCCGCGCGAACGCGATGGGCGTCTGGGAGGTGCCCGAGGAGCGGATAGAAGAGGTCGGCAACGCCTTTGCCCAGTTCCAGGCCGTGAGCCACTGCTACGAGCGTCCCACCTACGAGGATTGGCCTTACTCGGTGTTCTCCATGGTTCACGGCCGCAGCGTCGAGGAGTGCGAGATGGTGCTGGACGCGATGGCCGAGGAGACGGGCCTCACCGAGCGCAAATCCCTCTACTCTACCCGTGAGTACAAGAAGACGAGGGTCAGGTACTTTACGCCGGAGATGGAGGCCTGGGAGCGCCTCTACGCCGGCGTGTTGCGCTGATCTAGGCCCCGGGCATCAAGGTTCGGGCTTCGGGTTTGCGGGGTCGGGTGTCCCCGTGCTGACCTGGGCGCTTCTGGTGGCGCTGGTCGCGGCGCTCCTGGCGGGGACGGTCACGGGGTTGACGGGGTTCGGGTTGGCGCTCGTCAGCACACCGTTGCTGCTCTTCGTGTACGAGCCGAGGACCGTCGTGGTGTTGACGGTGTTCTTTTCTATCTTTATCAACGTGGCTGTGGTGTGGGACTCCTGGCGGGAGGCGCGTCGTCCGCTGGCGCTCGCGCTGCTGTTGCCGTCGGCGGTTGGGGTGGTGCTCGGGGCCGAGGTCTTGCGGCTCGTAGATCCCGTTTATATCCGGCTGGCGGTTGGCGTCGTGGTTGTGTTTTCGGCGTTGTTGCTGGCTCGGGAGGTGCGGCTGCCGGGGGCTGAGACGCGTTGGGGGACGGTCGTGGCGGGGGCCGCGAGCGGGGCGCTCTCGACCTCCACGGGGCTCGCGGCGCCGCCCATCGTGCTGCTGCTCGCCTCGCGGGGGCTGCCCAAAGAGGAGTTTCGGAGCACTAGCGCGCTCTACTTTCTCGCGATGAGCGGGATCGGCCTGCTCGTGCTCGCCGGCCGCGGCCTGATCGAGGCCGGGGAGGTATCGCTCGGCGCGGCCCTCGTTCCCGCTGCCATCGTCGGCAAGGTCATAGGCACGGCCCTGCTGAAGAAGGTCTCCGAGAAGGCGTTCCGGGCCTTTAGCCTCGGCATCGTCATCCTGACGGGCGCTCTAGGGGTCGCCACGGCGCTCTGGGCGCTGGTCGGGTAGACCGGAACCTACCCGACCCGGACAGAGACCCTGTGCCAGGCGTTGTTGGCGTAGCCCTGGAAGTTCCAGACCTCTTCGATAGTCTCCGGCTGTGTCGCGCCCCCCGAGTCGGTCGCCCGGGCCACGATCTCGCGCGGCCCCGGACCTAGCTCCAGGGTTGCCTCCCAGAATCGCCACGCCGCCGGGCCACCTTCTTCCGACAGGGGCGCTCCGGTCCAGGAGCGTCCCCTGTCCGCGGAGACCTCCACGCGCTCGACGCGGCGGTCGCCGCCGGCCACGGCGTACCCCCGCACCACGACGGGGCCCCGCGCCGGCGTCTCGCCGTTTTGCGGGGCGCAGGTCACGCAATTTAGAGGTATCTCGCCGAGCATCTCGCCCCCCGAGTAGTCCGCATTCTCGGCCGTTACGTGGGGCGGGAAGATCTTGTACTCGACGGCCTGGTAGTGGTTGTCCGACGGCTCTGCCCGGAGGGTTATCTCCGAGAGCCACTTTACGCTTCGCGCCCCGACGTACCCGCCGACCACCACGCGCAGGGGGAATCCGTGCTCGGACGTCAACGGCTCGCCGTTCATCTCGTAGGCGAGCAGCACCCCGTCCGCCGTCGCCCTCTCGATCGGCACGGAGCCGCCGAAGGGCTCGCCCGTCTCGGACTCCACATCCCTGTCTAGGCCTGTGAAGGCGGCGTGGCGGGCCGCGTCCTCTACGCCGGCCTCCCGGAGAACGTCGCGCAGGAGGACGCCGCCCCAGCGGGCGTTGCCGACGGCCCCGACGTCCCAGGCCACCTTGCCCGGCATGGGGGTCCTCTCCATCAGCTCCCTGCGGCGGTTGCCGGCGCAGTAGAGGGTCGAGACGAGATCCGTTTTCGGGAGGCGCTGGATCTCTTCCAGCGATAGACTCAGCGGTCTCTCTACATGACCGGAGATCTTCAGGCGGTACTGTTCCGGATCTACTTCGGGCACGTCGCCGTGGTTGCGAACGTAGAAGGCGTTGGTGGGCGTGACGAAATGTTCCCGCAGCAGGCCCGGCGGAGTTTCGGCGTTGTACGGGTATTCCTTTGTGGTCTTTATCTCCGGGCGTTTTCGGAAAGGTTGCACGGGCTACTCCTCTGTCTTCGGGGCGCTTCCTTGCCTGGCCCGTTGGCGGTCCGAGAATCGAATCGCGGACTCCACCGAGATCAGGTGGGCGAGCATCGCCTCGCGGGCTGCCTCGGGGTCGCGCCTCTCTATCTCTTCGATGATCCGCTCGTGCTCGTCCAGGGAGAGACGGGCGCGGCCCGCGATGTCCAGGGTCTCACGCCGGCTGGTCGCCAGCAGGTCCAGAAGTGCGAACATCACCCGCACGAGCACGAGGTTCTGGGAGGCCTCCGCCACCGCGACGTGGAACCGGGCGTCTGTCTCGTCGAGCACGCCCGGGTCGCCGGCGTGCCGGTAGGCCTCTTCCACGATCCCGCGCAACCGCCCGACGTGGTGCTCGCTCCGCCGGCGCGCGGCCCACTGCGCGGCATGCGCCTCCAGCACCTTGCGGACTTCGAAGAGATCTCCAAAACCCTCGCCGCCGGGCGAGAGCCCTTCGGCGAGCACGCCGAGGCCAGCCGACACGCCCTCCTCCGGATCCGCGACGAAGTTGCCGGCGCCGCGCCGCGCCTTCAGGATGCCGCGTCCGGAGAGGGTCTTGACGGCGTCCCTAACCACCGTCCTGCTCACCCCGAATTGCCCGGCTAGCTCCCGCTCCGGCGGCAACCGGTCGCCCGGCGCAAGCTCGCCCGAGACGACGGCGTCGGAGATACCGGCGATCACCCTCTCGCTCAACGCCCCGCTCTCCGGGATGCGTCCTCGATCCGCGCCCAATTTTTACGCGCTGCGGTAGAGCTTGGTCATGGAGAACTCCCGGTGCCCGAGCGCCTCGGCCGAAGTGAGACGACCGTTGGCCGTGCGTCCCAGGTACTCCATCATCAGGTCTCCGGCCTCGGGCAGCGTGATCTCCCGGCCGAGCAACCCGCCCACGTCCACGTCGATGTGCTCGCCCATCGTCCTGACGGTATTCGGGTTGCCCGACACTTTTATGACGGGCACGATCGGGTTGCCGACCACGTTCCCTTGCCCCGTCGGAAACATGTGCAACACGGCCCCGCCCGCCCCCATCAGCGTGACGTGCTCGGCCGCCGCCGACGAGCTGTCCATGAAGTACAGCCCCGGCCCGTTCTGGGGGGCCTCCGCCGGCTTGAGTACCCCGATGACGGGCTTGGTCCCCGTCTTCTCGATGTTCCCGAGCGCCTTCTCCTCGATGGTCGAGAGGCCGCCGGCGATGTTGCCCTGCGTCGGCTGTGAGCCGAAGAGGTCCTCCGACTGCGTCTCGATGAGCCCGACGTAGTCGTCGTAGACCCTCTGGAACTCTTCCTTTAGCTCAGGGGTCGCCATCCTCTCCGCTACGAGGTGCTCACCGCCCGTAAGCTCGGAGGTCTCCCCGAAAAAGACCGTCGCGCCCGCCTCGACGAGCCGGTCCACCGCGACGCCAACCGTCGGGCAGGAGGCAAGACCCGTCGTCGTGTCCGACTCGCCGCACTTGATGCTGACGGTGAGGTCTTCCAGGGCAACCGGCTCCCGGCGTAGCTCGGAGGCCCATTGGACGAACTCCCTGGCCTTCCACGAGGCCCGCCTGACGGTCTCGAGGTCGCCGTGACCCTCGATGGAGAACGCGGCCACGGGCTTTCCGGTTTCGGCGATGCCGTCGGCCACCTTCCCTGTCCAGTTCTCCTCGATGCCGATGACGACCACGGCGGCGACGTTGGCGTTGGACCCCGTCCCGATCATGGTCCTGAAATGGAGGTCCAAATCCTCCCCGTACTGCAACCGCCCGTAGGAGTGGGGCAGCGCCATCGTCCCCTTGATGTGAGAGGCCACCGCCTCGCAGGCGGCGTTCGATATGTCGTCCACGGGGAGGATGATGACGTGGTTGCGCACCCCGACGCGGCCGTTCTCCCGCCTAAAGCCGTAGAGTTCCATACCTACCACCTCGCGCTCTCGAGGTTGTGCGTGTGGACGTAGGCGCCCCTGCGGAAGCCCTCCGTGGCCCTGCCGATCCTGGCCCCGTACTCCGTCACGTCGTCCCCGGCCTCGCGGCCCTCCACCGCGATCTTGTGCCCCAGAGGCACGTCCCCCAACGACTCGACCTCCACCGTCGAGTCGTCGTCCATGTACACCCCGACCACCTTCTCCCCGACCCCAATGTCCGAGGTCGCCACCCCGACGTGATCGCCACCTTTATGAATCAGAAATTTGTGCATCCTACCTCTTCCTCGAAGATCTCCTTGGGTCATACCAATCTTTCGACGATGCTATCAGCGGAGGAGAAATCCCGCAACAGTAAGCATCGTCGTGCCTTTTCTGTTCTGGAAAAGGTATTACCAATTTAGGGGACGCGAACCTCGGGGACGTTTTAGGCGTAACGATCAGGGCGTTGGTCGGGGGGCTTTGGCGGTACGGGTGTGGTTCGGGTTTGTGTGTGCGGGCATAATTGGGCGGTTGTGGTTTATAGGAGGAGGCGGACGGTGGAGACGATAAGGGTTGGGGTGCAGATCCAGCCGCAGCACGCGGAGTACCGGCAGATGCGCGACGCGTGGCTGAGGGCCGAGGAGGCGGGGGTGGACACGCTCTTTAACTGGGACCACTTCTACCCCCTGTACGGCGAGCCCGAGGGCAAGCATTTCGAGTGCTGGACGCTCCTGGCGGCGATGGCCGAGGTGACCGAGAGGGTCGAGTTCGGGGCGCTCGTTACGTGCAACTCGTACCGCAACGCGAACCTGCTGGCGGACATGGCGCGCACCGTGGACCACATCTCCGGCGGGCGGCTGATACTCGGGATCGGCTCGGGCTGGTTCCAGAAGGACTACGACGAGTACGGCTACGAGTTCGGGACCGCGCCGGGACGTTTGAAGGATTTAGACGCGGCGATGCCGGTAATAGAGGAGCGGCTCGGCAAGCTAAACCCGCCGCCGACGCGTGAGATCCCGATCCTCATCGGGGGCGGCGGGGAGAAGGTTACCTTACGCATCGTCGCCGAGCGGGCCCACATCTGGAACGGTTTCGGCAACCCCGAAGAGGCGGGCCGCAAGAGCGGCATCCTCGACGACTGGTGCGGCAGGATCGGCCGGGACCCCGGCGAGATAGAGCGCTCCGTCCTGATCAACCCGGACCAGATCAAGAACGCCGACCGCTACGTCGAGAATGGCATCACCCACCTGATGCTGGGCTTCGGCGGCCCGGACTACGACCTCGCTCCGCTCCACGAGCTGATCTCCTGGCGCGACGGCTACCGGGAGCGCAACCCGGAAGTCCTAGCGGGGTAGGGCAGGCCAAGGGAGCGCCCCCGTGGCCGTGGCCGAGCACGAGCATAAAGTCGGACGCTGGTACGAGGACCTTTTCACCCGGGGCGACCTTGACGCCGTGGACGACCTCATCGCCCCTGACTTCGTGGCCCACGGGCAGGGCGGCACGGAGGCCACCCGCGGACGGGTGGCCTTCCGCGAATGGTCGCGGTGGTACACCTCCGCCTTCTCGGAGAGGGAGTGGGACGTCCACGACGTCATCTCCGAGGGCGAGAAGGCCGTCGTTCGCTACTCGGGATGGGCTACGTACAGGGGCGGCCTGCTCGGCATACCTTCAGAGGACTAGCGCATCCTCGGACCAGCATCCTGATCCTGCGGTTCAGAGACGGGTTCGTGCGAGAGCTGTAGTCCGAGATGAGCGACCTGCAGCATCGTCGTCAGCCCTCTTGTCTCGGGCCTGTGTCGGCTGCGACGCAGTCACCCTGCGGCTGCGCGTCGTGGCGCGGTTTTTTCGGGCCGAAGAACGAGGCCGGGGTCGGGAAGGGTAGGGTGCTGACCATCAGGGCGCTCGTGGCGGCCAACGCCGCCAGGACGAGGAGTGGCGGCGGGCCGAAGGCGGCGAGCGCCGCGACGAGGAGGCCGGCCGGGGGTATCGGTAGGCCGACGAAGCGATCCGGCCTTCCGACGAGCGGGAAGCGGGCGAGCCTCAGGGCGCCGCACACGAAGAAGGCCAGGCAGCCCGCTATGCCGGCCACCGGTAGGGTGTGCAGGACGGTCGCGTAGGCGGCGAAGGCTGGCGCGACGCCGAAGGAGACGACGTCCGCCAGCGAGTCCAGGTTCTTGCCGAACTCGGAGAGCCGGTCATCATCCTCGCACGCGTTCCTGGCGATGGCGCCATCAAGGAGGTCCAGGATGGCGGCCACGAGGACGAAGGCCGCCGCGTAGAGGAAGTCGCCTGAGGCGATGAGCAGCACGGCGAGAAAGCCGGAGGCCAGGTTGCCGCAGGTGACGAGGTGGGGGAGGGCCCACCGCAAGGTCAGTGGGGCTCCCCGTAGCGGGCCAGCGGGGTCAGGCCTGCTCGGACCGTGTCGCCGGGGCCCACCAGCGTCTCGGCGGTTCCGGCGGGGAAGAGCACGTCCGTGCGGGAGCCGAGGTGGATCAGGCCGAGCTTCCCGCCCGGTTCTACACGGTCCCCACTCTCGACCCAGGTGGAGATGCGGCGCGCGATCAGGCCGGACTTCTGGATCACCACGACGGGTCCGCGCCCGCCGGAGATCTCGATCCTGTTCCGCCGGTTCTCCTCCGAACGCTTGAAGAGCGCCGGGTAATACCCGCCGCCGATCTCCTCTATTTCCCGTACCGTACCGCCCGCCGGGCTCCGGTTGACGTGGACGTTGTGCAACGAGAGGAAGGTGCTGATGCGCGTGGCCCGGCCACCGGGCATCGCCGGGTCAAAGACCTCGTCCACCTCCCGCACCAGCCCGTCAGCGGCGGCGTAGAGCACGTCCGTCCGGCGGTCCATCTCCCTCTCCGGGTCCCGAAAGAAGGCTAGCATCCCACCCGCCGCCAGCAGGCCCAGCCACCCCGACCGCCTGCCGGTGAGCAGCAGCAGAAGCCCCGCGAAGAGAGGAACGAGCACGTAAGGCCGGGCCGCCTCCCAGCCGCGCCGGGTCACAACGCCCCGCTCATGACGCCTCGCAGGCGAAGAGAAGGGCCGGCGGGACGTTCATGGGCGAGAAGCGACGCCGGATCTTGGGGAACCGGCGCTCGAGTTCCGGCAGGACCGTCTTCGAGTACTGGAGCACGAGAAAGACCCCGCCGGGGGCGAGGGCCTCGCGGGCGGCGTCGAGAAGGTTCTGCCGGACGGGCGCGGGCAGGGTGGAGAAGGGAAGGCTTGAGACCACGACGTCGGCCTTCCTGCCGAGCGCTTCGAGGTGCCCCCCGACCCCCTCCGCCGAGGCGTGGACCACCTCCAGGCGCCTATCCGGGAGCCGGCGGGCGACGGCCGCGGCCAGGTTGCCGTCAACCTCGTAGGAGAGAAAGCGGGCTTCGGGGTGGAGCCTTCTCAGAATGCCCTCCGTGTAGACGCCGGTCCCGGCGCCGAACTCGACCACCACGCCCGCCCCGCCGAGGTCGCCCATGTCGAGCAGATCCTCCACGACCCGGCGCGAGGTCGGCCAGACTGCGCCCACCGTACGCGGGTGCCTCAGCATCGAGAGCCCGAAGAGCGCGCGCCGCCTAAAGTTCTCCGTGAGGCCTCTGTCGCCCTCTATTCGCAGGGTCCCTCCCTTCCGTGGTCCACACCAACAACCGGTGAAGGCACAAAAATACAGCCTGGCACGGGCAGGATCAAGCACAAAGGGTGAGGCGCTTCGCTACCCTTTGGCGACCAGGGGCTTAGAATCGAACCCGTGTTTACTAGAGGAGAAGCCCCGAAACCGCGCGCCCACGCCGTGGTCGTGGGCGCCGGCGTCTCTGGCCTGCTCTCCGCGCGGGTGCTCTCGGGGCGCTTCGAGCGGGTGACGCTCGTCGAGCGGGACGCCCTGCCGGAGGAGGCCGTTGCCCGAAAGGGCGTGCCCCAGGCCCGCCACCTGCACAGCCTGGCGGCGCGGGGTTCCCAGATACTGGAGGACCTCTTCCCCGGCTTCGACGCGGAGCTCGCCGCCGCCGGATGCCCGCTCCTGGACCAGGCCTCCGACGCCGTGACGCAACTCGCCGCCGGACGCCTGCCGCGCTTCCGATCCGGCATCACCATGCGCGCGGCGAGCCGGGCGCTCGTCGAGCGCCGCATCCGCGCCCGCCTCGAAAGAGACCTCGGGATAGCCTTCCTGCCTGGCCGCGAAGCCGCCGGGCTTCTGCCCGGCCCGAAGGGCGTCCGCGGCGTCCGGACGCGCCTGCGGGTTGACGGTTCCACCGAGGAGGTAGCGGCGGATCTCGTCGTAGACGCGAGCGGCGCGGGCTCTCGGGCGCCGCGGTGGCTGAAGGAGATCGGCTACGAGGCCCCCGAAGAGACGGTCGTGGATGCCCGGCTCGGCTACGCCACCCGCTGGTACAGGGTGCCGGAAGGTTTCTCGGGGGACTGGACGGGTGTCGCCGTATTGCCCG
>Ga0136613_10001088_pt1 | contig 13657 bp, 15 predicted proteins | sample AntDrymUQ2722106_2_FD_106649 | JGI IMG/M metagenome (GOLD analysis project Ga0136613, IMG submission 106649) | Polar desert sand microbial communities from Dry Valleys, Antarctica - metaG UQ272 (21.06) | ecosystem: Environmental > Terrestrial > Soil > Desert | place: Antarctica: Dry Valley... | reverse complement strand
TCGGGTCCAACCCCAGGCTTCTGGCTTGCGCGGCGGTGAGCAGCGTGCACGGCTGGACTCCGCGGGCATCCTTGGGGTTGCTCACCGGTGGGGGGCTCGGCGAGTTCGGGGCGGCGACACCGGAGGTGGATGTGCACCCGGCCAGCGCGGCAGCGGCCACCAGCAGTAATGCGAACGCCCTCACGCCCACCCCGCGGTGTTGGCCTGGTCGGTGGCCCGGTAGGCCGCCAACTGGGCTTGCAGCTCGTCGGCGGTGGCGTGGAGCTGCCGCTGGTAGGCGTCGAGCGCGTTCCACGCGTTGTCGGCCATCTTCTTGGCCTGGACTGCCGCGTTCTCGGTCACCGGGTCACCACCAGGCGCGGTCTCGATGTCACCCGCCTGCCGGGCTGCCAGCTTCGCCTTGCCCAACCTGTCGGCGGCGACCCGGACTTCGGCGATGAACTTCTCGGCATGATCGGGGTCGATCATGAACGCGCCGGTGCCAGCGCCAATGGCGTCGGCAACGCGCCTGATGGCAACCCGCATGACCTGGTCGATGGTGAAGTCCAACGGTTCGGACATGGTCCACATGGTGACAGGCGGTGGGCGTCCATGTGGGCGGAATGGACCAGCCCACTGCTTCGCTCGTGACCTCCGTAACATGTGGACGTGTGAGTCTGCGCCTGTACGACACCGCCACCCGCAGCCTGCGGGAGTTCCAGCCGTTGCGGCCTGGGCAGGCGTCGATCTACGTGTGTGGCGCCACCGTGCAGGGGCTGCCGCACATCGGGCACGTGCGCAGCGGCCTGAACTATGACGTGCTCCGCCGCTGGCTGATGGTGCACGGGCTGGACGTCACCCTCGTCCGCAACGTCACCGACATCGACGACAAGATCCTCGCCAAAGCAGCGGAGGCCGGCCGCCCGTGGTGGGAGTGGGCCGCCACCCACGAGCGGGCGTTCGAACGGGCCTACGAGGCGCTCGGGTGCCTGCCACCGTCGGTCGAGCCGCGGGCCACCGGCCATGTCACGCAGATGATCGAGCTCATGCAGCGGCTGATCGACGCCGGGCACGCCTACGCCGCCGACGGCAACGTCTACTTCGACGTCCGCTCGTTCCCGCAGTACGGCGCGCTGTCCGGCCAGAAGCTCGACGAGGTCACCCAGGGCGAGCCGGACGGTGACTTTTCGGGGGCCGGCAAGCGCGACCCCCGTGACTTCACGATGTGGAAGGCCGCGAAGCCGGGCGAGCCGGCGTGGCCGACGCCATGGGGCCCCGGCCGGCCCGGCTGGCACCTCGAATGCTCCGCGATGGCCACCTCCTACCTCGGCCCCGAGTTCGACATCCACGGCGGGGGCATCGACCTGATCTTCCCGCACCACGAGAACGAGCAGGCGCAGTCGCGGGCGGCCGGCGACGGGTTCGCGCGGACCTGGATGCACAACGCCTGGGTCACCCTCGGCGGCGACAAGATGTCCAAGTCGCTGGGCAACACGCTCTCGATCGACGCACTCCTCGGCCGGATGCGAGCCCCGGAGCTGCGCTACTACCTGATCGCGCCGCACTACCGCTCGATGATCGAGTACTCCGAGGCCGCGCTCGACGAGGCGACCGCCGCGTACCGGCGGATCGAGTCGTTCCTCCAGCGCGTCGCCGAGCGGGTGGCCGAGCCCGAGCTCGGCGGCATGCTGCGCGCGGACTTCACCGCCGCGATGGACGACGACCTCGGCACCCCGGCAGCACTCGCCGCGATCCACGGCTGCGTGCGAACGGGCAACTCGGCGCTGGACGCCGGGGACCGCGCCGGGGCGCTCGGTGCAGCCCGCTCGGTGCGCGCGATGACCGCTGTCCTCGGACTCGACCCACTCGACCCCCGCTGGACGGTCTCGACCGGCGCCGGTGACCAAGGTGCGGGTCGTGCGCTGTCGGTGCTGGTGGAAGACCTCCTTGTACAGCGCCAGGAAGCCAGGGCGCGCCGCGACTTCGCGGCCGCCGACGCGGTACGCGACGTGCTGCTCGCCGCCGGGGTGACGGTCGACGACACCCCGGACGGCCCGACGTGGACGCTCAAGGAGCTGTAGGCAGCCGTGGCCGGGAACTCCCGACGCCGAGGGGCGATCCGCAAGGACGGCACCAAGAAGGGCCCCGTGGTCGGCTCCGGCGGCCAGCGCCGCCGCGCGCTCAAGGGCAAGGGCCCGACGCCGCCCGCAGAGCACCGACCAGGCCACCCGGCGCAGCGCCGCTCCGGCGGCGGCAAGCAGGACACCCGCCAGGCCTCTGGAGGGCCGGCCCGGCGACGCGGCGGTGAGTCGGACAAGCCCGAGACCGTGCTCGGGCGCAACCCGGTGGTGGAGTGCCTGCGCGCCGGAGTCCCGGCCAACGCACTGCAGGTCGTCGTGGGCGCGAGCCTGGACGAGCGAGTCGCCGAGGCTGTGCAGCTCGCCGCCGACTCGGGTATTCCGATCCTGGAGGTCCCCCGCAACGAGCTCGACCGGATCGCCGGCGGGGCGCTGCACCAGGGCGTGGCCTTGCAGGTTCCGGCTTACTCCTACGCCCACCCGGACGAGCTGCTGGAGGCCGCCGCCGACTCCGGCCAGCCGCCGCTGATCGTCGCGCTGGACGGGGTGACCGACCCGCGCAACCTCGGCGCCGTCGTGCGCTCCGCGGCCGCGTTCGGCGGGCACGGCGTGCTCGTGCCGCAGCGCCGGTCAGCCGGCATGACGGCGGTCGCGTGGCGGGCATCGGCGGGCACCGCGGCAAAGCTGCCGGTGGCACGGGCAACCAACCTGACCAGGGCGCTGCAGGAGTACGCCACCGCAGGGCTGATGATCGCCGGGTTGGACGCCGACGGCGACGTCTCGATCGACGAGTTCGAGCTGGCGACCGATCCGCTGGTCGTGGTGGTCGGCTCTGAGGGTCGCGGGCTGTCCCGGCTGGTCCGGGAGACGTGCGACATCACGGTGTTCATCCCGATGAGCGGCGCGGTGGAGTCGCTCAACGCCTCGGTTGCCGCTGGCGTGCTGCTCGCTGACGTAGCTCGTCGGCGGCGCGCCGACTGAAGCCGCTCGGCCGCGAGGTGCTACTCGTCCTCGGGAAGCGCATGGAACGGTACGCCCGGCGTTGGGTCGCGGGACAGGTCGATCAAGGGGTCGGGCTCGGCGCCGGGCTCGGCGGCGTGGTCCGGCACCCCTGGCGTGGGGTCGCGGGACAGGTCGATGAACCGCCGGTCGGGGAACCCCGGACTTTCCTCGTCGGACTCACCCACCGGCGAGTCCGACGCATCGTCGTCTGTGGGCACCTCGTCCTCCTGTCCCAGGCGTCACGAGTGGGCAAGGGTACCCACTCGCCGCCCGCCGCCACCCGGCGACTGCCGGAAACGCAAGAGCGAGCAGGATCGGGTGAACCACTCGCTCATCAGGAGGCTCAGTGATCCGTATCGCCGCCGTCGGCGACATTCACGTCCGGCTCGGTCACGCCGGACGCTGGCGCAGGCAGTGGAGCGCGCTGGCCGCGGATGCTGACGTCCTGCTGCTGGCCGGTGACCTGACCGGTGAGGGGACAGTCGCCGAGGCGCAGGTCATGGTCGCTGAGCTGCGTGATCTCCCGGTGCCGGTGGTCGCCGTGCTGGGCAACCACGACTACCACCTGGACGCCGAGGACGAGATCACCCGGCTGATGCGGGCGGTCGGGGTGGTGGTGCTGGAAGGTGACGGTGTGGTGCTCGAGGTCGCCAGCGGCCGGCTCGGGGTGGCTGCGGTCAAGGGATTTGGCGGTGGGTTCGCCGGGCGGTGCTGCGCGGCCTACGGCGAGCGGGAGATGAAGGCGTTCGCCGGCCACACGATCGAGCTCGCACACCGGCTGCGCTCGGCGTTGACGGGCTTGAGCTCGGCCGATGCGGTTGTCGCGCTGACGCATTACGCACCGGTGCCCGACACGCTGGCCGGCGAGCCGCTGGAGCTCTACCCGTTCCTGGGTTCCTACCTGCTCGGCGAGGCGATCGACACGGTGGGAGCCGACCTCGCCGTCCATGGGCACGCGCATCTGGGGACGGAGTGCGGCACGACCCCAGGCGGTGTCGAGGTGCGCAACGTGGCCCACGCGGTGATCCGCCGGCCGTACGCCGTCTACGAGGTGCCCGCCCGCGGATGACCGCCGGCGCGCAGGAGCTAGTCCGCGCTGCCGCCGGGCACGACCCACGTGCAGCGCTGGCCCGTGACCGAAGCAATAAGGTCGAAGTCGCCGTCGTAGTGCAGAACGGCCAAGTCGAGGGCCTCGGCTGCCGCAGCCACCAGGAGGTCAGGAATCTTGCGACCTCGCTGGCTGCGCTGCGCGAACAGACGCAGCACCTGCCCCCATCTCGTTGCCGCAATGACCGCTCACCCGGCGCGGACCCGACCGATCAAGCGGCAGACCAGGTAGCAGAGGAAGACGATCGCGGCGACGTAGCCGGAGATCGGCAGCCCTGGACCGAGGGACAGCACGGTGCCGCCCAGCAGGGCCACTTCGGCGACCACAACCGCGATCACCGTGCCGGCCAACGGGCTGGCGCTCACCCGGGCCGCCGCCGCACCCGGGGTGATCATCACCGCCAGCACGAGGACCGCCCCGACCGCCGGGACGGCCAGCGCCGTGGTCAGCCCGATGAGCACCGCGAACAGCGAGGACAGCAGGCGCACCGGCACCCCGCGGGCGGCGGCCACACCTGGGTCGGTGCTGGCGAACAGCAGCGGCCGGTACCAGACCACCAGGGTGCCCACCACGACCGTCGCACAGGCGGCGAGCACCCAGAGGTTGGTGGAGTCGACCGACACGATGGAGCCCGTGAGCAGGCCGAACTTGTTCGACGCCCGCCCGTCGTAGAGCGCCAGCAGCAGCACGCCCAGCCCAAGGCCGAACGCGAGCACCACGCCGATCACCGAGTCGCGCTCGCGCTGCCGCAGCCCGAGCAGCCCGAACACCAGCGCGGCCAGGACCGAGCCCAGCACTGCGCCGAGGCCGACCTCGATGCCGAGCACCAAGGCCGCCGCGCCGCCGGTGAACGCCAGCTCCGACGTGCCGTGTACGGCGAACGCCATCCCGCGGGCGACGACGAGCGGCGCGAGCAGCCCGGCCACCAGCCCGAGCACGGCGGCCGCTATCAGCGCCCGCTGCACGAACGGCAGCGTCAGCAGTTCGCCGGTGCCGTCGAAGCTGACCAGCCGGTCGAAGATGTCGTTCATCGCCGCGTCATTCGTCCGGGCCGTGGACGTGGTGTGGGACTTCTTCGGCGCCGACCACGACGAGCCGGTCGCGGACCCGAAGGACGTCGACGCGCGTGCCGTACAGCTCGGAGAGCACCTCGGTGGTCATCACTTCCTCGACCGGCCCGATCCGGAACTGCCCGTCGACCAGGTACAGCACCCGGTCGACCAGCGGCAGCACCGGGTTGATCTCGTGGGTGACGAACACGACCGGCGTGCCTGCGGTGCGCCTGCGGATCTCGATCAGCATTGCGACCGTGCGCTGGCTGGCGAGGTCTAGCGACAGCAGCGGCTCGTCGCACAACAGGACGCTCGGCTCGCCGACCAGCGCCTGCGCCACGCGTAGCCGCTGCTGCTCACCGCCGGACAGCCGAGCGAGCGGCGCGTCGGCATACCCGGTGGCGCCGACCTCCGCCATGGCCGCGTCTATCCGCCGCCGCCGAACGCGCCTGGCCCCCGGCCCGAGCGGGCCGAGCCCCAGCCGATGGCCGTCCAGGCCGAGGCCGACCAGATCGCGGGCGCGCAGCGGAAGGTCTGCCTCGAGCGTGCTCTGCTGGGGGATGTAGCCGATCCGGTCGCTGCCACGCCCCGGCGGGCGACCGTCCACGAGGACCTCGCCGGCGGTCAGGTGCCGCAGGCCCAGCAGCACCTGCAGCAGCGTCGTCTTGCCTGACCCGTTCGGGCCGAGCACCGCGATGAACTCGCCGGGGACGATCTCCAGATCCAGCGCGTCCCACAGGACCCGCTCCCCGAACGCCATCCGGGCGCCGCGAACCGACACCACAGAGTGTGTCGAGGCCGCGTCGGTGGCGGCCTGGGGTGAGCGCACGACTGTCATCATGGGCGATCCAGCGCCGCAGACAGCTCATCGACCTGCCGCTGCATCCACTCGACGTAGTCGTTCACGCCGGCCGGCATCGTCTCGGTCATGCGGACGATCGCCACCCCGCCCGCGGTCGCGGCCTGCTCGACCTGCTTGGTGGAGGCGTTCTCGGTCTGCGCGTTGGCGACCAGCGCTCGCACCTTGTCGGCCCCGGTGAACAGCTGCAGCGTCTCGTCCAGCACCGCGGCCGGCGGGTCGGTGTCCTGCTCGACGGCCTCGGCGAACGCCTCGGGGGTGGCGTTCTGCAGTCCCGCGGCCTCCAGCAGGTAGAGCGGCACCGGCTCGGTGATCGCGACCCGCTTCCCCCCGTGCTTGGCCTTGATCGCGTCGACCTTGGCCTGCGGCGCGTCCAGCTTGCCGGTGAACGCGGCTGCGTTGGCCGTGTAGGTCGCGGCGCCCGACGGGTCGGCAGCGCCGAGGTCGGTGGCCAGCGTCGTGGCGAGCTTGCGCACGGTCGGCAGGGAGTACCAGACGTGCTCGTTGAGCTCGCCTCCGCTGGCAGCGGGCTTGAGCCCGGAGAGCTCGGCGACGTCGATCAGCTTGGCGTTTGAGCCGGCGTCGGCCACCAGCTTGCCGACGAAGTCGTCGTAGCCACCGCCGTTGGCGATCACCACTTTGGCGGCGCGAACGGCGGCGGCGTTGGCGGGGGTGGCCTCGTAGCTGTGCGGGTCGGCGCTCGGATCGTTGACGAACGACGTGACGACGATGCGGTCGCCGCCGACGGCCGCGGCGATGCTGCCGTAGACGTTGGTGGAGGCGACCACGGCGATCTTGGATTGCCCGGATGGTGCAGGGTCGGAGCTGCATGCGGTGAGGAACGCGACTGCGCACAGCAGGCCCGCGGCAGCCTGTCGCAGGGCTCTGACCCTCATGCTGCACGGCTCCGATCGACCAAACTAGCGAGATTGGGAATCGTTCTCATTACAGTAACGGGCGACGTGTGGCTGCGCCAGCCGGATGGTGGCCTCGGTGTGAACCCTTCCGAGCATTCTTCTGAACCGTTACCGTCGGCCAGATGGCACGCCCGCATGCCCGCCGGCCCGCCACGTTGGCGTCACTGGCCGCCGAGCTCGGCGTCTCGCGCACGACCGTGTCCAACGCCTACAACCGGCCGGACCAGCTCTCCGCGCCACTGCGGGCCAGGGTGCTCGAGATGGCCCGCCGGATGGGTTACCCCGGTCCCGATCCGGTCGCCCGCTCACTGCGGACGCGGCGCGCCGGCGCCGTCGGGCTGCTGCTCACCGAGGAGCTGTCCTACGCATTCAAGGATCCGGCCGCCGTCGGCTTCCTCGAAGGGCTCGCTGAGGCATGCGAGCAGGCCGGGCAGGGGCTCCTGCTCATCCCGGTCAGCCCCGAGCACGCGGACGTGGGGCCGGTACACCGGGCGGGCGTCGACGGGTTCGTCGTCTACTCGGTGCGCGAGGACGACCCGCACTTCCTCGCCGTCCTGCAGCGGCCGGTGCCGACCGTCGTGTGCGACCAGCCCGGCAGCGGTGTGGGCGTGGACCGGGTCGGGATCGACGACCGGGCCGCCACGCTGGGGCTCGCGCGCCACCTCATCGGGCTGGGTCACCGCCGGATCGGTGTGGTCTGCATGCGGCTGAGCAACGTCCGCCGCGACGAGCTGGTCGATGCGCAACGCCAGCAGCAGTCGACCTACCCCGTGCAGCGCAACCGCCTCGCCGGGCTGCGGGACGCCTTCGCCGAGGCGGGCGTGGACTGGGACGACGTGCCGGTGCTGGAACGCTTCGAGCACAGCGCCGCGGCTGGTGCGGACGCGGCCCGTGCGTTGATCGACGGTTACCCCGGGCTGACGGCGGTGGTCTGCCTGTCCGACATCCTGGCGATGGGCGTTCTGCGCTACGCCGCCGAGCGCGGGCTGGACGTGCCCGGCGACCTGACCGTGACCGGCTTCGACGGGCTGGCCGAGGCCGACCGGGTCGGCCTGACGACGGTGCGCCAGCCGGTGCGCGAGAAGGGGTTGATCGCCGGGCAGCTGCTGGTCGATCACGAGCAGCGCAGCAGCCCGCGGCACGTCAAGCTGCCGACGGAGCTGATCGTCGGTGTGACGAGCTGCCCGCCGCGCGTCTGACCCCGCGGCCCGGCCGTCCGCTCGGGCGCGCCCGCTCCCATGATCGCCGGTTCCGTGTCGTCGCGCGTCGCGAGCTGACCCGTGGGCGCACAAAACTGGCGATCATGAACGTGACGCGGGACGAGGGGCGCGTCCGGCCCGGTCTGGTCAGTGGCGGCGACGGCGGGCGGCGGCGAGGTCGGTGAGCAGCTCTGCGACGTCGGCCGGCGCGGCGACCCGGTGGCGGGCCAGCGTCTCGCCAGGTCCGACCTTGACGCCCACGTCGCCGTCGCCCAGCGCGGCGAACGCTTTCTCGTCGGTGACGTCGTCGCCGAAAAAGGCCACGCGGGTCGCGTCTGTCTGCCGGCGCAGCGCCGTGAGCGCGGTGCCCTTGTCCACGTGCACCACGCCCAGGTCGATCACGGCCTTGCCCTCGGTGGCGGACACGCCGTTCCAGCTCGCCGGCCCCGCGCGGACCTCGGCCAGTATCCGCTGGCCCGCCGTCGGCTCGGCCGCTCGCACGTGCACGGCGACCCCGGCGGGCTTGCCCTCCAGCCACGCCCCAGAAACGTCGCCGACGATCGACTCCAGTGCAGCACTCAGCCGGGCGTGCAGCTCCCGTTGCGCGGGATCTAGCGGCGGCGGCGACCCGTCGAACTCGGCGCCGTGGCTGCCGACCAGCCGCACGCCCGCCGGCAGCTGGGCCACCTCGGCGAGGTCGGCAAGCGCTCGGCCGGAGACGGCGGCGACGGTGGTGTCCGGCAGGTTCGCCAGGTCCCGGAGAGCCGACATCGCCGCAGGCAGCCCGCGGGCGTCCGAGGGGTGGGACACGATCGGAGCCAGCGTTCCGTCGAAGTCGCTGGCCACCAGCAGCCGCGGAGTCGCCGCCAGCACAGCCAGTGCGTCGGCAAGCCTGAGTTCACGATGTGGGGACAACCCGGACAGGCTACCGCTCCACGTCAGCCAGGGAGATCTAAACCTAGGTTCAAGTCCGGCTATGCTCGTTCATGTGCCCGACTCCGCGAACGTCGTTCCGGAGCTGACGATCGGGGAGGTATCCGCACGCAGCGGCGTGCCTGCTTCGGCGCTGCGCTTCTACGAACGACAGGGGCTGATCCAGAGTCGCCGCACCAGCGGAAACCAGCGCCGGTACCACCGGACCATGCTGCGCCGGATCGCCTTCATCCGCGCCTCGCAGACCGTCGGCATACCCCTGTCGGTGATCGGGGATGTTCTCAGCCTGCTCCCGGCAGGCGTGGCGCCCAATCGTGAGATGTGGATACGGGCATCCGCATGCTGGGTCGAGGAGATCAATGCCCGCATCGCCAAGATGGAGCGGATGCGGGACCGGTTCACCCAGTGCATCGGCTGCGGCTGCCTCTCGTTCGAGCAGTGTGCGCTGGTCAATCCGGACGACGCGCTTGCCGAGCAGGGCCCCGGCCCGCGCCGGCTGCTGTAACCCGAACCGATGTGTTGATCTCGACAGAGCGCCCTGACCAGCATCGCTTGACTTAAACCCTTGTTCAGGTCTGAGGCTTGTCCATGGAGCCGATGTGGTTCAGCTCGCCGGTCGGCAGCCGGCGGCCATACGGCAGGACGAAGGGTGCGACTCATGGTTGGGCAGCGCACAGTTCTGGTGACCGGGGCCACCGGCAACGTCGGACGACATGTCGTGGCGCAGTTGCTTGACACGGGGGCCCGCGTACGGGCGCTGGTACGCGACCCGCGCATCGCTGCCCTTCCGGACGACGTCGAGCTCGTGCGCGGCGACCTGACCGAGCCCGAGTCCCTGCGCGCTGCGCTGGACGGGGTGGGGCCGCTGTTCCTGCTCTGGCCGTTCCTGAGTGCCGAGGGCGCGGCGGAGGCAGTGGACGTTCTTGCCGAGCATCCGCGCCGGATCGTCTACGTGTCGGCGATGGCCGTTCAGGATGATCTCGAACCGCAGGCTAACGGGGTGTGGGGCCAGGTCGAGGACCTCATCAAGCGATCGGGGTTGGAGTGGACGTTCCTGCGCGCCAGCGGGTTCGCGACCAACACGCTCGGGTGGGCCGACCAGATCCGTGTCGAGGGCATCGTGCGCTGGCCGTACGGCGACGCGGCCCGGTCGTTGATCCACGAGCGTGACATCGCGGCGGTGGCAGTGCGTGCCTTGACCGAGGACCGGCACACCGGGGCCACGTACGTCCTCACCGGCCCCGAGGCCGTGACCCAGGCCGAGCAGGTGCGCATCATCGGCGAGGTTGTCGGCCTACCGGTGCACTGGGAGGAGCTTGCACCCGAGGTGGCCCGCCAGCAGTTGGTCGCCGCCATGGGCGACCTGGCCTTCGCGGACAGCTCCTTGGAGTATTGGGCCAGGTTGCGTACCGAGCCGGAGCCGGTCACCCGCACGGTGGAGGAGGTCACCGGCACTCCGGCGCGCACGTTTGCCGAGTGGGCGCGCGACCATGCCGACGACTTTCGCCGGTTGGCCACCGCCGAGGTCGCCGAGATGTACGTGTCGTCGTTCCGCACCGGGAACCTCGGCGCGGCCTTTGGCCTATTGTCGCCTGACATGGTGCGGGCAGCGCCCATGGAGGGCGCGGGGGAGCCGGCAGAGCTGCGCGGGCTTGACGCGATCATGGAGAACAGCCAGCGGCTCAACGCCGACTACGAGATCCACGGCGTCGACGTCGACGACCCGTTGGTGAACCAGGATCGCTTCGCTGTCCGCTTCGCCTTCGACGAGACGCACATCCCCACCGGCAAGCGCAGAACGACCGCGAAGGTGTGCCTATACACCGTCGCCGACGGCAGGGTCACCCGCGAGGAGGTCTACTACCATGAGGCGCCACATCTGCCTGCCTGAGGCGGATGCCTGTACCTGCCCCGTCAAGCGCCACGAGCATCCGCCTCGGCGTCGTCGTCCGTCTCGTCGTCGCCCAGCGAGGTGTCCACCCCGAGCGCCTCGAGAAACCCCCGTGCCCAGCGGTCGACGTCGTGGGCGAGCACCTGGCGGCGCAGTGACCGCATCCGGCGCCGGCCGTCCTCCTCGGAGACGTCGAGCGCTTCGAGCAGCGTGTTCTTCACGCCGTCGAGATCGTGCGGGTTGACCAGGAACGCGCTGGTCAGCTCAGCGGCCGCGCCGGCGAACTCGGAGAGCACCAGCGCCCCGCCCAGGTCCGGCCGGCAGGCGATGTACTCCTTGGCGACGAGGTTCATGCCGTCGCGAAGCGGGGTGACGAGCATGACGTCGGAGGCGAGGAAGAACGCCGCCAGCTCGTCGCGCGGTAGGAACTGATGCAGGTAGTGCACGGCCGGATGCCCGACCCTGGCGAACTCCCCGTTGATGCGCCCGACGCTTTGCTCGATGTCCGCGCGCATCTCCTGGTAGTGCTCCACCCGCTCGCGGCTGGGTGTGGCGAGCTGGACGAGCACGGTCTGCTCGGCGTCCACCCGGCGCTCGGTGAGCAGCTCGTGGAACGCCCGCAGCCGCACGTCGATACCCTTGGTGTAGTCGAGCCGGTCGACGCCGAGCACGATCCGCCACGGCTCGCCCAGCTCGGCGCGGATCTCGCGGGCGCGCTTGCGGACGGTGTCGGAGCGCGCCAGCTTGTCCAGCGCCGCGGAGTCGATAGAGATCGGGAACGAGCCGAGCCGTACCCGGCGCCCCTGGTAGTCCAGGTCACCGGTGCGGCCCCGGGTGCGCCCCACCGCGGCGGTGGCGGTACTGCCGGCGAGCCGGGTGGCCAGCCAGCGGAAGTTGCGGGCGCCGCCGGGGGTCTGGAAGCCGATGAGGTCGGCGCCGAGCAGGCCCTCGACGATCTGGCTGCGCCATGGCAGCTGGATGAACAGCTCGGTCGGCGGAAACGGGATGTGCAGGAAGAAGCCGATGCGCAGGTCGGGCCGGCGCAGGCGCAGAGCGGACGGTACGAGCTGCAGCTGGTAGTCCTGCACCCACACCGTCGCGCCCGGCGCGGCGACGTCCGCGACCGCGTCGGCGAAGCGCTCGTTGACCCGGACATAGGCCTGCCACCAGTGCCGATGGAACACGGGTGGGGCCACGACGTCGTGGTAGAGCGGCCAGAGCGAGGCGTTGGAGAAGCCCTCGTAGTAGTCGGCGACCTCCTGGGAGGTCAGCGTCACCGGGTGTAGCCGCAGGCCGTTCTCCTCCAGCGGCTCGACGTCCTCGTCGGGCACGCCAGGCCAGCCGACCCAAGCGCCGTCGCGTCCGCGGAGCATCGGCTCCAATGCCGTGACCAGCCCGCCAGGGCTCGGCCGCCAGCGCTGGGTGCCGTCCGCCTGGCGCTCGAGGTCGACGGGCAGCCGGTTGGCGACCACGACAAAGCCGGAGCCGCCTGCTGATTCCACGGCCCGAGCCTAACGCCGCGGCTCGACGCCCGCGGCCGCTCGACGCCTGGTGTTAGGTCATCGTTCGGGCGTGCGACGTGCGGACGGCCCTGGCGACCGCGTCGATCACCAGGGTGCCGGCGACGAACCCGCTCAGCCGCTGGTGCACCGCGCGTCGTTGTTCAGCGGACCAGACCGTGTCGCCGAGCCCAGCGGCGATGACCATCGCGGCCAGTCCCAGGGTGCGCGGATCCGTGGGTGCTCGCAGCCGCCGGAGGATGTCGGCGCGGATGGCCGGGTCCCGCTCCGGGAACCGGTGGCGCTGCAGCACACCGAGCCAGCGGTGTACCTCGTCCCCGAGCACGCCGCGGTCGACAAGGCCGGCCAGCAACCGGCGGCGCAGCCCCGACGCCAGCGCGAGCACGGCTTGTTGGGCGGTCCGACTCGGCTCCTGCGCGATCGACGCGAGCGCCTTGGCCAGCTCGCGAAGCGGTGCCGGATCGGCGTCTGCGACCGCGGACAGTTGGTCGCCGTCGGTCACCACGGATCCGTCGACGATCAGTTCCAGCAGCAGCGCGCCGGCCAGCGCACAGTCGAGCCGGATGGCGCTGCCACGAGCGAGCCCGTCCGGTTCGTAGGCCAGGACGAGCAGCTCCTCGGCGATCAACGGCGGCACCGCACCAGCGTAGGAGCGCCCGTAGGATTGCCACCTCGCCGGTGTAGCTCAGTTGGTAGAGCAATCGCCTTGTAAGCGATAGGTCGTCGGTTCGAGTCCGACCACCGGCTCCGCGGCTGACCAGCATGGATCTGTTCCCGATCGCACACACTTGTGGCAGCGTGACATCAAACGTGGTGCGAGTGAGCTAGTCTGCCGTCGTGGCGAGGTCCAAAACGGCTGGTCAGCAGCGTGCCCGCGGCAGCATCCGAACGCTGCCGAGTGGCGCCTTGCGGGTGCGCGTCTACGCGGGCTACGACCCGGTGACCAAGCATCGCCACTACCTGTCAGAGGTCATCCCGCCCGGACCGGGCGCCGAGCGGCGAGCCGAAGCCGCCCGCAACCGGCTGGTCAGCTCCGTCGATGAGCGTCGCAACCCCCGGACGAGCGCCACCGTCGACCAGCTTCTCGAGCGATACCTCGACCAGTTCGACGGAGCGCCC
>Ga0136613_10001086_pt1 | contig 13673 bp, 9 predicted proteins | sample AntDrymUQ2722106_2_FD_106649 | JGI IMG/M metagenome (GOLD analysis project Ga0136613, IMG submission 106649) | Polar desert sand microbial communities from Dry Valleys, Antarctica - metaG UQ272 (21.06) | ecosystem: Environmental > Terrestrial > Soil > Desert | place: Antarctica: Dry Valley... | reverse complement strand
GTGCGCTCGGCGCCGAGCCGCTCGGCCCCGCGGCGATAGTCGACGAGCACGTTTCTGACGCGCGCGAGAGCCGTCGGCAAGAGCTTGCGCCGCACGTCGACTCCCTCGGCCAGGCGCGTGATCGCGAGGCGGCGATCGACCTCCTGCACGATCCCGTTCTCGACGTCGGCGACGAGGAGCCGGGTGGAGTTGGATCCGAGATCGACGACGCCGACACGCATGCTTCGACGATACCCCGTAGGTCGCGCGATACGCGCTCGCGTCGTACGCTCCGCTTCGTGAGTGAGATTCGCGCCGACATCGAGGCCGAGGCCGAGCGGCTGCTCGAGCTTGCGGAGCGCGAGGGTGTCCCGCTCCGGCTCCTCGGCGGCCTGGCGATTCGGCTGCGCGCCCGCGGCGGGCTTCCGCCCGCGTTCGCCCGCACGTACGCCGACCTCGACTTCGTCACCGGGAAGCGCGCATCCGGTCAGGCGCAGAGCCTCTTCCGCGACGCGGGCTACGAGCCGCAGAAAGCGTTCAACGCGCTGAACGGGAGCGAGCGCCTCCTCTTCTTCGACGATGCGAACGGCCGCCAGGTCGACGTGTTCGTGGGCCAGTTCTCCATGTCGCACTCGATCCCGGTCAACGACCGGCTCGAGCTCGAGCCGGCGACGCTGCCCCTCGCGGAGCTCCTCCTGACGAAGCTTCAGATCGCCGAGCTGAACGAGAAGGACGTGCGAGACGCGCTCGCGCTCGTTCACCTCCATGACGTGGGCGAGGCGGACGGAGAGACCATCAACGCCGCGCGAATCGCCGAGCTCTGCGCGGGCGACTGGGGCCTCTGGCGGACGATCACGGGAAACCTCGAGACGACCCGGGAGCACGCCGATCGCTACGAGCTCTCGGACGAGGAGCAGGCGACGGTGCGCGCGCGGATCGAAGCGCTGCTCGCCCGGATCGAAGCGGAGCCGAAGACGCGGGGCTGGAAGCTCCGAGGAAAGATCGGCGAGCGCAAGCGCTGGTACGAGACCCCGGAGGAGGTCGGAGGAGGCCCATAAGGGCTCTGGCGAGCCCGGGCGGAGGTTACTCGCGCCCACGTGTAACTACGGGTCCCGACCCTCCCCCTGCTCACGCAACAGCGTAAGCCTGGAAAGCGCACACGTGGCGCGCGATCTGTGTCGAAACACGCGCAAACTTCCGGCGAACCGCGCACGAAGTGGCTCGGATCTGCAGCCGCTGATTCGTTCCTGTCGCCGCGCCCGACCTGGGCGGGCGCGGCTCACAAGCGCCGCTCGGAAAGACCGTGCTTCCAACCGAAGTCGTCATGGCCGCGAAGCGGCCGGACTTCGGTTGGGGATCAGCCGTTGACGGAGAAGCTCGAGTTCGGGTTGATCTCGCGGTTTCGCGAGTAGAACCCCGAGTCGAGGACGAAGCCGCAGTAGCGCGCCTTGACCTGGACGGGGTCGGCGTCGTGATCCTGGCCCTGCTCGCACGCGTCGATCAGCTCGGCCATCAGGTGGCCGACGACGGGGGCGTTCTTGAACTGGTTCCCGCTCGTCCCGACCGCCATGTAGAAGCCGTCCAGGTCGGAGCGGTCGTAGATCGGGATCCAGTCGTCCGAGACGTCGTAGAGGTCGACGAGGCCCTTCGGGCTGGACGGGATCTTCAGGCTCGGGATCCGCCGCGCGACGCGGTAGACCTGGGCCTCCCACTGCTCGCGGCTCACCTGGCGGTTGTAGTCGTCCGGGTTGTCGACCCAGACCTGCGGGTCGCAGTCGGGGTCCTCGCTCCCGATCAGGATGTTGTTCCCGGCCTCCGGACGGAAGTAGATCCCCTGGTCGCCGTCCGAGGTGTGGAAGCCCTCGTGCTCGTAGTCGACGTCGGCGGGGGCGGGGACGATGTGCACCTCGTGGCGCAGGGCGCGCGTCTTGATCCTCATGCCGTCCTCGACTCCGGCCATCCGGTTGATCACGAAGGAGTGGGGCCCGGCCACGTTCACGACGACCGGCGCCTCGATCCGCTCGCCGCCGTCGAGCGTTACCCCCTCGACGCGGCCGTTCCCGCGGATCTCCTCTACGCGCCGGTTGAACACGAACTCGCCGCCCTTCGCCTCGGTCGCGCGCTGGAGGTTGTGCGTCGAGAGCTGCGGGTCGTTCACGTACCCGGAGCCCGGCGTGAAGATCGCGCCCGGGATCACCTCGTCGGGCGTCTGCCAGAAGGAGTCGTCCTCGGGGCGCGTCGGCGGCCAGTAGGCGTGGATGTCGTAGTAGGGGACGCGCGCCTGAAGCTCCTCGGCATTCCACTCCTCGTGCTCGACGCCGAGGTCTCGGTAGTGCTTCAGCACCTTCTCATGGTGTCCGGTGTTGCTCTTGAGGAGCACCGTGCCCGAGCGCATGTACTGGGCGAGCCCGCGCTCGTCCTCTGCCTCCAGGTAGTTCGCCCAGTCCTCCCAGTAGGCGAAGCCTTCGTAGGCCATCGCGACGCCGTCCCACGACGAGTAGTGGGCCCGGACGATCGAGCACGAGCTGGACGTCGGCCCATAGCCGGCCGCGGGCAGCTTGTCGACGTTCAGCGTTCTGTAGCCGCGCTTGGCGAGCTCGAAGGCGATAGAGGCGCCGATCACGCCGGCGCCGATGATGACCGCGTCCGCGCTTCGCTTCATCGGCCCGTGTATATCAGGCCCGCGCTGGACTTCCCGCGCGCCACGGGTTTGGATATGCGGCGCGATGAGGCTCTACTTCGCAACGGACATTCACGGCTCGGACGTCTGCTGGCGCAAGTTCCTGAACAGCGGCAAGCACTACGAGGCCGACGTGATCATCCTCGGCGGCGACATGACCGGGAAGGCGCTCGTGCCGGTCGTGGACGACGGAGGCGGCCGCTGGCACGCGACGCTCCTCGAGAACCGCCACGAGCTTGCGGGCCTCGAGGAGGTCGAGCCGTTCGAGCAGATGGTGCGCCGGCGCGGCTACTACCCGTTCCGCACGACCCCGGACGAGATGCAGGAGCTCCAGGCCGACGACGAGCGGACGACCACGCTCTTCCACGACCTGATGCTGAAGCGCGTCGAGGAGTGGATCGCCCTCGCCGACGAGCGGCTCGAGGGCCAGGATCTCCGGTGCTTCGTCTGCCCCGGCAACGATGATCAGTTCGAGGTGGACGAGGTCGTCGCGAACGCGAAGAACGTCGAGCTCGCCGAGGGCCGTGTCGTCGACATCGACGGCTTCCAGCTCGCGTCGACGGGTTGGGCGAACATCACGCCCTGGAACACGTTCCGCGAGGAGGAGGAGCCGCAGCTAGCCGAGCGGATCGAGCGCGTCGCCTCGCAGGTCACGGCCGACCCACAGCACACGATCTTCAGCCTCCACTGCCCGCCCTTCGGGTCGGGGCTCGACGAGGCGCCCGAGCTGGACGAGAACATGCGGCTGAAGCACGGCGGGCGCGCGCCCGTCCCGGTCGGCTCGAAGGCCGTGCGCGAGGCGATCGAGCGCTACCAGCCGACGCTCGCGTTGCATGGCCACATCCATGAGTGCCGCGGGAACGCGCGGCTCGGCAAGACGCTTTGCATCAACCCGGGGAGCTCCTACGAGCAGGGCGAGCTCCTCGGGGCCGTCGTCGACCTCGACGGCGGCAAGAAGGTCAAGAGGTTCGTCCTGACGAGCGGATAAGGAGGAGCGGAATGGCGACAGTTGCTGGCGAGCCCGGACGCATGGAGGAGAAAGGCCTCTTCGCGCGGACGGCAACGGGGCTCGTGCGCGGATGGTCGGTGTGGGACGGGTTCGTCTACGCCGCGTTCTCGATCAACCTCGTCACCCTCGGGCTCTACGCCTTCTCGTTCGCCCCGTTCATCCCCGAGAAGGGCCTTCTTTGGGCCGTCGTCCTCTCGGGCGCGTACCTCGTCTTCCAGGCGATCACGTATTCCTCGCTGATCGCCGCGATGCCGAGAGCGGGGGGCGACTACATCTGGATCAGCCGCGTCCTCGGCGGCGGCATCGGATTCGTCCTCGCCGCCGCGGGTTGGTGGTTCATCCTCTGGCACTGGGTCCCGATCTACGCGAACATCCTCAACATCGAGGTGTTCGGCCCGATCTCGGCGATCATCGGCTGGGAGCGGGGGATCAGCTTCTGGGCCGAGCCGTGGGGCATCTTCGTCGCCTCCGTGCTCGTGGCGGCCGGCGCGTCGGTCCTCGTCGCCCTCGGCCTGCGCACCTATGCGCGCTTCCAGAAGATCTGCTTCTACGGCGGGCTCGTCGGGCTCGCGGTGATGTTCGTCCTGCTCCTCGTCCATTCGAAGAGCGACTTCATCTCGGCGTACAACGACCGCGCGCCCGACCTCTACGGGTCGCCGACCTATGAGACGACGCTCGCGGCGGGGCAGTACGACGTCGGGAACGTCGGCTCCTTCGCCTTCACAGGGATCTTTCTCTTGATCCCGTTCATGCTCTTCTTCAACCTCTGGTCGAACTGGGGAGCCACGCTCTACGGCGAGGTCCGCGGCGCCTCGGACTTCCGAAACAACATCAAGGCGATGGGCGGAGCTCTGCTCGCCACGACGGCCGTGGCGGCGATCTTCCTGCTCCTCTTCGCGAAGACGTTCGGGTGGGACTTCTACAACGGCGCGAACAACGCTTACTGGGGAGCGGCGGAGGGCGGGCCAGGCTTCTGGCCGTACCCGGGGATGATGGCGGCGTTCTTCTTCGACAACGCCGTGTTGCAGTTCCTCGTGATCGGCCTCCTCTCGCTCTGGTTCTTCGGGTGGATGGGAAGCGTGTTCCTCTCGTCGACTCGGGTCGTGTTCGCGACGGCGTTCGACCGCGTCCTCCCGGAGTGGGCCGCGAAGGTCGGGCGCAACGGCGTTCCGACGGGCGCTCTCGCCCTGATGCTCGTCCCCGCGATCCCGATCGCGGCCTTCTACGCGTGGGACGGCGACGGGTTCCGGACGTGGACACTGAACGCGACGCTCGTGATCGCGATCACCTTCCTCGGGTCGGCGGTCTCGGCTGCGATCTTCCCCTGGAGGCGTCCGGAGATCTACAACGCGTCACCGATCGCGAAGTACCGGGTCGCAGGAATCCCGCTGATCACGGTCGCGGCCACGCTCTTCTCGGCCATCCTGCTCTTCAGCCTCTGGCAGTGGTGGCGAGACGATCGCTACTTCGTGAACGACCCCGACTCGTTCATCTACCTCGGCTGCATGTACCTGCTCGCGATCGGGATCTACTTTGGCTCGCGCCTCTGGCGCAAGCGGCAGGGAATCGACATGGGCATGGTTCAGAGGCAGATTCCCGCCGAGTAGGCCTCTCGGGCGGGGCCGGCGCGCATGGCGTCGGCCCCGCCCGGATCAGTAGGTTCCGGGGAGATGAGCGTCGAAGTCGAGGTCGTCCGAAGCGTCGAGGTCCCGACCCGGATCGTCCACGGGCCGGGGTCGCTCGCACGCCTCGGCGAGCTCGTTCGCGGGCTCGGGATCGAGCGGCCCTTTCTCGTCACCGACGCGGGCGTCGCGGCCGCGGGGCTCGCCGACCGCGCGCTCGAGCGGCTCGACGGCGCCGTCCTCTTCGACGGCGTGCAGGCGAACCCGGACATCGAGCTCGTCGGCCGAGCGACTGCGATGTACCGGGAAGAGGGCTGTGACGGCCTCGTCGCGCTCGGCGGCGGCTCCTCGATGGACACGGCCAAGGCGGTCGGGGTCGAGGTCGCGCACGACGGCTCGATCCGCGACTTCGAGTACGGACAGACGCCGCTCTCCGAGCGGATTCCGCCGCTCGTCGCCGTGCCGACGACCTCGGGGACGGGCAGCGAGGTGACGCTCTGGGCGGTGATCACCGATCACGAGCGGCAGCTCAAGTTCAACGTGGGCGGGACGCCGCTGATCGGGCCGCACGTCGCGCTCGTCGACCCGGAGCTGACGCTCGGGCTTCCCCCGGCCGTCACGGCCGCGACCGGGATGGACGCCCTCTCGCACGGGATCGAGTGCTACACGTGCGACTACAACCAGCCGTTCAACGACGCCGTCGCGCTCGCGGCGATCGAGCTCGTCGGCCGCTGGCTTCGCCCGGCCTTCGAGGACGGCTCGAACCTGGAGGCTCGCGCGCAGATGTCTGCGGCCGCGACGCTCGGCGGCCTCGCCTACGGGACCGAGAGCGCGGGCGCCGCGCATGCGATGAGCCAGTCGGCGGGCGGCGTTCACGACTGCCCGCACGGCGCGCTGACCGCGCGTGTGCTCGGCCCCGTCTGCGAGTTCAACGCCTCTGCCGCGCCTGAGCGCTACGCTCGGATCGCCGTCGCGCTCGGGGCCGACGTGCACGGTCTCGATCCCCTCGAAGCGGCCCTCGCCGGAGTCGAGGAGGTCTATCGCCTCACGGAGGATCTCGGCATCCCGACGCTCGAGGAGCTCGGCTTCTCGGAGGACGAGATCCCGCTCCTCGCGCGGATCGCCTACGAGGACCCGCAGACGATTGGTAACCCGCGCCCGGTCGAGCACGCCGACTACGAGGAGATCTGGCGGAGGGCGTTCGCGCGATGAGCACCCAGACCGTAGAGGCCGGGATGTACATCGGCGGCGCGTGGGTCGAGAGCGAGTCCGGCGCGCGCTTCGACGCGACGAGCCCGGCGACCGGCGAGACGATCGGCTCCGTCCCGGAGGGCACACGGGAAGACGCCAAGCGCGCGATCGCAGCGGCCAACGCCGCCGCGCGGGAGTGGGCGGCCCGCTCGGCGTTCGACCGCGCCGCCGCGCTCGAGCGCGTGGCCGAGGCGATCCGCGAGCGGCGCGACGAGCTCGCGCACACCCTCACGCTCGACCAGGGGAAGCCGCTCAAGGCCGAGGCCTACGGCGAGGTCGACGAGCTGATCGAGTACTGGAAGGGCGCTGCCGCGGAGGCCACCCGCATCGAAGGCCTCATGCCCCCCTCCATCGACGCCGGCAAGCGCGTGCTCGTCTACCGCGTCCCGCGCGGCGTCGTCGGCGTGATCACGCCCTGGAACTGGCCGTACACGATGCCCGCCGAGATCGTCGCCCCAGCGCTCGCAGGCGGGAACACGGTCGTCTGGACGCCGGCATCGTCGACGGCGCTCTGCGCCGTGAAGCTCGCCGAGTGCGTCGCCGACGCGGAGCTCCCGGCGGGGGTCTTCAACCTCGTCTCCGGCCCCGGCCGCGAGGTGGGCGACGAGATCGCCTCGAGCCAGGGCACGCACGCGGTCGGCTTCATCGGCTCGACCGCGACCGGCATGCGGGTCGCCGAGCGCGCGGCCGGCAAGTCGCTCCTCCTGGAGATGGGCGGAAACGGCCCGCTCGTCGTGCTCGAGGACGCGGACGTCGACGCCGCGGTCGAGGCAACGCTCTCAGCCTCGTTCCTTTGCGCCGGCCAGAGCTGCACGGCGGGCGAGCGCTTCCTCGTGCACGAGGCGGTGCACGACGAGTTCGTGGAGAAGCTCACCGCGCGCATGGGGGAGATCCGCCTCGGCGACCCGTTCGCGAACGAAACGACGATGGGCCCGCTGAACAACGAAGCGACTGCGGCGAAGATGGACGAGCACGTCGGCGACGCGCTCGAGCGCGGTGCGACGCTCGTCGCGGGCGGCTTTCGCGCCGACGGCTTCCCGACGAACCTTTACTGGGAACCGACCGTCCTCGACGGCGTCACGGATGAGATGGCGGTCGCGCGCGAGGAGACCTTCGGCCCGATCGTCCCGATCTCGACCATCCGCTCGGAGGACGAGGCGCTCGCAGTGATCGACAGCTCGCCCTTCGGCCTGCTCGCCGCTGTCTTCACCCGCGACCTCGCACGGGGCCTGCGCTTCGCCGAGTCGGCGCGGGCCGGCTGGGTGAACGTCAACGAATCGACGAACTACTGGGAGAGCCACCTGCCCTTCGGCGGGCGTTCCGGCTCGCAGAGCGGAGTCGGGCGCGTGGGCGGCCGTTTCTCCCTCGAGGCGCTGACCGAGCTGAAGACCGTCATCCTCAATCTTGGCTGAGCTCCCCCGCCGGGCGGACATCGTCGTCGTCGGCGCCGGGATCGTCGGCTGCTCGATCGCTGCCGAGCTGAGCCGCGTCGGGATCACCGACGTCGTCGTCTGCGATCAGGGGCCGCTGCCGGTGACCGGGGGCTCGACCTCACACGCGCCGGGCCTCGTCTTCCAGACGAACCCGTCGAAGACGATGTGCGAGCTCGCGCAGCGCTCGGTCGCGCGCTACACGGAACTCGGCGCGTTTCTCGGCGTCGGCGGAATCGAGGTCGCGGCCTCCCCCGAGCGACATCAGGAGCTGAAGCGCCGCCACGGGCTTGCGACGTCGTGGGGCCTCGAGTCGGAGCTCCTGACGCCCGAGCAGGTGGCCGAGCGCATCCCGCTCCTCGACCCCTCGAGGATCCACGCCGGGTACCACGTCCCGAGCGACGGTGTCGCCCGTGGAGTCGACGCGTGCGCGGCGCTCGCGCGCGAGAGCCGGGCGCGCTTCGTCGGCGAAACCGCCGTCACGGGGATTGACGTCGCGGGCGGCCGCGTGCGCGCTGTCGAGACCTCCGCCGGACGGATCGAGACCGACCTGATCGTCGTCGCGGCCGGGATCTGGGGCCCGCTCGTGGGGCGGATGGCCGGGATCCAGGTGCCGCTCTACCCGGTCGAGCACCAGCTCGTCTGGACAACTCCGGTGGTCGAGCTGGCCGGGGAGGAGGACGATGTGGTGCGCCACCCGATCCTCCGCCACCAGGACAGCTGCATGTACTTCCGCCAGCGCGGCGAGCGCTACGGCGTCGGCTCCTATCAGCACCGGCCGCTCCTCGTCGATCCCGACGAGATCCCGAGCCACGCCGACGCGCCGGTGATGCCGACGATGCTCACCTTCACGCCCGAGGACTTCGAGCCCGCCTGGCGCGACGCTGTCGCGCTCCTTCCGCCGCTCGGGCAGACCGAGCCGGCCGAGGCGATGAACGCGATGTTCTCCTTCACGCCCGACGGGAACCCGCTTCTCGGCGAGACTGAGGTCGCCGGCCTCTGGCTCGCGGAGGCCGTCTGGGTCACACACGGGCCGGGGGTGGGCTGGGCCGTCGCCGAGTGGATCGCGACCGGTTCACCGCCGCTCGACTTACGCGAGTGCGACGTGAACCGCTTCGAGGCGCACGTCTCGACCCCCGCGTACGTGCGCGCCCGAGCCGCCACGGCCTACGACGAGGTCTACGACATCATCCACCCGCTCCAGCCGATGGAGGAGCCGCGGCCGATCCGCGTCTCGCCGTTCTACGCGCGACAGCAGGAACTCGATGCTGTCTTCCTCGAGGCGAACGGCTGGGAGCGGCCGCACTGGTACGAGGCCAACGCGTCCCTGGTCGAGGGCGAGCCCGAGGGCCGCGACCCCTGGGCCTCGCGCTACTGGTCGCCGATCGTCGCGGCGGAGGCTCTTGCGACGCGCGAGCGCGGCGGGCTCTTCGACATGACCTCCCTGAAGCGCGCCGAGGTGACCGGGCCGGGCGCGCTCGGCTTCCTCCAGCGCCTGACGACGAACGAGCTCGACCGCCAGCCGGGGTACGTGACCTACGCGCTGATGCTCGACGAGCGCGGCGGGATCCTCTCGGACGTCACGGTCGCGCGCCTCGGCGAGACCCGCTTCCAGCTCGGCCTGAACGGGCCGCGCGACGTCGCGTATCTGCGCCGGCAGGCACCCCCCGACGTCCACGTCGCGGACACGACCGGCGGGACGTGCTGCATCGGCCTCTGGGGCCCGCTCGCCCGTGACGTCCTCCAGCCCCTCACGCACGACGACGTCTCGCACGAGGGCTTCGGCTTCTTCCGCGCGAGGGAACTCTTCGTCCGCGAAGTCCCGGTCACCACCCTGCGGCTCTCCTACGTCGGCGAGCTCGGCTGGGAGCTCTACGCCCCGGCGGAGTTCGGCCGGCGCCTCTGGGACACGCTCTGGGAGCCGGCTCAGGAGCACGGGCTCGTCGCGGCCGGCCGCGGCGCGTTCAACGCGATGCGCCTCGAGAAGGGCTATCGCTCCTGGGGCACGGACATGTGGTCCGAGCACGACCCGTACGAGGCCGGTCTCGGGTTCGCAGTCAGGCCCGACAAGGGCGACTTCGTCGGGCGAGAGGCGCTCGGGGGCCGAGGCGAGCCGTCCAGGCGCCTCGTCCCCCTGACGCTCGACCGAGTCGTCATGGGCAAGGAGCCCGTCTGGGCGAACGGCGAGCCGGTCGGTTTCACGACGAGCGCCGACTGGGCGCACTCGCTCGGCACGGGGATCGCCTACGCCTGGCTTCCCGCAGAGCTCGCAGGCGAGGGCCAGGCCGTCGAAGTGGAGTATTTTCACGAGCGCTACCCCGCGAGCGTGGCCCCAGACCCGCCGTTCGACCCAGAGATGAAGCGCATGCGGCGCTGAGAGGAGAACGACCTTGTCCCAGATCGAAGCCCCGAAGATCCTGCTCTACAGCCGGCTCCGCCGGTCGCCCTACTTCTATGCCTCACGGAAGCACGGGCCGAAGATGTACTCGGTCTACAACCACACGTACCACCCGAGGCACTACGGCGACCCGGTCGAGGAGTACTGGGAGCTCGTGAACGGGGTCACCCTCTGGGACGTCGGCGTCGAGCGCCAGATCGAGATCACCGGGCCGGACGCCTTCGACTTCACGAACATGCTCGTCCCGCGCGATCTCAACAAGTGCGACGTGGGCCAGTGCAAGTACGTCTTCATCACCGCGCCCGACGGTGGCATCCTGAACGACCCCGTCCTCCTGCGGCTCGAGGAGAACCGCTTCTGGCTCTCGCTCGCCGACTCGGACATCGAGCTCTGGGCGCGCGGCGTCGCCGTCAACTCGGGGATGGACGTCCAAGTGCGCGAGATCGACGTCAACCCCGTCCAGGTGCAGGGGCCGAAGTCGAAGGACGTGATGATCGACCTCTTCGGCGAGGACATCACCGAGGTGCCCTACTACTACCTGCGCGAGTACGACCTCGACGGCCTCCGCGTCGCCGTCTCCCGCACGGGCTACACGGCCGAGCTCGGCTACGAGATCTACTGCTACGAGGCCTCGAAGAACGGCGAGGCCCTCTGGGCGAAGGTGCTCGAGGCCGGCGAGCCACACGGACTCGCTGTGATCGGCCCCTGCCACATCAAGCGGATCGAGGCGGGGATCCTCGCCCTCGGCCCCGGGTGCGACATCTGGTACGACGTCAACCCCTACGAGGTCGACATGGGCTACGAGTGGATGGTCGACCTCGACCAGGAGGCCGACTTCATCGGCAAGGAGGCCCTGCGGCGGATCAAGGACGAGGGCGTCTCGCGCAAGCTCGTCGGCCTCGAGATCGGCGGCGAGGGCCTCGGCTCCTACAACGACGGCTCGATGATCGACGTCATGCCCGTCTTCTCGGACGGGAAGCAGATCGGCAAGGTCACGTCGGCCTGCTTCTCGCCGCGCCTGGAGAAGAACATCGGCTTTGCCTTCGTGCCGATGTCGCACACCGAGCTCGGCACCGAGGTCGAGGTCGAGTCGCCGGTCAGCGGCCGTGTCGACGCGACCGTGGTGGAGCGTCCCTTCGTCGATCCGAAGAAGGAGGTCCCGGCCCAGGAGGTCGCGGCCGGCGCGGCGGCCCGGAGCACGTCCGCGGGCTGATGCAGGCGGCGGAACGCGAGGCGCTCGCGTTCCACCTCTCGCAGCCGCGCTACGAGGTCGTCCCGGTCCCGGGAATCGAGGACGAGGTCGCCGCGCACGTTCCGCGCGGCCTGAAGGTGACAGTGACCGCATCGCCGCGGCGCGGACTCGACGCGACGCTCGATACCGCTGAGGAGCTCGCCCGCCGCGGCTACCACGTCGCGCCTCATCTCTCCGCGCGGCTCGTGCGGGACGAGGGGGAGCTCCGCGAGATCCTCGCGCGCGTCCGCGAGGCCGGGCTCACGGACGCGTTCGTCGTCGCGGGTGACCTCGACCAGCCGGGCGGCGCGTACGAGAGCGCGGTCGACCTCCTGCGGGCGATGGACGAGCTCGGCCACGGCCTCGCGCACGTAGGTATCACGGGCTACCCGGAGAGCCACCCGGTCATCCCCGACCGGACGGCGATCGAGGCGATGGACGAGAAGGCCCCGTACGCGACCTACATCGTGAGCCAGGTCTGCTTCGATCCGGCGACGATCGTCTCGTGGGTGCGCGCGGTGCGCGCCCGAGGCGTCGGGCTCCCGATCGACATCGGGATCCCGGGCGTGGCCTCGCGCGCGAAGCTCCTGCGGATCGCGCGCCGGATCGGCGTCGGCGACTCGCTCCGCTTCCTCGGCAAGCGGCGCGGCTGGCTCGCGCAGCTCCTCACGCGGTCGGGCTACGACCCGGCTCCGATCGTCGCAGGCCTGGCTCCGCTCCTCCCAGATCCGGCAGCCCGGATCGCCGGCTTCCACGTCTATACGTTCAACGAGGTGGAGGCGACGGAGCGCTGGCGCCGCGAGGCACTGGAACGACTTGATGCGGTTTGACGCGTGGTATCCTGGAACCAGCGACGCGGGGTGGAGCAGTCAGGTAGCTCGCCGGGCTCATAACCCGGAGGTCGCAGGTTCAAATCCTGCCCCCGCTACTCGAAAGGCCCCGCAAGCGGGGCCTTTCTTGTTCCCGCGCCGGGCTCTCGCTGGAGAGCCTTTGCCCAAGTTTTGCCCTACCTCACCAGTGTCGGCTAGGTGACTTGAGCCAGGCGGTCATCTCCGTCCCGAGGTTGTAGCTCGCCCAGTCCTGTGACATACGAGCGACGAAATATTCGTCGTTCGGGTCGCCGGCGGTCTTCAAGCGGTCCCGCCAGGACACCGGGTCGATCAAGGTGTCGAGGAACCAGACCGAGCCTCTGACTGATCTCGAAGCGCGTCTATTCTTCGGAGTGATGACTTCACCCCGGGGCCGTTCATCGACGGCCATTTCGCTGGCTTCGTGCGCCACCGCGGCTGCGCTGGTATGGGCGCAGGACGCCACAGCAACCCATGTCAGCACAAGGGCACCTCAAGTCGTGCTCCTCAGCAAGGCCGGGATGCAGCGCGGTGCTCCAGGGCATAGTTGCGTCACGGTTCCGCCCCATGGCGATCCTCCGGAAGGGGTCACAGGCTGCGGTACGACGGTTCCCTGGGACCCACAGCGGCTCTCGGTGGTTCGTCCGCGAGAACTGGTCATCATCCGGATCCGTGCGGCGGAGGCTGAGGGTGTAGTCCATGTCAGGAGATTCGGGAGATGGCGTCGCCCACTGCGGTCATTCCGGTTCACCGGTCCGAACACAGAGTGGCGCGTACCGTTACGTGCAGGCTACAAGTACACGCTTGACGTCCGTGTAAATCCGTTCCGTATGCCCGAGGGCGATGGTCGTTACGGCTTTACCTACAGTGGGCTTGGCTTGTTCGTTTCAAGAAAAGCCGACCGTAAGATCGTTCCGGCGCCGAGGACGAGATACAACGGCAGGCAGGTCGGTGTCAGGTCTTGCATTCGCCAGTAGCGCTAGAAAGGGACCGGGCGCAAGCGCGCCCGGTCCCTTTGCGCGATCGCTCGCCCTCGGAACGGTTGCCATCGTCCTGAGCGGCTTGCTTGCGGCCTGCGGGGAGGAGACAAAGGCCGAAAAGTCGTCCAACAAGCCCGGAACGAAGGTTGTAAGCGCCGGTCTTCCCGACCCGGCTGGCCCACTTGCAAACGGCCGTTGGCCGGCGGGCAGTGTCAAAGCAGGCTCCCTTCTTCATGATGACGGGC
>Ga0136613_10001085_pt1 | contig 13674 bp, 8 predicted proteins | sample AntDrymUQ2722106_2_FD_106649 | JGI IMG/M metagenome (GOLD analysis project Ga0136613, IMG submission 106649) | Polar desert sand microbial communities from Dry Valleys, Antarctica - metaG UQ272 (21.06) | ecosystem: Environmental > Terrestrial > Soil > Desert | place: Antarctica: Dry Valley... | reverse complement strand
CTGCGGCGACGAACTTGCCGAACTCGTCGGCATTGGGCGCGTAGGTCTTCTGTACGTCGGCGCGCGGCGAGACCGCGGTCGAGCCCCAGCGCGGCAGCGGTGAGCTCACGTTGAGGTTGATGGCGATGCCGCGCTGCCTCGCCGCGACGATCAGTCGGTCGTAGCGCTCCCAGCCGGAACCGTACGCGGCGGGGTCGCTGGCGTCGAAGCTCGGCTTCGTCGGGGACGTGCTGGCGGGCGCGACGATGTTCCAGAACAGCCCGACGCGGATGCGGTCGACCCCGATCGCCTTCAGCTCGTCGAGCGTCGCCTCCATCTTCGCCTGCGGCGCGTAGACCAGCAGTGGGTCGTCCTGGAACATCGACTCCTGCGTCTTGGACGCGGTGGCGACGGAGGGGGCGGCCGCGAGCATCAGCGCGGCGAGGAGGAGGAGACGGATCGGCTTCATTGAGCGGGTGCCCTTCGTTTCGCGGTGAGAAAGACGGCGACTGCGTCCGCAGAGCGGGGGTCAAGGTACAGAGCGGGGCGGATCGCCGTCAGCGCGACCGCCGGTCGCTTGAGCTGATTGAGCTCGAATTCTGCCAATTGCAGCCACGCCTGAGGGTTCGCAGGCTGCAAGCGCACTGCGACCTCCAACGCGCGCCGGGCGGAGAAGTTGCGATTCGCGGCATATTCGACCACGTTGAGCTGGAAGAGGGGGTCGAGTGAGAGCGGGTTGCGCCTGCGCGCGGCCCGCGCCTGCGCGCGAGCCGCAGCGATGTCGCCGCGCTGCAGCGAGGCGCTGGAGTCCTGCACCGCGGCGTCGGATCGAAGCGGCTGCCAGGCCGTCCATGCGGCGACGAGCGCGATCAGCGCGACCGCCCCGGCTGCGATCGCGCGCGGGCGCTCGCGCACTCCGGCACGCAGGCGCAGCGCGATCGGGCCGGCCGCTGTGAGCGGATGCGGGCCCTCGGCGGCGCGCAGCGGCCCGCGACCCGCGACCCAGCCGGCCGCGAGCAGCGCGACGATCGCGTTGGCCGGCACGAACCACGTCCAGTCGATGAGCGAGTGCGCGGCGAAGATGAGCACGATCGCGACGAGCGTCAGCAACCCGATGCGCTCGGGTCTGACCGGCGCGCCACGGTCGCGGCGACGCAGGCCGACCGCGCCCGCGGCGCTCATCAGCCAGGTGCTCGCCAGTGCGAGGCTGACGAGCAGCCCCGCCAGCCCGAGGTCGGCGAGCGTCTGCACGACGTAGCCGTGTGCATGGCGCACCGCCGGATCGGCCGTCCGGTAGCGCTTGCGCACGGTCGCGTAGCCGTCGGCGCCGACGCCGCGGACGGGATGGTCGGAGAAGATCCGCAGCGCCTCGTCCCAGTAGCGCGCGCGCACGCTACCTGCGGCGGTCAGGCGGCTGGGGTCGTTGGGGGGAATGCGGGCGTTGGTGTCAGTCAGCGACTTCCATGTGCTCGACAGCGAGCCGCCGAGCCCCTTATCCGTCGTGGCCAGGCCGATGGCGGTCCCGGCGGGGACGAGCGCGAGCGCGACGAGCAGCCCGACGCCGAGGCGGTCGCGCGTGTGCGCGCCGACTCGGTGAGTCGCGAGCGCGAAGTTGACCGCCAGGCCCGCCAGCGCCAGCAGCCCGAGCATCGCGATCAGCAGCAGGCCGAACTGGTGGCCGGCCTGCGTCTGCAGCTCGAGCGCCACGCGGTCGCCGTTCAGCGCATCCTGTGAGAGCGCCCACGCCGATACGAGACCCCCGCCGGCCGTGCCGACGAGCAGCACGGCCGCGCCGCGCAGGCGCAACGGCACCGTCGAAAACCAGAACGCGGCACCGATCACGGCGGCCGCCAGCGCGCCGCGTGAGTAAGCCAGCATGATCGTCAGGACCAGCAGCCCGACGGCCGGGTAGGCGAGCGCGTTGAAGCCCTGGTGCCCGTGGCGGCGCGTGCCCAGCCAGAGCGCGCCCGGGATGCCACAGGCGGCCATCAGCCCGACGCTGTTCCAGTAGCCGAACGGCTCGTTGAGGCGCGCGTAGATCTCGTCGGGATTCAGCGAGGCGGGGAAGACCTTCGTCAGCACGGCGTATGCACTGACGACGACGCAGGACAGCGTGATCGCACCGATCACGGCGCTCCAGCGGCCCGGCAGCGTGTGTGCGAGCGCGGCGGCGGCGGCGAAGACGGCGCCGTAGGCGAGCACGCGGTTGGTCTGCACCCAGGCATCGGATGGGTTGGCGGCCCACGTGATCGACAGCGCCGTGAGCGCAGCGAGCGCGAGCAGCAAGACGAGTGGCCCGATGCCCCAGGCGTGCTCGCGGTGCGGCGCGAGCACGAGCGCGCCGCAGACCGCGAGTCCGCCGGCGACGATCAGCCCCATCTCGATCGGAGTGCTTCGCCCGAGTGAAAGTCCCCCTTGCGCGGCGAACGCGATCGCGGTCAGGATTGCGGCCAGGCCCACCGTGAGCAGCGCGTGACGTCCCGGCCGCGGCACGCTCAACGTGCCGACGGCCGGCTTGTCAAGCGCGACGGGCGAGGACAAGCGCCCGGATCCGGATCGCGGCGAGCGCGAGCGCGCCGACGAGCACGAGCACGAGCAGCACGCGCAGCGGAGCGGGGATGTCGCCGTCGCTGCCGACGCCGGGTGCGACGGCGACGCCGCGCAGGTTGACGGGCTTGCCGACCGAGCGGCGGCCCTCGTCGACGGCCCTGCGCTCGTCGGGCGTCGCCGAGTTCAGCTGCTCGCCGGCGGGCGCGTTGCCAAAGCCGCCGCTCTGGCCGCTCGTGCCGGTGGGGGCACCGCCGCCGGCCTGCCCGCCGCCGCTCGAGCGGGTGTCGCGCTTGTCGCGCGCGTCGCGCAACGCAGCGAGCTGCGCGCGCTTGATCACGCTGCGGCAGTTGCCGTACTGGTCGGCGTCGGACGCCAGCTGGGCGAGCGCCTGCTTGTACTCCTGCTGCGTGTATGTCTTGCTGAGGACCTCGTCATCGGTGCAGTCGCGGATGACGTCGCGGCCCGAGGCGTGTGCCGCCGGGACGCTCAGCGCGAGCAGCAGGAGTGCCGCGAGGGCGGTGATCGGGATGCGTGGCAAGCGCATCACCGTAGCGACGCCAGCGCTCCGGCGAACCCGGCCGCCCAGGCGTCGTAGGTGTAGGCCGTCACGTCTCGGCGGGCATTGGCGGCCAGCCGGACGCGGAGCTCGGCGTCGCCGTGCAGGCGCCGCAACGCCGCGGCGAGCGCATCGGCATCGCCGGCTGGGACGACCAGCCCGTTGCGCTCATGGCGCACGAGACCGCCGGCAGCGGCGCCGACCTGATCGCTCGCGATGACGGGAGTTGACTGGTTCATGGCCTCGTTGGCGACGAGCCCCCAGGGTTCTCTGAAGGTGCGCGTGCGCAATGACGGTATGACGCAAACGTCCGCGGCGGCCAGGAAGTTGCGGACCTGCTCGGGCGGCTGCGCGCTGATAAAGGCCACCGCGCCGCCGACGGGGCGCCGGGGGGGCCCGGAGCCCACGCCGACGAGGACGAGCGCGGCGGCAGATGTCCCCAAACCTGACGAACGCCAAGCATCGAGGAGCACCTGGAGGCCTTTTTCCCTGGCTGCACGCCCGAGAAACACCGCGCGGAACGGTGCGTCTGACGGTTCGGCGGGAGCTGGCACCGCGGCGCTCCAGAAGGCGTTGTCGACGGCCTGCGGCGCGACGTGCACGTTGCGCGAGCCATGCGCGCGGGCGAAGGCGGCGACGTGCGGGCCGTAGGCGACCACGGCGCCCGCGTCGCGGTACAGCCCCGCGAGCAGCAGCGCTCCGCCGGCGTGGGCGATGCTGAGCGGGTGCGCCCACAGCGCGCTCCACAGGACGAACGGGGTGCGCGCCGCGCGGGCCCCCGCCCATGCGGCGGGCAGCGCCGTGCGCCCGGCGGTGCCGGCGATCACGGCGCCGTAGCGGCGCGACGCGGCGAGTGCGGCGATCTCGCGCTGGGAGACGCGGCGGTGCGGCACGCCGGGGTCCTGCACGCCGGCCGTCGCGTGCTTGGAGCGCCCGCCGAAGATCGCCAGCTCCAGCGGCACGCGCCGGTGCAGCGCGGCGAAGGCCCCGACGCGGTCGGGCGCGACGTGGTTGGTGACGAACAGGACCGGCTTCATCGCGCGTGCGCCTGCTCGTAGGCAGCGACCGTCGCGGCGCCGCAGCGCGACCAGGAGAACGCGCTGCTCACCGTCGCGCGCGCGGCGTCGCCCGCCTCGCGCAGCAGGCGCTCGTCGCTCAGCAGGTTGTCGATGATGGCCGCGAGCGCCTCGACGTCGCGCGGCGACACGAGCCAGATCCCGCCGCCCGCCGAGGCGATCTCCTCCGGGCCCGGCTCGCCCCGCGTGCCGATCGCCGGCAGCCAGCCGGCCATCGCTTCGACGTAGGCGACGCCGAACGCCTCGTCGATCGACGGCATCGCGAGCAGCGCCGCGCGCCGCGTGCGCTCGAGTGCCGCGGCCGGGTGCAGTTGCCCGGCCAGCTCGACGCGGTCGGAGATGCCCAGCTGGGCCGCGCGCCTGCGCAGGGCGTGCAGCTCGGGGCCGTCGCCGATCACGAGGTAGCGCAGCTCGGGGTGGCGGTCGCGCAGCAGCGCGATCGCGTCGAGCACGTCGACGTGGCGCTTGCGCGCGATGACGTGGCCGGTCGTGACGACGGTGGGCTGCGGATCGGACTCGGCGCGCGCCCGGGGCAGGTCCGTGCCGAGCCGCACGACGCGCGTGCGGGCGCCTGCGGCGCCCAGCGCGCGGCAGCGCTCCGCCGTGCCGGCGCTGTTGGCGAGCACGATGCGTGCGTGCTCGAACGTCGCGCGAACGTTCCGCGCGCCGCGCAGGGAGCGGGCGGCGGTGTGGAAGACGTCGCTTCCGTGCACCGACACGACGAGCGGCGCGCGCAGCCCCGAGCGGCGGACGGCGTCTCCGGCTGGGACGGCGTTGTGTGCGTGGACGAGGTCGAAGGGAAAGCGGCGGCGCAGCGTGCGCAGCGCCACCCCAAGCGACGGTGCGGCCCAGCGCCCCCAATCCTCGTATGAGCTCGGGCGCGGCGGCGACAGATAAGGGACATAGGCGACCTCGATGCCGTCCAGCAGCGCGTGGCGAGGCTGCGCGAGCGCGCGTCGCGCCGCGCTCAGCGCCGCGCGCGGACCGCTGCGGGCTGCGTCCAGCGGCGGCACGGGGCGATGCAGCACGAGCACGCGCACGTCGGCGCCGGCGTCGCGCGCGGCGAGCGCCTGGCGGTGCGCCCACACGCCGAGCACGGGATCGGCCGCGCGCGGATAGAACTCGGCGACGATCGCGACCTTCATGACGGCGTCGGCCACGGGGCGTTCATCGCAGGCGCCGTGACCACGCGGCTTCGGCGCGGGTCACGTACGGGCGCTCGGCGAGATACGAGCGCGCCTCGGCGACGGCCGCCGCGCGTTCGTAGCCTCCGCCGACGGGCGACGTGTGCAGGACCGGCGCGGCGTCGACGATCCCCACGCGCCAGCCGTGCTCGCCCGCCAGCGCACCCCAGTGCACGTCGAGCCCCCAGCCCATCGCCAGCGGCGGGAACGGCAACAGCACCTCGAACGTCGCGGCCGCAAACGCGGTCAGCGGGCCGATCTCGACGAAGCGCGACTCGCGCACCGCCGCGCCGCGCCGGCGGCGGGTCACCCGCCAGGCGGCGTGCGAGTGCAGCCGGTGGGCCGGCTGGGCGAGCTGCAGCCCGGCGTCCTCGGCGCACTGCAGGAAGCGGTCGAGGAAGCCGCGCGGCAGCACGACGTCGTCGTCGATCACCAGCAGCCAGTCGTGGCCGGCGGCGGGGTGATCGGCCAGCAGCGCGTTGAGGTGCTCGAACTTCCCGCCGGCGCCCATCGCGACGGTCTGGACGCTGACGCGGTGGCGCGTGCGATGAAGCTCTGCGCGGGCGGCGTTCATCAGCCGGTCGGGCCGCTGCACGCCGAGCACGAGCACGTCGCGGCGCGGAGGGCTCATCCGCGCAGCGCGGTCCAGGCGGCGGACGCGCAGCGCGGCCTCGAGGTCGAGCAGCGCGTCGGCGGCGCGCAGCGGCGAGCGGCGCAGACCGCGGACGGTGCCGGACGTTCCCGAGAGGAAGTCCTCGCCGGCGAAAGCGGGCGCGGGCGCGGCGATCTTCGCGGCCCCTGGCCCGCCCGGCTCGCTCGTTCGATGATCGAGCGCTGCGCGCAGGCGCCCGAGCGAGTGCGCGGCGAGCACGATCCCATTCGGACAACGGAAGCGCAGGGTGTGAGCGGCGCAGCCGGCGAGCACGCGCAGCTCGCGCGCGAGCGACGGCCCCCGGCCCATGAAGACGTCGAAGCGGCGGCTGGACCGGCCGCGGCGGTATGACGCGACCGCCAGCGACCGCAGCCGAGCGTCATCGCCGGCGCGACGGTGGTCGAGCGCGGCGCCGGCCACGTAGCGCACGCGCCCGCCCGACGCGTGCAGGCGCCCCTGCCACTCCTGCTCGTCGCCGTACAGCTCACGCGCTTCGTCGAAGCGCCCGGCGCGCTGCAGCGCGGAGCGCCTCACGGTCATGTTGGCCCCCCAGGCGTGTTCGACGTCGCGGTCGCGCGCGCCGTGATCCTGCGTCGTGATCGGCGGCCCCTCGCGCCCGCAGCCGTGGAAGGCGTGGTCCTCGAAGCGGGCGTGGATCGGGCCGGTCAGGACGCCGATGTCGGGTTCGCCGTCGCGGTCGGCCGCGAGCAACGCGTCCAGCCACCCCGGCCGGACCTCGACGTCGTCGTCGACGAACACCAGCAGCGGCCCGTGCGCCGCATCGATGGCCGTGTTGCGCGCCGCGTTGAGGCCCCGCGACGCGTCGTGCGCGACGTAGCGCGCCCCGTGGCGCTGCGCCGTCGCCCGCGTCGATTCGTCGGGGCCGTCGTCGACGACGAGCATCTCGGCCCCCGCGGCGGAGGCCTGGGGCGCGATCGACGCAAGCGCGACGTCGAGGTATCCCGACCGCTGCCGGGTCGGCACGATGATGCTTGCCGTCAAGGCCATCTCGCCGCGAGAGTCTAGGTTCGCTCGGACGCGGCGTCAGATCACGCGCGAGTCCGAGCGTCGCCGAAACGCTCGCGCACTGCTCGCTCGGCCGGCCTCGGCTCAGCAGGCCATGGCGCACTGGCCGAACGGATCCCACTCGCGCCGCAGCCGCTCCAGGCAGCGAGCGCGCGTGGGGCCGATCGAGCCGACGGGCATCGCGAGCGCTCCCGCGATCTCGTGGTAGCTCGGCGCGGGCTCGGCGCTCAGCATCCGCAGCAGCGCCTGGTCGCGCGGCGCCAGCCGGCCGAAGGCCTCCCAGAGCTCGGCGTCGCGCTCGTCGCGTAGCAGCGCGTCGTCGATGTCCGGCGTGTCCGCCTCGGGCTGCGGAAGGTCGTAGCCGCAGGGAATCTGGCGCCCGGACAGCCGCAGCGTGCGCAGGCTCTCGCGCCGCGCCGTCGTCGCCAGCCAGGCTCCCACTCGCGCCGGGTCATTGATGCGGTCGAGGTGCTCGACAAGCCGCAGCCACGTCGTTTGGAAGACGTCCGCTGCGTCCGCGCCGCTCAGGCGATGGCCGCGGATGACGGACCACACGAGACCGCTGAAGCGTGCGACGAGGGCGTTCCACGCGTCCTGATCGTCGGCTGCCGCGGCTGCCACGAGCCCTGCCGGCTGGTAATGATGCTGCTCCGGGCGGCTGCCGTTCGATGGCGGGCGCTGCACGGTCTCGGTCTCAAACATGTCGTGTTCCTCTCGAAAGGTCCAATGCACCGTCTGGCACACCATCCGAGGACGGCATTGACGTCTTGCTGCAGAAACCTTGCGGCCCGTCGTCCCGCGGGCCGCAATGACACCGGTGGGCGCCGTCGCTCGATCGTCAAAGCCGCTCCGAGAAGGGGGACTCGCTGTAGATTGGGAGCGGGCGAAGGGACATCCACGCCGGGGGCCGTGAACGGGCATGAGCGCCAAACCGATCGAGGAACGCGCTGGGGCCACGGAGGCCGCCGGCGACTCGGGTGCGGATGGCACCCGGATCGAGCTGTGCGGCTCGTTGCGGGTCGTGATCGGCGGGCTGCCGGTCACGGCGCGGCTGCCGGGCCGCCAGGGACGCGCGCTGTTCGCCTTCCTCGTCGTCAACCGCCGCCGCCCGGTCCACCGCCAGGAGTTGCTCGACGTCCTCTGGCCCGGCGACCTGCCCGAGGCGCCGGAGGCCGGTCTGAGCACGATCATCGCGCGTGTGCGGCGCGCGGTCGGGCACGGCCTGATCGACGGACGCGCCGAGCTGCGCCTGCGCCTGCCCGAGAACACCGAGATCGACCTCGAGCGCGTCGCGCGCGGCGCCGAGGAGGCCGAGCGCGCGCTCGCCCGTGACGATCCGCAGGCCGCAATCGCTGCGGCCGAGACCGCGCTGGAGATCGCCGAGCGCCCGCTGCTGCCCGGCATGCAGGGTTCCTGGGTCGAGGCTCGCCGCGAAGAGCTCGCGGCGCTCGAGCCCGACCTGCTCGAGGCGCTCGCGCGCGCGGCCCTTGCCGCCGGCGGACGCGAGCAGCTCGCCACCGCCGAGCGCGCCGCGCGCACGCTCGCCGAGCGCCATCTGTTCCGCGAGTCGGGCTACGCGCTGCTGATCGAGGTCCACGCCAGGCGCGGGAACATCGCCGAGGCGACGCTCGCCTACGACCGCGTGCGTGTCCTGCTGCGCGACGAGCTGGGCACCGCGCCGTCGGCCGCGCTGACGGCGCTGCATGACGAACTCCTGCGCAGCGGCCGGATCGGCGGCGCCGGCCCTCCGCCAGCAGCAGCGCCACCGACCGAGGCCAAGGCCGAGGCCGAGCCCGAGCCGGCAAGCGGCGAAGTCGCATTGCCGGTCATCGGCGGCTCGATCGCCGGGTCGAGCTTCGTCGGCCGCGACGGCCATCTCGATCGGCTGCGCTCGCCGTGGCTTCAGGCCGGTACCGGCGAGCACCGGCTGGCGCTGCTCGTCGGCGACCCGGGTGTCGGCAAGACCCGTCTCGCGGCGCAGTTCGCCGCCGAGGTGCATGCCGCCGGCGCGACCGTGCTCTACGGGCGCTGCGACGAGGAGCCGCTGTTGTCCTACCAGCCGTTCATCGGCGCGTTGCGCCACTACCTGCGCCACGGCGACTGGAGCGCCGATCCCGACGCCCAGAGCGACCTGCAGGAGCTCGCGCGGCTGATCCCCGAGGCGCGTCCCGAGGCGGCTCCGGCCGATCTGACCGCGCAGGATCCCGAGACGGAGCGCTACCGCCTGTTCGAAGCCGTCGCCCGTTTGATCGGGCGCGCCACCCGCCGCCGACCGCTGCTGTTCGTCCTCGACGACCTGCATTGGGCAGACAAGCCGACGCTGCTGGCGCTGCGCCACCTGCTGCGCCACGAGGACCCCGCCCGCCTGTTGGTGCTCGGCATCGTCCGCGACGTCGAGGTCGGCGCCGACCATCCGCTTGTCGAGCTGATCGCCGATCTGCGCCGCGAGCGGCGCTTCGATCGTCTCGCGCTCGAGGGCCTCGACGAATCCGAGACCGATGCCCTCGTCAGCGCGCGGCTCGAGGCCGCGCCGAGCGCCGGCTTCGTGCGCGGTCTGCGAGCCAAGACGGAGGGCAACCCGTTCTTCATCGAGGAGGCGCTGCGCTCGCTCGTCGAGGCGCAGCCCATGCAGCCGGGCGCGCAGGTGTCCGAGCGGGCGCTCGAGTCGATCGGGGTCCCCGAGAGCGTCGCCGACCTCATCCAGCGGCGGCTGGCGCGTGTGTCCGATGGCGCCGCCGAGGCGCTCACCGTTGCGGCCGTCGTCGGGCGTGAGTTCGATCTCGGTGTCCTGCAGGCGCTGCTGCAGACACCCGACGATCGCCTGATCGAGGCGCTGGAGGAGGCGATCGACTCGGGGCTCATCGTCGAGGTCGCCGACGCCGGCGACCGCTTCGCGTTCTCACACGCCCTGGGCCGCGATGCGATCTACGGCCGCCTGTCGCGCGCGCGCAGGGTGCGCCTGCACCTCGCCGTCGGCGACGCGCTGCACGCGCGCGGCCCCAGCGCCACCGGTGCCGGCGAGATCGCGCACCACTTCTTTCTCGCGCGGGATATCGGCGCCGCCCCAAAGGCGGTCCGCTACGCCGTCCTCGCCGGCGAGGAGGCCGCGCGTACGCTCGCCTACGAAGAGTCCGCCGAGCATTACCGCCGCGCGCTGCAGGCCTTCGCCTGCCAGCCTGAAGCCGACGAGAACGAGCGCTGCGAGGTCCTGCTCGCGCTCGGCCGCGTTCAATGGCGCGCCGGCGACGCCGCCGCTCGCGAGACGTACTTCGAAGCTGCGGCGAGCGCCCGGCAGCGCGGTGCCGCGGATCAGCTCGCGTTCGCCGCGCTGGGTCTCGGCGAGCGCTACTGGGAGGCCAACGCGGTCGATCCGCGTTATCCGCGCCTGCTCGCCGAGGCACTCCAAGTGCTGCCGGCACAGGACGGCGACCTGCGCGCCCGACTGATCGGCCGCCGCGCGGAGAGCCTGCACTTCACCGCCGACGAGAACTATGGCGAGCGGCTGAGCCTCGAGGGCCTGCAGATGGCGCGCAGGCTGGACCACGTCGAGACGCTGCTGACGGCGCTCATGAGCCGCCACGTCACGCTGCTGCACATCGAGCACCTCGACGAGCGCGTGGCGCTCATCGACGAGGTGCTGGCACTCGCCGGGCAGCACGGCGCGCTGCAGGCCGAGGCTCATCACTGGCGCCTGATCGACCTGCTCGAGCTGGGCGAGGTCGAGACCGCGCGCCGCGACCACGCCGTGCTGGCCTCGCTCGCGACGCAGCTGCACCAGCCGCTGCTGCAGTGCCTCGCGGTCGGCTGGCAGGGCGTGTTTGCGCATATCGACGGTGATGTCGAGAAGGCGGAGCGCGTCGCACGCGAGTCGTTCGAGCTCGCCCGCCGTGCCCAGGTCCGGCACGCGCAGAGCTCGCTGGCCTCGATGGTCTTCACCCTGCGCCGCCAGCAGGGACGGATCGCCGAGCTGCTGCCGACGATGGAGTCGCTGATCGGTGGGCGCTCGGCCTCGCCGACGTGGAGCGCCGCACTCGCCCTCGGCCGCGTCGAGGCCGGCGACGTCGAGGCCGGCCGCCGCCGGTATGAGGCGATCGCCGCGCGCGACTGCGCCGCGGTGCCGCGCGACTGGTACTGGTTCATGACGATGGCGCTGCTGGCCGAGACATGCGCCGCGCTGGGCGATGGCGACCGCGCGCCGCGGCTCTACGAGCTGCTCGCGCCGTTCGCCGACCGCTACGTCCAGGTCATCTACACCGCCTGCTGGGGGTCGGCCCATCGCCACCTGGGCCTGCTGGCGGGCGTCAGCGAGCGCTTCGACGTCGCCGAGGAGCACTTCGGCGCCGCGCTCGATGCCGACGAGCGCATCGGCGCCGTCCTGATGACGGCCGAGACGCAGTGCGCGTACGGCGAGCTGCTGGCGCGCCGCGACGCAAGCGGCGACCGCGAGCGCGCAGCGCAGCTCGCCGCGCTCGCCGAGCAGGTGGCGGCCGAGCGCGATCTCGAGGGCCTGCGTCGGCGCGCGCGGGCGCTCGTGGAGGACCGATGAATCCCGCGTATCATGACGAGCGGTGGCGCCTCTTGAGATGCATGCCAATCCCAGCGCCACAACGATGACCGCCGCCAGAGACACGTCGCGGGACGGTCTGGCGAACAAGCTCGAGTTCGCGCTGCTGACGAGCGCCGGCCCGGTCTGGCGGATCGTCCAGCGGATCGGGTTCCTCGAGCGCCCGCTCAACCAAATCCTCATCAACAGCGGGATCAAGAAGGCACCGGTCCGCCCCTACCGCCTCAGCACGCGCGACGACTACACGTCGTGGGACTCGCTGACCGACAAGACGTTCAACAGCCGTCAACTCCCGCCCGAGCCCGCCAAGCGCACGGAGCCCGCGCCCGAGAAGGTCGCCGCGCTGTTCCGGCGCCCCTCCAACGGCGCCGGCGAGGACATCGCCCTGTGCGACAAGTCGACGGTCCTGTTCGCGTACGTCGCGCAGTGGTTCACCGACGGCTTCCTGCGCAGCAGGCGCGCCACGCCCTACCGCGACATCCACCACAACGAGTCAACCCACGAGGTCGATCTGACGCAGCTGTACGGGCTCAACCATGCGCAGACCAAGGTGTTGCGAGCCCTCCGCGGCGGGCTGCTGAAGTCCCAGACGATCAACGGCGAGGAGTTCCCGGATTTCATCTGCGATCAGCGCGGGCAGATCAAGCCGGAGTACCGCAAGGCGCTGCCCAACCCGGTCGGCTTCGACAACGAGAAGTTGACCCCCGAGCAGAAGAGCCGGCTGTTCGCGATGGGCAGCGACGCCGGCAACTCGCAGATCGGCTACGCGATGCTGAACGTGCTCTTCCTGCGCGAGCACAACCGCATCGCGCGCAAGCTCGCCGAGCAGCACGCCGACTGGAACGACGACCGGCTGTTCGGGACCGCCCGCAACATCCTCGTGGTGCTCCTCATCAAGCTCGTCATCGAGGAGTACATCAACCACATCACGCCGTATCACTTCCAGTTCCGGCTCGACCCGAAGGGCTTCTCCGACCAGCCGTGGATGCGCCCGAACTGGACAGCCGTCGAGTTCAACCTGCTCTATCGCTGGCACAGCCTGATCCCGGCGCAGTTCGACATCGGCGAGAAGAAGCCCGTGTCGATCTACGAGACGCTGAACAACACCGAGCTGCTCACGCGCCGCGGCATCGGGCCGCTGTTCGATGCGGCGTCCAAACAGCGCGCCGGCCGCGTCGGCCTGCTGAACACGGGCGCCTTCTTCCACGAGCTGACGACCATCCCGAGCATCGAGCAGTCGCGCTCGGTGCGGCTCGCGCCCTACAACGACTACCGCGAGGACTGCAGCTACCCGCGCGTGACGAGCTTCGACCAGATCACAGCCGACCAGCGCATCCGCGACGGGCTGCGCGAGCTGTACGGCAGCGTCGACGAGATCGAGTTCTACATCGGGCTGTTCGCCGAGGACACGCGCCCCAACTCGGTTCTCCCGCCGGTGCTCGGCCGGCTCGTCGGCCTGCACGCGTTCTCGCAGCTGATGACCAACCCGCTGCTCGGCGAGCAGGTCTATTGCAAGGAGACGTTCACGCCGTGGGGGCTGGCGCTCATCGAGGACACGGCCAGCCTGTCAGAGCTCGTGCATCGCAACCTGCCGCCGGGGTCGCCGACCTACGAGGTCCGGCTGACGCGCCGCCGCTGGAAGCGGACCTAGCTCCGCTTGGTCTCCTCGTCGGTGACATCGCCGGCGCCCGGGCCATCCGAGGCGGGCTCCTCCCCGGCGGGCGCACCTGCCTCGGCGTCCGGTCCCGCCAGGTCGTCGAGGACGATTGGAGCCGGCTCCACGACGATCGGAGCCTCCTCCGGGAGGGCCTCGGGCGCCACCGCGGCAAGCGGCGTCGAGTCCGCCGAATCGATCGGCGCGGCCGGCGCCGGCGGTGGCTCGGGCGGCACGTAGGGCAGCGGCTCCGGGCCGCCGCCCTTGAGCTTGCGCGCGACGAGGACGCCCACGCCGCCGAGCAGCGCCAGTACGCCGGCCGCCTTCGCCGGCGTGGTGTTTGCCTTGGAGCCGACGGCGCCCTTGGCCGACGAGGCCTTCTTCGCGCCCTTCTTGACGCCCTTGCTCGCGCGCTTGCCGAGTTGCAGCTCAG
>Ga0136613_10001084_pt1 | contig 13681 bp, 10 predicted proteins | sample AntDrymUQ2722106_2_FD_106649 | JGI IMG/M metagenome (GOLD analysis project Ga0136613, IMG submission 106649) | Polar desert sand microbial communities from Dry Valleys, Antarctica - metaG UQ272 (21.06) | ecosystem: Environmental > Terrestrial > Soil > Desert | place: Antarctica: Dry Valley... | reverse complement strand
CGCCACCCACTCGCGAGCCACAGCACTCATCGGGCGATTCTGTCGCTCATCGAAGCACTGGCGCCATCAACATGACCGTCGTCGCTCGAGTTCCTTCCAGGCGAGCGATAATTCGAGGATGGCGGTCGCGACAGGGTCGCCGGCCTTCGCTTAACGATAGCCGGTCACGTCGGCGGTTTTGCCGGCGTCTTGTACTTCGGGGACGTACCTCCAGGCATCGGGCTGGGTGCCGTCGAGGTCGGTGAAGCCGTAGATCTTCGCCAACTGTCCACTGGACAGCGACTGCCCGTTCCAGCGCGCGACGTGGGGATCTTGGACCAGCGCGGCGACGGCTCGGCCGACGAACGCTGGACTCTCGGAGATGGCGAAGTGGGGCACACGCGATGTCGCTTCATGCCAGTTCGATTCGGGACGCCGAACGCCTCGAGCATGCAGATCTTTCTCCACACCAAACAGCGGCGTCGCCCTCACCGAGGAACTCGACGACACGACCACCATCGGCGATCTCGTCGCTCAGACCGAGCTCGCCGAGGCGACCGCCTGGGCCCAGGACGCCGACGAACCGCTCGACAAGGGGGCCCTCGCCAGCACGATCGGCGATAAGGGTCATGTCCACATCACACGATGCCGCCGCATCACCGTCACGGTCAACTACGCCGGCAAGCATGTGGAGCGGAAGGTCGGTCCCGGCGCCACCCATCCAAGCCGTGCGCCGGTGGGCCATCGGACCCAACGGCTTCGACCTGGCAGAGAGCAGCGACCCAAGCACGCGCCGACCGTCGAGGCCGCCGTCGAGGCGATGGACACGTTCGAGCTCGAGTGGGGTGACCGCTACGCCGGGATCGTCAAGGTGTGGCGGGCGGCGTGGGAACAGTTCACCCCGTTCCTGCGGTTGCCGCCCGAGATCCGCAAAGTCGTCTACACCACCAACTTGGTCGAGAGCATCAACTACCAGTTGCGCAAGATCACCAAGACCCGCGGTCACTTCCCCAGCTACGAGGCAGCGTTGAAGCTGCTGCGCCTCGGCGCCCGCAACATCAGCGACAAACGCGGCGGCGACTTGGGCACCGGCACCTGGGATGGAAACGGGCGCTCAAGGCCTTCGAAATCCACTTCCCCGACCGACTCGGCCTCACCTGACATGACCACCGGACCTCCCGCTCACACAAACTTCTTGACATGCCCCGGCGAGGCGATCCTGGCTGAGCCCGAGCTGCTCGCGGCGGGCGCGCACCCGTTGACCGAACGAAGCGGTTGCGTCGGATCGTGGAGCCTTCGGGGACGCAGCCATGATGCCGCCAAGCACACCGTCCTGATGACGATACGACCAGAGACTTTTCGTCCCATGACTATACGTATCGTCTCCAACCTGTGCAGATCGCAGTCCTCGGGACGCTGCGTGCAATCCCGATCCCACAGACCCCTGCTGGGGGCAAGACCGGCGTGCGGCGCTCGGACACGCCTTGGCTTCCACGGCGAGCTCGACGACCTCAGTCCAGCGAGGTCGAGGACGCCTACTACCGTCAACTCGCTCAGGCCGCCGCAGCCTGAGAAAGTAACCGACCGAGTCTCCAGAGAACCCAGGCCGATTCATACCTGGACATTGCCATCGCGTCCAAGAACCGTGGGTACGATCCGACCTGCTCTGCATGGACACGACGCGTTCATCCCGAGCAAGAACGCGAGCGTCTCCGCGGAGTAACTCAGCAGGATCACGGCCTGCAGCTGCCGAACATGTGACGATCGCGAGCACTAGGTAGTGGCGGGTTCGGCGGCGGAGAGTGCACCGTCGGTAACGACGAAGAAGACGACCGGGAGACAGAGGGCGCCGAGGGTGGCGCTCGTCCAAAACACGGCGTCGAGGCCCCATCGGCCACCGAGTACGCCGCTCAGCGCTGCGCCGATCGGCATCGTGCCCCAGGCCAGCAGGCGGTATCCGGCATTGACGCGACCGAGCAGATGATCGGGCACAATCCGCTGGCGCAGTGACACGGTGATGACGTTCCAGCCCACGTTCAAGCCACTGGCAAGCAAGAACGCGATGGCGACCCACGGTACCGACGACGTGACGGCGAGAACCAACGGGAGCACCGAGAACGTCGATGCGGCCAGGAGTAAGGTCCGTCGGCGCCCGACGCGCTGTTCGATTCGGGCGACGACCAGCGAGCCAACAACGGAGCCGGCGGCGAGCGTCGCGATGAGCAAACCGAAGCCGCCTGCGGAGAGCCCCATCGGGCCAGGCTCGACCGCGTACAGGGGGAACACTGCGAACGTCGCGGTCGACGAAAGGTTCGAGATGCCTACACAAATGGCGAGAGTGCGCAGCAGGCGGTGCCGAGCGAGGTAGCGGACGCCCTCGGCGATATCGGACCGCAACCGTGTTGGCGCTGCCTCACGGGTTGGTCGGAAGCTGCCGACGAGCAGCACTAGGAACGCAGCGGCGAGGGCGTAGGCGGCCGCGCTGCTCGCGAGGGCGCCCGCTAACGCAACCCCTGCGATGAGACCTCCGATCGGCGGCCCGATGAACTGGTTGGCCGTCAGTTCGATGGCGTAGAGACGGCCGTTCGCTTTCGAGAGCCGGCTGGGGTCGTCAACAACGTTCGGCAGGATCGACTGCGCAGCAGTGTCAAACATCGTCTCGCCGACGCCGAGCCCAAACGCGACCAGATAAAGCAACCAAAGCTCCTCGAGCCCAGCAGCCACGACAACCGCCAGCCCACCGATCATGACGGCGCGACCGAGATTGACCAGTGCCATCGTGCGCCGGCGATCGAGACGGTCGGCCAATGCGCCGGCGGGAAGAGAGAACAACAGCCAGGGCAGTCGTCCGATCACCGTGACGGACGCAAACGCCGCCGGGTCGCGAGTGATGCCCAGCGCCACGAGTGGCAGCGTGATTTGGAAGACCCCGTCGGCGAGGTTCGACAGGCCCGCCGCCGATGCCAGTCGGGCGAAGTTGTCTCGCCGAGACATTGATTGAATCATATCAATCGATTATTCTATTGTCAATGCCACAGCACAGGATTCGAGAGGAGGCCCGACCAGAGGCCGCGCCGGACGAATTCAAGGCGATGGCCCATCCTCTGCGCCTCCGGATCCTGCGCCTGTGCTTGCACAAGTCGCTTACGAACAAGCAGATCGCCGACCACCTCGGTCATGACCCCGCGACCACGCTCTACCATGTTCGGATGCTCGCCCGTACCGGGTTCCTCGTGGCCGAACCGGCTCGCGCAGGCCGTCGTGGCGCTCTGGAAAAGCCGTACCGGGCGACGGAGAAATCCTGGATCCTCGCCGTCCCGCGCCCGGATGACCAGCTGATCGGTGTCCTCGCCGCGCTCGACGCGCTCCGTGCCGAGATCGCCGACGCCGGACCGGAAGGCCTGGTGAACAATGTGCGCCTAGGCCTGCGGCTATCGGACGCCGAGGTAGCCGAGCTGTCCGAGCGGCTCGACGCCCTCGTGAAGGAATACGCCGACCGGCCGGCATCCAGCGGCGGGACGACGTACGGCCTGTCAATCACGCTCCACCGACTTCGCGGCCAGTGACGCCGGCCGGGACGAGTTCGCGAGCGCCTCCGGATTTGCGGTGGCAGCGCCGAGCCCGTTACCCGGTCTGGACAAGGCGGTCACCGTCCGCCACTATCGCAACGGCCGTTGGGATAGTCGCTCTCGAACACGTTCCTGCCTGACCAGCGACGTGGCGCCGAGTCAGTGAACTCGTGTCGGTGACGGCGCTTGCTGAGTCTCCCAGGGCTGCTCATCGAGATTCCGCACCCCGGTTGTGTCAGCACACCAACCCGACGAACAAGCCTGACACGCCCGCCCCAAACGATCTCATGAACGATCGGGGCTAGTTGAACCGCAGGCCGCTGTCGGCGTCCCCACGAGAACCTGTCCATGCTGGCCTGCGCTTCGACTGCTGACGCGAGTCGAGCGTGCGCCACCAGCGCTGCGTCAGATAGTCGATCGCATTCTTGAGGACGCCCTTGCGGTATCCGTGCCCGGCGGGCGGATCGATCCCGACGCGCCTTCTGCAGCGGACGCCGTTGCAGTCCTGTCCGTGATCCGGGTGGTGCACCCGTGCGCGATGTCGGCCTGCCGGTGGAGGCGGCAATGGATCTGCTCACACCGCGGCGGAAGTGCGGAAGCACGGATCCGACCATCACCGGCACAGCCATGCCGCACCGCCACATCTTGCGATACTTCTTTGCATCAGCAGGGACCGTCAGCTTGGTGTAGCGGCGGACCCCTCGTCCGATCGACGCCGGACTAGCGGAGTTCAGGACCGAGGCTTGGCTGCGGGATCTCGGCCGTTGGCGGGCGGATGAGGTCGATGCCTGCGGCGTGCACCCACGCACGAACGGTTGCGACGACGTCGTCGACGCCTGGTCCCGAGCGTTGACCGAATCGGGCGAGCAGCGCCGCGCCGGCTGCGAGCTCGTCGGAGGGGATGTCGTCGCCATGAGCCCATCGTGTCCAGCTGTGGAGGGCGTCCCGGACGTGTTCGAGGTGTTCGGCTCGGGCGTGGTGGTTGTTCCACTGATACAGGATGTCGAGGGGCATCACGTGGCGCCGAAGTGACGCGTGCTGCGACAGTATCTGTTGGTATCGGTCTCGTAGATCTCCGGCGAGCACTTCGAGGCGCTTGAGGTTGGCAGTTGCCTCGGTGACGGCTCGTTCGGCGCCCGGTAGGCGTCGGCGGGCGTCCCGGCCGTCGCGTCCACGACGGTCGTGGAGTCGCCGTTGGACGCTGGCCAGTGCGGACGCCGTGTCGGTGGCGTGAAGCCGGGATTCGGCCAGCGACTGGCGGTACGGCTCGAACTCGGCGCTAGCACGAGCCAGCTCTGCGGTGAGCGCGTCGAGCTGGCGGTGGCGTTCGGCGCGGTCACGGATCGCGGCCTGCGCGTCGGCCAACTGCTCGCGCAACCAGGCGTCAACCACCGCGAACGAGTCAGGCACGCTGTAGCGGACGGCCGGTGCCTGACACGGTGCCTGCGGGGTCGGGAGGTCGGTGACGATCTCGCCGAGGAACTGTCGCTGCGCGACCGCCGGGATGTCGGCGCGGTCATTTGCCAGCACCGCTTCGAGGATATCTCGGGCCTCGTCGAGGTCGTCGCTGTCGGTGATCACGTGGATGGTGTTGCGTTCACGGCCACGTGTCGCCCCAACGTACAGACCGCGCCGTCCGGTCGCCGTGGATGCGAGGTTGATGCCGATGGTGACGGTGTCGGACTGGGCGCCGTGCTCCGTAGCCGCGTAGCCGAGTCGCACATGTTCTCGCACGTAGTCGACCGGCAGCACGACGGACCCGTGGCCGCCATGATGCGCCACGGTGAGCGACCCGTCGACATGTCTGCCCGTGACCGTCCACAGGTCACGGTTGCGGACCGGCTCGCCGGTACTGGTAAGGAGAGTGCGGTTGTTGCGGCGGGTGGCGATCACGTCACCGACGCAGGCGACGTCGCTGCCGGCGATTCGTACGTGCTGGCACGGTCGATGTCACCGTGGTGGACGCGGGCGAGCTGGATGGTGCGGTTGAGCTCGTCGACGTGGTCGTTGGTGGCGGCGGTGACCGCCACCGTCTCACCATGACCGTTCGCTTCAATCCATGTGTTGGCGATCGTGGCGGCGTGCTGTTCGAAGCTCCCAGCGACGATCCGGTCTTGCTCCAGGTAGGCGTCGAGCGCAGCGGGGTCACCGTTTCGGAGCTTGAGGCTGGCGGCGGCTTCCCAGTCGTGGGTGAAGCGGTGGATGCGGTCCAGCTCGCACACCGGTCCGGTGCGGCAGAGCTGGTCGAACATGCCGCCTCGTCCGACTGCTTGCAGCTGGCGTGGGTCACCGACCAACACAAGTCGCCAGTGGTGCTGTTCGGCGAGCGTCACGAGACGGTGCAGGGAGTGGGTGCCGATCATGCCGGCTTCGTCGACGATCACCGTCGCCCCCCCTAGGAGATACCGGTCTGCCGGTGGACGTTCCGGGCGTGACCACTCGTGCAGCAGCTTGGCCACGGTGTCCGCCTCGACGTGGGCGTCGCGTTGCAGAGTGCGTGCCGCCTTCGCCGTGGGCGCCACCCCGAACACGCTCCTCCGGTGGTAGCCCAGGTCGGCGACGGCGCGCTGAAGGGTCCGGGTCTTGCCGGTGCCCGCCGGGCCGACGACCAACACCAGCGGTTCGTGGCCGGCGACCGCTGCGGCGGCTGCGGCCTGCAGCACATCCAGACCTGTCGCGTCGACGGTTGCCGACTGAGACCGCGCGGCCGGTGTTTCGTGGGCGTCGAGGCTCCAGGTGATGATGTGTTCTTCTTCGGCCAGGATCTGCTCGCTGCTGTATTGCGGTGCGACGGGTTCGATCCACACCGACCGCCCATCGGACGACCGACGGCTGCCGGCGCTGTCGGGGTCGAGGTTCACGCACTCGTCGAGCACCTGGTCGCACGCACGTTCCAGCGTCGCCGTCCACCGTCGAGCGGACATGCCCGGCATCGGTGGCGTTACGTCGCAGATGGTGCGTAGCACATCGGCACGGGACCACGTCGACCCGGCCACCGACAGCGAATCGACGATGCGCTCGACGGTGACCTGCGGCGGCGCCCGTTCGACGACAGGCGAGTCTGCGACGGCATCCGAGAGACGTCGTGGTGTCCAGCCGACCTCGGCGGCTTCGGCGAGCCACCGTGACCGAAGGTCTTGGGCGCCGGCACCGGACTTGTGCGAGCGGGTGTCGACCGCCGCCTCACGGGTCAGCGCGGCGCGCTCCCAACGTGTCGGATCCCGGCCCTGCCGATCACGGAACTCGAACAGCTTCTTTTCGAGCGCAACGTCGACCTGGCTCGTGCGCTTCGAGAACACTGCGAGCAGGTCTTCGGCGATGCCGGCGAGCTCGGCTTGCCCGTTCACGATCGGACTCCAGGCGACGCCGTAGCGGGCGGTGAGTTCGCTGCGCAGCGCCGACTGGTACAGGCCGCCGAGCATCCGCTGTTGACGTTTCAAGTACCGCCCGTCCAACGCCAACCACCGACCGTCGAGCGTCTGCACCTTCGCCGAGATCACGGCGTGGGTGTGGATCTGCGGATCGTCGGCCCGCGACGTCGTTTGACGGAACGTTGCCATCGACAAACCCTGCGACTCCGGATGGACCCGGCCTCCGTTGGCGCGGATCCGGGTCGTTGACCCGAACCCCTCGAGATGGTCGAGCGTGGCGGTGACGGCGGCGTCGTGGGCGTCGAGTAGCCGATCGTCACCGGTCAACGCCCACCACACCGACAACGACTTCGGCGCCGAGAATGTCGCATCGAACCCCGACACCGCGCTGATCACCTTCCCCTTCGCCGTGACCCGATCGACCAGCTCCCGACCCAACGGCGTCGCCGTGACCGGGTGGCGGCCGGACAGCAGCGTCTCGAGCGCCTCGACCGTCACCGGCCCGGCGAGGCCGAGCCCGTCGGCCTGGGCGCCGCACCACAGCCCCGGCACCTCGCCGGGCGCGTCGGTCAGATACGACGCGTAGTACGCGGCAGACGCCGCCGCCGAACTCGCGTACAAGGTCGTCACCCGCAGCATCGGACCGAGAAACACGCGCGCGCGCCTGCGGGCACTTGTCTGAACTCTGATTGGCGACTAGGTACGACGCGGATGTGGTGAGACACGGCGGATCAGTCCGACGGGAAGCGCAGTGACAGTTGCTCGACAGCACGGAATCGGCGCGTGCGGCGAGAGCGGTCGCGCTGCGGTCGATCGTCGTGAATAGCGACGAGGCGCAACGCACCGTGGGTCCGTCGGCTGCCAGTTCCGGACTCGTTGGGAGGCTCAGGCTGATCGGCCGAACCGGGATCCTCTTCGTTGTCGTCGCGGGGGCGGATTGCCTCGAGATCCCGGACCGGGACGACCCGACCGCAACACGCGAGCTCCATCAACGCCCACCGCGGGACGCGCAGGCAGTTGCCGAGTCGCACGACGGGCAGGCCGTCGCATCCATCGGTCTCCTCGTACCGTCAAGCCATCGCGTAGGCGAGCGTTCGACCGATCCTCAGCAGGCCGGCTGCCTCCTCCACGGTGTGCAGGATCGGCGGCTCAACGCTCAGCGGACCTCGCTCCCCCAACGGCGCTCATGTGGCCTAGTTACACCGATGTCATCTGCGTGACAAAGCCCCGTTTCGACGGTCTACGGACCGACCGGACAGGGCAGGCAACGGCGAACAACCACGGACGCCAGCGACAATACGACACGACCGCGGTGACGAAGTTCACAGGGCCACGTCGAGGACTTCGCGGCTGCGGTATCGCAATCGATGCCAGTCGTTTCCATCTCAGAGGTCACACATAGCCGTGCGCCCAGTCGCTCTGACGGTCGATGGTGCAACCGGCGATCTGAGACGCGGCACGGCACCGCGCGCGTGGAAGAACGTGACGGTGCGCGATCATTCGAGGCGACGAGGGGGTAATGAACGAATGCAACGGGGCACCGGTGCCCGGTGGCGTCACATCTGGGCGCTCGCTCTCGTGGTCGCGTCAGCGATGACGGCATGCGGCCGCGACGACCCTCCATCGGCAGGGTCCGAGCCAGCGTCCTCAGCTACCGACCCTGTCGACGACCCGACGGAGCCGATCTTCGATGAGGTTGAGGCCTTGACGCCGGCGTCGTTGCCGCCCGATTGGGAGCGATGCTGGAGCGGGCCTTCGACGCTCGACGGCGCCGGGGACGGGTGGTGGTCGCAGAGCTTCGGTCCTCGTGTCGACGGCGAGTGCCAGCGATCTATCACGATCACCCAGGTCCCTCCCGACGAGCAGTTCGGTGATCCCGGCGCTGAGGAAATCAAGGTCGGTGATCACGACGCGTCTCATTGGTTCGACGAGGACCGCGGTGCCGAGTGGCTCTTCTTGTGGGCGTTCCAACAGAACCTCGTCGTCGAGGCGTGCTGCGACGAATCAGCCCGAGCCGAGCTGAACGATGTGGCCCTGCAGTCGATCGAGGGGATGCGCATCGATGAGCCCGACCGATGCCGAAGCGAAGAATCCGACCTCGCCCAAGAGGAGCTCGAAACGCAGCTGATCGGCCACGACGATCGGATGTACACCGACGACGGCTGTCCGGTGCGCCTCGACATCGTCGCCATGGGCACCGCGCCCGCCGATGATCACTGCTTCCCCGGTGTCTCGTCCGTGTCGATCGGTACACCGTTCGGGGCGAGCAAACAGGACACGCCGGCGCGCTCCTACACGCGCGATCCCGACGATCTCTACGGGCTGCCGGATCTGCGCAAGCGACTCGACCTCGACGCCGTGCTACCCGCTGATGCGATCGACACCGGATACCGCCGGGACAAGGCCGCGCTCTGGATCGCCCCGTCCGACGACAGCCTCATCTACGTCGTCACCGACACCGCGACCGAGGCGTGGCCGCTCCTACGCGAAGAGGTCTTCTGCGCGTGAACGGTCCAGGTTGACTGTCGGCAGCGCAGCTCGTCGGGGAGCGAGCGAGGTGCTAGGCAACGATCCCGTTGGCGAGAGCCTCGATGAGACGAACGACGTCTTCTTGGCGACCACTTGCGATGCAGTCGGCCGGGGCCCCACCGTGGAGCAGTCCATTCGGACTGAGGAGCCACACCTTCGCGTCGGCAGGAGATAGCAGGAGTGTCTCGTCGAGCCGCTCCGCAACAATGGACAACTCGAGTAGACGCTGGCGCGCTTGTTGGTGTGGCGTCGAGTCTCTCAGCCAGGTGGCGACCGTGCGTCCGCTCACGCCGACGATCCGACCAACGTCGTCGTGCGCCAGCTCTGTTCGCTGGCTGACAGCACGGACAATTTCGGCGACTGCGCTCATCGACATCCCTCCGGTCCGATCGTGCCTCCACGCCGAACGGCTCCTGGCGCCGGAGCCGTGCGACGGTGTGTTCCATGCCGGCGGCGGCCAGGGCGTCAAGGACCTCGACCGGACCGAGTGGTGGCCGGTTCAGTCGTGCGCTCATGCGGGTCACCGTCTCGACGAGGTCTTCCCCAAGTCCTTCACCGATGAGGCCGACGAACGTCTCATCCGGGGTCTCGATCTCAACCTGGCTGGCGACGGTCGGGAACTTCACGCCGGCGAAGTCAGCGAGGTTCCACGTCATCACTGCGTCTGCCCCGGCCTCAACGGCGGCGGCGAGGTGGAGGAGATCGTCCGGATCAGGCCCGGACAGCTTCGCCGCCAGAGGCCGGTACTGAGCTCGGCGGATCCTCCTGCGAGCGACTGCCTCCACCTGTTCGCGGAACGCTGCGGCCCTTGTCCACCGCCAGACCCTTGCGATCGATGAGCACCCGCTCGATCTCGTCGAGGAGGTCATCGGACACGCACAGATCGAACAGACCGTCGGCAGCACTCGAAAGGACGAGGTCGGCGAGGCGAACGGGAAATAGGACGTTCGTGTCGACCAGCACAAGCCGGATCGGAGGCGTCAACGTTCAGCCGTGACGTCGCAGATGGCTAGTAGTCGAGACCGCCATCGAGGAGTTGTTCGACCGCGTTGTCTGCCGTGGTACGCCGGCGCACGCGATCCTTGCTGTAGGCCTCGATATCGGCGACGCGGATCGTTCGATGAGTCGAGCCAGGCTTGCGCCGGCACGACAGTCGACCGGCGGTGAGCAGACGATCCACGTATTGGCGCGAGACCCCCAGCAGCCGAGCGGCCTCGGCGGGCGACACCTCGTCCTCGGCGACCACGTAGATCGGGTGCCGGCCGGTAGCCAGATCGCGCACGAGGCGCTCCCCGAGTGCCAACACGAGATCCCGCAGCGCCTTCTGTTCGGCGATGATGTCGAGCAACTTGTCGTTCGGCTCGCGGCCGGAGGGCAGCTGCCGGGCGACGATCTGCGCCTCCTCGCGGACGTCATCATCGAGATCCTCGAAGAACACCGGTGCACCCATACGAGCAAGAATACAACGATAGCGCCATAAGTGCAACCGGGTCGGCTACAAGTGCAACCAGGTCGCAATGCCTCGCCGAACGGGGACAGGGCCGCGGGGCACTCACGCCGATTCTCGGCGAGGATGGCATAGAGGTTTGCGATGTTGAGATCGAGGTCGGGCGCTCAGGTTGCGGCGGGTAAGTGGCGACGAGCTTGCGGACGGGGACTCCTTGCCGGTGCGGTCATCGTCATGTCGGCCTGTGGGGGTGGAGGCGTCGCGCAGCAGTCGACCGACTCGACCACCGTCGACGGGAGCGACGCCCCCGAGCGGCCCGGGATGTACGACGCCAGCTACGACCCGATCGTCCCTTCCGGGTCGTTGCGCGACTGGGTGTCGTACGGCGACGCCGTCGTGCTGGCGACCGTTACCGGCGAAGTCCCAGCGGACCCCACCGACGAGCTCGGCGCAATGGGTTGGCCCAACGGGCAAACGGTCGCGGTCGACGAGCGCCTGTGGCAGCACTCCTCGGCACCGCGGCCGCCTACGACGATCGACTTCAGTGGAGGACTGCTTGTCGTCGAACCCCTTGAGGGGACGACGCCCTTGACGCTTCGCCTTGCGACGGTGGGCCGTCAATACGTCGTCCCCGTTGGGAAGTACGACAACGGCGGGTGGGCGCCGGTCGCGCCGATGCTCGAGATCATCGATGGTCGCATCGACCCAGAGGTTGGAGGCACGTACCCCTTCGCCGACGCGCTCGCCGACGTCGAGATCGCCGACGTTGCAACCGTGCTGTCGAGCGTCGACCCGGATCCACTCGCCGAAGGCGCTCGACCCGGCGATCCCGAAGCCCGCTACCAAGCGACCGTCACCCCGGTCACCACGATGCAGCCGGCCAGTTGATCCGTACACCGCGAACTCATGCCCGCATTACGAGCCGGATCGACGGTCGTTTTCCGCTATCGCATCTCGGCCGAAGGTGTTCAATCGTCGGTGATCCGTGTCGTCGGGACTGTAGGCCGGTTTGAGACCCCGCCTCCGGCTTCGATCGCGTTCGCTCGCAGCTCGATGCGGCCGGTGACCGTGCGGACGGACTCGGGGAGGGCATGCGCGTAGACCTTCATCAGCATGTCGGGGCTGTGGCCGAGCAGATCAGCGGCGGCGCGGATCTCGCCGATGTCGGCGGCGTGGCGCACCATGTGTGTCGCTGCCGTGTGTCGCAGGCCGTGTGAGGTCAGCCGCGGAACTCCGGCGGCCGCGACGAGACGATCCAGCGTCTGGTCGAAGTTGCCTGGCGAGACCGGGTTGCCGTGCCGCGTGGCGACCACCAGATCGTTCTCGTTCCAGGCCGGCCCAGCCGCAAGTTGCTCCTCACGCTGGAAACGCCGATGAGCGCTCAACACCTTCGCCATCGAGGCGCCAATCGGGATGGTTCGTCGGGAGCGGGCATTCTTGCCTTCGCTCCACTCCGGCCGGCCGTGAACCTCGATGAGCGCCCGCTCGATCCGAACCGTGTCCTTCTTCAGATCGACCGCTGACCAACGCAGACCGAGCAGCTCGCTGCGGCGCAGCCCGTACGACACGGCCAGCCGAAGTGGGGCCGACCAACGGTGATCACTCGTCGCGATTAGGAACTGCTGCACCTCCACTTCGCTCCACGTGTCTGTCTTCTCGGATCGCGATGCCCTGGCGACGTTTCGTGGCATCCCGACCCTCGCCGCAGGACTTCGACGGAGCTGGCCGGCGTCGACTGCGTCGGCGAGCGCGGCTCGCAGCACCATGCGGAAGATCTGGATGCTGCGTCGTGCGAACTGGCCACCTGCGGCGAGGCCGTCGAGCCACCGCGCCACGTCGTCGCGCTCGAGGTCGTCGACGCGGATCGCGCCGAGGCCTTCACGGATATGCCCTGCTGCCCACTCGTACATCAGCCGCGTCTTGTTCGACACGTCGAGGCGACCGGCGGCCCACTGGTCGACTAAGTGGCCGACCGTCCCCCAGTCGGCGCCGACCTCGCCTGACGCGGCGAACGACGTCGCTGCCGCCTGCGCCGATCGGCGAGAGGCGTAGGTGCCGAGCTGTCGTGGCCGGTGCTTGCCCGTCGTGGTGTCGATGCCGTCGACCCGCACGACCCACTTGTCACGCTGCTGTCGCACCGTCGGTCGGCCCGTTGGTTTCCACGCCATGGCGACCTCTTCTGATACATCGCTGATACATGGGCCGAAAACGCCCGAGGGTCTCGCCGATTCGGCGAGACCCTCGGGACTGTATCAGACCAGCTAGATCGCTGAATTCATCTGGCGCGCTCGGAGGGAGTCGAACCCCCAACCTTCTGATCCGTAGTCAGATGCTCTATCCATTGAGCTACGAGCGCGAGGTTGTTGCGGCGCCTCAGTGTAGACGGCGGGTCAAGGCACGGGACGGGGACGAGCCGACGCTCAGTAGTTCGTCTGGGACCACGGGCCCCAGCCGCCGCTGCGCTGGTACAGCGCGTACGCAGCCTTGGCGTTGAGGTACGGGTCGTACAGATCCGACTTCTCGTTGACGCCGATCCCTGCCAGCCAGCTCTTGTGCACGTCGTAATAGATCTGGAACAGACCGACGCAGCAGTAATTCTCCGCCGTCGGGATCCAGCTGCTCTCCCGGTGCGAGATCACGAGCGCCCGCTCTTCGAGGTGATCGGGCCAAACGGACCGGATGATGTCCTGCACGGACCCGGATGGCGCCGGCGGATTGGTGGTCGGAGGGGGAGGTGGCGCCTGGGTGTTGGGCGGCGCAGTCATTCTCGGAGCGTGGGTGTGTGG
>Ga0136613_10001074_pt1 | contig 13719 bp, 15 predicted proteins | sample AntDrymUQ2722106_2_FD_106649 | JGI IMG/M metagenome (GOLD analysis project Ga0136613, IMG submission 106649) | Polar desert sand microbial communities from Dry Valleys, Antarctica - metaG UQ272 (21.06) | ecosystem: Environmental > Terrestrial > Soil > Desert | place: Antarctica: Dry Valley... | reverse complement strand
CGGGATCAGCCTCTTCCTCGTCGACATGGACCGAGCCGGGGTGGTGCGCGAGCAGCGGCTGGAGAAGCTCGGGATGCACGCCTCAGACACGGCGCTGCTGGCGTTCGCCGGCGTGCGCGTGCCCACGGGCGCGCTGTTGGGCGAGGCGGGCAGGGGCTTCTACAACATCATGTGGGAGCTCCAGGGCGAGCGGCTGATCGGCGCCGCCTGCGTCGCCGCCGCCCAGAACGCGTTCGACAAGACGCTGCTCTACGCGACCGAACGCCATGCCTTCGGACGCCAGATCGGGCGCTTCCAGGCGATCCGCCACAAGTTCGCCGAGATGGCGACCGAGATCGAGGCGGCGCGCCAGCTCGTCTACGCGACGGCGGCGCGCTTCGCGGACGGCGAATACCCCGTGCGCGAGATCTCGATGGCCAAGCTCTACGCGGCGCGGATGGCGTGCGCGGTCTGCGACGAGTGCCTGCAGATCCACGGCGGCGCGGGCTACATGAAGGAGTTCGGGATCGAGCGCACCTGGCGCGACATGCGGCTCAACCGGATCGGCGCCGGGACCGACGAGATCATGCTCGACGTGATCGGGCGTTCCTACGGCCTGTAGCCGCTGCGCGCACGGTCGCGCGCACCGCGTCCATCCCGCACGTCTTCTCGAGGTAGCTGTCGGCGCCGAGCGCTAGCGCCCTGGCGGCCATCCGCCCGCGGTCGAAGCCCGAGAGCACCACGATGCCCAGGTCCGGGACCGCCTCGCGCAGCGCCGGCAGCGCCGCCAGGCCATCGCTGCGCGGCATCGAGAGGTCCAGCACCACCACGTCGGCCGCCGAGTCGTGCACGGCGCGGCCGAGGTCCTCGCATTCGCCTGCCTCCCCCACGACCGCGAGATCGCCCTCGGCCTCCAGGAACGTCCGCAGCAGGAAGCGCAGCTCCGGTGAGTCATCGCAGAGGAAGACGCGCGTCATCGCCCCCTAGGATCGGCCGCCACGCGGGCGGGACGCATACCCCAAAGCGGGGAACCTGCGCGCTCGGACGAGACCAGGAGGACGACGATGGGCGTACTGGACGACAAGGTGGCGATCGTCACCGGCTCGGCGCGCGGGATCGGACGCGCGACCGCCGAGCTGCTCTCCGAGCACGGGGCCAGGCTCGTGATCAACGACCTCGACGGCGACGCCGCCGGGCAGACGGCCGCGGAGATCGCGGGCGAGACCGTCGTCCACGCGGGCGATCTCACCAAGGCGGGCGCCCCGGAGGCGCTCGTGCAGACCGCGATCGAAGCCTGGGGGAGGCTCGACATCGTCGTCAACAACGCCGGCTACACGATCGACGGGGCGATCCACAAGCTCTCCGACGACGCGTTCCAGCGCATGCTCGACATCCACACGGTGGTGCCGTTCCGCGTCATCCGCGCCGCCGCCCCGCACCTGCGCGAGCCGGCCAAGGTGGAGCGTGAAGAGGGCCGCGAGGTGTTCCGCAAGATCGTCAACGTCTCCTCGATCTCAGGCACGATGGGCAACGCGGGCCAGGCCAACTACGCCGCCGGCAAGGCCGCCGTGGTCGGCCTGACCAAGACGCTGGCGAAGGAGTGGGGGCAGTTCAAGATCAACGTCAACGCGGTCGCGTTCGGGTTCATCGAGACGCGCCTGACGGCCTCCAAGGTGGACGCGAACCAGATCGAGATCGACGGCCAGAAGGTGCAGCTCGGTATCCCCGACCAGATGCGCGGGATGGCGCCGATGCTGATCCCGCTCGGCCGCACCGGGACGCCTCAAGAGGCCGCGGGCGGCGTGTTCTTCCTCTGCTCGCCGTGGTCGAACTTCGTGCATGGCCAGGTGCTCAACATCACCGGTGGGCAGTTCACCGGCATGACGACCTAGAGTCCCTGCGATGCGACTGGTCAAGCCGTCCACGGAAGAGCGCGCCACGGCGCGCGGGGTCGTCGGCGGGTCGGAGATCTCACAGGCCACGACCGGCGCCACGAACGTCTTCATGGGCCGCTTCCGCGTGCCGGCCGGCGCGCAGTCGCGACCGCACTACCACGCCGGTTGCGAGAGCGCGCTCTACATGCTCTCGGGAAGCATCGAGATCAGGTGGGGCGACCACCTTGAGGAGCGGTTGACGGTCGAGCCGGGCGACATGCTCTACGTGCCGCCGCACCAGACCCACATCGTGCGCAACCGCTCAGAGACCGAGCCGGCGGAGTATGTCGTCGCGCGCGACTCCCCGACCGAGGACTCAGTCGAGGTGCCCTGGGCCGGCGACGGCTAGTCGCAACTCTGCGGCGAGGGTGTGCCAACCACAACGCGCGCGGCCTGTCTCCGCCGGCGCGGGTCGAGACTCGGACGATGGACCCGGACCGCTGGTACGACGAAATACATGACATAGATGGGTTTCGTCGTAATCGCTCGCCAGACGAGGCGATCGCGCGGATTGCGACGTGGTCTGGAGGGGTGGTCGGTCGCGCACAGCTCGCGGCGCTCGGATTGACGCGCGGCGCGATCGAGCACCGAATCCGTACGGGACGGCTGCGCCCGTTGCATCGCGGCGTGTACGCGGTCGGGCATGAGGCGATCCAGGTCCGCGGGCGACTTGTCGCCGGACTGCTGACCGCCGGGCCAGGCGCAGCCCTGAGCCACCGGAGCGCGGCAGCACTCTGGAGAATCATCCCCTCGATGCCGGAGTTCGTCGATCTCACGACCACGAACCGCAGTCGCCGCTCGCGTGGAGGCCTGGTCTTCCACCAGACCCTTGCGGTGGACGCCACGACCCTCCACGACCTCCCCGTCACCCCACCGATCCGCACTCTGCGCGACCTCGCCGCCACCCGCCCCCGGCCCGTGGTCGAGCGCGCGTGCAGCGAGGCGCTCGTCCAGCGCCTCGTCACCCCCGAGCAGCTTGCGCAGCAGCAGGGTCCCGGAGCGGCACTGCTCGCCCGCCTCACGAGCGACGGCGTTGCACCAACGCGCTCGGACCTGGAGCGCCGTCTGCTCAAAGCAGTTCTACGAGCCCGCCTGCCCCGGCCGGAGGTCGACACGCAAATAGATCGCCACCGAGTCGACTTCCTCTGGCCGGAGCGCCACCTGATAGTCGAGCTCGACGGCTGGCAGTTCCACGGCCACCGGCTCGCTTCGAGCGCGATCGCGTGCGCGACGCGGAGCTGCAGCTGCTGGGCTACACCGTCGTGCGCTTCACCTGGCGGCGGCTGCGCGACGAGCCGGCTGCAGTGGCCGAGCAGATCGCGCGCCTCCTCAGCCGTCCGGCGCTGAGTAGAGCGTCCTGATGCGCGCGAAGATCTCGTCCGCCACCGCCTGCTGCTGATCGCGCGTCGGATCCGGCGTCTGCGGCCAGCGGATCGCATCTCCGTAGCGCACGCGCACCATCGGGAACTGGGCCCGCTTCCAGTTGCGCACCTGCGCGGAGCCGTGGATCGCCATCGGCACCACGGGCGCGCCCGATTCGAGCGCCAGGCGCCCGATCCCGCGCTTGGGCTGCTCGGACAGCGTGCCGGTGCGCGAGCGGCCGCCCTCGCAGTACATGACGATCGCACCGCCGCGCGCGAGGATCCCGTTGGCCGTGATGAACGCGTCCTCGTCCTGGTAACCGCGCCGCACAGGAAACACGCCGCCGTGCGTGTAGACCCACTGCAAGGGCGGGACGAACAGCTGCGACTTGGCCATGAACCGGATCCGCCGGCGCACGAACGCGCCGGCGAAGAAGTGGTCCATGAAGGAGAAGTGGTTCGGGGCGAGGATCACCGGGCCCGACGGCGGCACCTTCTCCGCACCGAGGCTGCGGGCCCGGAAGAACGTCCAGGCATAGAGCGAGGTGAGCAGGCGCACGACCTCGTAGACCCAATCGGGATCGCGGCCGCGGGACCGCTCGTGGAAGCGATCGAAGTACCTCTTGGGGCGCGGATCCTTGTAGACCTGCTCCCTGATCGGCGCCAACTCGGGCGGCGTGGCTGCCATGGCGCAAATCTACCCTCCGGCAGCACGGTTATCGTCCCGCCGAGGAGAGTTCGAGCCAGAGGAGCAGCGCAAGTGGCGAACGTCGAGGCCCACATCACGGGCACCGTGTGGAAGATCGAGGTCAAGGTCGGCGACACGGTCCAGGAGGGCGACACGGTGCTGATCCTCGAGTCGATGAAGATGGAGATGCCCGTCGAGGCCGAGGACGAGGGCACCGTCGCCGAGATCTGCTGCGAGGAGGGCCAGGCGGTCTCCGAGGGCGACACGCTCGTGGTGCTCGAGTAGCGGCGCGCAACAATGGGGCTGTGCGCAGGCTCGTGCTCGCCCTCTTGATCGTCGCCCTCGCCCCCGCGCCGGCTGCGGCAATGCCGGTCGACGGGCCGCTCGACACGCCGCTCGGCGTCGCGGCGCCCGTCATCGATCCCCCGATCGCGTGGCGCCCGTCGCGCGCCGTCGGCAAGCCGTTCGCGGGACGGCTTGTCCGCGGCGTCCAGCTGCCCGCCGAGGGGCGCGACTTCTGGACCTACGACTGGGGCACCCACCTGACGCCCAACCGGCCGTGGCGGCGCTGGGGCACCGATCGCCTCGTCGCCACGCTGCTGCGCGTGGTCGGGGAGTACCGGGCGGCCAACCCGTACGCGCCGCGGGTCGGCATCGCCGACCTCTCGCGCACGCGCGGTGGCCGCTTCGGCGCGAACTTCGGCGGGCTCGGCCACGCCTCGCACCAGAACGGTCTCGACGTCGACATCCTCTACCCGCGCGGTGACGGGCTGCAGTGGGTTCCGTCCTGGCCCGCGCTCGTCGACCGCGCGCTCTCCCAGGACCTCGTCGACCGCTTCGTCGCCGCCGGGGCGCAATACGTGTTCACGGGCCGGCGCCTGGGGCTGCGCGGCCCGCGCGGGGTCGTCGTGCGGCTCGCGCACCACGACGACCACATGCACGTGCGGATCCGCTAGCCGGCCGCCCCCGGTGCCGTCCGGCACGCTCCATATGGTGCCGCCATGCCGTCGCTCATCACCCGCGAGGAAGCGCTGCGGCTCGGCGACCTCGAAGACCAGTCCGACATCGAGGCGCTGGTCGAGCGCGCGTGGCGTGCACGGGTCGAGCATTTCGACGACTCCACCGACATGTGCTCGCTGGTCAACGCCAAGTCGGGTGGCTGCGCCGAGGATTGCGGGTTCTGCGCGCAGTCGCGCTTCGCCGAGGCCGAGACGCCGATGCACGCGATGATGTCGGCCGAGCAGATCCTCGAGCACGCGCAGGCCGCGGAGGCCGCGGGCGCGCACCGCTTCTGCATGGTCACGCAGGGCCAGGGCCTCTCCAAACGCGACTTCGAGGCGATCCTCGACGGTGCCCGGCTGGTCGCCGAGCAGACCAACCTCAAGCGCTGCGCCTCGGTCGGGCACATGAGCGTGAAGCGTGCGAAGCAGCTCAAGGACGCGGGCATCCAGCGCGTGCACCACAACGTCGAGACGGCTCGCTCCTACTACCCGGAGGTCTCCTCGACCGTCCAGTACGAGGGCCGCCTGCGGACGATCGAAGCGGTGCGCGAGGCGGGCTTGGAGACCTGCGTCGGCGGCATCCTGAACCTCGGCGAGACGCGCGCGCAGCGCGTCGAGATGGCCTTCGAGCTGGCAGCGATCAACCCGACATCGGTGCCGATCAACCTGCTCAACCCGCGCCCGGGCACGAAGTTCGGCGACCGCGAGCAGATGGACCCGTGGGAGGCGGTCAAGTGGATCGCGATCTTCCGTCTGATCCTGCCCGAAGCGCTGTTCCGGCTCTGCGGCGGGCGCACGGAGAACCTGGCCGACCTGCAAGCGCTGGCCGTGCGCGCAGGGATCAACGGCGTGATGCTGGGCAACTTCCTCACCACGCTCGGCAATCTGCCCGAGGAGGACCACGCGATGTTCGAGGATCAGGGCCTCAACATCGCGCGGCAGCCTGACAACGGCGCCAACCCGCGGCCCGACAACCGCGCAGGGTGGCTCGACGGCCAGACGCCGGACGTGGTCGCCGAGCACATCGCGGCGGGGGCGCCCGCGCTGCCCGTGCTGAGCGTGACGCTCTGGGACCCCTCGGCGCAGTTGCGCTACCGCAAGAAGTCAGCCGTCCCCCCCAGGCCCGACCAGGCGAGCAACGCCTGGCCGCTTCGAGCCGCGTAGACAAGGAGCGAGATGCTGGATCTGCAGGACCGACTGGACGAGCTCAAGGGGCTCGGCCTCTACCGCCGCATGCGCATGGTCAGCGGTCCGCAGGGACCGCACGTGGTCCTCGACGGCAAGCCGGTCCTGCTGCTCTGCTCGAACAACTACCTCGGCCTGGCCGACCACCCGCGCGTGCGCGAGGCGGCAGCCGATGCCGCGCTGCGCTGGGGCGCCGGCGCCGGCGCGTCGCGGCTGGTGTCGGGGAACATGACGCTGCACCGGCGCCTGGAGGAGCGGCTCGCCGCTTTCAAGGGCACGCAGAGCGCGCTGCTGTTCGGCTCGGGCTACCTCGCGAACGTCGCCGTCGTGCCGGCGCTGGCACGCCGCGGCGAGATCGTGTTCTCGGACGAGCTCAACCACGCGTCGATCATCGACGGCTGCCGGCTCTCGGGCGCGGAGACGTTCGTCTACCGTCACGCCGACGTCGATCACCTCGCCTGGGGCCTGCGCAACGCCGACGGCCGCGGCGCGCTGATCGTGACCGACGGCGTCTTCTCGATGGACGGCGACGTCGCGCCGCTCGAGGACATCGTGGAGGTGGCGCGCCACCACGACGTGCGGGTGATGGTCGACGATGCGCACGGGACCGGCACGCAGGGACCGGGCGGTCGCGGCACGGTCGCCGCCGCGGGGCTCGAGGGCGAGGTCGACGTGACCGTCGGGACGCTCGGCAAGGCATTCGGCTCCTACGGCGCGTTCGTCGCGTGCGACGGCGCGATGGCGCGCTACCTCGTCAACAGCGCGCGCGCTTTGATCTTCTCCACCGGCCTGCCGCCCGCGGCGGCCGCGGCCGCGTTGGCGGCGCTCGATGTCGTCGCCGAGCAGCCGCGGCGCGTGGAGCGGCTGGCCGACAACGCCGCCACGCTGCGCAGCGCGCTGGCACGTGAGGGCTTCGACGTCTCGGGCTCGCAGACGCAGATCGTGCCGCTGATCGTCGGCGACGCCGCTCGCGCGCTGCAGATCTGCGAGGCGGCACTCGAGCTGGGCGTGTTTGCGCAGGCGATCCGGCCGCCGACCGTGCCCGAAGGGACGTCGCGGCTGCGCCTCGCAGTGATGGCGTCGCACACGCGCGCCGAGCTGCGCGATGCGGCGCGGGTCATCGCACAGGCAGCGCTGCGCAACGGCCTGCGGCCATCCTCGACGGTCCCGGTCGCCGCCGCGCAGGCCTCCGCCTCGGCGGATCCCCCGCGGGTGTTCGACGGGGACGCGCAGGAGCGCCTGCCGAAGGCGGCGTGACCGCGCCGGGCTCGGTGGCGCGCCGCTGATGCGTGGGCTGTTCGTCACAGGAACGGACACGGGCGTCGGCAAGACCGTGGTCGCCGGCGCGATCGTCGCCGCGCTTCGCACCCGCGGCGAGCGGGTCGCCGCCTTCAAGCCGGTCGTCACGGGCACGGACGAGCCGGCCCGGCCTGGCTGGCCGCCCGACCATGAGCTACTCGCAGCGGCTGCCGGTGCTTCGGTGCATGCCGTCGCGCCGCATGTCTTCGGGCCGCCGGTGTCCCCGCACCTGGCCGCGGAGCTGGCCGGTGTCGAGCTCGACCTCGTTGCGCTCGTCGAGGCAGCGCGCGCGGCGCTGGCCGGGAACGGCGCGGACGTGCTGGTGGCCGAGGGCGTCGGCGGCCTGCTCGTCCCGCTCACGCCGCACCACATCGTGCGCGACCTGGCCGTCGCGCTCGGCCTCCCGCTGATCGTCGTCGCGCGGCCGGGGCTCGGGACGATCAACCACACGCTGCTAACGCTCGAGGCGGCACGTGCGGCGCAGCTCGCAATCGCCGGCGCGGTGATGACGCCCTGGCCCGACGACCCCGGCGTGATGGAGCATTCCAACCGCGCGACGGTCGCGCGGCTGGGCGCGGTCAGCGTCGCGACGCTGGCGCCGCTGGCGGACGGCTCCCCGGAATCGCTTGCGGCCGGCGGCGTGGGATTGCCGCTGGACGATTGGCTGCCGTAGGCCGCGGCCTCACGCGCCGCGCGGCGGCAGCAGGGGCGAGCTGACGCCGCACGCCATCGCCCGCGGCGCGGCGAGCCGCTCGAGCATCAGCGCGGTGTCGGCGATCGCGATGCCCGTCAGATGCTCCTCGCGGCCCTCGAAGTCGGCGACGATCGCCCGCAGCGCCTCACCGTAGGCGTCCGCGTCGCTTGCGGCCAGCGCGGCGATCGCATCCGCGGCGCGGACCATCGCCGGAGATCCGTTGCGCATGTGCGCGACCGCTCCCGCCGCTGCCGCGTCGTCGGCCTCCACCAACGCCGCGAGCGCGAGCGCGTAGCCGGCGGGCGCCGACTCCACCGACGGCCCGAGTGCCGCGCGCGCGTAACGCGCCGCTTCGACCGCGTCGCCCGCGAGGACCGCCGCCTTGAGCATTCCGATCAGCCGCCCGAAGCTGGCCGGCGGCGCAACCTCCCAGGACTGCCGGTAGAGCGCCGCGGCTGCTTGCAGCGCATCCGCCGCGGGCTCGCCCGCGAGCAGCGCAGCGTGCCCGCGGCCCTCGGTTGCGATCGCCTCGCGCAGCAGGTCCGCGTGGACACCCTCGGCGAGCGGCATGCGGCGAGCATAGTGTGCCGGTGATGACCGAACCCTCAGTGACCGGGCGCTGCCTTTGCGGCGCGGTCCGCTTCGACCTGTCCGAGCCGCCGCAGAGCGCCGGCTACTGCCACTGCACCCGTTGCCAGCGCCGCACGGGCACGGCCGCGTCGCCGTCGGCGGCCGTCGACGGTCGCGGCCTTCGATACCTGCAGGGAGAGCAGCTCGTCAAGGCCTGGCGCCATCCGGATGGCGGATTCGAGAAGCTCTTCTGCCGCGAGTGCGGCGCGCACCTGTTCAGCCGCAACCCGGATGACCCGGCCCAGATGGGCGTGCGCATGGCAGCCTTCGACGGCGACCCGGGCGTGCGGCCGAGCTGGCGCTCGTATGTCGCCGACGCGGCGGAGTGGGAGCCGATCCCCGACGACGGGCTTCCGCGCCACAGCGCAGCAAGGCCACGTCCCGGCTGATCAGAGCGGCTTCACGTAGTCCCAGCCGGTCCGCGTCACGCGCATGCCGACGTGCTCGTAGAGCCCGCGCGCGCCCGTGCGGGAGTCGGTGCCGAGCCCGCAGCGCCGCAGCCCGGCCCGCCAGCCGAAGCCGAACGAGCGCGTCAGCAGGGCGCGCGCGACGCCGCGCCCGCGGTGCTCGCGCGCGACCGCGAGCTGCCCCACCCAGATCGCAGCCTCGTCCTCGATCAGCACCGCGACGCCGACGATCGCCTCGCCCGCGACGACGGTCACGATGTGTCCGGAGACGAAGCCGGGACGCCCGAGCGTCTCCCCGGCCCAGTCCTCGAAGGTCCCCGCGTCGGCGTCGGGCCACTCCCCGAACGCCGTGTCGATCACGTCGTAGACGGCCCGTGCGTCGCGGCCCGGGACGAACTCCCGGATCGCGTAGCCGGGCGGCAGCAGCGGCGGATCGGGTTCGCGCTCGAGCCTGATGTCGAAGACCCACTCCTCCCAGGTGCGGTCGTAGCCGTCAGCCTCCAGCAGCGCCCGGGCCGCGTGCTCGTTCTCCGTTAGCGTCTGGCACGTGGCCGTGTTTCCGATCGCACGACCCGCGTCCTGGGTCCAGCGCAGCAGGTACGTGCCGATCCCGCGTCCGCGGTACGCGGGGAGGACATGGACGAACGCCTGGCGCTCGCCGACCAACCACCCCAGCGCGACGAGCGTGTCCTCGTCGCGCACTGCGATCGATTGGCGGTCGAGGTCCATGCTCGGCCGCTTGGTCGAGCCGACGAAGTCCTCCTCCGTCTCCATCGCCTCGCCGTCGTCGTGGGCCTCGCAGGCGCGCCAGACGCGCGCTACGGCGCTCGCGTCCCCAACCGCGAGCGGGGCGGTCGAGAGGCCCTTCACCGGTCGCCCGCGTAGTCGATCAGCGACTTGTCGACGAGCCACTCGACCGGAGCCTTGTCGTCGGAGTAGACGGTGCCACCCGAGAGCGGTCGCGCGAGCCGGCGCGCATCGGCCAGCGCGATCGGGCGCAGGTCGACGGGGAGCCGTCGCGCCGCCGCGAGCAGGCGCTCGCGCGAGGGCGCGACCGTGCTTCCCATCAGCAGCGTGTTGGTATCGCTGACGGCGACGCGCGCGATGTGCGGGAACGCCGCCCCCATCGTCGCGGTCAGCACCTGCTCCAGGCGCGGCGAGTCCTCCGGGTGCCCGACGTTGATGATCACCGCGCCGCCGGGCGCCAACCGGGCGCGCGCCAGCTCGAAGAACTCCTTCGTGGCGAGGTAGAACGGGATGTACGGCTGGCGGTACGTGTCGAGGAAGATGAAGTCGTAGCGCTCGTCCGTCCTGCGCAGGTATGGGCGCGCGTCGTCGGCGTGCACGCGCAGCTGCGGGCGGTCCTCGAGGCCGAACCAGCGCCGCCCGATGTCGAACAGCTCGCCGTCGATCTCGACCGCGTCGATGATCGCGTCGGGGAAGTACTTCGCGTAGGCGCGCGCCACCGTGCCACCCGCGACCCCGAGCATCGCGACCTTGGCGGGCGGCTCGTCGCGCACGCTGAACGGGAGCGTCAGGTAGCCGTCCCAGTAGTTGCCGGTGAGCACGGTGTCGCGGCGCCAGATCGAGTGGATCGCCTGGCCCTCGTTGAGCTCGAGCTGGCGCCGGCCGTCGGGATACTCGACGACGCGCGCATACTGGTAGGCCGTCTCGGCCTCGTGCACGACCTCGCCCTCATCGGCCGCCTTGACCGTGCCGACCGGGACGAGCAGGAGCAGGACGAGCGCGACCGGCGCCGCCAGCCAGCGCCTGCCCAGCCCGAGCGCCGCGACCAGCGCCAGCACCAGCGCATAGGCGAGGAAGGTGCGCTGCGTGCCGACGAGCGGGATCAGCAGCAGCGAGGCGCTGAACGTGCCCACGAGCGAGCCGACGGTCGAGATCGCGTACATCCGCCCCGCCGTCTCGCCGGAGTCCTCGACGCTGTGCAGCTTCAGCCGGATCGCCCACGGCGAGACGGCGCCGAGCATCAGCACCGGGATCGAGACGAGCGCGAGCACGCCGAACAACGAACCCGCGAAGCCGCCCACCGACACGTTGTCGAATGCGTCCACCGACAGCGAGAGCAGCGGCTGGGCGACGATCGGCACGACCGCGAGCAGCACCGAGGAGGCGAGCACGAGCATGCACAGGCCGTCCAGGTGGGGGTGGCGGTCGGCGAGGCGCCCGCCGAACCAGTAGCCGATCGAGAGCGCGACGAGCACGACCGCGATCGTGTTCGCCCAGACGATCGTCGAGTCGCCGAAGTACGGAGCGATCAGCCGCGCGACCGCGATCTCCGAGCCGAGCGTCGCCGACCCGACCACGAAGACGAGCAACTCGAGCGGCAGCCGGCGACGATTTCCCATGCCCGGCCCAGTATGGCGACGGGTGGTCGGGGGTCAGCCGTGCGCCAGCAGCCGTCTGAGCCCGGCCGCGCCGCGGGCGGCGCGAGCGAAGTCCCTGTCGTTCGCGTTCGCGCGCAACTCCTCGAGCAGCGTGTCCAGCCGCGTCACGTCGACACTGTCGAACGCGCGCGCGATGCGATCCCGGATCCACTCCAGCGTGGCGACGTCGCCGTCAACCGCCGCCGCCCGCTGCGCCGACGCGTCGACGCTGACCTGGCGCGCCCAGAGATCGAAGCGCGCGCGGTCGATCTCGACGGCGGGCCGATGCTGTAGCTCGAGGTCGAGCGAAGACTGCGCGAGGTCGAGCGCGGCGTTGCGAGCGCTCAGCCCCCGGCGCCTCTCGAGCGCGCGTGCGAGGGCCGCGAGCGCACGGCTCACCGGCCGGACGAGCCGCGGCGGAACGCCTCCTGCCCGGTGGGCCTGCCACGCGGCTCCCGCCGCCCGGGCGCTCGCGGCAGCCCTGCCCCAGCGCCGCGACGACGCCGCGCGGAAGGCGGCGTTCGCGCCGTCCGACAGCCGACGCAGCTCGGGCGGAATCGGTCCCGGGAGCGCGTCGACGGGCACCGCGAGGGCGAGTGCCTCGAGATCACCTTCATGGGCGCTCTCGAACTCGCCGTAGCCGGGGGCGAAGAGCTTGTCCGAGAACGTGCCGTCGTCGTGCAGCTCGCCGCCGACCAGCACGCCCGCGACGGGACCGCGCGGGCCTGTGACGGTCTCGCCGATCGCCTTCACGGCGACCTCCTCCCAGACCAGGCCGGGGATGTTTTCGGGCCGGTGGACGTCGCCCACTCGGGGCGCCGCCGGCATGATCATCGCGGCGGGGCCCTCCTTGCCGGCGAGCCACGTGCCCGAGGTGTCTCCCACGACTCCACGACGGTAGTTGAAGACATCCTCGCCGAAGTACCAGACCGAGCCGTCGTCGGCCTGGGCGTAGAAGTCGAGCGCGACCTCCTGGATGCGCCCGTCGAGATAGGCGACGTATTGGGAGACGAGCGTCCGCACGCACTGGCCGGGGCTCCACTCGATCACGCGCGTGTCTCCGAGCAGCGTGGTCTCGGTCCGGAACGGCTTGCCGTCGACCCTGCCGTTGAGCACCACCGACTCCAGGCGGCTGATCGGGAACAGCGGGTTGGTGACGCTGGTCGAGTCGGAGAACACCGGTGCGACCAGATCGACCCGCCGCGCCGCCGGTGCGACGGGCAGCCCGTCGAGCCCGGCCGCCGCCATCTGAGCAGCCGTCGGCTGGGCGATCGGAGTGACAGCGCCAAGGCCGCACGCAGCAGCCGCTCGAGACTCCTCCGCCGCAACGGCGCCACCGAGGGCGAACACTGAGAGCACGACCGCGACGATCTTCATGGCGGCGAAGCTACGGCGAGCAGATGAGCTGGCGATGAAGCGGTTCCGACCGGGCCCGGGGCTAGCTTCCGCGCATGGACACCGCCGCACTCGCCGAGCTCGACCGCACCCACCTCTGGCACCCGTTCACGCAGCAACGCGACTGGGAGCAGGAGCCGCCGGTGATGATCGAGCGCGCCGCGGGCTGCATGCTCTACGACACCGACGGCAACGCCTACATCGACGGCGTCTCGTCGCTCTGGTGCACGGTGCATGGGCACCGTCACCCGGTGATCGACGCCGCCGTCAGGGCGCAGCTCGACCGCGTCGCGCACTCGACGATGCTCGGCCTGTCGCACCCGGGAGCGGCCGAGCTGGCCGCGCGCCTCGCCGCGATCGCGCCTCGCGGGCTCGAGCGCGTGTTCTTCTCCGACAACGGGTCGACCGCCGTCGAGGTGGCGGTCAAGCTGGCCTACCAGTTCTGGCAGCTGCGCGGTCAGCCGCGGCGCACGGAGTTCGTGTGCCTGCGCGACGCCTACCACGGCGACACGATCGGGTCGGTCTCGGTCGGTGGGATCGACCTCTTCCACGCGACGTTCCGCAAGCTCCTGTTCGAGACCCACCACGCCGAGCCGGGCGATGCGCGCGACATGCGCCGGCTGCTCGAGCAGCGCAGTGAGCGCGTCGCGGCGGTGATCGTGGAGCCGCTGGTGCAGGGCGCCGCGGGCATGCTGGTGCATCCGCAGGGCTACCTGCGCGCGGTCCGGGAGCTGTGCGACGAGTTCGGCGTGCTGCTCGTGT
>Ga0136613_10001073_pt1 | contig 13722 bp, 7 predicted proteins | sample AntDrymUQ2722106_2_FD_106649 | JGI IMG/M metagenome (GOLD analysis project Ga0136613, IMG submission 106649) | Polar desert sand microbial communities from Dry Valleys, Antarctica - metaG UQ272 (21.06) | ecosystem: Environmental > Terrestrial > Soil > Desert | place: Antarctica: Dry Valley... | reverse complement strand
GCGCGGCTCCCGGGGTACCCGGCGAGGAGGACGGCGTCGAGCCCGGCGATGTCGACGCCGAGCTCGAGCGCGTTGGTCGAGGCGAGCGCGAGGAGCCGCCGGTCGTGCAGGCCACGCTCCAGCGCACGCCGCTCCTCCGGCAGGTACCCGGCCCGGTACGCCGCAACCCGGGCGGCGAGATCGGGCCTCGTCTGGAGCAGGCGGTCCCGAACCGCCGCGGCAACGGTCTCGGCCGCCCGCCGGGACCGGACGAACGCCACGGTCTGGGCTTCCTCGAGCATGAGATCGCCGAGCAGGTCGGCCACCTCGGCCACCGCCGACCGACGCACCGGTGCACCGTGCTCACCCCGGGCCGAGACGACCGGCGGCTCCCAGAGCGCGAAGGCGGTCTCCCCCCGTGGCGAGCCGTCGTCGGTCACCGCCGCGACGGGCCGTCCGACCAGGCGCTCGGCGGCCAAGGCCGGCTCGGCCGTGGTGGCGGACGCCAGGATGAACACCGGCTCGCTCCCGTACGCGGCGCAGATCCGCCGCAGCCGCCGGATGACCTGGGCGACGTGGGCACCGAACACACCGCGATAGGCGTGCGCCTCGTCGATCACCACGAACTGCAGGGCTTTGAAGAACCGGGCCCACCGAGCGTGCCCAGGAAGGATGCCGGCGTGGAGCATGTCCGGGTTCGTCAGGACGTACGCGGCGAACCGGCGGACCCAGTCGCGCTCCTCCATCGCGGTGTCGCCGTCATAGGACCCGACCCGGACGCCCGGCACGTCGAGCTCTCGCAGCGCCCGTGCCTGGTCGGCCGCGAGCGCCTTGGTGGGGGCCAGGTAGAGCACGGTCGCCCCGCGGCCGTCAGCGGCTGATCGCCCGGCCAGCACGGCGGTCAGCGCCGGCAGCAGGTAGGCGATGGACTTGCCCGATCCTGTGCCGGTCGCGAGCACCACACAACGCCCCTCGTGGGCGTGCTGGGCAGCGGTGTGCTGGTGGGTCCACAGCGTCCGGACCCCGAGCCTTCGCCACCGGTCGACGAGGACGTCCGGGGCCCACCGCGGCCACGGGACCTGCCGCGACGCCCGCGCCGGCACGCGCTCGAGGTGGGTGAGGCACTCCGTGCGTCCGCCGACGCCGAGCAGGCGCCCGAGCAACGCCTCCGGGTCGCGGCCGACCGTCCGCGGCTCGCCCCGGTCCGGTCGCGGGGCTGGCGTGGGCACGGACCCATCCTGCGCCTTGCCCAGGACGATCCTGCGCTCGGCACGGTGCTGATCGTGGGATGCGCGCCGCCTCGTCGTGCGCCAGCCGTACGACGGGCAGCGATCTGCGGTGCCGCCGTCGTCGCGGGATGAACACGCCGAGTGGTTGAATGCCCGGGTTCGTCGATTCCGAGACGACGACGCCGACGATCTGGGAGTGCCGGGTGGAGCTGTCGTTGTCAACCCGTACCGAGGGTGACCACACGGTCCTCGAGGTCGGCGGGGAGATCGACGTGTACACGGCCCCGAAGCTGCGCGAGCAGTTCGCCCAGCTCGTCGAGGACGGCCGGTACGGCATCGTCGTCGATCTGGAGAAGGTCGGTTTCCTCGACTCGACCGGTCTCGGCGTGCTCGTCGGTGGTCTGAAGAAGGTGCGCTCGCACGACGGGTGGCTCCGGCTCGTGTGCACCGAGGAGCGGATTCTCAAGATCTTCCGCATCACCGGCCTGGACAAGGTGTTCCCGATCCACGACTCCGTCGCCGCTGCTCTCACCCCTCCGTAGGCGCTGCCGAGGCAGAGCTGGACACCGCAGCCGGGTCGTCGACCCCTGTGCAGGGAGTCCTCGTGCCACCCGTACACTCCCGGCGAGCCGGGCAGCGCCGCACTCCGACCTGCGGCGATCGCCCGGCGCCGCCGCGCGGGACGACCGCGCTCAGACGCTCGACCTGCAAACGCTGGCGCCAGCGCCGTGCCCGACTTCTGGAGGACGCATGTCCGCACTCGCCCTGATCGGTGAGACGACGGAGATCAGCGGTGGCAACACCGTGATCGTCGTCGTGGTCGCCGTGGTGGCCGTGCTCGCGCTCGTCGTCGCTGGCGGCCTGGTCCGCGACGTGCTGGCCGCCGACGAGGGCACCGAGAAGATGAAGGAGATCGCCCGGGCCGTGCAGGAGGGGGCAGCGGCCTACCTCGGTCGCCAGTTCCGGACCCTCGCCGTCTTCGTCGTCCTCGTGTTCTTCCTCCTGCTGCTGCTGCCGGCCGAGGGGGCCGACGTCCGGATCGGTCGCTCGGTCTTCTTCGTCGTGGGTGCGGCGTTCTCGGCGCTGACCGGGTTCGTCGGCATGTGGCTCGCGGTCCGCGGGAACGTCCGCGTCGCAGCGGCGGCTCGTACGGAGGGCAAGCGCCCGGCCATGCGGATCGCGTTCCGCACCGGCGGCGTCGCGGGCATGTTCACGGTGGGGCTCGGCCTGCTCGGGGCCGCCGTGGTCGTGCTCGTCTACACCGGCGACGCTCCCGACGTGCTCGAAGGCTTCGGCTTCGGCGCTGCCCTGCTCGCCATGTTCATGCGCGTCGGCGGTGGCATCTTCACCAAGGCCGCCGACGTCGGTGCCGACCTGGTTGGAAAGGTGGAGCAGGGAATCCCCGAGGACGATCCGCGCAACGCGGCAACCATCGCCGACAACGTCGGTGACAACGTCGGTGACTGCGCCGGCATGGCGGCAGACCTCTTCGAGTCGTACGCGGTCATGCTCGTCGCGGCGCTCATCCTGGGCCAGGCGGCGTTCGGCACCGAAGGCCTGGTCTTCCCGCTGATCGTGCCCGCGATCGGGGTGCTGACCGCGGTGGTCGGGATCTTCGCCGTGGCACCGCGCGCCAACGACCGCAGCGGCATGACGGCGATCAACCGGGGCTTCTTCCTCAGCGCCGTGATCTCGGCGGTCCTCGTGGCGATCGCGGCTTTCGCCTATCTCCCGTCCAACTTCGGCGACCTCACCGGTTCGCCGCTCGCCGACAACGACGGCGACCCCCGGATCATCGCGATTGTCGCGGTGATCATCGGCATCGTGCTGGCCGCCGCGATCCAGCAGCTCACCGGCTACTTCACCGAGACCACGCGCAAGCCCGTCCGCGACATCGGCAAGACGTCGCTCACCGGACCGGCCACGGTCATCCTCGCCGGTGTGTCGGTCGGGCTGGAGTCCGCGGTCTACTCGGCACTGCTGATCGGGGCTGCGGTGGCCGGCGCGGCACTGCTCGGCGGCGGATCGATCATCCTGTCGCTGTTCGCGGTCGCGCTCGCCGGCACCGGCCTGCTCACCACGGTTGGCGTGATCGTCTCGATGGACACGTTCGGCCCGGTGTCGGACAACGCGCAGGGCATTGCGGAGATGTCCGGCGACGTGACCGGCGAGGGCGCTCAGGTGCTCACCGAGCTCGACGCCGTCGGCAACACCACCAAGGCGATCACCAAGGGCATCGCGATCGCGACCGCGGTCCTGGCCGCGACGGCGCTGTTCGGCTCGTTCACGGACGCGGTCACGAACGCGGTGGAGGAGTCCGGGGCGACGCTCGAGGCGAACACGCTCGACGAGGCACTGAACCAGCTCGAGTACTTCGGCGCGCTCAACGTGGCTGATCCGCGCAACCTGTTCGGGCTGCTCATCGGAGCGTCGGTGGTGTTCCTCTTCTCCGGTCTGTTGATCAACGCGGTCACCCGAGCGGCCGGTGCCATCGTGTTCGAGGTACGGCGACAGTTCCGTGACGACCCCGGGATCATGGCCGGAACCTCCAAGCCGGAGTACGGCCGCGTGGTGGACATCTGCACGCGGGACTCCCTGCGCGAGCTGGCGACTCCGGGCCTGCTCGCCGTCATGACCCCGATCGCGGTGGGCTTCGGGCTCGGGGTCGGTGCGCTGGGCTCCTATCTCGCAGGTGCGATCGGAACCGGCACGCTCATGGCGGTGTTCTTGTCCAACTCCGGTGGCGCCTGGGACAACGCGAAGAAGCTGGTCGAGGACGGGCACCACGGCGGTAAGGGGTCGCTCGCCCACGAGGCGACGATCATCGGCGACACGGTGGGCGACCCGTTCAAGGACACCGCCGGCCCGGCGATCAACCCGCTGCTCAAGGTGATGAACCTGGTCGCGCTGCTGATCGCACCGGCCGTCGTGAGCATGTACCTCGGAACCGACGAGAACGCACTCCTTCGCTACTCGATCGCGGTCGCGGCGATCGCCGTGATCGTCGTCGCGGTGGTCTTCTCCAAGCGCCGGAGCATCGCGGTCGGCGACGAGCCCGAGGTCGAGGTCGTCACCGCCGAGCAGGTCTGATCACCGCGGGGCCGGGTTCTTGGTCGGCCGCGGAGGATTCTGGCCGACGAGGTTGGCCACCGGCAGCCGCGACGAGCAGGCTGACGAGCACCTTCGCCACACCGCCGGCTGGGCGGACCTCGGCCCGACTCGCGTCCTCCGGGGGCGCCGGCTGGTAGCCGGGGTGGGAATCTGTGTCATAGGCCGCAGAATGGCACGAGCGGGCATGCATCCGGGCAGGCACGCGCAGGGGGACGCGGTGGTCGACCGTCGGAGATCGGCGCAGCTCGTCGGCGTGAGTGCCCACGCCGCGATCGCGTTCGCGCTGCTCGCCGGCTGCTCCGGGGGGACACCGGCGGCCGGCCCGGAGCCGTCCCGGCCGAGCACCGTCGACGTCACGCCAACCCCGTCGGACAGCGCGACCCCGGCACCGAGCCGGTCCGCGACCACGCCCGCGCCGTCCGCTCCGACGCCCACCCCCGCGCCGACCCCAGACGCGCAGCGCGCGTACGCCGACGTCGTCGCACTCGCCGGCGACATCGGCCCCCGGGAAGCGACGAGCGCGGAGTTCCAGCGGGCGGCCGACCTGGTCGAGCGGCGGTTCAGCGATCTCGGCTACGACGTAGGCCGGCAGGACTTCCAGGTCCCGGCCGGCGCGTCAGAGTGGGGCGCCGTGCCCGCCGGGACCAGCACGAACGTCATCGCCACGCCGCCGGGGCTCGCGCCGGGTGATCGGCATGTCGTCGTCGGCGCGCACCTCGACACGGTCCCGCTCGCGCCGGGTGCGGAGGACAACGCCTCCGGCGTCGCCGTCATGCTCGAGCTCGCCCGGCTCGCGGCCGGTGCCTCGCTCGCTCCGGGCAGCCTGACGTCCGTGCAGGTGGTGTTCGTCGCGTTCGGCGCGGAGGAGCCGCGGGCCGCCTTCAACCCGGACCACACGTACCACCACTTCGGGTCGCGGGAGTACGTCCGCCTGATGGACCCGGCGCAGCGCGCGTCGCTCGTCGGTGCGATCTCGCTGGACCGGGTCGGTGTCGGCACCGTCGTCCCGGTCAGCTCCGCCGCGATCGGGCCCGCGACGTTGCGGGACGCGCTGCTCGCCGCCGGCACCGTGGCTGGCGTGCAGGTGCTCGCCGACGAGACGAACACGAGCAGCGACCACCTCCAGTTCGAGCTGGCCGGGCTCACCGGCGCTCGGGTCGGCAGCACCCCGTACGCCGGCTATCACAGCCCCGACGACGTACCGACCGTCGTGAGCGCGGACCAGCTGGCCCGCGTGATCACGCTCACCTGGACCACGTTGCAGGCACTGCGGTAACCACCGGAGACCGCCGCCCTACGCTCGCGGGATGGCCCGACGACCCGATCTCGTGATCTTCGACTGCGACGGTGTGCTGGTCGACACCGAGCGGCTCGCGGTCCGGCTCGAGGTGCAGCTGCTGGCCGAGCTGGGCTGGGAGATCACTGAGGCGGAGATCGTCGAGCGGTTCGTCGGCATCTCCGACGGGGCGATGCAGCGGGCGATCGAGGAGCGCACCGGCCGGCCGCTCCCGCCGGGATGGCACGAGGCGAGCACGCTGCGGTACCGCGAGGCGTTCGCCGCCGACCTCGGTCCGGTACCAGGTGTCGTCGAGGTCCTGGACCGCCTCGACGCGGAGCAGATCACGACCTGCGTCGCGTCCAGCGGCAGCCACGAGAAGATGACGTTCACGCTCGGCCTGACCGGTCTCGATCACCGTTTCTCCGGCCGGATCTTCAGCGCGACCGAGGTCGAGCACGGCAAGCCCGCCCCGGATCTGTTCATCCATGCCGCGTCGCGCATGGGCGTCGACCCGTGCGGTTGTGTGGTCGTCGAGGACTCCCGCCCGGGCGTGGAGGCGGCGGTCGCCGCCGGGATGAGGGCGCTCGCGTACGGCGGCGGCGTCACGCCGCCCGCGCGGCTCGAGCTCGATGGCGCGGAGGTCTTCCTTCGCATGGACGCGCTCCCCGCCCTGCTCGCCCTGGACTGATCCCAGGGCTGCGCCGCCGATCCTGGGAGACTCAGCAGGTGCACGCTGCCCTCGGCCTCGTGGCGATCGTCATCACAGTCCTCGTCTTCGCCGGTCTCGCCCGCCGGTTCGAGCTGTCCGCACCGCTGCTCCTGACGGTGGTGGGGGTGATCGCGTCGTACCTGCCGTTCGTGCCGGAGGTCGTGCTGGAGCCCGAGCTGGTGCTGGTCGGGCTGCTCCCGCCGCTGCTCTACGCCGCAGCCATCCGGACGTCGCTCGTGGACTTCCGCCGCAACGTACGCCCGATCCTGCTGCTCTCGGTGGGGCTGGTGATCTTCAACACGATCTGCATCGGGCTGCTGGTCTGGTGGCTCCTGCCGGTGCCCCTCGCGGCTGCTCTCGCGCTCGGCGCGGTGGTCGCGCCGCCCGACGCGGTGGCGGCTACGTCGATCGCCCGGCGGGTCGGCATGCCGCGCCGGGTGGTCACGATCCTCGAGGGCGAAGGCCTGGTGAACGACGCTACGGCGCTCGTCCTGCTCCGTACGGCGGTCGTCGCGATCGGCGGCTCGGTGAGCGCCTTGGAGGTCGGTGGTGCGTTCCTGCTCTCCGCCGGCGGAGGTGCCGCTGTCGGCGTCGTGCTCTCGCTCGTCCTGGTCAAGCTCCGGCGGCATCTGACCGACGCGGTGCAGGACACGAGCATCTCGCTCCTGACCCCGTTCGTCGCCTACCTGGCCGCGGAGCAGATCGGCGGATCTGGTGTGCTCGCGGTCGTCGTCACCGGCCTCCTGCTCGGGCACGAGGCGCCGGTGGTGCTGACGGCGGCCGCCCGGATCTCCGAGCGCACGAACTGGCGCACGGTCCAGTTCCTGCTGGAGAACACGGTCTTCCTGCTCATCGGCACGCAGGCCAGCGTCATCATCGGCGCGGTGACGCGCAGCGACGTCGGGTTCGCGAGCGTGGGGCTGGCCGCGCTCGCGGTGCTCGTCGCGGTCGTCGTGCTGCGCCCGATCTGGGTGTTCCCGGCCACGTACGGGGCGAGGTTGGTCCCGCGCATGGCGCGCAACGACCCCGCGCCGAGCTGGCGATACCCGGCCTTGGTGTCGTGGGCCGGCATGCGCGGTGTCGTCACACTCGCGGCGGTGTTCGCGATCCCGGCGGAGGTCGAGCAGCGCGAGGTGCTCGTCTTCATCGCCCTGGTCGTGGTCGCCGGGACCCTCCTGCTCCAGGGGTCGACCCTGGCGTGGGTGGTCCGCCGGCTCGGGCTGGGCGGACCCGACCGGGCCGAGGACGCGCTCCAGGCCGCGGTGGTCTACCAGCAGGCCGCCGCGGCGGGTGCGCGCAGGCTTGCCGAGATCACCGACGACGACACGCCGCCGGAGCTGCTCGAGGAGCTCCGCACTCGGTCGGCGAGCCGTTCGAACGCGCTGTGGGAGCGGCTCGGCCGGGACCGGGACACCCCGAGCCTTCGCTACGCCACGCTGCGCGAGCAGATGCTCGAGGCGGAGCGCGAGGAGCTCCTGAAGATCCGGGCCGGCGGCACCGTCGACCACGAGGTGCTGGAGGACGTGCTGACGGCGCTCGACGTCGAGGAGTCCATCCTGGAGCGCGTCCAGCTCGACAACGCCGAGCGGGACGGTGTATTGGTGGCTCGGCCGCACCCGGCCGGCTCCTGCGTCCACCTCGACGAAGCACCGTCGACGGCCCGCCCCAAGGTCGCCGGCGGCTGCGAGGACTGCGTACGGGAGGGTCTCACCTGGGTGCACCTGCGCATGTGCCTCACCTGCGGAAACGTCGGCTGCTGCGACTCGTCCGGGGGCCGGCACGCTGCGAAACACTTCGAGACGACGGCGCTCGATCAACGGCCAGGCCACCCCGTGATGCGCTCGGTCGAGCCGGGCGAGGCGTGGCGCTGGTGCTACGTCGACGCGCGCACCGGCTAGGGCCGCGCGAACGGCGCGAGGCTGGAGCCCCAGATGCCGTCGAATACCGATGCGCCGTCGGCGTAGGAGACCTCACGGGGCGTGAACGACGCGTCCATACGGATCGGTGCGAACGTCGCGGCCTTGACCTCGCCGTCCCAGAGCGTGACGTCGAGGATCGCGCCCTCCATGGTCTCGCTCATGAAGTCCATGTCGAAGACGTAGTTCCCGAGCGAGTGGGCGATCATCGCGCCCGCGTAGAGCTCGACGCCCTGCACCCAGTGCGGATGACCGCCGACGACGAGGTCTGCGCCGGCGTCGATCATCGCTCGGCCCACGATGCGCTGGTCCTCCTCCGGCTCGTACGTGTACTGCGTGCCCCAGTGCGGCAGGACGACGACCAGGTCGACCTGCGCGGACAACGCGCGTACGCGGTCCTGCATCGCCGTGACGTCAGCCGGGACCAGTGGCCCCGTCCGGGAGCCCATCCGCACCTCGAGCGCTCCGGGGACGCCCGGTTCCGCCCGGGGGGTCTCCCCGATCGCGTTGAAGGCGAGAAACCCGATCGTGGTGCCGTCGCGCTCGACGATCGCGGGGGTCTGCGCCTCGGCCAGGTCGGCGCCGCCTCCGACCGGAATGATCCCGGTCTCCCGGACCAGGCTGACCGTCTCCACGATGGACTCGGCGCCGTAGTCACCGAGGTGGTTCGCGGCGAGCGACAGCACGTCGAAACCGGCCAGCGTGAGGCCCGCGCGGACGCTCGGGTCGGCGCCGAAGGAGTCCCCGCCCTGGGTCGGCGGCCCGATCCGAGAGAGGGTGCTCTCCAGCGTCCCGATCGTGACGTCGGCGCCGGCCAGCCGCTCGGCGGTCGGCCGCAGGGGCGCGGCCGAGTCGGCGGACGCCGCGATCACCCGCCCGACGCCACGCGCGAGCATCACGTCGCCGACGAACGACATGGTGACGACCGACGCCGGCGGGATCCCCGGGATCTTGAGCCGGTACGTCGCTGGCGTCTGCAGCGGATCGACGCCGTCGACGGTGATCACCCGCACGGTCGGCCCCACCGACGCTGCCTCGACGACCGCGACCACGGCGGTGTCCTCCTGCGCGGCGCCGATCGCCTCGGCCGCCGATCCCACCCGGATCCTCAACGGGGGGGCCACGCCAGGCGAGGCCACGACACGGAGCGGCTGGGCCGGCGCGCCGAGCTCGGCCCAGTCGACCACCGTGCCGGCCAGGATGCGTTCGGCCAGCTCGCGGGGCACGTCGAGTGGTGGACGGGTCGCGTGCACCGCGAGCACGATCGGGACGTACGTGGTGGGCTCGGACGTCGGCGTCGCGGTCTTGGCGGGCGGCGATGCCGGACGAGTCGGTGACTGGGTCGGGCTCGTCGGCGGGGTGCTCGTCGCCGCTTCGCTCGGTTCCTCGCCCTGCCCGCAGGCCGCGGTCAGCAGGGCGGCTGCGGCGAGGACGGGGAGAACGTGCCGGCGCACCGTCCCGGGTCTCGATCGCCGCATCCAGCGACCTTACGTCCGACCGCGGTTGGCACCTGGGCCACGGAACCCGCGCCGACCGCGTACCGTTCCCGCTCGGGTGGGGACACCAGTGAGGTGTCGCACCCCGAGAACCCACACCGGAGAAAGAGGACGAGCGCTCGTGCCCGAGAAGAACGACACCCGACCGCACCGCAGACTCGTGATCGTGGAGTCGCCGGCCAAGGCGCGCACGATCGCCGGCTACCTCGGGCGCGGGTACGTCGTCGAGTCGAGCATCGGTCACATCCGCGACCTGCCGCACGGCGCCGCGGAGGTCCCGACCAAGTACAAAAAGGAGCCGTGGGCCCGGCTCGGCGTCGACGTCGACCACGGGTTCGAGCCGATCTACGTCGTACCGGCTGACAAGCGGGCCCAGATCAAGAAGCTCAAGTCCTTGCTCAAGGACTCCGACGAGCTCTTCCTCGCGACGGACCAGGACCGTGAGGGCGAGGCGATCGCGTGGCACCTCTTCGACGAGCTCAAGCCCAAGGTCCCGGTGCAGCGGATGGTGTTCCGGGAGATCACCCGCGACGCGATCCGGGCGGCGATGGAGAGCCCGCGCGAGATCGACACCCAGCTCGTCGACGCCCAGGAGACCCGTCGCATCCTCGACCGCCTGTACGGCTACGAGGTGTCGCCGGTCCTGTGGAAGAAGGTGATGCCGCGGCTGTCGGCCGGGCGCGTGCAGTCCGTGGCGACCCGGCTCGTGGTCGACCGGGAACGCGAGCGCATGGCGTTCCGCGCCGCCGAGTACTGGGACCTCGACGCGATCTTCGACATCGGCCGGGCCGAGGAGCCGCGTACGTTCGGTGCCCGGCTGATGTCGATCGAGGGCCAGCGCGTCGCCCAGGGCCGCGACTTCGGGTCCGACGGGTTGATCAAGGACGCCGCCGCGGTCCGGCAGGTGGACGAGAGCACCGCCCGCCAGCTCGCCGCAGCGCTCACCGGCTCGACGTTCTCGGTCGCCAGCGTGGAGTCCAAGCCGTACAAGCGGTCGCCGTACGCACCGTTCCGCACCACGACGTTGCAGCAGGAGGCGTCGCGGAAGTTCGGCTTCGGGGCCAAGCGCACCATGCAGGTCGCCCAGCGCCTGTACGAGAACGGCCACATCACCTACATGCGTACGGACTCCACGACGCTGTCCGAGTCCGCGGTCAACGCGGCCCGGACCCAGGTGCGCGAGCTCTACGGCGCGGACTACCTGCCGGAGACGCCGCGGCGCTACCTGAGCAAGGTCAAGAACGCGCAGGAGGCGCACGAGGCGATCCGACCGTCCGGCGACGCGTTCCGCACGCCTGGCCAGACCGGCCTCAACGGTGACGAGTTCCGGCTGTACGAGCTGATCTGGATGCGCACGGTCGCGTCGCAGATGCGGGACGCGATCGGGCGTTCGGTGAGCATCCGGGTCGGTGGTCAGACCGACTCCGGCACAGCCGTCGAGTTCGGCGCGTCCGGCCAGGTGATCACGTTCCACGGATTCCTCAAGGCCTACGTCGAGGGCGCGGACGACCCCGACGCCGAGCTCGACGACCGCGAGCGCCGGCTGCCCGACGTCGCCGAGGGCGACCCGCTCGTCGCACTGCGGCTGGACGCGGACGGCCACTCGACCAAGCCGCCGGCGCGCTACACCGAGGCGAGCCTGATCAAGGAGCTCGAGGACCGGGAGATCGGTCGGCCGTCGACCTACGCGTCGATCATCGGCACGATCCTCGACCGCGGGTACGTCTTCAAGCGCGGTAGCGCGCTCGTGCCGACCTGGGTGGCATTCGCGGTCACCCGGCTGCTCGAGCAGCAGTTCGCGTCGCTCGTCGACTACGACTTCACGGCCCGCATGGAGGACACGCTCGACGAGATCGCCGCCGGCCGGCAGGACCGGGTCGGGCAGCTCACCGAGTTCTACTTCGGCGGGTCCGGTGGTTCCCGGACGACAGATGCGCCGCGGCCGAAGAGTGGTCCGGGGTCGGGCGACTCGTGGGAGGGCCTTCGCGCCCTCGCGACGGACCTCGGCGACATCGACGCGCGGGAGCTGAACTCGTTCCCGCTCGAGGACTCCGGCATCGTGCTCCGGGTCGGCCGGTTCGGCCCGTACATCGAGCGCGACGGTCAGCGTGCGAGCGTCCCTGAGGACCTGCCGCCGGCCGATCTCACGGTCGCCCTCGCCGAGGAGCTCCTGGCCAAGCCGTCCGGTGATCATCCGCTCGGCACCGACCCGGCCACAGGTCTGGAGATCGTCGCCAAGGACGGCCGTTACGGCCCGTACGTCACGGAGGTCCTGCCCGAGGACGCGCCCAAGAACGCCCGCCCCCGCACGGGCTCGCTGTTCAAGGACATGAGCCTGGACACGGTCACGCTGGAGGCGGCGCTCACGCTGCTCTCGCTCCCGCGCGTGGTCGGCCTCGACCCGGAGACCGGCGCGGAGATCACCGCGCAGAACGGCCGTTACGGGCCGTACCTGAAGAACGGCACCGACTCGCGCTCCCTCGAGCGCGAGGAGCAGCTGTTCAGCGTGACGCTGGACGAGGCGCTGGCGATCTATGCGCAGCCGAAGCAGCGGGGGCGCGCGGCGAGCCCACCGCTGCGTGAGCTCGGGGTGGACCCGGTGAGCCTCAAGCCGGTCGTGCTGAAGGAGGGCCGCTTCGGCGCGTACGTCACCGACGGCGAGCTCAACGCGACGCTCCGAAAGGACGACGATCCGGCGACCATCACGCCCGCCCGCGCGGCCGAGCTGCTCGCCGACAAGCGGGCCAAGGGTCCCGCTCCGAAGAAGCGCTCGACGGCGCGGAAGACGACGGCCAAGAAGACGACGGCCAAGAAGACCACGGCCAAGAAGACCACGGCCAAGAAGACCACCGCGAAAAAGGCCACCACGAAGGCGCCGGCGAGCAAGGCCGCCGTACGGTGACGGTCTCCGGCTGACCTCGGCGACGGCGGCGGCTCGAGCGTCGTGATCATGAGTACGGGCGCCCAGCCGCCGGGTGCCGGCCCCGCCCGCCACTACGCTGGCGCCGTGGCTGATCGGGACGACGCCGCTGCGGGCTGGGCGCTCGACGACTCTTCGCTCTCCGCGCAGAGCGACCTGCGCGGAGTCATGGCGATCAAGCCGTTCCGCTCGCTCTGGCTCGCCCTTGCCGCGTCCAGCCTCGGCAACTGGCTGGGACTGCTCGCGATCACCGCCCTGGCCGCGTCGCTCGCCCGCGGGTCGGACCTCTTCACCGCCCAGAACTACGCCATCGGCACCGTCCTCCTGCTGAAGCTGCTGCCGGCGCTCGTGCTCGGCCCGTTCGCCGGCCTGGTCGCGGACCGCTTCAACCGCCGATGGACCATGGTCACCGGTGACTTCGTGCGGGCGGCGTTCACGCTGTCGATCCCGTTCGTCGGTGAGCTCTGGTGGCTCCTCGTCGCCACGGTGTGCATCGAAGCGGCGAGCCTGTTCTGGATGCCGGCCAAGGAAGCCACGATCCCGAACCTCGTGCCGCGGCGACGGCTCGAGGCCGCGAACCAGATGAACCTCCTCGGCACGTACGGCTCCGCACCGATCGCGGCCGCGTTGTTCGCGGTGCTCTCGCTGTTCTCCTCGGCGCTGGACACCGTCGTCCCGTTCCACGTGGACGCGCTCACCGTCGCGCTCTGCGTGAACGCACTGACCTTCTTCATCTCCGGGCTCTCGATCGCCCGGATCAAAGGCATCCCCGAGAAGGCCGCGCGCAGCTCGGACGACCCGAGGATCGGCATCTTCTCCACGCTCGTCGAGGGCTGGAAGTACGTCGGCACGAACCCCACCATCCGCGGGCTGATCGGCGGGATCATCGGGGCGTTCGCCGCCGGCGGCGTGGTGATCGGCCTGGCGAAGACGTACGTGACCTATCTCGGCGCCGGCGACCCGGGCTACGGGCTGCTCGTGGGATCGGTCTTCACCGGGCTCGCGGTGGGCATGCTGGTCGCGCCACGGCTGATCCCCGGCTTCAGCCGACGCCGGCTGTTCGCGCTGTCGATCGTCGGGCTC
>Ga0136613_10001072_pt1 | contig 13723 bp, 11 predicted proteins | sample AntDrymUQ2722106_2_FD_106649 | JGI IMG/M metagenome (GOLD analysis project Ga0136613, IMG submission 106649) | Polar desert sand microbial communities from Dry Valleys, Antarctica - metaG UQ272 (21.06) | ecosystem: Environmental > Terrestrial > Soil > Desert | place: Antarctica: Dry Valley... | reverse complement strand
GCGGCATCGTCAGCATCGGCGACATCGTGAAGTTCCGCATCGACGAGCTGGAGACCGAACGCCGACAGCTGGAGAATTACATCAGCGGCTGAGCTCCGCGGAGCGGTATCACCTAGCCGAGTTCCGCTCAGCTGGCGCCGTCGAACAGGCTCGTGACCGAGCCGTCCTCGAACACCGCCTTGATCGCCTGACTGATGAGCCCGGCGATGGACAGCACAGTCAGCTTGTCGAAGTGCCGCTCGGGCGGGATCGGCAACGTGTTCGTCACGACGATCTCGCGGATCTGGCTGTTCTTCAGCCGGTCGACGGCCGGACCGGACAGCACCCCGTGGGTAGCCGTCGCGATCACCTCGGCGGCACCGGCGGCGATCAGTGCTTCGGCCGCCTTGACCGTCGTACCGCCGGTGTCGATCATGTCGTCGACGATGATGCAGACCCGGCCGTCGACGTCGCCGACCACGCGGTTCGCGACCACCTGGTTCGGGGTCAGCGGATCGCGGGTCTTGTGGATGAACGCCAGCGGGCAGCCGCCCAGCCGGTCGGTCCATCGCTCCGCGACCCGCACCCGGCCGGAGTCCGGTGCGACCACGGTCAGCTCCCGGCCGGCGTACTGGCGCATCACGTAGTCGCTGAGCAGCGGCAAGGCGAACAGGTGGTCCACGGGGCCGTCGAAGAAGCCCTGGATCTGCGAGGTGTGCAGGTCCACGGCCATCAACCGGTCCGCCCCCGCTGTCTTGAACATGTCCGCGACCAGCCGGGCCGAGATGGGCTCGCGGCCGCGGTGCTTCTTGTCCTGCCGGGCGTACGGATAGAACGGGGCGACGACGGTGATCCGCTTGGCCGAGGCCCGCTTGAGCGCGTCGACCATGATCAACTGTTCCATCAACCAGGTGTTGATCGGCGCCGCATGACACTGGATCGCAAAGGCGTCACAGCCGCGGACGGACTCCTCGAAGCGGACGAACAGCTCGCCGTTGGCGAACTCGTACGACGAGGTAGGCGTCAACGTGACGCCCAGGTACCCGCCGATTTCCTCGGCTAGCGCCGGGTAGGCGCGACCGGAGAAGAGCATCAGGGTCTTGCTCGTGGCCTGCTTGATCGCGCTCATCCCGATGAGTCCTCGGTTTCTGCTCGGGCAGCCGCAGCCGCAGCCGGACTGCCGGGTCGGCGGCGGCGGACCCAGTCGCGGATGTTGCGCTGCCGGGCCCGCCCGACCCCCATCGCGCCGGGAGGGACATCGTCGGTGATCACCGAGCCGGCCGCGGTGTAGGCGCCGTCCCCGATCGTCACCGGCGCGATCAGCATCGTGTCGCTGCCGACCCGCGCGTGCGCACCCACGACGGTGCGGTGCTTGGCCACCCCGTCGTAGTTGACGAATACCGTCGCAGCACCGATGTTGCTGCCGGGCCCGACGCTGGCGTCCCCGACATAGGACAGATGCGGCACCTTGGCGCCCTCCCCGATCTCGCTGGCCTTTATCTCCACGAACGCCCCTGCTTTGGACCCGCGCCCCAGCCAGGTGCCGGGCCGCAGGTACGTGTAGGGCCCCACCGTCGCGCGCTCGCCGATGTCGGCGGACGTGCACTGTGACCGGACCACGGTGGCGCCTTCGCCGACCGTGCAGTCGACGAGCGTCGTGTCCGGACCGATCCGCGCGTTCGTGGCGACCGTCGTCCGCCCGGACAGCGCGCTACCGGGCAGCAGCGTGACGTCCGGCGCGAGCTCGACGTCGACGTCCACCCACGTCGTGGCGGGATCGAAGATCGTGACGCCGGCGCGCATCCATGCCGACAGGATCCGGTCGTTGAGGGTACGGCGACGTGCGGCCAGCTCGACCCGGTCGTTGCAGCCGATGGTGTCGTCCGGATCGGCCGCGGTGCTCGCCCGGACGACGTGGCCGTCGGCGGCGAGCAGGCCGACGACGTCGGTGAGGTACTGCTCGCCCTTGCTGTTATCTGTGGAAAGCCGCTCCAGGGACGCGGCGAGCAGCCCGGTGCCGACGGCGTACACCCCCGCGTTGACCTCGCGGATCTGCCGTTGGGCGTGGGTGGCGTCGGCGTGCTCGACGATGCCGCTGACCGAGCCGTCCGCGGCGCGGGTGATCCGACCGAGACCGGTGGGGTCGGCCACCTCCGCGGTGAGGACGGTCAGCGCCGCCCCGCTGCCCCGGTGATCCTCGACTAACGCCCGGACGGTCTCGGCGGTCAGCAGCGGCGCATCGCCGTTGAGGACGACCACGAAGCCGTCGCGCTCGCCGAACGCGGTGAGCGCGAGGGCGGTCGCGTGCCCACTGCCGTTGCGTTCTGCCTGCAACACCGTCCGCGCCCGCGGGTCCACGGTGGCCAGGTGCCCGGCTACCAGTTCGCTCCCGTGTCCGACCACGACCACGGTGTACGCCGGCCGCAGCGGTGCTGCCGCAGCCAGCACGTGCCCAAGCATCGAGCGCCCGCCCAGCGTGTGCAACACCTTGGGGGTGGCCGACTTCATCCGGGTGCCCTCACCCGCGGCCAGCACGATCACTGCGGTAGGCGCGTCGGGCACCGGCTCTCCTGTCATTGCTGGGGGACTCGGACTCGAACCGAGACTGCACGGCTCCAAAGGCCGGCGGGCTGCCGATTACCCCATCCCCCACCGCCCGCGCAGCAGCCTACCGACCGGCTCGGTCCTGGCGAACCTACGGTTCGGTAAGTTACGGTGGCGTAATGAGCCAGACCGCCGTCCTACCCGATCGCCCGGGACCCCAGCCGATGATGGACGAGGCCAAGGGGTGGGCCGAGCAGCTGACGCTCTACGTCTTCGTCGTCGTCCCGTTCCTGGCACTCGTTGCGGCGGTGCCGGTGGCCTGGGGGTGGGGTCTGGGCTGGCTGGATGTGGCGCTGTTCGTGCTGTTCTACTTCGTCACCGGCCACGGCATCACGGTCGGCTACCACAGGCACTTCACGCACGGCTCGTTCCGTGCCCCCAAGCCGGTGCGGATCCTGATGGCGATCCTCGGCAGCATGGCGATCCAGGGTCCGGTGCTGCAGTGGGTGGCCGATCACCGGCGGCATCACGCCTTTTCCGACCGCGACGGCGACCCGCATTCGCCATGGCGGTTCGGCAGCACCGTTCCGGCGTTGGTCAAGGGCCTGTTCCACGCCCACGTCGGCTGGCTGTTCGAGCGGGATCAGACCAATCGGGGCCGCTACGCACCCGACCTGCTCAAGGACGATGCGATCCGGCGTACCAGCGGCCTGTTCGTCCTGTGGGCGGCGTTGAGCCTGTTCCTGCCGGCCCTGCTGGGCGGACTGCTGACGTGGTCCTGGACCGGGGCACTGTCCGCGTTCTTCTGGGCGGGGCTGGTCCGGGTGTGCGTCCTGCACCACGTCACCTGGTCGATCAACTCGATCTGCCACACCATCGGGCAGCGGCCGTTCGCCTCCCGTGACAAGTCGGCGAACTTCTGGCCGCTGGCGATCCTGTCCATGGGCGAGTCGTGGCACAACAGCCATCATGCCGACCCGACGGCGGCCCGCCACGGGGTGCTGCGCGGCCAACTGGACTCCTCGGCCCGGGTCATCCGAATCGCCGAGAAGTTCGGCTGGATCTCGGATGTGAAGTGGCCCTCGGCCGAGCGGATCGCAGCCAAACTGGTGCCCACGCCCGAGCGGGCGTGAGCACCGGCCGGGTACGGATGACCGGAAGGGAGCGGCGGGAGCAGTTGGTCGACGTCGGTCGGGTGCTCTTCGCCGAGCGGGGCTTCGAGGCGACCTCGATCGAGGAGATCGCCACCCGGGCCGGCGTGAGCAAGCCGGTCGTCTATGAGCACTTCGGCAGCAAGGAAGGCCTCTACACCTTTGTGGTGGACCAGGAGATGGAGCTGCTCCTGGACCGCTTCGCGTCTGCGCTGTCCGGGGGGCATCCGCGCGAGCTGCTGGAGCAGGCCGCGTTCGTACTGCTGGACTACATCGAGGACGAGACCGACGGTTTTCGGATCCTGATCAGGGACTCGCCCGTCGTCAGCTCGTCCGGTTCCTTCTCCAGCCTGATCGGAAAGGTGGCGAGCCAGGTCGAGCACATCCTCGACGATGAGTTCAAGGCGCGCGGCTACGAGACCACGCTGGCCGGGCTCTATTCGCAGGCTCTCGTCGGCATGGTGGCACTGACCGGGCAGTGGTGGCTCGAGGTGCGCAAGCCAAAAAAGGCCGAGGTCGCCGCCCATCTGGTCAACCTCGCCTGGAACGGCCTGTCGCATCTGGAGAGCACACCCGGGCTGGCAGCCGAACCTCTCCGCTAGCCGCCAGGTGCCGCCCCGCCACGGATCGGATCAGGAATCGGCCGCCTCGGCGGCGTGCAGCCAGGCATCCTCGGCCTCCGAGCGCTCGGCGCGGACGTCGCGCAGCCGCTCGTCCAACGCGCCCACGCGCTGGTAGTCGGTTGCATGGTCGGCGAGTTCAGCGAGCAGCCGCTGCTCGTCGGTCTCCAGCCGGGACAGCCGCCGTTCCAGCCGGGCCACCTCCTTGCGGGCGGTCCGCGCATCGGCTGCGCTGCTGACGGCTGGCCTACGGCGGGATGGAGCCAGCTGCGGCGGCGGATGCCGGGCCAGGTACTCCTCCACCCCGCCGGGTAGCGCGGCGAGTTGTCCGTCACCGAGCAACGCGACGACGGTGTCCGTGACCCGCTCGATCAGGTACCGGTCGTGGCTGACCACGACGAGCGATCCCGGCCAGGTGTCCAGCAGGTCCTCCAGCGCGGTCAACGTGTCGATGTCGAGGTCGTTCGTCGGCTCGTCGAGCAGCAACACGTTCGGCTCGGCCATCAGCAGCCGGAGCAGCTGCAGTCGTCGCCGCTCGCCGCCGGACAGGTCGGCGACCGGCGTCCACTGCCGGGCGGTCGGGAACCCGAAGCGCTCCAGCAGCTGCGCGGCGCCGACCTCGGCCTCGCCGATCCGCATCGACTGCGCGATGTGCGCCACCGCCTCCAGCGCTCGCAGTTCGCCGGGCAGCTCGGTGACCTCCTGCGACAGGTACGCCGCCCGCACGGTCGGCCCGACGATGACCCGCCCCCGGTCGGGTTGCAGGGAGCCGGTGAGCAGCCGAAGCAGGCTGGTCTTGCCCGAACCGTTGACGCCGACGACGCCGATCCGGTCGCCAGGACCGAGCTGCCAGCTCACGTCATCCAGCAGGGTGCGGCCACCGAGCCGGAGGGTGACGTTTTCCAGTTCGTACCCGGTCCGTCCGAGCCGGTGAGCGGCGAAGCGCTGCAGACCGGCCCGATCACGCGGCGGCGGCACGTCGGCGATCAGGGCTTGGGCCGCCTCGATCCGGAACTTCGGCTTGCTCGTGCGGGCCGGCGGGCCCCGACGCAGCCAAGCCAGCTCCTTGCGCAGCAGGTTCTGCCGGCGCGCCTGCGTCACCGCCGCCACCCGCTCCCGCTCGGCCCGGGCCAACACGTAGGCGGCGTACCCACCGTCATAGCTGTGCACGGAGCCGTCGCCGACCTCCCACGTCGCCGTGCACACCGCGTCGAGGAACCAGCGGTCGTGCGTGACGACGAGCAGTGCTCCCGCTCTCCCGCCGAGGTACGACGCCAGCCACGCCACCCCCTCGACGTCGAGGTGGTTCGTCGGCTCGTCCAGGAGCAGGAGGTCGGTCGGGTGGACGAGCTCGGCGGCGAGGGCCACCCGCCGGCGCTCACCTCCGGACCGCTCGCCGAGGGTCGAGTCCAACCCGATGCCGGCCAGGCCGAGTCCGGACAGGACCTCCCGGACGGCGCTGTCCCCGGCCCACTCGTGTTCGGCCGCAAACGCGCTCGGCGGCAGTACCGCCGCGCGCACCGTCGTCGTCGGCGCGAAGTCCACCGCCTGGTCGAGTACGCCGATGCGCAGCCCGCTGCGCTGAGTCCTCCGGCCGGCGTCCGGTGCCGCTCGCCCGGCCAGTACGGCGAGCAGCGTGCTCTTGCCGCCGCCGTTGGGCCCGACCACGCCGATCCGCTCGCCCTGGGCCACACCGAGGGGCACCTCGTCGAGCACGATCGTGGTGCCGAAAGCCTTGAGCACCCGCTCGAGAGACAACAGGTTCACGGGATTCGCCGGGCGCCCGGTACCGGTCCGTGCACGATCCGGACGGTCCGGCAGACGCCGGCACCGGCCAGCGCGGCGGCAAGCCGGACAGCGGCCCGGGAGGAACCGACCAGGAACGCACATGTCGGTCCGGAGCCACTGACGATGCCGGCCTGCGCGCCGAGCTGCTCGCCCTCGCGAAGGGTGGCTCGCAACGCCGGGCGAAGGAATAGCGCGGCCGGCTGCAGGTCGTTGGACAGCGCGCTGGCGACCACCCGGGAGTCGCGTACCCGCAGGCCATTGATGAGCCGGTCCGGTGCGCGCAGCCGCGAGGGCTCCCCGCCGCGCAGCCGGTCGAGTTCGGCGTACACCTCGGTGGCAGACAGTTGGGCTGACGAAAAGGCGAGGACCCAGTGCCACTCTCCCGCCGCCAGGACCGGGGTGAGCAGTTGACCGCGGCCGGTTCCCAGCGCCATCCCGCCGGTGAGGAGGAAAGCGACGTCGCTGCCCAGCCCCGCCGCCAGCTCGACCAGCTCGGCCCGGGACAGCCCGGTGCCCCACAGCTCGTCACAGGCCACCAGCGCGGCAGCCGCGTCCGCGCTGCCGCCGGCCAGCCCCGCGGCCACCGGGATGTCCTTGGCCACCTCCAGGCTGGCATCAGCCGGTACGCCGGCGTACTCGGCCAGTGCGGCGGCTGCCCGCCAGACCAGGTTGCCGTCGTCGAGCGGTAGCCCGTCGGCGCCCTCGCCGCGCACGGACAGGGACAAGCCGGGCGCCGGAGTCGCGGTGACGTGGTCGTACAGCGAGACGGCGAGGAACACAGTCATCAGGTCGTGGAACCCGTCGGATCGCCGCGGCCCGACCGACAGGTGCAGGTTGATCTTCGCGGGCACCCGGACGACGACCCGTCCCATGGACCCTCGGTCTTCGGGGGGGCGGGGAGCCAACCGGGGAACGCGTCGCGCCGTCACTCCTGCATCGTGCCCGCCGCGCGGGCCAGCGACACAAACGCGGACAGGTCCAATGCCTCACCGCGCAGCGACGGGTCGATCCCGGCCGAGCGGAGCACCGCCTCGGCCCGCACCGCCGAGCCGGCCCACGGTGCGAGCGCGGCACGCAGCGTCTTCCGGCGGGTGCCGAAGGCGGCGTCGACAACGTTGAAGACCGCGGTCCTGTCCACGCCTGGTGGCGCCGGTCGGCGATGGAGCGAGACGAGTTCCGAGTCGACGTTGGGCTCCGGCCAGAAGACGTGCCGGCTGATGGCGCCGGCTCGGCGCACCTCGCCGTACCAGGCGGCTTTGACCGACGGGACGCCGTAGGTCCGCGACCCGGGGGGAGCGGCGAGCCGATGCGCGACCTCGGCCTGCACCATCACCAGGACCCGTCGCAGTGAGGGCAGCAACTCCAGCAGGTGCAGCAGGACCGGTACGGCGACGTTGTAGGGCAGGTTCGCCACCAGGGCCGTGGGCGGCGGCCCGGCCAGTCGTTCGAGCGACAGGGCATCGGCCTGGACCACCGCGAGCCGGTCCGCCAGTCCGGGAGCCACCGCGGCGACGGTCTCGGGCAGCGCCGCCGCCAGCCGGGCATCGACCTCCACAGCGACGACGCGGGAGCTGTGCTGCAGCAGGCCCAGGGTGAGCGACCCCAGACCGGGACCGACCTCGAGCACGACATCGTCGCGCCCGAGGCCGGCGGCACGGACGATTCGCCGCACGGTGTTCGCGTCGTGCAGGAAGTTCTGCCCGCGGCTCTTGGACGGGCGGAGCTCCAGCCTGCGCGCCAGCTCACGGATCTCGGCCGGGCCCAACAGGCCGGACGAGCCTGTCATCTAGTCGTACAGGTGATATCCACACGTCGGCCACGGGCTGTCGCCTCGGTCGGCGTACAGCCGTTCCGCGACGGCGATCTGCTGCTCGCGAGAGGCCTGGTGCGGGTAGGCGGCGTACTGCTGGCCGCCGTAGGCGTCCCAGGTGCCCTTGTCGAACTGCAGTCCACCGTAGTAGCCGTTGCCGGTGTTGATCGACCAGTTCCCACCGGACTCGCACTGCGCCAGCGCATCCCAGTTCAGCCCGGAACTGCTGGGCGGCGGCGGGCTGCCGCCGCCACCCCCTCCTGACGCGGGCGGTGGCGGTGGCGGGGGCGGAGCCGGACGGTTCTTGGTGCCGACCGCGATGATCTTGTCCACGGGTGCTCGGGTCAGCTTCGTGGACAGCGTCGCCCGGGCGGTCTCCACGCCATTAGTGCGGGTGATCCGGATGGTGAGGACCTCGGCGCCGTCGGCGCCTTCCTGGACCACTTCGCTCTCGCCCTCGAACAGCGAGTCGTCCGCGCGCTCGACGACCGCGCGAGGGACCGGCCGGGTCTCCTGCACATCCTGGAAGCGGATCCGGGTGATCGTCAGGTTCATGCCGCTGAGCAGCGGCTGGTCGCCGTACATCGAGGTGGTGTCGGTGGCTGCGAGGGTGATGTTCTCCTCATCCAGCAGCGCCGCGACGTCCGGTGCCGTGGTGAGCACGGACAGCGCCTGGCCGTCGACGAAGATGTCGACCTGCTTGGGCATCCGCAGCTCCAGCGCGAGCCCGTCCAGGGGCACCCGCTGCGAGCGCGAGGCGGAAACGTAGATGTCGTCCTGCCGGTAGCCGAGCTGGTCCAGGGCCTCGTCCACGGACCGGGCGGTGACCCAGATCTCGCGCTCCGCGCCGTCGACGGTCAGCGTGAGCAGCCGACCGCGGTTGAGCACGATCTCACCGCCGTCGCCGATCGCCGAATCAGCACTCGGGGCGAGCGTGTCATGGCTGCCGACGGACACGTCGGCGTCGGCCAGCACGTCGCCGACGGAGCCGGCCCGAGTGCTCACGGTTGTGGCGGTGCCGTCGACAGTGAGCGTCACGGTCTTACTGAAGGAGGCCCAGGCTACCGAGCCGGCGATCAAACCCGTCAGCACGAGGCCGAACAGGGCGAGTTGGAAAGAGCGGCGCACGACACTCCGAACGGTCGTTTCGTCCGGGCAGGGGACACGCAACGGCGTGCACGTGCACGCCATCCCGTGAGCACTGCAGGCAACGTCACCGCAGCGCGGGGCTTCCCCACCCCGGCTGTTCGTCACGAGACGATAACGGAGATGTCACGTTGTGGCTAACCCGCGTCCGGTTACGAGCGGACGTCGGCCCGTCGCCGGACCGGCCGGAGCCAACTCGGCAGAAACGCCGCCACGAGCAGACCGGCCAGCAGCGCGGCCAATCCGCCCCCGATCAGCCCGATGCTGAGCAGGTCGGAGTTCGCGCAGCTGCCGACCACCGCCAGGCCGGTGACCAGCGCGAATCCGCCCAGCGGCAGCAGGGTGAGGACGCTGGCCGCGGCCACTGACGCGTGCGCGCTCGCGCTGCGCAGCGCCTCGTCGACCGGCACATCGTCCAGTTCCTCGGCTCGGGGGAGGCCGACGATGCGCAGCAGCGTGAGTTCGCTCACCAGCCATCCGGCAGCGGCGAGGATAAGCAAGAAGACCGCGTACTCGGTGATCTGGCCCGCGCCGACGAGCTCCATGCCGCCACCCGGGCAGCTCATCGGCAACGCGGAGCCGTCGCGGGTCGGCTCACTCAGCAGCGTCGCTGTCACGCCGGCCGCGACGGCGAGCAACGCGGTGCCGCGTAGCAACCAGACCAGGCCGGGATGGATGTACTCCCCGATCCGGCCCAACGGCCCACGGCTGACCGTCCACACCGGACGCGGCCGAGCCAGTTCGCCGGCGAGGACACCGAGCAGATAGCCCAGGCCCAGTGCCAGCGGCCACAGAAACACCGAGCGGGTGCCGACAATGAATCCGAGCAGCACGATGATCAGCAGGCCCGCGCCGAGACCCACCGTACGCAGGACACGAGCCCGGACCGGCCAACGGGCCAGGGTGCGCTCCGCCTCGACGGTCGGGACGACGAACCCGAGGGTTCCCTCGTTGACCTGCCGGCGTTGACCGGCGTGCCGCCACAGCCGCCACAGCAAGAGCGCCGGGACGATCAGGACAGCGAGCAACAGGACCACCAGGATCCGTCCCACTGTCTCCACCTCCCCGACACCGCACACCAGCCGCACTCATTTTGCATCGGCACCACGAAACCTGCTCACGTCAGCCGAACATTCGCATCCCGGTGGCCGCCACCCGGGCACAGATCTCGTCCAGGTCGACCGCCTTGATGCACGCCAACGCGCGCAGCGTGAGCGGAACGAGGTATGGCGCGTTTGGCCGGCCACGGTAGGGCATCGGGGTCAGGAACGGGGCGTCGGTCTCCACCATCACCTGGTCCAGGGGCGCCACCCGGGCAGCCTCGCGCAGCGCGTCGGCGTTCTTGAACGTCACCGTTCCGGCGAAGCTCATGACGTACCCGCGCTCGGCGCAGGCCTGCGCCATCTCGGCATCCCCGGAGAAGCAGTGGAACACCGTTCGCTCCGGTGCGCCTTCTTCTGCCAGGACGCGCAGTACGTCGGCGTGCGCGTCCCTGTCGTGGATCACCAGCGCCTTGCCGTGCCGCTTGGCGATGTCGATGTGCGCCCGGAACGACTCCTCTTGCGCGGCGTACCCCTCCGGGCCGGTGCGGTAGCGGTCCAGCCCCGTCTCGCCGATGCCGCGAACCCGCTCCCGGGAAGCCAGCTGCTCGATCACGGCCAGCGCGTCGGGGCCCGCGCCGCCGCGACCGGCCTCGTTCGGGTGGATAGCCACCGTGGCCAGTACGGCGACGTACGTCTCGGCCTGCTCGGCCGACCATCGCGAGGACGGGACGTCCGTCCCGACCTGGACGATCCGGGTGATGCCGACCGCCGCCGCCTCGTCGACGACCTGCCGGACGGGGACGCCCATGATGTCCATGTGGCAGTGGCTGTCCAGCGCCGCAACCCTCAGGGCGTCCGGCGCTGGGGGTGGCTCACCCTGATTCACCCGCGCCCGCAGACTCAAGTCGTTCCAGCTCGTCGTCCACAATGGACGGATCCAGCTTCTTGAACACCGGGGTGGGGGGAGCCAGCGGCTTCCCCGTGGGCAGCGGTGTGGACTGCCACGTCGCCTGCTCTGCGGCGTACTCCCCCATGATCACGCTGTACGGCGTGCCGCCGTCGAGGTCCTCGACGTCGTGCAGCGACGGCATCGCCGACCACGTCCCCGACCCGCCGAGCAGCTCGTGCACCTGCTGCGCGGAGTGCGGGAGGAACGGCGTGAGCAGCGCCTTGCAGTCGTCGACGACCTGCAGCGCGACGTGTAGGACGGTGTCCCGACGGGCTGGGTCGTCCTGGAGCTTCCAGGGTGCCTGGTCGGACAGGTAGCGGTTCGCGTCCGCGACGACCTTCATCGCCTCCCGGATGGCCTCCTTTTGGCGTGACCGGCCCAGCAGCTCGCCGATGGGACCGAACGCCCCGGCGGAGCGGGTGAGCAGCGCGCGGTCGGCGTCGGTCAGTTCACCGGCTGCCGGAATCATGCCAACGTTCTTGGCCGCCATCGAGATCGACCGGTTGACCAGGTTCCCCCAGCCGGCCACCAGCTCGTCGTTGTTGCGGCGCAGGAACTCCGCCCAGGTGAAGTCGGTGTCGGAGGTCTCCGGGCCGGCGACGGCGAGGTAGTACCGCAGCGCGTCGGCGTCGTACCGGGACAGGAAGTCGCGGACCAGGATGCCGACGCCGCGCGACGCGGAGAACTTCTTCGCCTCCATCGTCAGGAATTCGCTGGAGACGACTTCGTGCGGCAGGTGCAGTGTGCCCAGCGGCCCCGGCGTACCGCCGTGCGCGCCGTTGCCGTTGTAGCCGGACAGCTGGGCCGGCCATATCTCGGCGTGGAAGACGATGTTGTCCTTGCCCATGAAGTAGTAGCCGCGGGCATCCTCGGCCTGCCAGAACGGCCGCCACGCGTCCGGGTCGCCGGTACGCCGGGCCCACTCGATGGACGCCGTCAGGTAGCCGACCACCGCGTCGAACCACACGTAGATCCGCTTGTCCGGCCGTTCCCGCCAGCCGTCGAGCGGGACTGGCACACCCCAGTCGAGGTCGCGGGTGTACGAGCGGGGCTTCACGTCATCGAGCAGGTTGAGCGCGAACCGGAGCACGTTCGGCCGCCATGACGTCCGTGTCTTGAGCCAGGTCGACAGGGTGTCCACGAATGCGGGCAGGTCGAGGAAGTAGTGCTCGGTCTCGACGAACACCGGCGTCTCGCCGTTGATCCGGCTCTTCGGGTCGATCAGGTCGATGGGGTCGAGCTGGTTGCCGCAGTTGTCGCACTGGTCGCCGCGGGCGTGCGGGTACGCGCAGATCGGGCAGGTTCCCTCGATGTAGCGATCGGGCAGCGTACGGCCGGTGGTCGGGCTGATCGCCCCCATCGTCGTCTTCGGGAAGACGTAACCGTTGTCGTGCAGAGTGCTGAAGATGTCCTGCGCGATCTTGTGGTGATTGCGGGTCGTCGTCCGGGTGAACAGGTCGTAGGACAGCCCGAGCGCGACCAGGTCTTCCTCGATCATCCGGTTGTAGCGGTCGGCGAGTTCCTTGGGCGGCACACCCTCGGCCTCTGCGGCGACCAGGATCGGCGTCCCGTGCTCGTCGGTGCCCGACACCATCAGCACCTCGTTGCCCGCCATCCGCTGGTAGCGGCTGAACACATCGGAGGGCACGCCGAAGCCGGCGACGTGGCCGATGTGCCGCGGACCGCTGGCATACGGCCAGGCGACGGCGGTCAGGATGTGCCGGGAACTCATGCAACCAGCGTAGTGAGCGCAGGCCAGACCTTTACCGCCTCGGCGTGGTCCATCCTTAGCGGGTGAGCCGCAGACCCGAGACCAGCCGCCGCCTGGCCGTGGAACCTGTCGGGGAACCTCCGAAGCGTGATCATGTGGTCGGCTGCGGCGTCTATGTCGACGGCCAGCGGATCCCGCACGAAGGCGACTACACCGAGGCAGCTCGGCTCGCGCGCGAACGCGGCGGGTATGTCTGGCTCGGCCTGCACGAACCGACGGCGGAGGAGGTCGGCGGGATCGCCGCGGAGTTCGGGCTGCATCCGCTGGCCGTCGAGGACGCGGTCAAGGCGCACCAGCGGCCGAAACTCGAGCGCTATGACGACATGCTCTTCTTCGTCCTCAAGACCTGCCGCTACGTCGAGCACGAGCAGCTGACAGCGACCAGCGACGTCATCGCCACCGGGGAGGTGATGATCTTCAGCGGCGCCGACTATGTGGTCACCGTCCGGCACGGGGAGCACACACCGTTGCACGGCCTGCGTGAACGGCTGACCGAGAACCCCGAACTGCTGCGGCACGGACCGGCCGCCATTCTGTACGCCATCACCGACCTCGTCGTCGACGAGTACGTCGACGTGGCTGCTCAGGTAGAGGTGGACATCGAAGAACTTGAGGAGTCGGTCTTCAGCCCGCGCCGGACCGACGACATCGGACGGATATACCAACTCAAACGGGAGCTGTTGGAACTGCGCCGCGCGGTCTCACCGCTGGCGGTACCGCTGAACACGCTCACCGAGCGGAACCTGAAGCTCGTGCCCGAATCGATGCGCGAGTACTTCCGCGATGTCGACGACCACGTGAGCCGGGTGAGCGATCAGATCACCGGCTTCGACGAGCTGCTCAGCTCGATCCTGCAGGCCAGCCTCGCCCGGGTAGCGCTAGCCGAGAACGAGGACATTCGCAAGATCTCGGCGTGGGTGGC
>Ga0136613_10001068_pt1 | contig 13732 bp, 12 predicted proteins | sample AntDrymUQ2722106_2_FD_106649 | JGI IMG/M metagenome (GOLD analysis project Ga0136613, IMG submission 106649) | Polar desert sand microbial communities from Dry Valleys, Antarctica - metaG UQ272 (21.06) | ecosystem: Environmental > Terrestrial > Soil > Desert | place: Antarctica: Dry Valley... | reverse complement strand
GACTTCGGTGGCGGAGACTTCTAGGGTGAGTCGCTTCCCCGAGGCGCTGAACGAACAGGTCGGGCACGAGCTCGCGGCCTCACAGCAGTACGTCGCGATCGCCGTCCACTATGACGCGGAGACGTTGCCCCAGCTCGCCGCTCACTTCTACCGCCAGGCGCTCGAGGAGCGAAACCACGCGATGATGATCGTCCAGTACCTCCTGGACGCTGGCGAGCGCGCGCAGATCCCGGGGGTCGCCGCGCCGCGCACGGACTTCTCGGACGTGGTCGCCCCGGTCGCCCTCGCGCTCGAGCAGGAGCGGCAGGTGACGGCCCAGATCGTGGAGCTCGCCCGGATCGCGCGAGACGAGGGCGACCTCGTCGGCGAGCAGTTCCTGCACTGGTTCTTGCAGGAGCAGCGCGAGGAGGTGGCGAGCATGTCCGACCTCTTGGCGCTCGTCGAGCGGGCGAACGCCTCGAACATCCTCCTCGCCGAGGAGCACCTGGCCCGGAACCAGGTGGGCGACGCGGGCGAGTCCGCCTCGGCCCCGCCCCCCGCCGGCGGCGCCCTCTAGGCGCGCGCCGTTACGACCCGGCGCACGGTGACCGGGATCCACCAGAGCGCGAGGCCGACCACGAGCGCGAGCGCGAGGTCGACGGTGAACCCGAGGACGCCGACGACGAGCGCGAGCGCCCACGAGCGCACGCCGCTCAGGTCCCGCAGGAGGCCGATGTGCAGGAGGCCCGCCGTGGCCAGGAGCGCGGCGAGGATCGGCAGCGGAAAGGCGCCGAGGAGCGCGCCGAGCCCGGAGCCGAGCCCGAGCGCGAGGACGAGGAGCGCGACGCCCATCGCGAACGGGGCGCCACCGGTGCGCGCACCGAACGAGACGTGCGCGGTCAGGCCGCCGGCGCCGTGGCAGACCGGCATCCCGCTGATCCCTCCGGCGAAGAGGTTGGCGAACCCGTAGGTCGTCGCGAGACCGCGGGGCCGGACCTTCTCGCCGGCCTCCCCGAAGTACGTGCGGGCCGCGTCCGTCGTCGCGAGGATCGAGTTGGCGAAGGAGAGCGGAGCCTGCGGAAGGACGAGAACCGTGAAGGCGACCGCGAGCGTCTCGAGCCCGATGGTGGGGACAGCGAGCGCGGAGGGCCCGAACGACACGTCCCCCGCGGCCAGGACGACGGCCACGACGCCGCCGACGGCGACGAGCGCGAGTGCCGCCCCCTGGCGCTTCAGCGCGAGGGCGAAGGCGACGGTTCCAAGGGCGAGGCCGACCGCCCACGCCGGCGGGATCGCGTGCTCGGCGAAGGCCTTCGGCGGATCGGTGACGAGGCCCCAGGCGATCTTCAGGAAGAGGAGCCCGACAGTCAGCTGGACGCCGCGGATGAGCGCGCGCGGGAAGGCGCGCGCCGCGCGGTCGAGCAGGCCGAGGCGCCCCGCGACGAGGAAGAGGCTCCCGATCAGGAGCGCGCCCGCAGCGATCTCGTCCGCGCCGAGCCCCTCGGCGATTGCGATCGCCCCGAAGGCCTTGAGCGGCTGCGCGGGGAGCGGCAAGCCGTAGATCCACGCGTTGGCCAGGTAGAGCAGGGCCGGCGGGAGGAGGACGGCGGTGGGGGAGAGCCCGTTCCCGACGATCAGCGCGACCGCGATCGGCACGAGGACACCCACGTCGGCGACGGCTCCTCCGAGCTCCCTCCGGTCGAAACGCACCGCCGTATCATCCCCGCCCGGATGTTCTTCCGTCAGGTGCTGCATGAGGATCTCGGCTGCGCGTCCTACGTCGTCGCGAGCGAGGGCGAAGCCGCGGTGATCGACCCGAAGTGGGACGTCGAGGAGTACGTGACGCTCGCGCGCGAGCAGGGCTTCCGGATCGCGCACATCCTGGAGACGCACAACCACGCCGACCACGTCTCGGGCCACGGCCGGCTCGCGGCCGCGACCGGCGCTCCGATCCACGTCTCACCCGAGGCAGGCGTCTCCTACGAGCACGAGCCGCTCGCCGACGGCGATGCGATCACCGTCGGCAAGGCCCGGATCACGGCACTCGCGACGCCAGGCCATCGCCCCGAGCACACGGCCTACGTCGTCTCGGACGGCGAGCGGGCTGACGCCCCCTGGATCGTCGTCACGGGCGACTCGCTCTTCGTCGGCGACCTCGCCCGCCCCGACCTCGCCGTCGACCCCGAGGAGGGCGCGCACGACCTCTTCGGCTCGCTCCGCCGCCTGCTCGCGCTGGACGATTTCGCCGAGATCTGGCCGGGGCACATCGGCGGGTCGCTCTGCGGCGGCGCCGGGATGAGCGAGAAGCCGGTCTCGACCGTCGGGTTCGAGCGGCGCTACAACCGCTTCGCCGCGATCGCCGACGAGGCCGAGTTCGTCAGTCGCCTGACGGAGCACGCAAGGCCACAGCCCCCGAACTTCACGCGGATCGTCGAGCTGAACCGCGGCCCCCTTCTGACCGAGGCGGCCGAGATCGCAGCACTCGCGCCTACGCGCGCGAGAGAGCTCCTCGAGGGCGGTGCGACGGCGATCGACGGGCGCGAGCCCCGCGACTTCGACGCGGCGCACGTTCCCGGCTCGGTCAACGTCACGGCGGTTCGCGCCGCCGTCGGCACGCGAGCCGCCTGGGTGGTCGACCCGGAGGCGGAGGTCGTGCTCGTCGCGGCGACCGACGAGGAGGCACTGCGCCTCGGCCGGCTCTTGGAGGCGGTCGGCTTCCGCCGACTCGCGGGTTTCCTGGCTGGGGGCGTGCCTGCCTGGCGCGACGCCGGGCTCGACCTCGCGACGACGCTAGCGCTCGATCCACCGGGGCTCGCCGAGCGCCTCGCGCGGGACGACGTCCTGCTCGTGGACGTGAGGGACGGCGACGAATGGGAGGCCGGCCACGTCGCCGGCTCCGTCCACGTCCCCTACTACGAGCTGCGGGAGGGTGTGCCGGCCGAGCTCCGCGCGAACGGGAAGCCGCTGGCCGTCGTCTGCTCGACCGGGAACCGAAGCGCGATCGCCGCCTCGCTCCTCGAGCGGGCCGGGATCGCCGGTGTCATCCACGTGACCGACGGCGGCGTCCGCGACCTGGAGGCCGAGGGCGTCGAGCTAGTCCGTTAGCTCGCGGCGCTTCGCCTCGGCTGCGATGTGCCAGGCCGGCCAGCGCCGCGGAGCCGGTACGACCGTGTCGATCCGGCCCACCTCGTCGCGCGTGAGGTCGAGCCCGGTGGCGCCGAGGTTGTTCTCGAGCTGGTCGAGCGTGCGCGCGCCCAGCACGATCGACGTGAGCCAGGGGCGCGCGAGCTGCCAGGCGAGCGCCACCTGCGCGACCGTCGCGCCATGGGCCGACCCGATTTCCTCGAGCACGTCGACGAGGTCGAAGGCCCGCTCCTGGTCGACCCCCAACCATTCGGTCGTGGGGTCGCTGACCCGGGCGCCGGCGGGGCGCTCCGCTCCGCGGCGGTACTTGCCCGAGAGGAGGCCACCGGCGAGCGAGCTCCATGAGAAGACCGCAAGCCCCTGGTCGCGGCAGAGCGGCACGAGCTCGTCTTCGACGTCGCGCGCGAGGGGGTTCCAGAGGGCCTGGAGGGCGACGTAGCGGGTCGTGCCCCGCGCGTCGCTGAGCGCGAGCGCCTGCATCAGGCGCCAGGCGGGGAAGTTGGACGCGGCGACATGGCGTGCCTTGCCGGCTCGCACGAAGCCGTCGAGCGTCTCGTCGAGGTCTTCGGGCTCGACGGTCGCGTCGAACACGTGGACGTAGAAGAGATCGACCCAGTCAGTTCCGAGACGGCGAAGGCTTCCCTCGAGCTGGCGCGTGAGATGGACTCGGCCCGAGCCCGCCTCGTCCGGGGCCTCGCCCGAACGGATTCCCGCCTTCGTCGCCAGGAGCACCTCGTCCCGCCTCGACCCGAGCGCGCGGCCGAGGAGCTCCTCCGACTCGCCGCCCGAGTAGACGTCGGCGGTGTCGAATGAGTTCACGCCCGCGTCGAGCGCTCGACCTACGAGCTCGTCTGCGCAGCTCTGGTCGACGCCGCTGACGTTCCCGAGCCCGGTCCCGAAGGTCATCGTCCCGAGCGTCAGCTCGGAGACGCGAAGGCCGGTGCGCCCGAGCTCCCGGTAGCGCATCCCTCGGGCTAGGTCAGGCGCTCGACGAAGCGGACGTTGTCGCGCCGCGGGTCGACGCGCGCCGAGTCCGTCCCGGACCCGCCGTTCACGAGGTCACGCTTGCCGTCGCGCGCCGAGAGCGTGTCCGCGCCGCCGAAGCCGAAGAGCTGATCCGCCCCTGGGCCGCCGATCAGCCGGTTTCGCTGGTTGTTGCCCCTGAGCGTGTCGTTTCCGAGGCCGCCGCGCAGGCCCTCGACGTCGCGCCGGATGAAGTCGCGCCGGCCGTCGCCCGTGCCGCCGTCGTTTCGCCGTCCGTCGAGGGACGCGGTGACCCCGAGGCGGCGGCCACCGTAGTCGGCCGTGTCCGTGCCGTCGCCGCCCGCGATCAGGTCGCTCTTCAAGCCGCCGTCGATCCAGTCGTCGCCGTTGCCACCTCGGAGGTCATCGTCGCCGTTGCCACCTCGGATGACGTCGTCGCCGTCACCGCCGTCGAGCCTGTCGGCCCCGCCGCCGCCGTCGAGGAGGTTGTCCACCTCGCCGCCGGTCACCCTGTCGTTCTCGGGGCCGCCCTTGAAGTTCTCGATGGTTCCGCGCAGGAGGAGCGTCGTGTTCGGTGCGATCACCTGCGGTTGGCCCGCGTCCGAGCCGAGGTCGAGCTCGACCGAGACCTCGGAGGTGAAGGTGTCGGTGCCGGAGGGGTCGGAGACGACGAGCGAGCGAAGCTGGCTCGGGCCGCCCGCGAGGATGACGTAGGTGTCGTCGCCGGCGCCGCCGAGCAGGTCGTCGGCCTCGCTCGCAAGGGCTCCTTCGCCCGAGCCCGCGTCGATGGTGTCGTCGCCGGGCCCGCCCATGACGACGTCGCTTCCGGATCCCCCGAGCGCGAGGTCGTCGCCGGGGCCGAGGTCGAGCTCGTCGTCGAACTGCGAGCCGCGGAGCGAGTCAGCGCCGTCGCCGGCCTCGATGTCGACGTCGACCAAGTTCGTGAAGGTGGCGCGGGCGACGGTCGAGAGATCGATCTCGTTCGCGCCCGAGCCGCCGCGGACGTCGATCCGGATGATCCCTGTGCACGCGGCCGGGCCCGAGTCGGGCGCCTCCCCGTTCACCTCGACCTGGCCGCCCGAGCACTCGACCGCGATCCGGTCGGCTCCGTCGCTCGCGGCGACGAGCACCCCGGCTGTCACTTGCGACGTGACGGTGGCCGCCGCGCCCGCGGGAACGGCGAGCACGAGGAGGGAGGCGAGCAGGAAGGTTCGGCGGATGTGGCGCAAGGCGAGCACCGTACCATCGTGGCGGCGCGACCTCGGAGGCCGGAAAGCGCCCACGGACGCTTGCTATTCTTCCCTGCCGCGAGGCGGCGTAGCTCAGCGGTTAGAGCGGCGGACTCATAACCCGCAGGTCGGTGGTTCGAATCCACCCGCCGCTACTCCTCGCGCGACCTAAAAAGAGAGAGCAGAGACTTGGCAACCGGAGTACGAGTAGCGATCACGCTCGCCTGCACGGACTGCAAGCGGCGGAATTACCAGACGAACAAGTCCAAGCGGAACAATCCGGACCGCTTCGAGCTGAAGAAGTTCTGCCGCTGGTGCAGCAAGCACACCCTTCACCGAGAGACTAGGTAGTGGCCCGGCCTTCCCGCACACGGCGAGGCGCCAAGCGCAGCGACGACTTCAAGGCGCCCGCGCCGCCGGCGGCGCAGCGCACCCGCGAACGGAGCCGGCAGGTCAAGCCGGTCCAGCAGGCGAAGAGCCAGACCGGAGCACAGCGCGAGCGCCGCGGCGGCTTCCGCGCGTTCGCCGGCGAGTCGTACGCCGAGCTTCGCAAGGTCGAGTGGCCCGGCCGCCGGCAACTGATCTCGGCGACGATCGTCGTGATCGTCGCGATCGCGGTCGTCGGCGCCTACCTAGCCCTGGTCGACTTTGCGTTCAGCCGCCTCGTCCGCGACGTTTTGCTCCGCTTCTAGCGGACTGAGGGGAGCCCATGTTCCGCTGGTACGTCATCAACACCTACTCAGGCCATGAGAACAAGGTCAAGGCCAACCTCGAGCACCGGATCGTCTCGATGGGCCAGATGCCGCGCTTCCGGCGCGTCGTCGTCCCGACCGAGACCCAGATCGAGACCAAGGACGGGCAGCGAGTCCAGACCGAGACACGCGTCCTCCCGGGCTACGTGCTCGTCAACATGGACATGACGGACGAGGCCTGGACGGTTGTGAAGAACACGCCCGGCGTGACGGGCTTCGTGGGTGCGGGCTCCAAGCCGGTGCCGCTCTCGCAGGTCGAGGTCGACCGGATCATGCACACCGGCGTCTCGGCCGAGCGGCCGCGCGCGGTGGCTCAGTTCGAGCTCGGAGAGTCGGTGAAGGTAACCTCAGGGCCGCTCTCGGACTTCGACGGCGAGATCGTCGACGTCAACGCGGATCAGCAGAAGCTCAAGGTGCAGGTGAACATCTTCGAGCGGCAGGTCCCCGTGGAGCTTTCGTTCGACCAGGTGAAGAAACTCGACTAGACATGGCGAAAAAAGTCCTCACGCTCATCAAGCTCCAGATCCCCGGGGGCCAGGCGAACCCGGCCCCGCCGGTCGGCCCTGCGCTCGGCCAGCACGGCGTCAACATCATGGAGTTCTGCAAGGCCTTCAACGCCGAGACGGCGCAGGCCGGCGGGCGCATCACCCCGGTCGAGATCACGGTCTTCGAGGACCGCTCGTTCACGTTCATCACGAAGACGCCGCCCGCGGCCGTCCTGATCAAGGAGGCGCTCGGGCTCGAGAAGGGCTCGTCCGAGCCGAACCGCGACAAGGTCGGCCGGCTGACGCGCGACCAGATCCGCTCGATCGCCGAGACCAAGCTCGAGGATCTGAACGCGCGCGACGTCGACCAGGCGATGCGAATCGTCGAGGGCACCGCCCGCTCGATGGGCGTGGAGGTGCCGGTCTGATGCCCCAGCACGGCAAGCGCTACAACGAGGCCCGCGCCGCGATCGACCGCGAGCACCTCTACTCGCCGCTCGAGGCGATCCGGCTCCTCAAGGGCGCCGGCACCGCCAAGTTCGACGAGACCGTCGAGGTCCACTTCCACACGGGCCTGAACGTCCGCCACGCCGACCAGCAGCTTCGCGGCACCCTCATGCTCCCCCACGGGACGGGCAAGGAGGTGCGCATCGCCGTCTTCGCCGAGGGCGAGAAGGCGAAGGAGGCCGAGGACGCGGGCGCGGACGTCGTCGGCGCGGCCGATCTCGCCGCGCAGATCGAGGCCGGCTTCGACGACTTCGACGTCGCGATCGCGACGCCCGACATGATGGGCGCCGTCGGCCGCCTCGGCCGCATCCTCGGGCCCCGCGGGAAGATGCCGAACCCGAAGACGGGCACGGTCACCTTCGACGTCGGCAAAGCGGTTTCCGACTCGAAGGGCGGCAAGCTCGAGTACCGCACCGACCGCGGCGCGAACGTGCACGTCTCGGTCGGGCGAAAGAGCTTCGACGAGCGCCTGCTGCTCGAGAACTACGCCGCCGTCCTCGACGAGATCGTGCGCGCCAGGCCGTCGGCCGCGAAGGGCCGCTACCTGCGCTCGGTCACGATGACGAGCTCGATGGGGCCGGGCATCAAGATCGACCCGAGCCGGACGCGCGACGTCGTGGCCGAGCTCGACGAGGAGCCCCAAGCGGTCTCCGCCTAGGACAGGGGCCGGTGGCTAGCCGGCCCGAAACCGCCTGAGACAGCTGGCAGCGAGCCCTGGCCCGCAGAAGCCCAGCCGAGGAGGTAGTGAGTGCTCAAACAGGAGAAGGAACAGGTCGTCGCGGAGCTCGTCGAACGGCTCCGGACGTCGGACACGCTGCTCGTGGCCGACTACCGAGGCCTGAACATGACCGAGATCGACGCCGTCCGGGGCGAGCTCCTGAAGCACGGGGCGCGCTTCTCGGTCGTCAAGAACACGCTGACGAAGCGCGCGGCGGAGGTCGCGGGCGTCGATCAGCTGAACGAGTTCCTCGTCGGCCCGACGGCGATCGCCTTCGTGTCCGAAGGGGACATGGTCGCGGTCGCCAAGGCGCTGAACGACACCGCGCGCCAGACCAAGATCCTGACGCTCAAGGGTGGGATCCTGCAGGGCCAGACGATCACGGCCGAGCAGGTCCGCGACCTCGCGAGCCTGCCGCCTACCGACGTGCTCCGCGGCCAGATCCTTGCCGCGATCGTCGGCCCGATGAACGCGATCGTCGGGATCTTCGCCGCGCCGCTTCGCGACATGGTCGGCGTGCTCGAGGCCCGCGTCACGCAACTCCGCGAGCAGGGCGACGCCGGCGAAGAGGCGCCTGCCGAGACGGAGGCGCAGTCCGAGCCCGAGGCGGCGACCGACGAAGTGCCTGCGGAGCCCGAGGCAACGGCCGAGGAGACCCCGCAAGACGAGACACCGCAAGAGACTTCAGATCAAGAGGAGGAGTAGAGATGGCAACAGACACCGCCAAGGTCGTCGAGCAGCTCGGGAAGATGAGCGTGCTCGAGCTCGTCGAGCTGAAGAACGCGCTCGAGGAGGAGTGGGGCGTCACCGCCGCCGCGCCGGTCGCGGTCGCGGCCCCGGGCGCGGCAGCCGCGGGCACCGGAGGCGACGGAGCCGCCGAGGAGCAGTCGGAGTTCGACGTCGTCCTCACGGGAGCTGGCGACAAGAAGATCCAGGTGATCAAGGTCGTCCGCGCGATCACCGGCCTCGGCCTGAAGGAGGCCAAGGACCTGGTCGACGGAGCCCCGAGCGCCGTCAAGGAAGGCGTGGCCCGCGAGGAGGCCGACACGATCCTCGGCCAGCTGGAAGAGGCCGGCGCCTCTGCGGAGGTCAAATAACACCGGGCGAAGCCCGACCACTGCCGGGGGCCGCGAGAGCGGCCCCCGGTCATATGTAGGGGCCGGACCTGTCCGGCCCGCGAACCACGACCGCCTCCCACGTTCGAGTGAGGTCTGTGAACGCCCTGTAAGCCTTCGTCCCTCGCCCGAGTGAGCGCCGCCTCCCGCTGCCGACAACCAGCGCATGAACCGAACTCAGGGAGGACGGATGAAACTCAGGATCACCCTTCTGCTCGCGCTGGTGCTCTCGCTCCTCGTCACCTCGCAGGCCGCCGCCGGCCCCGGGAAGCAGATCGCCAAGCGGGCCGCCAAGGCCGCATGCCGGGCCGAGCTCGAGACGCTGGGCCGCGAGGCCTTCCGCGCCGAGTACGGCCGCCACGCCATGCGCAAGTGCATGCGCGCCCACCGCGAGGCCGTGATCGAGGCCGTACGGAACGCCGCACAGGACTGCCGCGCCGAGCGGCAAGCGGACCCGCAGGCGTTCGCCGAGAAGTACGGCTCGAACCGAAACAGGCGAAACGCCTTCGGCAAGTGCGTCGCGCAGAAGGTGCGCGAGTCGCTCGAGCCGGCCGACAGTGAGGAGCCTGCCGGCGACGGCGAGGTTCCCGCACCGCCTGCACCGCCAGCGCCCTAGTAGATCTCCGGGCAACCCAGCGACGAGGGCGCCGACGAGCGCCCTCGTCGCATTTCAAGCCGAAATCGCGCTATACTCCCGCGCTAACGGCGGTTTTCCGCAGCATTTCGCTTGCGGGGGGCCGCTTTGCGCTGCTACCCTGACGGGTCGCGCCGCCTTTCGCCGTTTTCCGCCTGATTGTCCCATTACGACCCTGCCTAGAGGAGGTCGCCTCGCTTGGCCACCAAGGTCGCTCCGCGCCGCGCGCGGAAAAGTTTCTCTCGCCTGAAGCACGTTCTTGACCTTCCGAACCTGATCGACATCCAGAAAGCCTCGTTCGACTGGTTCATGAACGAGGGTCTTCGCGAGACGATCGACGACATCTCGCCGATCGAGGACTACACCGGCACGCTCGCCGTCGAGTTCGCCGATTACGAGTTCGGGCAGCCGCCCGTCTCGATCAAGGAATGCCGTGAGAAGGACCTGACCTACCAGGTCCCGCTCTCGATGACGGTCCGCTTCGTGAACAAGGAGACGGGCGAGATCCGCGAGCAGACCGTCTTCATGGGGGACTTCCCGATGATGACGGACTCCGGCACGTTCATCATCAATGGGACCGAGCGCGTGATCGTCACGCAGCTCGTCCGCTCGCCGGGCGCCTACGTGATGGAGCCGAAGGACGCGGACAAGCAGGTCTTCATCGCGAACCTCATGCCGAGCCGTGGATCGTGGCTCGAGCTCGAGATCGACAAGAAGGGCATCGTCTACGCGCGGATCGACCGGAAGCGAAAGCTCCCGATCACGACGCTCCTGCGTGCCCTCCCGGCCGAGGACCCCGCCACCGGGTTCGCGCTCGACACGTCGACGAACGAGAAGATCCTCGAGCTCTTCGACAACTCGCCGTTCATCCGGATGACGCTCGACAAGGACACGACCACGCGCGAGGAAGAGGCCGTCGTCGAGGTCTTCAAGAAGCAGCGCCCGGGCGAGCCGCCGACGCTCGAGAACTCGCGGAACCTCCTGCGCGGGCTCTTCTTCGACCCGAAGCGCTACGACCTGACGAAGGTCGGCCGCTACAAGCTGAACCAGCGCCTCGACGTCGACGTCCCGGACGACGTCCGCGTGTTGACGACGCAGGACATCGTCTCGCTCGTCAAGAAGCTCGTCGACCTGCCGACCCGCCTCGGCATGCCGGAGGAGACGAAGGACTTCGCGGCGGACGCCTACGCGCTCTCGCGTGAGCCTATTAAGAACGACCTCGACGAGTACGAGGACTTCGGCAACCGCCGGCTTCGCACGGTCGGCGAGCTGATCCAGGAGGCGTTTCGCGTCGGGCTCTACCGGATGGAGCGCGTCGTCCGCGAGCGGATGACGACGGAGGACGTCGACACGATCACGCCGCAGACGATCATCAACATCCGTCCCGTCGTGGCCGCCCTGAAGGAGTTCTTCGGGTCGTCACAGCTCTCGCAGTTCATGGACCAGACGAACTCGCTCTCCGGGCTCACGCACCGCCGCCGCCTCTCGGCGCTCGGCGCCGGTGGGCTCACGCGCGAGCGCGCGCCGATCGAGGTTCGCGACGTGCATCCGACGCACTACGGGCGCATGTGCCCGATCGAGACGCCCGAGGGCCCGAACATCGGCCTGATCGGCTCGCTGTCGTCGATGGCGACCGTCTCGGAGTTCGGCTTCGTCCAGACGCCCTACAGGATCGTCAAGAACGGGAAGGTCACGGACGAGATCCTCTACCTCGACGCCACGGCGGAGGAGAAGTTCACGATCGCCCAGGCGAACGAGCCGGTCGACGAGAAGACGGGCAAGTTCGTCCACGAGGCCGTGCTCTGCCGCGGCGCAGGCGGCGAGCCCGTGACCGCCAAGCCGGCCGACATCCAGTACATGGACGTGAACCCGGCGCAGATCGTCTCGGTCGGAACGGCGCTCATCCCGTTCCTCGAGCACAACGACGCGAACCGCGCGCTCATGGGCGCGAACATGCAGAAGCAGGCAGTGCCGCTCATCTCGGCGGAGCCGCCGTACGTCGGCACCGGCGTCGAGTACCGCGCCGCGGTCGACACGGGCGACGTCGTCCTCGCCAAGCGCGCGGGGACGGTCACCGATGTCGACGCGGACAAGATCGTGGTCGAGGCGAAGGACGGGATCGACGAGTACGAGCTCGTCAAGTTCATGCGCTCGAACCAGGGCACGATCATGCATCAGAAGCCCGTCATCGGCCTGGGCCAGAAGGTCAAGGAGTCGGACGTCCTCGCGGACGGCAGCTCGACGTCGGAGGGCGAGCTCGCGCTCGGCAAGAACCTCCTCGTCGCCTTCATGCCCTTCGAGGGCTACAACTTCGAGGACGCCATCGTCATCTCGGAGCGGCTCGTCAAGGATGACGTCCTCTCGTCGGTGCACATCCACGAGTACGAGATCGACGCGCGCGCGACGAAGCTCGGCGACGAGGAGATCACGCGCGACATCCCGAACCGCTCGGAGGAGTCGCTCGCCGACCTCGACGACCGCGGCGTCGTTCGCATCGGGGCCGAGGTCGGCTCGGGCGACCTGCTCGTCGGAAAGGTCACGCCCAAGGGCGAGACCGAGCTGACGGCGGAGGAGAAGCTGATCCGCGCGATCTTCAAGGAGAAGGCGCGCGAGGTGCGCGACACGTCCCTGAAGGTTCCGCACGGCGAGGGCGGCAAGGTGATCGACGTCAAGACGTTCTCGCGCGACGCGGGCGACGACCTCTCGCCCGGCGTGAACGAGCTCGTGCGCGTCTACGTCGCCAAGAAGCGGAAGATCGCCGAGGGCGACAAGCTGGCCGGCCGGCATGGGAACAAGGGCGTCATCGCCCGGATCATCGCCGAGGCCGACATGCCGTTCCTCGAGGACGGGACGCCGATCGACATCATCCTGAACCCGCTCGGCGTGCCGAGCCGGATGAACATCGGCCAGGTGCTCGAGACGCATCTCGGCTGGGCCGCCGCGCACGGGGTCTTCTCCGAGAACGGCGAACGAAACGGCCCGACGCCGGTGGCGACGGCCGTCTTCGACGGCGCGACCGAGACCGAGGTCGACGACGCGCTGATCGAGTGGACGAAGCAGAACCCGAAGAGCCCGATCAAGTTCGACATCGACATGAAGCGCCGCCCCGGGCGGCGGTGCTCCGGCAAGCTGCGCCTCTACAGCGGACGCACGGGTGAGCCCTTCGATCAGGCGATCACCGTCGGGTTCATGTACATCCTGAAGCTCCTCCACCTCGTGGACGACAAGATCCACGCGCGCTCGACCGGCCCCTACTCGCTCGTCACGCAGCAGCCGCTCGGCGGCAAGGCGCAGTTCGGCGGGCAGCGGTTCGGCGAGATGGAGGTGTGGGCGCTCGAGGCGTACGGAGCGGCCTACACGCTGCAGGAGATGCTCACGATCAAGTCCGACGACACCGTCGGGCGCGTCAAGGCCTACGAGGCGATCGTCAAGGGCGAGAACATCGCCGAGCCCTCAATCCCGGAGTCCTTCAAGGTGCTCCTCAAGGAGATGCAGTCCCTCGCGCTCGACATCGACGTCATGTCCGAGGCGGGCGCCGAGGTCGAGATCCGCGAGGAGGACGACGAGCTCCTCCGCGCGGCCGAGGAGCTCGGGATCGACCTTTCGCCGGGATCGCTTCGCGCGGCGACGCGCGAGCCGACCGCCGAGGAGGTCGAGGAGGGCCAGGAGCGGGAGGACGTCACGGGCGAGAGCGAGCTCGTGCTCCCCGCCGACGAGGCCCTCACCGACATCACCGAATCGGACGCAGACCTGACCGGCAAGGACACGCCGGCCGAAGAGGCAGCCGAGGTCGCCGGCCCGTTCGAAGCAGCGCCCGACCTCGCCGATCTCGAAGTCGAGGAGTAACCACTCAATTCCGTAGGGGCCGGACGTGTCCGGCCCACGTCCCGCGCAAGCAGAGGGAGCGAATTTGATCGACATCAACAACTTTGACGCCATTCGGATCGGCCTCGCCTCGTCGAAGCAGATCCGTGACTGGTCCTCCGGCGAGGTCACGAAGCCGGAGACGATCAACTACCGAACGCTGAAGCCCGAGAAGGACGGCCTCTTCTGCGAGCGCATCTTCGGTCCGACGAAGGATTGGGAGTGCTACTGCGGCAAGTACAAGCGCGTCCGCTACAAGGGCATCATCTGCGAGCGCTGCGGCGTCGAGGTGACGCGGCAGAAGGTGCGCCGCGAGCGCAT
>Ga0136613_10001067_pt1 | contig 13734 bp, 11 predicted proteins | sample AntDrymUQ2722106_2_FD_106649 | JGI IMG/M metagenome (GOLD analysis project Ga0136613, IMG submission 106649) | Polar desert sand microbial communities from Dry Valleys, Antarctica - metaG UQ272 (21.06) | ecosystem: Environmental > Terrestrial > Soil > Desert | place: Antarctica: Dry Valley... | reverse complement strand
GACGACCTCCTCGGTGGCCAGGTCGACTTCATGTGCGACCAGACCACGAACACCACCAGCCAGATCCTGGCCGGTGACGTCAAGGCCTACGCGGTGACGACGCCGGAGCGGGTCGAGAGCCTGCCAGACGTGCCGACCACCGAGGAGGAAGGGTTCGGCGAGGTCCAGGTCGGCGTGTGGCACGGCCTGTACGTGCCGGCCGGCACGCCGGACGAGATCGTCCAGGCACTCACCGCCGCGCTGCAGGAGGCGCTGACCGACGAGAACGTCATCGAGACGTTGGCCGGACTCGGAGCCGCCCCGGTGTCGGAGGACCAGGCGACACCCGAGGCGCACACGCAGCGCCTCCAGGAGCAGATCGACCTCTGGAGGCCGATCATCGAGGCGGCGAGCGCCGAGTAGGCATCGAGTCTGGGGGAGGGCGTCCTGCCCTCTCCCAGCATGGTCGTTGAGCTTGGGAGGGCCGCCGTGAAGCGCGCGAGATGACGATACGGGCTGCCCTGAAGGACATCCTCGCCGGATCGGCGTTCATCGTCTTCGGCGTCGCCTTCGCCGCGGTTGCGCTGACCTACGAGGTTGGCTCCACGCTCGAGATGGGAGCGGGCTACTTCCCGCTCGCTCTTGGGGCAATCCTGGCGCTGATCGGCGTGCTGATCATCGGCAAGGGGTTCATCGCCGGGGAGGGGGCGCCCATCGGCTATATCCCCTGGCGCTCGATCATCCTCCTCACCGCCGCAATCGTGTTCTTCGGTCTCACGGTGCGCGGCCTGGGGCTGGTGCCCGCGCTGCTGGTGACCTTGGCCCTTGCGGGATTCTCTGAACCACGAGCCGGCGTCGTCTGGCCGATCGCGATCTCCATCGGCCTGACGGTGCTCAGCGTCCTCATCTTCGTCGTGGCGCTCCAGCTGCGGTTGCCGCTGCTGGGCACCTGGCTGCCGCTCTAGACGCGGGTGGACCTTCTCGAGAGCCTCCGCCTCGGGTTCGAGACCGCCCTACGGCCCGAGAACATCTTCTTCGCCTTCGTTGGCGTCGCCCTGGGCACGGCAGTCGGCGTGCTGCCCGGCATCGGCCCGACCGCCACCATCGCCCTGCTCCTGCCACTGACATTCGGGTTCGATGAGCCGGTCACCTCGATCATCATGCTGTCGGGGATCTACTACGGCGCCCAATACGGCGGCTCGACGACCGCCATCCTCATCAACGTCCCGGGCGAGTCCTCATCCGCGGTGACCGCCATCGACGGCCACGAGATGGCCCGCCGCGGCCGCGCGGGAGCGGCCCTGGCGACCGCCGCCATCGGCTCATTCGTCGCCGGCACGGTGGGCACGCTGGTGGTCGTGCTGTTCGCCCCACCGTTGGCGGAAGTGGCGCTCTCCTTCGGGTCGGCCGAGTACTTCTCTCTCGTCGTCCTCGGGCTGGTCACGTCGATCGCGCTCGCCAGCGGGTCGACGCTCAAGGCCCTCGCGATGATCGTCCTGGGCCTTCTCTTCGGCACGGTCGGACAGGATCTCTACACGGGCACGCCGCGCTTCACCTTCGGCGTGTTCGAGCTCTACTCGGGCATCAACTTCGTCTCGGTGGCCGTCGGAGTGTTCGGAATTGCAGAGATCCTGCGGAACCTCGAGGACGTGAAGCGGCGGACCATGCTCGTGAAGGCGGTAAAGGGCCTGTGGCTGACGCGCGAGGACCTTCGGCGCATCGTTGCCCCCATCCTGCGCGGCTCGGCACTGGGGTCGGTGCTCGGGATCCTGCCCGGTGGCGGTCACATCCTGGCGTCGTTCGGCTCGTATTCGCTCGAGAAGCGCGTCTCGCGAAACCCCGGCGAGTTCGGCCAGGGAGCGATTGAGGGCGTGGCCGGTCCCGAGTCGGCGAACAACGCCGCGGCGCAGACGTCATTCATTCCGCTCCTCACGCTGGGGATCCCGGCGCACCCGGTCATGGCTCTGCTGCTCGGCGCCTTCATCATCCACGGCATCGCCCCCGGCCCGAACGTGATCATGGAGGAGCCCGCGCTGTTCTGGGGACTCATCGTCTCGATGTTCGTCGGCAACCTGCTGCTCGTTGTCCTCAACCTGCCGCTCATCGGGATCTGGGTGAAGATGCTCGGGATCCCGTATCGCATCATGTTCCCGGCGATCGTCGCCTTCGCCTGTATCGGGACCTTCTCGATCAATTTCAACGCCATCGACGTGTACGCGATCGCGTTCTTCGGACTCGTGGGCTACTTCCTCGTGAAGCTGGGCTGCGAGCCCGCCCCGCTCCTGCTCGGTTTCATCCTGGGACCGCTGCTCGAGGAGCACCTGCGGAGGGCGATGATCATCGCCCGCGGCGACGCCATGGTCTTCCTGGAACGCCCGATCTCCCTCGGTCTCCTCATCGCGGCCGCGCTGGCCCTGGCGATCGCCGTTCTGCCAGCCATCCGCAAGAAGCGGGAGGTCGTCTTCGCCGAGGATGACGAGCCCTAGGAGCCAATGCCGGCTGCGGCTTGCAGCCGGGGTGGCGATCGGGGACGATACCGGCGCCCGCGACCTGCCCGTCGCGTGGACCGTGGTGGCCTTAGCTCAATAGGCAGAGCATCGGATTGTGGCTTCGCCCGCTCGGAACGGCGCACTTGCGAGCGTGCGCGGCGGACCGTAATTCACCGAATCCGACGCTCTTCACGGCCGCCGATTCTGCCCGTCGCAAACGGTGCACCGCGGTTGCCCGAGCGGCCGACCGCCACCGCTCGCCGCCCGGCGACCTGGACGCCGTGCGCCTCGATGTCCAGTGTCACGGCGGCATGTTTATCCCGCGCTGTCCGCGCTGCGATTGAGGTGGTTGACTGCGGTGTGATGATGTCAGGGATGATTTTGAGGCGTCGCGCCTAGCGAGTAGGTCTCGGCGAGCAGAGGGCGTACGGTGGGGCCGGCGTGCTACGCAGCGACGCGATGACCCAATCTCCGCCCAGCGCCTGATACCTCGGTGCGCAGCCCAGTCTCGGATCTTGATGTGGAGGGAGCCAGTGCCTAGTCATCCTCGCCTCGTCGTATTCATCGCCGTACTTCTTATCGCCTTTCCAATGACCGTCGCGGCGCGCGAGCCGCTGGCGGATGAGGCGGTACCGGTGGAGGAAATTGTCGGCCCATCCGAGCACGGGACGAACCCGCTCGAGATGAGCCCGAACATGTACCACGTCGCGAACCGGCCGCCGACGGCGCCGAGCGGGGCCCCGAACCGGACCACGCACTCCGACCTCGCGTTCTTCCAGGGCGGCGCCGCGAACGCGGCGCGGCAGGATCTCGCCGCCGCCGGGAACTACGACGGCTTCCGGCTCTTCAACGTCACCGACCCCGAGAATCCGATCGAGGTCGCCAACGTCCGCTGCCACGGGCCGCAGAACGACGTCTCGTTCTACCAGGCCAGGAACCGATTGCTGCTCATCCAGTCGATCGACCGGCCTCAGACCAACGACGGTGTGGCAGACCAGTGCGCGACCAGCAAAGACACGCCGGTCTCCTTCAACAACCCGGCGCCGCCGTTCACGCGCTTCGTGTTCGGCTTCGAGGGTCTCCGCATCTGGGACATCACCCGACCGAAGGCGCCGCGGCTGATCGCCGCCGTTCCGACAGCGTGCGGCTCGCACACGCACACGACCATTCCCGACAAGGATGAGCAGCGCGCGCTCATCTACGTCTCCTCGTATCCGATCGGGGCGAGCGTTTCGCCGTTGCCGACCGCCGGCGACGTCGGCCCGCGCTGCACGCAGCCGCACGCGAAGATCTCGATCGTCCAGATCCCCGACCGCGCTCCCGAGACGGCGAGCGTCCTGAAGGAGCAGCTGCTGGACGCCGACACCAAGCCTTTCCGGGGCACGCTCGGCTCGGGCGGCACCGGCGCCATCGGTTGCCACGACATCACGACCATCACCGAGGCGAGCCAGTCCCCCGAGACGAACCCGCGGCCGCGGCGTGAGACCGCAGCGGCGGCCTGCCTCGAAGAGGGGCAGCTGTGGGACATCTCCGACGTGGAGAACCCGACGACCACCGTTGCCGGGCGGCACACCCACATCTACAACCCGTTCATCACCGCCGGGGGTGGGCTCTTCCACACGGCCTCGTGGACGTGGGACGGCGAGATCGTCCTGTTCACCGATGAGTGGCAGGGTGGCGGGGCCCACGGCTGCGACGGGCCGCAGGACACGCGCGGGAACGTCTGGTTCCACAAGGCCGTGCCGCCCGGCTCGCCCGCTCCTCTATACGGGCGGTACATGATGCCGAGGGTGCAGGCCGCGCAGGAAGTCTGCACGCTGCACAACGGCAACGTCATCCCGACGAACGAGGGGTATTTTGGGGTTTCGTCGTCGTACGAGGGCGGGACGAGCGTCTTCGACTTCACCAACGTGCGGGAGTTCCCGGAGCTCCCTCCGTTCGCGCACGTACCTTTCGGGCAGCCACGCCCGGCGGTTGCCCCGCCGCTCGTGGGCCGCGAGGTCGCGTACGCCGACATGCAGAACGTCGACGGAGCGGGGAAGGACGACACCTGGTCGTCCTACTGGTGGAACGACTACATCTGGGTGAACGGCGGTCTTGTCCGCGGCAGGGCTGACGACGGGCTGCGGCAGCGTGGCTTCGACGTCTTCAAGATCCTGCTCCCGCAGGGGAAGGGGCTTGGGGATCAGTTTGCGTCGACGGACGTGTTCAGCCAGCAGTTCCGCGCCAGGAAGCAACCGCACGCGGTCAACCCGCAGACCCAGGAGGTCCAGCAGGGAACGGGCTTCGGCCAGGGTGACCAGGGCGGGTAGGAGCTGACCCTGCCCGAGTGGCTCGGCGCGCGAGCCGAGCAGCAAGGGCGCAGTAGCGAGCAGCGAGGGGGCGGCCGATGGGCCGCCCTCTCCTTGTGTCAGGCCCCCGACGGAACGGGTATCGGCCCTCCCGGGTCGCGCGTCATCGACACGATCTGCCATGGCTCGTCGGGACCGTCGCTGACGAGCTCGGCGATGAGTGCGAAGCCGTCGACCGCGATCAGAGTGACGGTGGCGCGGCATCCCTCCGCGCGGCAGTTCGAGTCCACCACGACGTCGGACGGCGGATGCATACCGGTGCCGCCAGAACGAAACACCCTGCTAACCGCCTCGTTGCACAGGTCCGCGTTCGGTGCGGTGTCGCAGCTCGGCCACGTCGTGGCGCCATCATCCACGGTGGGGGTCGGCGTGCTGATCGGGATGTCCGCGGGAAACCCCTGGCACGCCGTCAAGGCTGCGATGAGCGCGGCAAACGTTATCCCGCGCTTCGTCTTCGCCTGCAATTGGGCCGTCGCCATCGGCCGAAGTCCTCCATGACTCGCATCGGCACCGCCTCGCGTGGGCGTGCGTCCGGACCATAGCCTGCCGCCCGGCGCGCGTCCAGCGCGTGCCGCTCCAATGGTGCACTTCGTGCACGCTCGCGGATTCGGGACACAGGAACTCGACCGGGACCGGTGACGCGGCGGCTGGGCCTGACTCCGACCCTCGGGCAGGACCCGCCCGCCGCCGAGGTCAGGTTGACCGCGGAGGGGGAATCCGGGACGATTGCCGCTACGCGCTCTATCTGAGCACGAACCGTGGTGGCCTTAGCTCAATAGGCAGAGCATCGGATTGTGGCTCCGAAGGTTACGGGTTCGAGACCCGTAGGCCACCCCACCCTGCAATGATGCGCGCGTGCAGAGACCCGGCGTGACGAGCCCAACGGATCGCGACTCCTCACGCCGCCGGCGCGAGCGCTGGTGGCGATACGCGCTGCTCGTGCTCGCCACGGTCTACGTTGGCCTCCTGCTCATTCGCAGCGTCGTCGGCATCATGAGCGGGTTCGCGCAGATCATCCTCATCCTGTTCATGGCGTGGCTGCTGGCCTTCGTCCTGTCGCCCGTCGTGGCCTGGCTGCATGACCGATGGCGTCTTCCCCGCGGGCTGGCCATCGGCTGGGTGTATGCCGCGACGCTGTTCGGCAGCGCATTCATCCTGTTCTACGCGTTCTCATCGATCACCGGGTCGATCGCCGATCTGACCGAGAACTTCCCGGAGACGCGGGAGCGCATCGAGGAGACGCTCCGTGGCTGGGAGAGCGCGGTCGCCTTCGGCAACTTCGAGCTCAGCTTCGTCGACCTCTACCGGGACGCGGAGGCGGCTGGCACGCGGCTCGCCGCGTCGGCCCTCGGCGACGTCCCGCAGGTGACGGTGGCGATCTTCGGGTCGCTCGTGCTCGTCATCATCCTCAGCCTCTACATGCTGGCCGACTCGACGGCGATCATCGCGAGGCTCCAGCGCGTGATCCCGGGCCGCTATTCCGACGAGGTGGACATCGTCGAGCGCACCATTTCGCGCGCGTTCGGCGGATTCCTCCGCGCCCAGGTCATCCTTGCCGGCATCCAGACAGTGCTGACCGTTGCCGTCATCCTGCTGGTCGGCCTCCCGTACGGCTTCCTCATCGGCGGAGCGTCAGCTCTGGCCATGCTCATCCCGTTCTTCGGCCCTCCGCTCGCGCTCATTCCGCCAATCGTGGCGACCGCCATCTGGGCGCCGCAATGGCTGCTCGTCGTTGCGCCGGTCCTGCTGGTGGTCCAGACCATCCTGGTGAACTACACGCAGCCACGGCTCATGCGCGAGGCGCTCGGCATGCATCCGCTCCTCGTGCTCGTCGGGCTCGTCGTCGGTGCGCAGGTCGCGGGCCTGTGGGGGGCGCTCTTCGGCATCCCGGTGCTCGCGGTCGCGAACGTGTTCTTCAACTACGTGGTGAACCTCCGGATGATCGAGGAGACGCCGCACGTCGAGATGGAGGAAGCCCTCGAGGAGGCGCGCCGCGAGTCACCCGAGGCCGCCCCGGAGGAGCTGGTCGCCATCGCCGCAGACCGCGTCGAGGAGACCGAGGCCGCGGCTTCGGAGGAGGCCGATGCGGAGTCGGCTGCTGACGACGGTTCGCGGGGAAAAGGCGCCTAGCAGGTACCGTTGCCCGCTCGCACCGATCCGCCTCGAAGCCGCACCAATGGTCCGGTTCGGAGGCGTGAATGCCCCGGCGTGGGTCCCGATTCCTCCCCGGACCCATCACCTACATACGACTGCCCCGGAGGCCCCTACGGTGGACTCAGCCGCCCAGTACTGACTCGGGGCGATCAGTTCCACGAGGAAGCCAACGGATGTCTCTCGCCGCTGCCCGGAAGCCGGGTCGAGTTCTCGGTCGCACGGTGCTCTTCGGCGCCAGTGCGCTCTTTGCCGCCGGCCTCCTGACGTGGGCACCCGCCGCCGTCACCGGCTGGAACCAGGGTGGTGCCGAGGGCACGCTCTGGCAGCTCCTCAATGGCGCGCGAGTCAACAACGGCATGGCGCCCCTCCAGCAGAACGGCACGCTCGTGGGCATCGCCCGATGGCGCAGCCAGGACATGCTGGACCGCGACTACTTCAGCCACACCATCCCCGGCTGCGGCTGCGCCGTCTACGCGTACTACGACCAGAACGGGCTCAACTACGTGTGGGGCGGCGAGAACATCGGCTGGAACTCGGGGCTGGACGACGGCAGCTCACCGGTCTCGGTCCACAACAACTTCATGGCCTCGGCCGGTCACCGCGCGAACGTCCTGAACGCCGCCTTCACGCACGGTGGCGTCGGAGCCGCCGCGGCCGACAACCAGCAGTTCCAGGGCTACGTCCAGAACACCCGCATGTACACCGAGCTCTTCATGCAGGCACCATCGGCCGCAGCGCCGGCCGCCCCGGCGCCGGCCGCGCCCGCGGCGCCGGCCCCGGCGCCAGCTCGAACGGCGCCCGCCCCGACCGCCGCGCGTCCCGCAGGCGGAGCCGCGACGGCCCCGACCGCCCCGACCGCCGCCGCGCCGGCAGCAGTCGAAGCCACGCCGACGGAAGTGGCCATGGCCGCCCCGCCACGACCCGCATCGGCCGCGGTTGACGGCACGAACGAGCTGGTGACTCGTTCCCGGATCGATCTCGCCACGCGACACCTTCTCGACGAGCGCGCGGCCGCACGTGCCTCGGCGTTCGAGGCCACGGCCGACGCGCCGCAGCCGGAGCAGGAGGTCCGCAATCTCGAGGTTGCCGCGGCCGAGGCCCAGGATGCCGGGTTCTTCGGCGGAGTCATCGGCGCCCTGTTCGGATTCATTTTCGGCTGACGCCCATCTGGCGGCCGCCGCCGGGTCGCCGGCCGGTAGACTGCCGCCAATGACGCCGATCCTCGAGGCGCGCGATCTCGTCAAGCGATACCCGCTGGGGGCCGGAGAGGTCGAGGCCCTGCGCGGCGTCTCGCTTGCCGTGGCTCCGGGTGAGTTCGTCGCCATCATGGGCGCCTCGGGCTCCGGCAAGTCCACCCTCCTGCACCTGCTCGGCGGCCTTGACCTGCCGACCAGCGGCGAGGTGGTGATCGACGGCATCAGCATCTCCAACCTCAACGAGGAGCGGCGCACCCTCACGCGCCGCCAGAAGACCGGCTTCGTGTTCCAGTTCTTCAACCTCATCCCGCTCCTGACGGTGGCCGAGAACGTTGCCCTGCCGTTCCTCATCGCCGGCGACTCGATGAACCGTCATCGGCAGCGCGTCGACGAGCTGCTGGCGATGGTCGGCCTCTCGGCGAAGGCGACGCATCGGCCCGACCAGCTCTCCGCGGGCGAGCAGCAGCGGGTGGCGCTGGCCCGCGCGCTGGCGACCTCTCCGGCCATCCTCCTCGCCGATGAGCCGACCGGGAACCTCGACTACACGACCGGGGCCGAGATCCTCGACCTGCTCTGGGACTCCGCGGACCGCCTCGGCCAGACGATCGTGCTTGTGACGCACGATGCGTCGGCCGCCGCCTACGCCGACCGCGTCCTCGTGGTGCGCGACGGTGAGATCCGCGACGAGATCGACAGCGGCCGCCGGGGGCACCACGAGGCCGGTCCCCTCATCGGTCGGCTGGCCGAGCTCGGCCTCTAGCCGGCCATGCGGCTCGGCACGCTCGCCTGGCGCAGCCTGCTCGCGCGCCCGTTGCGCACGGCACTTTCGATGGCCGGGGTCGCGCTGGGGGTGGCGGTGGTGACGGCCACACTGATCACCGGCTCCGCCTCCGAGGCCGCGCTGCGCAGCGCGACGGCCGACCTGCTGGGCAGCGCCGACGTCCGTCTGCGCGCATTCGCCGACACTGGCTTCACACCACGCGCCGTGCAGTCCCTGCGCGCGTTGCCGGACGTCGTGGCCGCGGCACCGGTCGCCGAGCGGCGCCTGACCGCCTTCACCGCTCCGGGGGCCGGTGAGCGGGTGTTCAGCCTGCTCACCATCGGCATCGACCCGGCCGTTGACGCGCAGGTGCGCCCGCCGCGAATCGTGTCCGGCGTGGCGCTGTCGCCCGACAGTCCCACCGATGCCCTTGTGTCGGCCTCGTGGGCCTCGGAGGTCGGGCTCGGCCTGGGCGACCAGATTCACCTTGATGGCGCGCGTCCCGGCGTTCCGCCGCTGCGCATCATCGGGCTCATGGCCGATACCGGCTTCGCGGCTCTCGAGCGAGGCGAGGTGCTCGTCATCGCGCGGACGACGCTCGACGAGTCCTTCCTGGTCCCAGCACCGATCCGATACCTGGACCTCGATCTCGACGACGAGGACCCCGAAGCGGCCCTGGCGCGCGTCAGGGCAGCGATCACCGAGCCCTACCTGCTGGAGACGGCGGACGACGCGGCGTCACGGCTGGCAGCCGCACAGGCCAGCTTTACCGGCATCGCCTTCGTGCTGGGTCTCGTGGCCCTGGTGGTTGGCGCATTCCTGGTCGGAAACACCTTGGCCATGACGGTGGGGGAGCGAACCCGCGAGCTCGGGCTGCTGCGTGCGGCCGGGACCACGTCCCGCCAGGTGCTCTGCATCATCCTCCGCCAGGCGCTGGCGCTCGGCGTCATCGGCGGGGTCATCGGAGTGGCGGCAGGCGTGCTGCTTGCCGCGGGCATGATCGCGTTCCTCTCCTCGACGCGCGCCGTGCTCGTCTCGGGCCTGCCGATACCGCTGCCGGGGCTCGCTGCCGCCTTCGTGCTCGGGGTTGGGGTGACGCTGGCCGGCGCCGTTGCGCCGGCGATGCGTGCGGCGTCGCTGTCCCCGGTGAATGCGCTTCGACCTTCGATGTGGCGCGCTCGCGGACTCGGGGCGCGAATGGGGTGGCTGGTCGGAATCGAGCTTGCGGTGGTGGCAGTTGGCGTCCTGCTGGTGCCCGTCAGCGAGTCCGGTGCCAGCCTCCTGCCGCTTTTCCTGTCACTGGGCCTGCTCATCGGCGGCGCCGTGGCCTCCGCGTACCTCGTGGAGCCGCTCGGCAGGGTCATCGGCCGGCCATTCGAATGGTTCTTCGGAGCGCAGGGGCTGCTCGGCCGCGCCGACCTGTCACGGGAGAGCGGCCGCACCGGCCTGACCGTGGGGGCGATGATGATCGCCCTCGCCGCGGTGGTGGCGCTGGGGACCGTGGCGGAGAGCGCCCGCGCCGGCACCGAGCGCTGGGTCAGCTCCATCCTGCCGGGCGGCCACGCCATCCGCAGCAGCGTCCCCCTTGACGTCGATGCCTTCCGCGGGACGTTCGAGGCGACCCCGGGACTCCTCTCGGCGAGCCCGGTGCTCGAGCTACCCGTGGTGCGGGTCACCGGCGAGGTGCAGGAGGAGACGGCCCTCGCCGGCATCGATCCCAACGTCTTCGAGGACCAGGACGCGCTCATCATCAGCGGTGCCGGACGGGGATCGGCCTTCGACGCGCTGCGCTCCGGAGGCGCGGCGCTCATCCCGGCGGCGCTGGCGACGCGCGCGGAGATCGAGGTCGGGGACATCGTGACGCTGGCGCAGCCGGGGGCGCAGGGGGTGGACCTCGTGGTGGCCGGCATCGTCGAGTACACGCTGCCGGCCCGCACGCCGGAGGGGGCGGTGCTCATCAGCAGCGCCGACGCGCGCGACACCTTCGGTGCGACGAGCGCCTCGCTGTGGATCATGGTCCCGCAGCCCGACATCCCCGCGTCCGCCTTCGCCGGCGCCGTACGCGACACCGCGCTCCAGCTGGCGGGGCAGCCGCTCACCGCGCCCGAGCTGGCGGGCGACCTGTCCCGCTCGCTCGACCGCCTGGTCGGCCTCTTCGACGTTCTCGCGCTGATCGCGGTGGTCATCGCCGCCCTGGGCATCGTCAACACTCTCGGCATCGGTGTGAGCGAGCGTGTGCGCGAGATCGCCATCCTGCGCTCGCATGGCATGACCGCGGGCCAGGTGCAGGCGATGGTGGTCGCGGAGGCGGCGATGATGGGCGCGATGGCCGGAGTGCTCGCCCTCGTCGTCGGCATCGGCGTGGCGTTCGCCCTCGTCAACGGGGGCGCATCGGCCGATCTCGGCGCCGGCGTCCACCTGCCGTGGGGCCTGCTGCTGGCCGTCGTGCTGACCGGCACCGGGATTGCGGCTCTCGCCGGGCTGTACCCGGCACGGGTCGCGGCTTCGCTGCCCATCGTCGCCAGCCTGAAGCACTTCGAGTAGGAGGACCCATGCCCACCAGGTTCTGGCCCGTGACCGCCGGTCGCGGCTTCGTCGGACGGCTCGAGACGGGCAGCGACCTCGTCGAGGAGATCGAGCGGCACTGCGCCGAGCACGGGGTCACCGCCGCTCAGGTGACCGTGATCGGCGCCGTCCGACGCGCCCGCTTCGCCTACTACGAGCAGGAAGACCGACGCTACCGGGAGCTGGACTCCGATACCCACCACGAGATCACCGGCTTCGTCGCCAACGTCAGCATGCGCGAGGGGAAGCCGTTCCTCCACGCCCACGCCACCTTCTCCGACGCCGATGGCCAGACGGTCGGTGGCCACCTGCTACCGGGCATCGAGGTCTTCGCCGCGGAGGTGATGATCCGGGAGCTCGAAGGCGTGGCGCTCGTTCGTCAGCACGACGACGAGACGGGGCTCGCGCTGTGGTAATGACCGGCATCCGCAGGGAGGGGTGACGTGAACGAGCGATGGGTGTGCCGACGCTGCTTCAACTCGAACGACGGTGACGTCGGCACCTGCACGCAGTGCGGGCTGACGCGTGGCTCCGAGGTGCCCGCCGGCGAGGAGGCCGTTCCGGCGGCGGCCGCGGCGCCGTCCGGCGCTTCCCGCTGGTCGTGGCTGCTGCGCTTCTGGTGGATCGGCCTCGTGATGGTGATCGCGGTGGGAGGAGCGATCTTCGCGGCACGGCGGGACGACGCTGGCCAGATCGTGGGCGGCGGCGACCTCGAGGTGAGCGAGCTGCGTGCCGGTGACTGCTTCGACCTGAGGGATCCGAACGAGGAGGAAATCGAGGATGTCCAGGCGAAGCCATGCACCGAGGTGCACGAGTTCGAGATGTACTACGTCGGCTTGCTGCCGGACGGCGAGTATCCCGACGAGGCTACGTTCGTCGGGTTCCTCGAGGAGGATTGCCTGCCGGCCTTCGATGAGTTCGTGGGCATCAGCTACGAGGAGTCTCAACTGGACATCTACTGGCTGACGCCCACAGCTGAAGCATGGGACGCCGGCGGCCGCCAATTGCAATGCGCGGTGTTCCATCCGACCAACGATGAACTCACCGATTCGATGCAGGGCGTCGGTCGCTGATTCCTGCCGTCACCGACCTCGAGGGAGGAGCTCGAAGATGCCCTCGGCGAGCCGTGTCTCCCCGGCGTAGTAGGTGACTGCGTAGAGGCCTGCCGTGGGCACCAGCTCGTGGAGCGGGACCTCCTCGCTGGCGACCATGGTGAGCTCGGCATCAGCGAGCGTCACGGTGCTCTCGCTCAGCTTCATTCGCTCGCGGATCGAGTACCACTCGATCACGACCGTCAGCTCGTCGGTCTGGGGCGGATCCGCGAACTCGGCCCGCCAGGCGATGGTGTCGCCGTACGCGAACTGGGTCCGATACGACTCCAGCTCGAGCGCCTCTCCCAGACGCTCGGCGAACAGGATGCGGCCGCTGGGAGCCAGCGCTGATATGTCGATGGACGGAGCCGCTTCCGAAGAGGGAGTGCCCGTGGAGGTCTGGGAGCGGAATCCCAGCCCGATCCCGAACGCGATGACGGCGGTCCCGACGGTGGCCAGAGTCAGCATGGCAAGTCCGATTGGCCGCACGAGAATTCCGCGGCGGACGCTCTCGCTCAGCGAACGTGGAGTGACCTCGGCGAACCCGCAGCTGGGGCACGCGTGCGCAGCCATGGGCAGCTCAGCGCCGCAGCGCGGACACAGATCCTGGAGCACGGGGTCGAGGATCGGACGGCCTCCTGCATGGTGCCTCCGCTACGATACAGGTGCCCAAGCAGGCGCCCGTAGCTCAGTGGATAGAGCAGCTGACTTCGGACTATCCCGGCTGATGCGCTGTGGCACCGAGAGTGGGCAGGGGAGCATAGGGCGTCGAGTTATCTGCTCTGTTTCAGCTCCTTCGGATGGGCCGGGACTTCCAGTGTTCCAAGGATTAGTGCATCGGCTCCATCGCTCGACCCTGCCGTCGATCGAGGACGAGGCTCCCGATGGCGACACTTGAATGGAGTTCGATCACATTCCGCGGTGATCGAACGGTCGAGTTGACCCGGCAACAAATCGATCGACTACTGCCCTGTACGCTGGAGCAGGTCCGACGACCCGCCGTTCGAGCCGTGACGCGATAAAGATGCCCAATCACCAGGCTTCGTAGAGCGACCTTCGAGGTGAACGTCCGCCATGTACTTTGAGCAATCCATCGACATCGACGCCCCGCAGCAGCGCGTATGGGAGGTGCTCAGCGACCTCGAAGGG
>Ga0136613_10001065_pt1 | contig 13738 bp, 15 predicted proteins | sample AntDrymUQ2722106_2_FD_106649 | JGI IMG/M metagenome (GOLD analysis project Ga0136613, IMG submission 106649) | Polar desert sand microbial communities from Dry Valleys, Antarctica - metaG UQ272 (21.06) | ecosystem: Environmental > Terrestrial > Soil > Desert | place: Antarctica: Dry Valley... | reverse complement strand
TCACACAGGCAATAGATGGTGGTTATGGTATCGTCCATCGTGTCCTCCCGATTCGCAAAGGTTTTAGTCGGCCATTCGAATCGGGAGGATATTTGCTACCGGGATAGGGGGCAACTCGGGTTATTATCATTACCCTTCAATTATACTTTCATGATTCTCACTGACACTAGTGAAACAAAGCCAGAACCTGAAAATCAAGGGGATGTAAGCCAGAGGATAAGGGCAAGTACCTGGGGGACGAGATTAGGTCTCCTTACGTGGAAAACTTCAAGGGTTCTCGATCATCTCCCACCTAGGCCGGGGCTGCGTGGTCCCGGACATCCCTGACTACTGCTGCGAACTCGTCGCGGCCCTGGCCGAAGGTATATTGACAAGGTCAAATAATTAGTTGACAATAGCACATGTTTGTACGCTTGGGGACTGGGGTTATTCCGATGTCCGATAACGATTTCGAACGACGTGTGGGATTCGTGCGGCGCTTCAACCGGTTCTGGACCCGCCAGATCGGCGTGTTGCGGGAAGGCTACCTGGAGAGTCCTTTCTCCTTGACCGAGGTACGTGTCCTCTACGAGCTTGCTCACTGCGACGAGACCACGGCGAGCGAACTCGGTGAGGAGCTGGGATTGGATGCTGGATACCTGAGCCGCATCCTGCGCGGGTTCGAGAAGCAAGGCCTGATCCACAAGAGACCCTCCGAAGCCGACGGCCGGCGCAGGCTCCTGCGGCTTACTGAGCGAGGTCAAGAGGCCTTCGCCCCGCTCGACGCGCGCTCGCGCGACGACGTCGGCGCGATGCTTGGTGGCATGTCTATAGAGAGGCAGGAACACCTGGTCGGGGCGATGCGAACCATCGAGGGACTCCTCAGTGCTCGGCCCGAGCCAGAGGTCCCTTACATTCTGAGGCTTCACCGGCCAGGCGACATGGGGTGGGTCGTTCACCGCCACGGCGTCCTCTACGCCAGAGAGTACGGTTGGGATGAGCGGTTCGAGGCGCTCGTGGCGGAGATCGTGGCGCAGTTCATCCAACAATACGACCCGAAACTGGAGCGGTGCTGGATCGCCGAGAGGGAGGGCGAGATCGTCGGCTGTGTGTTCCTGGTCAGGGAGTCGGAGGAGATCGCCAAGCTGCGACTCCTCCTCGTCGAGCCGAAAGCGCGCGGGCTTGGCATCGGCAGCCGCCTGGTGGAAGAATGCGTTCGCTTCGCCAGACAGGCCGGCTACCGAAAGATCACATTGTGGACGAATGACGTGCTGGACGCCGCCCGCGGCCTCTACGAAAGGGTGGGCTTCCGGCTCGTCCACGGCGAGCCGCACCACAGCTTCGGGTATGATCTGGTAGGCCAGACCTGGGAGCTGAGGCTGTGAGTTTCGTGCGCGGGCCCACTGTGCTCGATAGCGGTTAGAGCCAGTGTCGCACCCGTCAGCGTCGATGTTGAGAGACAGTGCAAACGTATGCGTCGGTCAGCGACCACAATATATAGTGGTTCAATATAGCCACCAGATGGAGTACGTTGTCGTCACTCGAGGGATTCAATATAAGGGCCTCGTGAAAACTCGGACCTTGCGCGCACCAGGAAGTGATACGACGGCGGCGGTATGGGGATCGCGCGAGTCATACGCAGGCGGTGGAAACTAGAGGATAGAGGAGAAATCTTTACCAGTGTTCGATTCAGGGCCAAGTAAGAACAGCCGTCCGGCAAGGCGCTTTCGCCCCGCCAGAAAGCACCGTCGCCGCGGGGGCCGGCTGGTGGTCATCCTTGCCCTGGTCTTCATGTTCGGGGTCGGATACTCGTTATTAGGGTTGGTCCAGGAAGGGATAGCGGCGCCGATGGGGGCCTCCACACCCGCGGCGGAGTGGTCCGGGTTTTCCCATTCTTACACCATAGGGTCCCCCGCGAAGGAGGATGAGGCCTCAACGGGTCAGAAGACGAAGGAGCAGACGCGGAAGCCACCTGGTGCGGCAACGACTTGCGATGATGTGAACGTTCTCGTAGACCGCTCGCACTCCCTCCCCTCCGACTATGTCCCCACGGATCTCGTCTCGCTACAAGATTACAGGGTTCCCACGCTAGGTAGCGAGGTACTCCGGCGTGAGGCCGCCGAGCACTTGGGACGCCTCGTGGAAGGCGTTACGAAGGTCGGAGAGGAGCTGGTGGTGGCCTCAGCTTACCGCTCCTACGAGGAGCAGCAGCTCTCCCACGATAGGTTAATGAGTGTCTTCGGGGTGGGCGCCGATAGTATGAGCGCGACGCCGGGACACAGCCAGCACCAGCTCGGTACCGCAGTGGATTTCACGAACGGAGCCGCAGGCTACCAGGTCTGGGCACCCTTCGCGCAGACGAGTGCTTACTGGTGGCTCGAGCATCACGCTTGGGAGTACGGGTTTGTTCTGGCCTATCCCAGAGGTAAAGAGGAGCAGACCGGCTACCAGTGGGAGCCCTGGCATTACCGCTACGTGGGAGTGGAGGACGCGAAACGACTGGAAAAGAGCAACTTGAGCCTGCAAGGGTTTCTGGAGCGTGCGGGAACTATGCCCCACTGCTGAAGTTCCGGAGGTAGGCCCAGGTCAGGTCGTAGAAGTCCCGCTCGTAGGGCAGTACCTGGGTGCCCTCATAGTAGAGGTCCAAGAACGACTGCCGGTCGGAGAAGTCGTAGGCCTCGCGAACCTCCCGCACAGAGCCGTACCCCGTTGCGAGCGGCGATCTCTAACATCATTTCTGGCTCCAACGAGCCTTCGATGTGAATGTGCGACTCCGCTTTGGGTATCTCCCTCAGAATCTCGTAGCCTCATATACCAAAGCCTCCTTTCCCCCTCCTCCCTCGAGGCCCCTTCGTTGGCAGAATAGACCACTGGCAAGTCACCTGCCATGCACCACCCCAACACGAGCAGGGACGCGAAAGGACTCGAGGCGCGCGTCCTGAAGCGCATGTAGACTCCGGAGACGCGAGATTACCTCAGGGCCGACTTTTTCAACAGGATGACGCATTCCACGCACTCGGGCGCAAAAAGGTAAGAGGAAATGTAGGAGTGTAAACCGGATGGTCCCGGGTACAGAGCATAGGAGAGTGCCCTCGTCCCTGGTGGACGAGGGTAGTAAGGCCCGAGCTGTCCACGGAGGGAGTGAGGATGAACACCTCGAAGGTCAACGAATCGGCGCCAATGATCGTGCGCGTGGTGCAAGGCTCTCTTATGGCGGGTCACGGGGCCCAGAAGCTCTTCGGATCCTTCGGAGGGCCCGGATTGGAGGGTACCAGCGGCTTCATGGAGATGCTCGGTATGCGCCCGGGACGCCCCTGGGCCTACCTGGCTGGGCTCTCCGAGTTCGCGGGCGGCGTGCTCATGGCGCTGGGGCTGTTCAACCCCCTTGGTCCGCTCGGTGTCATAGGGTCCATGGCGATGGCAACGAGGAAGGCCCACTGGGGTAAGCCCATCTGGGTGACCGAGGGCGGCGCAGAGCTGCCCGTCCTCAACGTCGCCATCTCGACGGCGCTTATGGTCCGCGAGCCCGACAGGTACTCCCTCGATCGCGCGTTGGGAATCCGCCTGCCGCGCTGGGTGGGGCTGGTGGGTCTTGTGGGGATCATACTCACCGTGCTCTACTCCGAGCTCGAGGCCGAGGAGACCCCCGAGCAAGAAGATGGGCAGGAGGGTGCTCAGGACGAGGCGCGCGAGGATCTGGCCGGGCCATAATCGCAGCGAGGCTCTCGCATGAGTTTCGTGGCCCCTTGGTCGTTGTGGAGATCCGACCCTTCTTATGGGGGACGTATCATAAGCGCGACGAACATCCGCGTGAGGAGAGGAGCGCATGTTGGACAAGATCAATGACCAGGAGCTTCATCCGATGGTTCTCGAACTAGCCCGTGCACCGAACTTCGCGGCACTCACAACTTTGCTACCCGGTGGCCACCCGCAGACTCAGGTGATGTGGGTCGATGCTAATGAGCAGCACCTCTTGATCAACACCGAGGTGCACCGACAGAAGTTTCGCAACGTCGAACGCGACCCGAGGGTGACCGTCACGATCTGGGACAAGGAGGACCCCTATCGCTTCGTCGAAGTGCGCGGGGAAGTCGTAGAGAAGGTGAAGGGTCAGGAGGCAAGAAAACACATCGACGAGCTGTCCCAAAAGTACCGAGGCAAGCCCTACCAAACACAGATCCGCAGTGAACGGGTGGTGCTTCGGATCGCTCCCTCGCGACAGGTAATTCGCATACCCTCCTGACTGACGCGACAGATTTGGCTTCAGGTCTGTGGCGGCTGGTACGTGAGGCCAAGGTCGCCCGCGCCGAACGACTTCGAGTCGACGAGCACCAGCGCTTTCCGATCGCCCCCGTCCTCGAAGAGACGCTTCCCGTTGCCCAGGACGACGGAATGTACCATGAGCCTGAGCTCGTCGAGAAGGTCGCCTCGAAGTAGCGAACCGACAAGAGCGCCGCTGCCGAGGATCGTGATGTTCTCTCCCGGTCGCCGCTTGAGCCTGGCGGTCTCCTCCGCGACGTTACCCCTGATCAGGGTCGAGTTGTTCCGCTCGAGGGGCTCTTCCAGGGTCGTCGAGACGACGTACATGGGGACGCTGTTTATTTAGTCCACCATCGGCGCGCCGCCCGGTTGGTAGGGCCAGAAGGCGGCCATCTGCTCGTACGTCACTCGCCCCATCAGCAACGCGTCCGAGTTGGCCATTCCAGCTGCGTTTGTCTCCGCCATCTCATCGTTTGAGTAGGAGAAAGTCCATTCTTCCGACGACTTCATCACGCAGTCTAGCGAAACCAACTCCACCGCGACTACTTTCCTCATGGAACTCCTTCGTCTGTCGTTCCCGATCGTCTGACCGTAGCATAAGGTGACAAACCTGAGACTCAACCGGAATGCTTCGGGGTCCACTTGTACAGGTAGGTGAATAGCCGGGGAAGTATGCTGACCGTATGTAGAATCATGTAGTACGTGGTTTCGGAGGATGGGAGCTTTCGTGGTGCTTCTCGGGACAGCGGTACCAGAACTCGAAAAGGAGATGCTTTGACCACCGAGAAGCCCGAACTGCCTGTAATCCCGTTCGCCAACTCTTACGCGTGGGAGGCGTGGCTCGAAGAACACCACACGACCGCGGACGGACTGTGGCTCAAGATCGCCAGAAAAGGCTCTGGTATCGAGACCGTCTCCTTCGCAGAGGCCCTCGAAGTCGCCTTGTGCTACGGTTGGATCGACAGCCAGGCGGACAGCTACGACGACCAGTATTGGCTGCAACGGTTCACCCCTCGCCGATCGAGGAGCAGGTGGTCGAAGCGCAACCGCGGCAAGGTGAGGAAGCTGATCGAGGAGGGCAGGATGAAACATGCCGGCCTGCGGGAGGTGGAGCGTGCCAAAGCCGACGGCCGCTGGGAGGAGTAGTCTAGCTGCTCCGCGGTTAATACCATGACCGGCGAACGACGTCTCCAGTTGCGCGTCGGGACGATCGCCCGGTGGATCGCCGGGTCCGAGCACATGGTCGCCTTCACGGGCGCTGGTGTCAGCACCGACTCTGGCATCCCCGACTTTCGCGGTCCTGAGGGGGTGTGGACGCGGCGCGACGCCGGCCTGCCGGCACCGAGGTGGCGGGTCTCGCCGGGTGGGGTACGACCCAACGCATCCCACCTATCCCTCTTCGAACTCCAGCAGCTCGGCAAGCTCCGGTTCCTCGTCACGCAGAACACCGACAACCTCCACCGCCGCTCCGGCATCCGTCCCGAGTTCTTGGCTGAGTTACACGGCAACGGGCAGCTCATGCGTTGCCTGGGCTGCGACCGACTCTACACCAGGCAGGAGGTAGGGTGGGACACAGGCCGATGGGGCCCGGGCTACCGCACCCAGAAGCCGGTGCCCGGCCAGCCGGAGTGTGCCAACTGCGGCCGGCAGCTCATCTCCTCGGTGGTGAATTTCGGGGACCCGCTGCCGGAAACAGAGTTGATGCTGGCCGACGACCACGCCCGCCGCTGCGACCTGATGCTCGTCCTTGGCTCCTCGCTCATGGTGCAGCCGGCGGCCTCGCTCGTAGCGTTGGCGCTCAGGTCCGGTGCCCGGGTGGTCCTAGTCAACCGGGGCAAGACGCCCTACGATAAGGCGGCGACGCTGCGGGTGTGGACAGGTATAGGTGAGGTGATCCCGCCTGCGGTGGAGCGGGTGAGGGAGTCACTCGGGGAGCAGCCGAAAATGCCTTGAGCACAGGGATACTATCCGGAGCGCCCGAGGCGTGTCCACCAACGTTCGTGATCGGCACGACACTCGAATCGGCAGCCCCCAGCAGGAAGATATCCCATTCGATCACAACATTCCTCAGGGAGAACTGAGACGAGGCGACGGATGATAACCATGGCACCGGCGCTCGCAGGGATGCTCGGTCCCGTTCTCTTCGTTACCGTTATCCTCGCACTGACCGCGCTCCAGTACGATTTCATGCTCGAGATCGGCTGGCGTCCCCTCGCTGAACCTGCAGACGCCTGGCCGAGCGGACTCGCCCTCGGCCCCTACGGCATACTACAGAACGCCAACTTTGTCGCTTCGGGCCTGCTGCTGGCGCTCTTCGCGACGGGTCTGCACCTCGGAGTGGGGGACAGACGCGGTTTGAGGGCCGGTCCCGCCCTGCTTCTATTGGCAGGGACGGCGATGGCGCTCATGGGCTTCGAGAGCGATCCGATAAGGAGAGTTGGTCCCCGTAGCCTGCATGGCCTGGTTCACGACGCAGCCTTCGTGCTCTTCATCCTGGTAATGCTGGCGGCCCTCTTCTCCTTGTGGCGAGGATTTGGGAAACACCTCTGCTGGCGCGGCCACGCCCGCTATACCCTTGCAACAGGGATGCTCGCGGTGCTGTTTCTTTTCTTGCCTGGTGTAGCCTACTACCTGTTTATCGTCACGCTGCTCACGTGGATCTTCGTCACCGCCATGCGTCTCTGGCCTCCCGCGATCAACGCGCCTCGCAGAAGATCCTGGATCTGACAGACCCTAACGACCGGGTCAGAAGCCTTAGTGGGTCGCCGCTCTGGCCAAGGATTAGCAGGCTACCTTGCTGCGGTGCCGTAGTCGTAGGTGGGGAGTGGGCCGCCGGCGTCTCTGAGTATGTAGCCTTCGAACATCCGCTTGACTATGTTAGGCTCATTACCTGCGATGTCGTTGTGCATACCGGGGTCTTGCTGCACGTCGTAGAGCTTGGCGTCCGCGCCCTGGTTGGTGCTGAACATGACGTAGCGGTCGTCGCGGGCCCAGACATGGTCGTTGTAGCCGATCGAGAAGTGGGGTCTTGCCTCGGGCTCCCCGCTTCCTAGCACGACGGAGAGGTCCTGGCCGTCCAGCTCCTGCTGGGGTTCGATCCCGAGGAAGCTTAGTATCGTTGGGGCCACGTCGTGGGTCGAGGCGTAGTAGTCGCTCGTCTGTCCTGCCCCCTTGCCTTCAGGGAGCCTTATTAGGAACGGTATGTCGGTAACCTCGGGCCATAGTACGTTGTCTGGCTTGCCCGTGTAGCCGTGCTCGCCGTGGGCGACGCCGTGGTCGGAGAGGAGTATGAGGAGGGTGTTATCGAAGAGGTTGAGCTCCTCCATCCTGTCTAGGAAGCGGCCGAGCCAGCGGTCCATCATAGTGACCTCAGCCGAGTAGCGCGCCTTCATCCTCTCTAGCTCCCTCGGCAACAAGTAGCTGCTCGGACCGTAGATCACCGAGAACGGCTCTTTGAGGTTGTAGGGCTCGTCGTCGTACATCTTGACGTACTTCTCGGGCGGGTCCCAGGGTTCGTGCGGGTCGTAGCTGTCCACGGTAAGGAAGAAAGGCCCGCCCTCGCTCAAGACTTCGAGGTAGTCTGCGGCCTGGGAGAAGACCATGGGTGAGAACCAGTCGGCCTCCGTCTTCCTCTCCTTCACGTTCGCGAAGTACTGACGCATCTGGCCCGTCATGGCAGGGACATTGCCCTTGAGAAGGGCCTGGTCTACCTTGTCCTTTGGGTACGTCCAGGCTGGCTTGTAATTGTCCGTGGTCTGGCCCCGGAAGAAGTCGAAGACGTCGAAGCCCCGGTGAATGTTGTACGAGGGCTTGAACTGGTGCATGTTGTCCGTCACTAAGTAGGTCCCGTACCCCGCCGCCTGCATCATCTCGGCGAGCGTCGTCTGGTAGTTGGGTATCGGTTCCCAGCCCTGCAAGATTATGTCCTCACCCTTGGGCGGTATCCAGTCTCGGAAGGGCCAGGTCCTAAGGCCTGTGTGTATGGCCCTTCTTGCGCAGATCGTCGGTATGGACTCGGGGTATGCCTGGGTAAAGCGCAGGCTGTCGCTGGCGAGGGCGTCCAGGCTGGGGCTTTGGATCGTATCGTTACCGTAGGCGCCGATGTGATCCTTCCTCAAGCTGTCGATGATGATCAGCACTACGTTAGTGCCCTCTTTGACGCCGGGGGGATCGTTCCTGATGTTGCGGATTTGCTCTGTGAGGTCGCAGCCTGTGGCACCGAGCAGCGTCGCCCCGGCCATCCCGGCGCCGGTCATCTTGAGGAAGTCTCTGCGGGTCAGCATGCGTTTTCTCACGAGGCAAGAGGGTACTACGCAACCATGCGCCCCACAAGCCGAACGGGCGGGCCGCAGCCGTGAACCCGGCCACCCTGGCGCGCTGGGGGACTGCTAGAATCACTCTCATGAGAAGTATCATGGCCGTTGGGATCGGGCTGCTGCTGGCGCTCGCGCTCGGTCTACTCGTGGCGCAGGGGATATTCGCGCCGGTTCTCACACGTTTCTTCGGCCTCGAGCGCACAGGCCCCGCCGCCCTCCCACTCGTCTTGCTCGTCTTTGCTGCCGCCTTCTCGTTCTACTTCGGTGGGATGGCCGCCAGCTACAAGGCGCCCTCCAGGCATCGTCTGCACGGGATTCTGGTCGTCCCCGTGGCCTTCGTTCTTTCGTTGGTGCTCAACCTCGTTCTGGGCAAAGGATTCCTGCCAGGCGTCGATGGCGCCTGGGCCGCGGGGCTCGTAGTCGTCTTCCTCGTCGTCTCGGGCGCGGCCGCCTACGTCGGAGCCCACCGCGGCGAGACGCTCTATGCCCACAACCAGAAGGTCGCGCGGCGCCGACGATAGCATTTCAGCACTTCAGCACGCGCCCTACCGGGCGCTTATCAGCATTTCAGCTTCCGTGTGCGCGAGCCCTGGCTGACATGCTGACAAGGCGGCGGAGCCGCCGTGCTGACAAGCTGAGGCTGCAGGCCGAAGCGTGCTGACCAGCGCGGTTTACGTAAGGGCCAGCCCTTCCGTAAACCGCTTAGCGGGCCTGGACGCCGATCATCAACCGCCCCCGCGAGTCCATCCTGGCGTTGGGCTGGCGGCTCGACGCTTCGATCTCGGCCGGGTCTTCGCCCATACCTGCGAGGTAGACCCTGGGTTCCTCGACCCCCTCCGTCGGGTCGGAGACGTAGCGGCGCCAGGCCATGTCGCCCCAGAGGAAGGTCAGCGTTGGTTTGCCAGGGGCCGTGTCGTCGAGCGCTGCGTGGACACTGGGGAGGCCGAAGGCCTTCGAGATGGACGCTACGGTCCTCGCGTGCTCGCTCTCGTTGAACAGCGCTATGCCTTCCCTCAGTCGGCGCGCCGGGTCGGAGAGACGGTCGAGGCGTTCCAGGGCTCTTTGTAGCTCTTCGGCGCTGCGCCGACTCTCCGCTCTCGCCTCAGAGAGCCTTGCCTCCAGGTCTTCGACCTTCTCCTCGGCCAGTATGTTCTGCGCCTCGACGTCCTCCAGCCGCCCTTTCGGTTCCCCGTCTGCAGCGGCGGCGCCGGGCCTGGCTGTAAGCCCGGACGGCTCCTCACCGCCGGCGCGGATCTCACCTAGTATAGTTTCCAGCTCGTTCCTGTGTGCCTCGGACTCTTCCAGGGCCCCTTCGAGCTCGGTGACGCGGTTCTCGAAGTCGGAGATCTCCGCCCCGAAACGCTCCACCACCCGCTCCAGATCCTCTTGTGAGGAGGACTTCTGGGCCAGCCTGGCTGCCTCGAGCTCCGTCAGGCGGGCCGTGTAGGCGCGCATTTCAGTCTCACGCTGGACCGCGGCTTCCCTCAACCGCTCGTCGAGTGCCCACGTCTCAGACTTCCTGCGCTCGTCCTCGGCCGCGAGCTGCTCCTGGTGCTCGCGTCGCAGATGCGCAGTCTCCTCCTCGTGGCGCGTCCTGAGCGCCCTGTTGTCCGCCTCTCTCTGAGCCTGGATGGCCGCGACCCTACGGTCTGCCGACTCTTTCGCCTCAGCGAGCCTGGTCGCGTGGGTCTTCCTCAGATCGTTCTCACGCCCCTCAGCGAGCGCCTTGACCCGCCGCAGCTCCTCTTTGCGCCATTCCTGCGAGCTTCGGCGGGCCTCTTCGAGCTCCTCGCGCAGCGCATCTATCTCCCCTTGCTGCGTCCCTGTGACGTTCCTGTATTCTTTCTGGAGTTCCAACTCCCTCTCTGCCGCCGCGCTCCTCAGGGCCTGAACGGCCGCCGTCTGACGATCGTCTGCAGCGCTCCGCTTCTCGGCCAGCCTCCTTTCGAAGTCTTCACTGAGGGAACGCTCGAGGGTGTTCTCCCTTTCGGCGGCCGCACTGCGGACCGATTCGAGTTCGGCCGCGTGGCGCGCTTCCTGCTCCTGGTAAGACGTCCTTAGCTGCTCCTCCCAATGCTCGGAGGCGTTCTTGAGGGCTGCGATCTCCTCCCTGTAACGCGCCTCCAGGGCTTCGCGCTCGCGCCTGAACTCCTCCTTGATGGTGTCGAGGCGAGTCCCCGAGGAGGCCGCGTCCACGTCGGTGCGACGCTGCTCCTCGAGCGTGCGGCGCACCTCTGCGACCTCGTTTATGTGCTCGTTGCTGAGGCGGAGCTGCTCGTCGGAGTGCCGCTGTTTGAGGCCTGAGATCTCCGCCCTGAGATCCTCTGCCTCACTCTCGGCCTCGACGCGGGCCTGCTCTTTCTCTTCCAGCGCTCCGGCCCTGGAGGAGACCTCCTCCTGCGCAGCCTTTAGCGCCGCGGATGCCTGCTCAAGGTCGCTCCTGAGGTCAGCCACCTCCTGCTCGAGGTTCTCGATCAGGGCGCCGGCGGCCTCCATGCCATCAGCGAGCGCGGCCGCCTCATCCCTGGGATCCTCGCTCATGATCGCCTCTCCTGTGTTACCCACAACGTCACATTGGTCGAAAGGGTAACTCCTGGCAAGCCCGCGGTAAAGACCCTGTTTCTGGTAGACCGTTTCTCCGGCAGGAAATCCCCCACACTCCGGGGATCATAAATGTTACCCTAACGGCCTTCGAACTCTTGGCTAAAGCGCTTCTCAGAGGTGTTGACCTACTGCGAATCGCACTTTCGACTCTAAGCGAAAGCAAGAAGCCGACAAGCTGAAGTGCTGACTAGCTGTCGGTGCAGGCCGGGCACAGGCCCTCGACGACCATCGTCGCACGGGTGACCCTGTAAGGAGTGTTGTTGCGAATGATCTCTTCCACGCCGCCAAGTGCGACGCCGGGGACCTCGGAGACCTCGCCGCAACGGATGCACCTGATGTCCAGGTGTGGCTCGACGTTGAGGTCATAGCGCGTTGGGGACTCGGCCCAGTGCTTGGACCCGACAACGCCGACCTCTTCCAGGACCGAGAGCGCCTGGTAGACCGTGCCTAACGCCACGCGCGGGTTCTCACGCTTGACGATCAGGTATACGTCCTCGGCCGAAGGGTGTCCCTTCGCTTTGGAGAGGGCCTCGAGAACGGCCCTGCGCTGGGAGGTGAGGGTGTAGCCGGACCTGCGTAGCTTCTCCCTGACGTCGGGTACGAGCACGCCTGACGTATCCTTCTGCGATGTCTGGTGATCAGTAACCATTCCTGTTTCCGAGTTTATCATACGGCTTTTTTCGTGCTGCGGTGTACTATAGCCTCCAGATGTCGCCTCTTACCGACGCCCTGGTGAACCTCTGGCGCCTGCTTCGCAACGCCCGCGCGCGTCTACTCGGCAGGCCGCCGGAGTACGTCTGGATCGAGATCCAGGGCCCTCTGGCCGAGTTCGAGACGCCTGTTGGCTTCCTCAGGCGCCGCCTGTCTCCTGGCCCGAGCCCCCCGACGCTGGAGAGGCTGCGCCTGTGGCTCGACCGTATAACCGCCGACGGGCGTCCGGGCGGGGTCGTGCTGCGCATCAAGAACCTCGATGCCGGATGGGCCGCCATCGAAGAGTTGCGCCGCGAGATCCTTGCCTTCCGGTCGCGCGGCGGCCGGGTCGTGGCCTATTTTGCGGATTCCGCGGACATACGCTCCTACTACCTCGCGTGCGCGGCGGACGAGATCCTGGCCACCCCGCTCGCCGATCTGAACGTCGTTGGTATCCGCGCCAGGGTAGACTTCCTCAAAGAAGCCCTCGACAACCTGGGCCTCGAGGTCGAGGTCGTCGCCGTCTCGCCTTACAAGTCAGCGGGTGAACGTTTCGTCAGCAACGAATTTTCGCGCGAGTCCCGCGAACAGGCGGAACGTCTCCTCGACCGCCGCTTCGAGGAGGCCGTCGATGCGATCTCCGAAGGCAGAGGCCTCTCCCGCGAGGGGGTGCGCGCCAGGATAGACCTGGCCCCTTACGGCGCCGTGGAAGCCCTCTCGCAAGGCCTGCTCGACGGCGTTTGTTACGAGGACGGGTTGCCAGGGAGGCTCGGGTCGGGGGAACGGCGGGCCACCCTCGCCGAGTGGGGTCAGGCGCAGGGGTACTTGCGTATGCCTTACAGGAGGCGGTCCCGAAAAAAGGTCGCGCTCGTCAGCCTTTCGGGGGCCATAGTGCGGGGTAGGAGCAGGAGACTGCCCGTCCCGCTGCCTTTCGTGGGAGGGGAGCAGGCGGGGAGCGACTCCGTAGTCGCCGCGCTGCGGGTGGCTGAGAAGAGCCGGAGGATCGCCGCCGTGTTGTTTTATGTCGACTCGCCCGGCGGCGACGCGCTGGCTTCGGATCTGATCTGGCGCGAGGTCGAACGCATCGGCGCCAAGAAACCGGTCGTCGTCCTTATGGGGAACGCGGCCGCCTCGGGCGGCTACTACGTCTCGGCGGCGGCGAGCCACGTCGTCGCGCGTCGCGGCACGCTCACGGGTTCTATAGGCGTGCTGGCCATCCGCCCGATCGCACTCGGACTCTACGAAAAACTGGGCATCAACCCCGTCGCACTGGAGCGGGGGGCTCGTGCCGGTCTTCTCGACCCGAGCCGCCGTCCCAGCCCTGACGAACTGCGGGTGATCGAAGGCCAGATCGGACGCATCTACGCCGAGTTCAAGGATCGTGTCGCGCGGGGGCGCAGAATGGAGCTTCTCGACCTCGAAGGCATCGCCGGAGGAAGGGTGTGGACGGGTATCGAGGCGTTGGATCTTGGGCTCGTCGACGAGACCGGCGGTTTCAGGGAGGCGCTGCGCAAGGCGAGGGAACTCGGCGGCATAGAGCGGGACGACCCAGGGGTGCTGACGAAGGTAAAGCCGCCAAGAAGCGGACGTCCCTCTCCCGGAGAGCCCGCGCAGACCGCCGTGGACGCGATAGGGGAGATGTGGCTTGCGCTCTCAGAGCTTCGCGCCGGCGGATTTTTGGCGCTCGCGCCATACGAGATCTCGGAAGGCTGATAGGATTTTCCGCCGAGGCCGCAGTTCGAGAAGGACTCTGTATTGAGCGAGATTCCTAACAAAGGCGTCGACCGGCGGGCCATGGCCGGGCTGTCGGCTGGCCACCTGTTCACTGATCTGAACCAGGGTGCCGTGGCGGCGCTCTTGCCTTTCCTGATCTCGGAGCGGGGCATCTC
>Ga0136613_10001064_pt1 | contig 13738 bp, 14 predicted proteins | sample AntDrymUQ2722106_2_FD_106649 | JGI IMG/M metagenome (GOLD analysis project Ga0136613, IMG submission 106649) | Polar desert sand microbial communities from Dry Valleys, Antarctica - metaG UQ272 (21.06) | ecosystem: Environmental > Terrestrial > Soil > Desert | place: Antarctica: Dry Valley... | reverse complement strand
CCGACCACGGCGAGCTCCAGGGGGACTTCGGGTTCGTTTACAAGGGGCCGTTCCACACCGATGCGCTCATGCGCCTGCCGTTCGTGTGGCGCCCGGCACCGTCGGCGAACGTCGCTCCCGCCGAAGTGAGCGAGCCGGTGGGCCACGTCGACCTTGCGCCCACGCTCTGTGACATCGCCGGCGTTTCGTCGGCGGACTGGATGCAGGGCGACGCGCTACCGACCGCTCCCGGCTCGAGCCGGGAGCGGATGCTGTGTGAATGGGACAGCCAGTTCCCCGGCTACGGGATGCACCTGCGGTCGATCTACCGCGACGGCTGGCTGTGCACCGCCTACGAGCGCAGCACCAAGGGCGAGCCCAACGGGCTGGAGAACTTCAGCATGGGCGGGCACATGCCGGAGTCGTCGGTCGAGTACGAGGGCAGCGAGGGGGAGCTGTACCGGGTCGAGGACGACCCGTACCAGTTCCGCAACCTCTGGGACCACCCTGACTACCGGGTGGTGAAGAAGGACCTCGTGGCCGATCTGTACGACAGCCTGCCGGCCGAGCGCAGCCCGAAGTTGAAGGTGGAGCGCCCGGCCTGAGACCGGGCGCTCCACGCTCCAAGAGCTACGACGTGACCTCGAACTCGGCCGCCATGCCCTCGGTGTAGTGGGGCGGTCCACTGCCACCCTCATCGCCTGCCTCGGGTGTCGACCCGACGGGGATGGAGCACAGGGCGACGTACGTGCCGGTCTTCTTGAACTTCACGAGCGCGACGTCGGAATCACCCGGGAACGCGAAGCCGCCGCCGGCGACCTCAGAACCGAACTCCTCGAACTCGTGCTCTTCTGCATCAGCCGGAAGCTCGAGGATGTCCTCCAGGGTGGCGTCGCCCTTGAGCCGGATGAAGTGCATCTCGTGGAGCTCGGTGCCTTCGTTGGTGAGGTTGAACGCGACGGTGCCCTTCTCGATCTCACCCGGGACGCCGTCGAAGGCGTAGTCCCGCATGCTCACGACGAGCTGCTCGAACCCGCAGTTGTCGACCGTGAAGACGTCGATCTCGGTGATGAGCGCGATGAACGCGTCGTCCTCGAAGGCCGCCTCACCCTGCTCCTCGAACGTCGTCACGGCCTGATCGACCTGGTCGGCGATGTCCGGCGGCGCAGTGTCCCGGAAGCGCTGGAGCTGCTTCTCGCTGGGGCCCTCCTCCCCGGCGTTGTCGATGGCGACGGCCGTCTTGCAGAACTTCTTCAGATCGCCTTGCCCGGCGAGTGCCGCCGACGCACCGAACACGGTGACGACGGCGACGACGGCGCCGCATACTGTCAGCCTCCGCATCGAGAAGCCTCCCTTCCCCACCCAACGAGCACGGACCGGGGCAACCTACCACTACCCCGCGAGATAACGCATCGCGTTGCCGACGTTGCCCTCGGTGTCGAAGAACTGGACCAGGGTGCCGACGGTCGGGATCTCGAACTCGTCCATCGCCACGGTTCCGCCCTGCGCGATCACCCGCGCCTTGATCCCGGCGAGGTCGTCGACCGAGACGGTGCACTCGAAGCCGCGCATGCCCTTGCCGTCGAGGGGCTCGTGACGGTCGTGCAGCGCGCCCTCGATACCGGGTTCGTCGTCGGTCCCGGTGTGGACCCGGTAGAAGCCAGGCGGCCCCCACGCCTCGAAGCGCCAGCCGGACACGCCCTCGTAGAAGCGGCGGGCTCGGTCGACGTCGTCGGCATGGATCGCGAAGTGGACCACGTTGTTCGCCACCGCCTCAGGCTACCGACGTCGTAGCATCAGGGCCGTGGCCGTGGACACCGCCGTCTCCTCACGCTTCACCCGCAGCCGCTGGCGCGTGCTGCGGGTGGCGTGCTCAGGGTTACCCCCGAGCTGAACGATCAGTCGGCGCCCGCCGGCGCGCCACCCGCGGTCGCAATCGCCCTCACCGCGGGCGTCCTCGGCGCCGTCCAGCCCAAGATCAACGCGGTCCTGGGTACGCGCGTCGGCAGCACCCTCCTCGCGTCGCTCGTCAACTTCACCGCTGCCCTGGCGGTCGTCGCGATCGTCCTGGCGGTGCGACCGGGGACCCGGCGGATGCTGCGGCAGTTCCGGTCATGGCCTGTTCCGCGCTGGACCCTCACAGCCGGCCTGGGCGGCGCGTTGATCGTGGTCGCCGGCGCACTCGCGGTCGAGACGATCGGGGTCGCGATCTTCTCGGTCGCATTCTTCTCCGGCCAGATCACGTTCGGGGTGCTCGTCGACCGCATCGGCATCGCCCCCGGCGGCCGGAGGCCAATGAGCACTGCGCGCCTGCAGGCCGCGCTCGTTGCGGTCGCCGCGGTCGTCGTCTCGCAGATCGGTCGGCCGGTCGGCGAGTTCGCGCCAGGGCTGGTGGCTCTGGTCGTCACCGCCGGCGCCGCGCTGGCGTTCCAGTCGGCCTTCAACGGGCGGATCGCGGATGCCACCGGCGATGCGTTCGCCGCCACCGCGGTCAACGTGGTGGTCGGCATCGTCGCGCTGGCCGCGATCGTCGCTGCGGTCACGGTGACCGGGCACGTTGATACGCCGGACTGGCCGGCGCAGCCGTGGCTGTACGCCGGCGGCATCCTGGGCGTAACCATCGTGCTGTCGCTGGCGATCGCCACCCCGACGCTCGGGGTGCTGCGGGCGACGCTCGCGATGCTTGCCGCGCAGCTGGTCACCGCATTCGCGGTCGACTGGGCGGTGGAGCACGAGGCACCGACCCCGGGAGTGATCGCGGGCGCGGCCCTCATCGTGGTCGCCGCCGGGTTGGTCGGCCGACGCCTGCAACCGCCTACGAGGTGACGTCGAGCTCGGCCTCGATCTCGGCGGCCGCCACCGACCCGGGGGCGGCGCACTCGCGCGCCATGCGGTTCGCCACCCGTTGCGCGAGCTCGTTGACCGGCGTCGGCACGCCCTGCAGACGGCCGAGCAAGACGATCTCACCGTTCAGGTAGTCGGCCTCGACCGAGCCACTGCCGCGCGCCAGGCTCTGCCACGACGACCCGCCGAGATGGCGTTGGCCGTCGATGGGTCGCATGCGCATGGGACCGGCGAACGTCACGTCCTCGGCAACGGCGGCCGCGGTCCCCGGGGGCGCGCTTCGGGCCGGCTTGTCTTCCGCGTCGGCCTTCTTGTCGTCGCCGCCGCCCCCTCCACCGCAGGCGGCGAGAAACGCGGCCGCGGCGCTGACGCCCAGGCCGAGGAGCCCCAGCCGGCGCAGCGCCTCCCGCCGGGTGATGAGCGCGTCCGAGTAGTCGGTCGCGATCTCCTGGAGGATGTACTCACGGAGTGCCATCGAGCCTCCCTCCTGGGCCTCCTCGGTCTGGAGCCGCCAAGTACGCGCGATCCTGGGAGGCATGGCCGCGACCTGCACGCACCTCGACACCATCCAGGACGTCACCCCCAGCGACGCCGCCGGCTGCCACGAGTGTCTCGAGCTCGGCGACCAGTGGGTCCACCTGCGCATGTGCCAAGCCTGCGGACACATCGGCTGCTGCGACAACTCGAAGAACCGCCATGCCACCGAGCACTTCCACGGCTCGCAGCACCCGTTGATCCAGTCGTACGAGCCCGGCGAGGAGTGGTACTGGTGCTACGTCGACGACCTCGCGTTCGAGGTCGACGGCGCGCCGCCGTCACCGTCGCATCCCTGACCCGTGGCGGCCCGCTGGAGCGGGGCGGCGTCCGGCGAGATCGACCGAGTACGGTATTCATCGATGGCGAAGCAGAGATCGAAACACGCGAACCCGAAGGATCACACGGAATCGGGAGGGTCAGGCGGGCCCCCGGGAAAGAAGCAGCGGCGCAAGGTCCGCCGCAACAGCAAGAAATCCAACAAGGCCTAGGACCCTCCTGCCCCCGAGTCCTTCTTTACGTTGGTACTCGCGCCTGAGCCGCATCGAGGGGAAATGGGTGGCGGCTCGCAGCGAGAGTGTGCGACGGGTGTCTCTTGGTCACCCGGCCACGAGGAGCTCGTCGATCCGCTGGTTGAGGGTCGGTTGATCGACCACGTGAACATAGAAATCGTCCGGACGATCTGAAGGCGTCTGCCACGACAACCCACCGTCGACGTTGATCACCGCGGCGCCGCCGTGGCCCTCCTCGGAGAAGACGCCAGAAACATCGCCGATGGCGTACAACAGCGCCGGCGCATCCCAGTTCCCGTCTCCGGGCGGCCCGCAGGCGAAGAGCATCTCGTACACGATGCGCATGGGGTGCTCGGACGGCGCGGTGGCACACAGCGTTCCTCCGACCTTGGTCTCGATCCCACCGAGCCCATCGACCCAGGCAATGGGCGTAGGCCATCCTTCGCCACCTACCACCGCGTTCGCGGACTCGAGGTCGATCTTCTGGTTCGTGAACGCCGGACCACCGCCCGGGAAGATCCCATCCATCTGGACGAGCCTCTTCACCTTCTTCTCGACCAAGGCGCGCCCGTCGAGTTTGCTGCCCTGACCCCTCGTGGACTCCAACAGACCGGCCAGGTTGGTGTAGCCGCCGACAGACACGATGGTGACGCTGTGATCAGGCTGCTTCGCCAGCAACCGGCGATAGAGGGCAACGGCCTGCGGGACGTCATCGTGATCGCGGACCGAGTTCGGAAGCCGCTCCACGAGCTCGTCGGTGTAGCCGTGTTCAAAGCTGTCCGCCTCGCTCCCGGTGACGGCGCCGAGCGGGATGTCACCGTGGCCATATGCGGTATTGATGGCATCGATTGCCGCGACCGACACCGTGTTCGGGACGTTGGACACGACTCCCAGGAGCCGCAGCTTGCCGCGCTGATGGAGGACGTTGGCCAGACCGATCGTGCTGGCGTCGTCCCACCACAGCGAGAGGTCCGTGTCGATGATCACCCGCGGCCCGCCCTTGCCCTTCTCCCCACCTCGCGGAGCCGACGCCGCCGACTCGGAGGCCGTCACCGCGGCAGCCGCGGTGACGGCGATGGCGGCACTCACGATCGCCGCGACGATCATCGGTCGACGAGCTCGCCCGGCTCCCCGCTCGATGGTCAACACGCTGCCCCCTTGCCCGATCCTCTGCCTCCGACGGGCTACTTTCGCATGAGTGAGCCGCTGACCAGGGAAGCTCGTGGAGCGGACGACGGGATTCGAACCCGCGACCCTCACCTTGGCAAGGTGATGCTCTACCAACTGAGCCACGTCCGCGCGAGCCAACGAGAATAGCGCCGCACCGGCGGCGGTCCTAGCCTCGCCGCCCATGCGCATCGGGATCTTCGGCGGAGACGTTTCCAGCGGCGGCACCATCGACGACGTCGTGGAGTCGGCCCGGACCGCGGCCGACCAGGGCTTCGCCACCTACTGGCTCCCCCAGATCTTCGGCTTCGACGCGCTCACCGCCCTTGCTGTCGTCGGCCGGGAAGTTCCCGGCATCGAGCTCGGCACCTCGGTCATCCCGACCTACCCCCGCCACCCGATGATGCTGGCGGCGCAGGCGCTCACTACTCAGGCCGCGTCCGGCGGCCGCCTGGCCCTCGGCATCGGCCTCTCCCACCAGATCGTCATCGAGGGCATGTACGGCTACTCGTTCGAGAAACCGGTCCGCCACATGCGCGAGTACCTCGAGATCCTGCTCCCGCTCATCCAGAAAGGGTCGGTGTCGTTCCAGGGCGAGACGCTCTCCGCCAACGGAGGCCTCCAGATCCCGGGCGCGGCGCCGGGTCCGGTGCTGCTCGCCGCGCTCGGGCCCAAGATGCTCGAGCTCGCGGGCGGTGTCGCCGACGGGACCATCACCTGGATGACGGGCCCGGCGACGCTCGAGGAGCACACGGTGCCGGCCATCACGGCCGCCGCCGAGCGTGCCGGGCGTCCCGCGCCGCGAGTGTGCGCGGGCCTCCCCGTGTGCGTGACCGACGACGTCGATGTCGCACGCGGGCGGGCGGCGAAGGTGTTCGAGATCTACGGCTCGCTGCCTTCGTACCGGGCGATGCTCGACCGGGAGGGCGCCGAAGGGCCCGCCGACGTCGCGATCGCCGGTGACGAAGCGACGGTGACAGGCGCGCTGAAGCGCCTCGCCGACGTCGGCACGACCGACTACCTCGCAGCCGAGTTCGGCTCGTCGGAAACCGAACGCGCCCGCACGCGCGAAGTCTTGCGCTCGCTCCTCTGACCGTGGGCGAGGAGCCGCGCTCCCCGCTCGATGCACTCGGCGCGCTCGCGTCCCAAGAGGTCGAGGTCACCGACGCGCTCCGCCACGTCGAGGTGTACACGATGACGGGGCTGCTCACGCTGCTCTGGCACGGCGAACCGGACATGGAAGGGGTCGTGCTGATGTGCGGCGGGGCGATGGGCGGGATGCTCGGTCCCGCCGGTGGCCTGTACCACGACCTCGGCACCCGCTTCGCGAAGGACGGCATCGCCACGATCCGGGTGGGGTACCGGCAACCGAACGACCTGCGCACGTGCGTGCACGACCTCGTGGCGGCGGCCGAGCGCGCAGCCCGTCACGGTGGGAAGCGGTTCGTCACCGCCGGCCACTCGTTCGGCGGCGCGGTCGCGATCCGCGCCGGCATCGCTCTCGGTGATGACTGCGCCGGGGTCGTGACGCTCTCGACGCAGTCGGCAGGCTGCGAGGACGCCGCACGACTGGGCGTCACGCCTCTCCTCCTTCTCCACGGTGAACGCGACGAGCTGCTCCCGCCCGAGACGAGCTACATGGTGCAGGCGCTCGCCGGCACCGGCGAGGTCGTGATCCTGCCCGGCACCGGCCACCTGCTCACCGAGGCCGGCGACGGGCTGCGCGACCGATTGGGTGCGTGGATCCCCGAGCGGCTCGCGGACTAGGTCCCGGCCATGCGCTCGACGACGGGCGCGAACGACTCGAACTGGTCGTCGCCGACGACGACGTAGGAGACACCCCACTCCTCGCGACGCTGCACCAGCAGGTCGCAGCACTCGTCGACAGTGCCGACCAGGGCGACGCCCGACTCGAGGGCCTCGTCGGCCTCGAGGCCGAACCCGCCCGCGACCGCCTCGGCGAGCTTGCGCCGGTCGTCGGTGATCGCGCACACGAAGTAGCGGATCTGGAGCTCGAGGTCGTCGAAGCGGTCGCCGGCGCCCTCGCGCACCCATTCGATCTTCTGCTTCGTCATCGCCGCCAGCGTGTCCTGCACCGCGTCGGCGCTGACCTCCCCGTTGCGCAGGTTGGGGTTGATGCCGACGATGTCGGCCTCCCGGCCGGCCAGCTTCAGCAGCTTGGGCCCGCCCCCGCCGACGAGGACGGGCAGCGGCTGCTGGGGCGGCTTGGGCTTCCCGTCGTACCCGGTGATCGTGTAGTGCTTGCCGTCGAGGCTGAACGGCTGATCGCCCCACGCGCCCTTCAGGATCGCCAGCGCCTCCTCGAGCCGCTCGATGCGCACGCCCGGGCGGTCGTAGGGGAAGCCGAGGGCGTCGTAGTCGATCTTCTGCCACCCGGCGCCGATGCCGGCCTCGACCCGTCCCCCCGACAGCACGTCGAGGGTGGCGAACTCCTTGGCAACGACCGCGGGGTGCTTGTAGTCGTTGCCGAGGACGAGCGTGCCGACCCGCAGCGTCTCGGTCGCCTCGGCGGCCATCGAGATGCCGACCATCGGCGCGAGCTCGGTGTCGATGAAGTGGTCGGGCATGTAGAGCGTCGAGTAACCGAGCGCCTCGATCTTGCGGGCCTTCTCGCGCCATGCCGCACCCGAGTCGGCACCGGCGAGCTGCACTCCGAACCGGAACTTGCGGTCGTGGGGCATGACTCTCCTCAGGTACCGGCGAGCTTGGCGACGACCGGGGCGAACTCCTCGATCACGTCCACGCCGACGACGTGGTAGCTCATCAGCCAGCGATCGCGCCGTGCCACGAGGTCGTCGATCATCTCGTCGGGCGTGCCCGCCAGCACCACTGGCGCTTCGAGCGCCTCGTCGGGCGTGACGCCGAACGCCGGCGCCATCGCCTCGGCGAGTGAACGGCGGTCGTCGGTGAAGTGGGTGAAGCCGACGAACGTCTGGATCTCGATGTCGTCGAAGCGGTCGCCGGCGGCGTCGCGCACCCACGCCAGCTTCTGGTCGACCGCCGCGCCGGTGATGGAGCGGGCAGCGTCCTCACTGGTGGCGGTCCCGCCGCGCAGGTTGGCGTTGATGCCGACGATGTCGGCCTCCCGGGCGCCGAGCGACAGCACCTTGCGGGCACCGCCGCCCACGATGATCGGCGGGTGCGGATACTGCACCGGCTTGGGCAACCCGTCGAGGTCGGTGATCGTGTAGTGCTCACCCTGGAACGTGAAGGGCTTGTCGCCCATGAGCCCCTTCAGGATCGCGATCGACTCGGCCAGGCGGGCGATGCGCACGCTGGGCTGGTCGAACGGGATGCCGGCCTTCTCGTAGTCGGCGGTCATCCAGCCCGCGCCGATGCCGAGCTCGAGGCGACCGTCCGAGAGGAGATCGAGGGTCGCGGCCTCGCGGGCGAGCACGACGGGGTGCTTGTAGTCGTTGCCGAGCACGAGCGGGCCGATCCGCAGTGTCGACGTGGCCTCCGCCACCATGGCCATCGCCGGCATCGGCGCGACCGGGTGGTCGACGAAGTGGTCGGGGACGAACCAGGTCGAGTAGCCGAGATCCTCGGCCTTGCGGGCCTTCTCCCGGTACGAGTCGGCCGAGGCGGCGTGCGACGCCATCACCCCGAAGCGGAACTTCCGGTCGTGAGCCACGGCGGCGCAGGCTAGCGCCCGGTCGAGCCGAAGCCCTCGGTGCTGCGCTGCGTCGGGTCGAGGTCGTCGACCTCGTCCCACTCGACCGTCTCCACCTTCTTTACGACGAGCTGGGCGATGCGGTCGCCCCGTTTGATCTCGTACGGCTCGACCGGATCGGTGTTCACGAGGACGACCTTGAGCTCGCCCCGGTACAGCGGGTCGATGAGCCCCGGCGTGTTGAGGCAGGTGACGCCGTGTCGGAGGGCAAGGCCCGACCGCGGGAGGACGAACCCGGCATACCCGGACGGGATGGCGACCGCGACCCCGGTCGGAACGACGGCGCGTCCGCCGGCAGCGTCGATGCGCGTGCCCTCGCGGGCGTGGAGGTCGTAGCCGGCGTCGTCGGGGTGCTGCGCGGTCGGGAGCGGTAGATCGGGGTCGAGCCGCCGGATGGCGATGCGCACGAGCGGACGTTATCCGTCGGCCCTATCGTGGCCGGTGCGCGACGGCTGATCGTCGGTGGCGTCCTTGCAGCTTCGCTTCTCGTGACGCCGGCGACGCCGGCGACGGCCGAGACGACCGTGAAAGTTGACGGCAACGTGCTGAGGATCACGATGACCGTCGACGTCGTCGACGCCAAAGGCCAGACGAGCCCCGACGGCACGATGTCGCTGGTCGACTACTGGGAGAAGGTCCTCAACGACACCTGGGGCGCCGCCTTCAACCAGCTCCCGTACAAGACCTGCTTCAAGCTCGAGCTGAAGGTGAACCTCAAGGAGCGCGGCGACGGCTTCGACGCCAAGAAGGGTAACCACCGCATCATCGTCGGAGCCGCGTCCGGCGGCAGCTTCGAGGGGACTGGATTCGAAGGCTCCTCCGAGACCACCAGGAACTCCAAGACCGGCGATGGGACGCGTTCGTTCGAGAACGACCGCGACGGCGCCATCCCCGTCGACGCCCCGCCCACCGTCGTCGCCCACGAGTTCGGGCACCTCTTCGGTCTCGGCGACGACCGGAAGAACGGCGCTCCCAAGACCGGCCGTGACGGCACGATGATGGTCGGCGGCGTCGCGGGCGTCGACGTCAACGTCGTCCAGAAGATCGACCAGAACCTCATCGACCGCATCGGCGAGGCGGTCCGAAAGCACCTCGAGAACCAGGGCAAGAAGCTTCCCAAGTGCGACACCTGGAAGGGCCCGATCAGCTCGACGTATACCAACGTGACCCCGTGCATGGGCTCCGACCAGGGGACGATCACGGTGGGGGTCGCGGGGAAGGACGCCTCGGGAACGGTCGCGGTGTCTGGCTCCTACACGTGCACCACCGAACTCTTTACCGTCACCGGCGCCGGGACGGTGACATTCGGGGTCACAGGGACCTTCACCGGCGACGAGTTCCGGCTCCTGTGGGAACCGCCTTTCGTGACCACGGGAGACGGCCCCTCCGCGTATTGCGGGGCGATACCTGAACGGCCGATCGTCGTGCCGGTGACGGAACGGGGAACCGCCCAGGCGAGCTTCGAGCACGCCATCACGGGCGGGCAGTTCACGTGCGAATTACCCTCGAGCGCCAGAGCGGCGACGAACCGGTCGGCTGAGCATGCGCCGCGCCCTTGTCGTCGCTCTCGTCGCGCTCGCGATGCCAGTACTTCCCGCCGCGCCGGCGGGGGCCGAGACGACGGTCGCCCACAACGGCAACGTGGTGACGATCACGGTGAGGGTCGATGTCTATGGGGCCGGGGGCCTGACCGGCCCCGACGGTACGACGCCGCTCATCGACTACTGGGAGGGCACCGTGAACGACACGTGGGGCGCCGCCTTCAACCAGAGCCGCTACAAGGACTGCTTCCAGTTCAAGCTGAAGCTCGACCTCGAAGCCCGGGGTCGCGACGCCGACGACCGCGAGGGCCGCCATCGGCTCCACGTGACTGCCGCCAGGACCGGCGGCGACTGGGATGGCGTCGGTTGGCGCGGCGTTCCCGAGACGAGCCGCGACGCCGCCACCGGCGATGGCACGGACTCTAAGGTGACTATCAACAACGATTGTCTGTTTGCCAACCCGGGACGGGTGGAGGCCTCCCCGCCTACTTGGGCGGGGCATACTTGCTGCCGCCGGCCTTCTCCATCGCCTCGACCGCCTCGTCCATCGTCATGAGCGGAGTGGTCGTGAAGGCCTTGACGCCACCCTTCGACGCCACCGAGATCGAGAAGCTGGCGGCGGAGATGTTGTCGGGGAAGTCGACGATGGCCACGAGGTCGTACTCGCCGAAGGTGAGGTAGCCGACGTCGAGCTTCCCGCCCAGCCCTTCGATGGAGGGTCGCACCGCCTCCAAACGGTCCTGCGGGTTCTTGGACATCGCCATCCACGACTCCGCCGTGTAGGCGGTCTGGATCAGGTATTTCGGCATCATCGGCCTCCTCGATTCGGGTGCGTGCGGCTCAGTCTCTACCCCCGTGCCCGGGCGATCCAGGCCTCACGCAGCTTGGGCTTGCGCACCTTGCCGTTGGGATCGCGTGGTAGCTCGGCAACGAACTCGACTACGCGGGGGCGCTTGTAGTCGGCGAGGTGCTCCCGCACCCAGGTGACGACGGCGTCCTCGTCGAGCTTCGAGTCACCGGCACGCTGGACGACTGCGTACAACACCTCGCCCCACTCATCATCGGGCAGACCCAGCACCGCGCAGTCGACAACCTCGGGATGACGGTGCAGGACGTCCTCGACCTCGCGGGGGTAGATGTTCACCCCGCCGGAGATGACCATGTCGCTCTTACGGTCGGTGAGATAGAGGTACCCGTCCTCGTCGAGGTAGCCGGCGTCGCCGACCGTGAACCACTCGCCCCGGTGCACCGACGCGGTCTTGTCGTCGTCGTTGTGGTACCGGAACGACGACAGGGCGGGCTTGGCGTAGACGGTCCCCACCTCGCCGGCGCCCAGCTCGTTGCCGTCGTCGTCGAAGATGGCGAACTCGTTGCCGGGGAACGGCTTGCCCACACTGCCGGGGTGCTCGAGCCACTCCTGGGGCGTGATGACGGTGCCGCCGCCTTCGGATGCGCCGTAGTACTCCCACACCTTGTCGGCGCCGATGAAGTCCATGAACGCGCGCTTCAATGGGACCGGGCACGGCGCGGCGGCGTGGACGACGATCCGAAGCGACGACAGGTCGGGTGCGTTCCTGACGTCCTCGGAGAGCTCGAGAATCCGGGTGAAGTTGGCCGGCACCATGTGCGTGTTCGTGACCCGCCACCGTTCGATCAGCGCGAGACACTCCGACGCGTCCCATTTCGGCATGACCACGACGGTGGCGCCGAACGCAAGGTGCATCTGGCCCCAGAACAGCGGACCCATGTGGTACGAGGGACCGACGAGCAGGTGCACGTCGTCGGGGCCGAGGCCCCAGCGCTCCCCCGACGCGGCCACGCCCACCGCCCGGCGGCGGAAATCGTCCTCACCGATCGCGACGCCTTTCGGCCGTCCGGTCGTTCCCGACGTGTAGGCCATCACGGTGGGCCAGGCGTCCCCGACGATCTCGGGTGGGTCGACTTCGCCGGTGGCGGGGGCGGCGGCCAGGGCTTCGTCGTAGCCGTCGCCGACGACCAGCCGGGGAACCGCGGCAACGTCGGCGAGCGCGGGCGTGAGCTCCTGGGCGACGACCAGTGCGGTCGCACCGGAGTCGCTCACGACCCAGCCCGCCTCGTCCGCCTTGAAGTGGATGTTGACCGGCACGACCACCGCGCCGAGGCGGCCGGCGGCGTGCACCGCCTCGAAGAACTCGAGCGAGTTCGGGACCATGATCGCCACTCGATCACTGCGTCGGACGCCGAGCTCGTGGAGCGCGTGCGCCGCTCGCCGGGCGCGGTCGTCGAGCTGGGCGTGGGTGAGGGCCTCGTCTCCGAGGCGGAGCGCAACCTGCTCGGGTCGGACCCGGGCCTGGGCGAGGAGTCCGGTGGAGTTGTCGGTGTCTGACACGTCCGTCATCATGCCGCGATGGCGCTCCTGGTCGGCAACGTCCTGCGCCACGCCGCCCGCGCAGCACCCGATCGCCTCGCAGCCACCCTCGCCGACGAGCACCTGACGTTCGGCGAGCTCGACGGTCGCGCCAACCGGGTGGCACACACACTGGCGGCTCGGGGCGTCGGGCCCGGGGACCGGGTGGCATGGTGGGGCGACACCTCGCTGGAGGCGCTGCCCGTCTTCTTCGCGCTGGCCAAGTTGGGCGCGGTCTTCGCCCCGGTCAACGCCCGCCTCGGACCGACCGAGGCGGCCGAGGTCGCGGGCTACGCCCGGCCTCGTCTCCTCGTCGTCGACGACGAGCGGGCCGAGCCGGCCCGTGAGTTGGATCTCCCGACTCTCAGCCACGCCGACCTTGCCCAGGCCGCGACCCGGGCGAGTTCGGACGACGTCGAAGCGCCCGCGCTCGATGAGCGCGACCCCCACGTCATCTTCTTCACCAGCGGCAGCACCGGCCGGCCCAAGGGTGTCGTGCTGTCGCACCGGGCGAACTGCCTCCGGACCTGGCCCCAGCTGGCGGCGCCGACCGAGGGCGGGCTCGTGTGCATGTTTCCGCTCTTCCACATGGCGGGCTGGACGCTCGCGCTCGGCTGCTGGCAGGCGCGGCGTCCGATCCACTTCGTGCGCGTCCCCGACGCCGAGGCCCTCGTGAGCACGGTGACCCGCCGGCAGGCGACGCGCATCTACCTGATCCCGGCGGTCTGGGCCCGGGTTCTCGAGCACGGCGGGGCCGCTGACGCGCTCTCCAGCCTGCGCGAGGCCGATACCGGGACGTCGGCGACGCCGCCCGAGTTGGTAGCCGCGATCCGCGACGCGCTCCCCCACACCGTGACCCGCATCTTCTACGGATCGACCGAAGCGGGCGCGGGCACCGTGCTCGCCCACGACGACCTGCTGCGCAAACCCGGCAGCGTCGGCCTCCCCCAGGCCGGCGTCGACGTGCGCCTTACCGACGAGGGCGAGGTGTGTGTACGCAGCGAGCTGCTGATGGACAAGTACTTCGAGCAACCGGACGAGACCGCGACGGCGCTGCACGATGGCTGGTACCACACCGGTG